>OLRC01001781.1_pt1 | contig 12956 bp, 12 predicted proteins | sample 1672081 | NCBI WGS metagenome assembly OLRC01 (sample SAMEA3136643, study PRJEB25190) | human gut metagenome | biome: human gut; feature: human-associated habitat; material: faeces | place: Austria | collected 2013
GCTTTCCTTTTAAGCTTTTCGCTTTCAGTTTTTTGCCGTCTCTCTCGAGCGCTTGACTATAATACCACGTACAACCCCTTTTGTCAACACTTTTTTGAAAGTTTTTTTAAGTTTTTTTCGAAAAACTACATCTATATGTTGCGCCTTGATTTAAACACAATATATAGTGTATCTTCGAATGGGCATTTTTACATTTACATGCCCATATACATGGCTTACGCAAACTATTTTACGAAATTTTTTTGAAAAAATCAAGAAAAACTTTTTGAAAAGGTGGTCTTAAAGTTGCAAAAGCCCCTCTCTGTACCCCAAAGCTTCAAGCACATCTTCTTATATATCTGGCGCATCAGTGTCCTTTCACTTCTGAATCTCCTCATAATCTTTCTGATTTTATCCGAAAAAAGTTTTTAGAACACTTAAAATCGCCGTGAAGTTATCGTAAAACTTTACAATGCAGCCCTATATCTTCTTATATATAGTTATAGGAAGACACGTTTTTTGCGGTTCTGCTTTTCTCTTTATATATAGAAGAAACGCGCTGCGGTCATCCCACAACGCGTTTCTTCTTAATATATAAGTATACTTTATGCTTTTGCCGCCTCGGCCTGCTCCGCTTTCGCCTTTTCCATCATCTTATGGTGCACGATAAGGTAGCACACAAAATGCGCGGCCGCCGTCACGGCCCACGTCACCGGGTACGAGAGGAACAGTATAAACAGCGTGCGGTTCATCTGGAAGACCGTCAGGATCCACACCACACGCAGCGCACACGCACCTGTAAGCGATACAATCATCGGCATGATCGAATACCCCATACCGCGCAAAACGCCCACGTGCGTGTCCATAATGCCGCAAAGGAAGTACGGTACGCATACAATGAGCATACGCTCCAAACCGTACTGGATAACCTCCGGGTCAGACGTATATATAGAAAGCAAAGGTGTGCCCAGCAAATACGCGCCGCAGCCGAGCACAACGCCCGTCACGGTCACACAAAAAATGCAGATGCGCAGAATTTTCGCCACGCGGTCGTATTTCTTCGCGCCCATGTTCTGCCCGGTAAAGGACAGCGCCGTCTGGTAAAACGCGTTCATCGCAGTGTACACAAAGCCCTCAATGTTGGCCGCAGCCGTGCTGCCCGCCATAACGGTAGAGCCGAACGAGTTGATAGAGGACTGAATGAGCACGTTCGAAATGGAGAACACCGCGCCCTGCATGCCCGCCGGCAGGCCGACACGCATCATGCCGAAAAACTTATCTTTATAGATATGCAGCTTATGCAGCTCCAAACGGTAAGAAGCGTTCGTTTTCATCAGGCAGATGGTCACAAGTCCCGCAGAAATCACCTGCGAAATGACCGTCGCAATGGCAACACCCGCCACGCCGAGATGGAACACAATGACGAAGAACAGATTCAAAATGACGTTTACAACGCCCGCAATGGTCAAAAAGTACAGCGGGCGCTTTGTGTCGCCCACAGAGCGCAAAATCGCCGCGCCGAAGTTGTACAGCATCATCGCCGGCATGCCCACAAAGTATATGCGCATGTAAAGCGCCGCCTGACCCAAAACGTCCTCCGGGGTGCCCATCAGGGTCAGCAGTGGCTCCGCAAACGCAACGCCCACGGCAATCAATATAACACCGCTCACAAGACTTGTCAGCACAGAGGTATGTACGGTCTCGCTCAGCTGCTTTGCATCCTGTGCGCCGTAATAGCGCGCCACAAGCACGTTTGTGCCGATGGAAAGGCCGACGAACACGTTGATGAGCAAATTGATAAGCGCGCCGGTAGAGCCCACCGCCGCCAGCGCCGTGTGGCCGGTAAAGCGGCCGACCACCACAATATCCGCCGCGTTAAAAAACAGCTGCAAAACGCCGGAAAGCATCAGCGGCACCGCAAAGCGCAGAATTTTGCCCAGCAGCGGACCGTTGCACATGTCGATCTCGTAGGACCGCTTTCCTTTTGCCTGTCGTTTTGCCATAAAAGCCTGTATCTTTTCTTTCATATCAGTAACCGACCTCCTCACCGATGAGAATAACATGAATTCTGCCCTTCACGCGCTGGCGTGCCAAAACCGTGTACATCGCGCAGATGCGATTTTCCGAGCGGCAGCCCGCGCACAGCTCGCCGTCCGTGCCGGGACACGCCCCGTGCGTGCACGGCGTGTCCAAATTCAGCCGCATGGCATTTGCGGGCGTCGCACAGCTTTTCACGCGTTTTGCGGCGTCGTCTATATCGCACACAATCTTGTTGCACCCCGCAAAAACCAGCACCTTTTTCGGGCCGAACAGCATCGCCGCCACGCGGTTGCCGTTGCCGTCTACATTATAGAGCTCTCCGTGCTCCGTAACGGCGTTTGTGCCCGTCAAAAACACATCAGAGGAAAATACCTCGCGGTACAGCTTCTCGCGCTCCTCGGGCGTTTTCGCGGCTGTTCTGTCCAAAAATTCATAGTCCCCGCAGCGCATTAAATCCATCACGCCGGTCTCATCCAGCGTCACGCTGCCGCCGCAGGAAATCACATCGCCCGGCTGCAGCAGCTCTTTTGCGATTTTTACGGCGTCCGCACACGTGGGCGCATAATACGCCTGCATGTTGTTTTTCTCCAGTGCGTCCATCACGCGCCGTATGCGCAGCTCTGCGGCGCTTTTGCGGTGCACGGTATCTTGTGTGTTCATGGTGTACAACTCCCCTCTCGGCGCGTTTCATGCCCATTTATGCCTAACCGCCGCCGATTTTTTAAAATAAGAAAGCACTAAGGACGGAAAAGCACATGCCTTTCCGCCCCCTATAATTTTTATTTTGCCTTTGCGTCCGCAAACGTATTGAAGCACTCCAGAACGTGCTCCTTGTGTGTTTTATTCGCGTCTTCCTTTTCCGACTTCGCGTCGGTGTAGATCAAAAGGAAGCGGCCGTCGTTTGAAAGATAACCCGGCACGGTGTTATCCAGCACCTTAAACGTGCCGTCTGCGCGCACAGCGTCCTGAAGCGCCTTAGCGGTCTCGGAAAGCTCCGCCGGGAACTCATACACTTCAAGCTGCACAGCGGAATCTGCGTAGCGGTATACATATTTATAGCCGTTTTCGGCGCCGATGACATCGTAAGACATCTGCACCTTTTCGCCCGCTGCCACCTTGCAGTCTTCAAGATACTTGCAAAGGCCCTGAATGTCATCGTCATAGCCCGCAGGGTCTTTGTCGGTACTCTCCGCGGTCTCGCCCTCGCTCGCCGTGGAAGATGTCTCCAGCGTTGCGACCGCCGTGCTTGAAGAGCTGTTGTTTGCACAGGCCGTCACAGATACGCACAGCAGCGCGGCCAGCAGAACAGCCAGCAGCTTTTTTATATTTTTCATGATTTGAACCAATCCTCTCTTTTTCCTCGTTCTTCTTATTATAGAACAAACGGGTCATACAGCTTGATTTTACCATACCCCACGGCAGATAGCAACACCCATTTGCAAGAAAAACCGTTTTGCCCGCTGCAACGGAAAATTTTGCCCGCTGTAAAATAAAAACGAATAAATTCTAAGCATATTCTAATTGACGTTCCCCCCATGTCATGGTATAATGAACACAACAAACACCGTTCAAATTTATGAGGAGGTAACGCCGTGAAAAACAAGGGTATAAAAATCGGAGTCGTGTTCATTCTGCTGTTCGCTCTGCTCTCAGTGGCAGGCTGTCAACAAGAGGACGTGGTGATCGTAGGCGCAGAGTCGGGACAGCCGGGGCCTACAAGCGGGCAGCTGCGCATTGGGTTTACACTGCTCGTATCCAAAGGAGCCAGTACTCAACCGTCACGGGATATTACCATCAATAATCTGTCACTGTCAGCAGACACGTCCTTCACCGTTACGAATACAGATACCGGCGATACAACCGTACTGACCGGTGCGGTGATCGACACAGATCCGACATTCACATATGTAAATTTTGACGAGGATGATGACATATTACCAGCTTCTACACGGGTAAGCATTTTGATTTCCTACACGTTAGAACCGGGAAATTATAAAGTAACAGCCGTAACAGGCTCCGTAAAGTACCCTTCGTCTTCAGGTACATCCGTCAAGGACTTGTCTCTGGCACGCGACGGAGACGGGCTGAATATCACCTTCACCATCGCCGCGCCCGAGCTGACCCCGACCCCGGAACCGACGGCAACCCCCACCGTGGAACCGACGGCAACACCGACTGCAGAGCCCACCGCAACGCCCACGGCAGAACCGACGGCCACGCCCACAGCGGAGCCCACGGCAACCCCAACCGCAGAACCGACGGCCACGCCCACAGCGGAACCAACGGCGACACCTACGGCAGCTCCCACAGCCGTACCGACTGCCGTGCCGACCGCAACCCCAAGCCCGACGAACCACCCAAAAACGGGCGATGATTTTGCCCCCACACTTTGGCTGACGCTCTGCGCAGGCAGCCTCGCGGCACTCGCCCTGCTCCTTAAAAAACGACACATTTAATGAAATCGCAGGTAAAAAGCCGACCACACCAGCGGCTGTCCATACCGGCACACTGAAAAACTCATGCTTTCACCGCTTGAAAGCATGAGTTTTTTTTGACAGCCTATATATTCTCCGGCCACGGATTGTGCAGGCAAGCTTCTTCGTGTTGTCGGCCAAGCTGCCGAAGGATTAAATATCTTCAAAGCGGCATCGGTGTCCGCGCAATCAGAAGGACTGCCAGAATTGCACCGGCAAATGCTGCCGCCCCTACGACTGCCAGCATTTTTTTGTTGGGCCGCCTCTTCGTTGCTTTGCAAATCAGTGCGGCACAAGTCACGCAGACAGCTGCAGCAGCAAGCGCGATGCCCAGCATTTCCCATAACCAAGACAGCTCATATAGGATTTTCATGTGTTCATCACTTTCCCTCCTGTTCATCGCAAAACCGCTGCTTTTCTAAATCTGTTCGTATTCCGCGAACGGCTCACCGGAGATTCTGCGTGCCTTATCCCTGTACCGGCAGCTCCACCGCAATCGTGGTGCCCTTCTTCGAGCTCTCCTCCACCCGGACGCAACCACCGTGGAGATTGGCGATCTCCCACACCAAAGAAAGCCCCAGCCCAACGCCGCCGTACTCCCGGCTGCGGGACTTATCCACCCGGAAGAAGGGTTGAAAGATGCTCTGTTGGTATTCCTCCGGGACGCCGCAACCGGTGTCGGAAACGCGGATCAGAAGCTTTTCCGGCTCCTGCGTAACAGAAACCTTCACCGAGCCGCCCGCACGGTTGTACTTGACTGCATTTTCCGTCAGGTTAAAAAGCAGTCGGTAAATCAGTGCATCACTGCCGATGAGGAAGCCGTCTCCCTCCGTCTCCAGCGTAATATTGCGCTTTTCTGCCAAAAGCGCGAGATCTGTGAAGACCTCCTCAACCATCGGGGCAAGCTGAATCTGCTCGTTTCGCGCCACCTGCTGCAAATTGCTCATTTCAAGCAGCGTTTTGGTCATCTGTGTCAGTCGCTCCGTCTGTTCCCGCAAAAGTGCGAGAAACTTCGCCGTTTCCGGCAGCATATCGGGATGCTCCGCGGAGAACAGCTCCAGCTGCGCCTGCATCAGTGCCAGCGGCGTGCGCAGCTCGTGGGCAGCGTTGCCGGTGAACTGCCGCTGGGCGGCAAAGGCGTTGTTCAACCGCTCAAGCATCTGATTGAAAGAGTAACTCAGCTGCCGAAACTCCGGCAGAACATTCTCGTTAATCCTCATATCCGCCAGGTTGTTCAGCTGCACCTTCTCCACCTGAGACACAAAGCTGTGCAGCGGCTTGAGGGCACGTCCGCTGACAAAATAGGCCAGAACGCCGCTAAGCAGTGTCACCACAGCCGTAATATACCAGTTGGTCATGCGAAAGCGCCCCTGCGCTCCGTTGACAACAATGGTCAGATCCTCATCGGGCGTTACGAGCTGCGGATTAAAGCTCTCTGCGCCTTCACTGTTCATAATAACCGTGTCGCCTCCCTGTAAGGTGTCCGCGATTGTGTCCATATAGTACACACCGGAGGAACAGAGCAGCAGATTCATGACAACACAGGTGACACCGATGAGCAGGACAGTCATCAGAGTGATGCGCCACTGCAAGGAAAGTCGCTTCATGTTTCCTCTCCTCCCATCAAATAGCCTTCGCCGATGCGATTACGGATGGGGTCAAACCCCAACGCGGCGCGGAGCTTCTTGCGCAGGGCGGAGATATGAACCCGGATAGAATTGCTGAAGCTGTCTACGCTGTTATCCCAGACGTGCTCCATCAGCTCTTCCTGACTCACAGGCCGTCCCTGATGCACCATCAGATATTCCAGAATGCCCGTCTCCTTACGTGTGAGTGTCAGGGGCTGCCCGTTGACGGCAGCGGTGCGGGAGCGTGTGTCGAACGTCAGCTCCCCGCAGGTCAGCAACACGGCTTGCTGGGTGAACTGCCGCAAAGTCAGGCTGCGGATGCGGGCCTCCAGTTCAGCCAAGTGAAAGGGTTTTGCAAGATAGTCGTTGGCCCCGGCATCCAACCCCTCAACCTTGTCCTCCACCTCGCCGCGTGCGGAGAGAATCAACACCCGCGTCTCGCGGTCTGTCTGCCGCAAGGTACGCAGCACGGTCATGCCGTCCTTTCCCGGCAGGTTCAGATCAAGAAGTACCAAATCGTAGCGCTCCACACCCAGAAGTTCCAGCGCCTTTTCCCCGTCGTAGCAGTAGTCCACGCTGTATGCCAAGCGCCGCAAACTGCGGACAATCGTCTCGCATAGGGCGCGTTCATCTTCAATTACCAAAAGGTGCATAAGAGTCCCCCTTTTCATTTCCTTTTTCTTTATTATAGCAAAAGCAGATAAGATCTGCATTAAATTTTCGTTCTTAACAGGGATTTTATCTTTCCTGTGCTATGATGATGGCAGAAAAAGTGAAAGGGTGATAAAATTGAGCTGTGCAAAAAAAGCAGCGGCGCAGGCCACGTTGCTGGTTGTGGGTATCGCCATGCTGTGCTTCGGCGCATGGCGCGGCGAGGCCGCGACGGTACTGAGCAAAGCGATTAAATTATGTTTGGAGTGTGTAGGCATTGGGTAAGAAGTTTTCGGGCGCGTCACAGATTATGTCCCGCTTTCGCGGCTGGATACAGGCAGGGGCAACTTTATTGACCAACCTGCACCTGCCGAACTTCCTCAAGGGCAAACTGTACCAAGGCGCAGGGAAAACCGTCTGTGTGCCCGGGCTGAATTGCTACTCCTGCCCGGCAGCCTCCGGCGCTTGTCCCATCGGGGCGTTTCAGGCGGTAGTGGGTTCTTCTAAATTCAGTTTTTCCTATTATATCACAGGCTTTCTCATTTTGCTCGGCGTTCTGCTTGGACGCTTTATCTGCGGTTTTCTGTGCCCCTTCGGCTGGTTTCAGGAACTACTGCATAAAATTCCCACGAAGAAGTTCTCCACAAAGAAACTCAAGCCCCTGCGATACCTCAAGTACGCCGTACTGCTGGTGATGGTTTTCCTGCTGCCGGCGTTCCTTGTAAACGATGTAGGCATGGGCAACCCGTTCTTCTGTAAATACCTCTGCCCACAAGGCGTGCTGGAGGGAGCCATCCCGCTGTCCCTTGCCAATTCCGGTATCCGGTCGGCGCTGGGAAGCCTGTTTACATGGAAATTCAGCGTCCTGCTTACAGTAATCGTACTGAGCGTAATATTCTACCGTCCCTTCTGCAAGTGGCTTTGCCCGCTGGGGGCGTTTTACGCGCTGTTCAACCGGGTATCTCTCTTTCAGATAAAGGTGGACAAAAACAAGTGTGTATCCTGCGGAAAATGCGCCAAAGCCTGCAAGATGGATGTGGATGTAACAAAAGCGCCCAACCATACCGAGTGTATCCGCTGCGGAATGTGCATACGCACCTGTCCGACGGGCGCCGTGCGCTTCCGTTACGGCTTCGGAGACGGTAAAGATAAAACAAAAGCGGCAAAAAAAGCCGCAGAAAATAATAAACAATAATAACAAGGAGAAACAAAACAGATGAAAATGAATAGAACAAATACGGCCGGCCGATTGCTGGCACTGCTGCTTCTCGCCCTGATGATGCTGTCTTTGACAGCCTGCGGCACAAAGAACGGAGACAAAACGGACGGAATGAGCAGCGAACCGAAGAATGCCGAGGAAGCGGCTGCCATGTACAACGATCTGATGGCGCAGGAAAATGACATTCTCTCGGAGAACACCGAACTTTGGGAAAAGGTATTCATGGCAGCCGACAAGGGCATGACCATGCAGGAGGACGGCAAAAACTACGGTGATTTCCTGCTCAGTACAATTGAATCCGCCAAGGATCAGTTTACGGCAGATGAGCTGAAACTGCTTCAGGAAAAAGCGGAGACGATTCGCGACATCGAAAACAAGCTGACCATGATTGAGGAAAAGTACCCCGATGCGGTACAGCAATCTGTAGATGACGCCATGAGCGTGCCTGCGGGCAGCGACATGACCGCGCCGCCTGATGACGGCAGTGTGCAGAAATTCCCTGCCTTTGAGGGCAAGGATCTGGATGGGAACCCGGTGAAGAGTGACGAGCTGTTCTCCGGCAACGCCGTCACCGTAGTGAATTTCTGGTTCACCACCTGCAATCCCTGCGTGGGCGAGCTTGCCGATCTGGACGCGCTGAACAAGAAGCTTGCGGAGAAGGGCGGCGCCCTCATCGGCGTCAACACCTTCACGCTGGACGGCGATGAAGCGGCAATCTCTGAGGCGAAGGACGTACTGGCCAAGAAGGGCGCCACCTATCAGAACGTGTATTTCGATTCCGACGGAGAAGCGGGAAAGTTCACTGGCAACATCTTTGCCTATCCCACCACCTATGTGGTTGACAGGAACGGCAACATCGTGGGCGAGCCCATCGTAGGCGCTATCACGGAAAAGAAGCAGGCGGAGACGCTGCAAAAGCTCATCGACCAGGCTCTTGCCGCCGATATGGGCTGACAAACGAATTCGTCTCCAATATATCGGTTTGGATTATTTATGATCCGGAGAGCAAAGGCTCTCTGTAACCATCCGTTTGAGCGCTTACATAAAAACAAATATCATCTAAGAAAATACCGCCAAGCAGTTGGGAAAAACTGCTTGGCGGTATTTTACTTTAGAATAATCAATGCTTTCGTTCTTTAAGAAACGCTGCATGGTAAAGAAAAAGTGATTCAATTATTAGTGAAATCTTGTAGACTAAAATAATATAACAGCCTTCCTGTTGCTTGACATATAGCAAGTTGCAGGCAGGCTGTTGCTGTATGTGCTCCAGGCATGGGTAATAGGGTAAGCGCATAATAAATGACGTCCTTTTTGGGTCGAGCCATAGCTTGATCCTCCTGCGTTTTATAGTTGCGAAGCAACTCCCGATAAGCCGTAGGCGTTCGGCTGCAAACACATTTATGTGGAGCCAGATAGCCAAAACCTGTGATTTTGTGCGTAGACATTCAGTTGAGATTCCGCCCCATATTCAGGAGAGAATTCGAATGGATGAACCGCTTGAATAAGAGCCTGTCCAGCAAGGCTGCTTTCCCTTCCCGATATTAACAGCTGTCTCGTGAACCGAATTTCAACGTCACAAATTCACAAAAGCAAATATCCGCCACATTCTCTGGATATGACGGATATTTATGGACTTACTTTAGTTATTTCGCTTGTCTACTTGACAAGGGGCTGATCATCTTCTCAATCAGGCGGGTGTTTCATTCCGCAGGAATGTGAAAGTTATAGGCTCAGCGTTTCTACCCATGCAGAAAAATCGGCTTTGCTGGAGTAGGAGTTGAACACCTTACCATGTAATAACTTTGCACCGGGGCAGCTCGGCGCAAGTTTTTCATTGGTCTTACCCATGCCGCTGCCGCCGGAGGTGGCAAAGGGAATAATCGTTTTACCTTTCAGATTGTAGCTTTCCAGAAATGTATTGATGATGGTGGGAGCAACATACCACCAGATAGGGAAACCGACAAAGATGGTGTCATACTCGTCCATGTTATCGCGTTTGGTGGCGATGGCAGGGCGAGAGTTCGGATCGCTCATTTCGATGGTGCTGCGGGATTTCTTGTCCATCCAGTTTAGATCGGCCTTGGTATAAGGAACTTCCGGCTGAATCTCAAAAATGTCTGCACCGATGGCATCTGCCAGATTTTCAGCAACTTTTGCGGTAACACCGCTGGCAGAAAAATAGGCGACAAGTCTTTTGTTCATGGCAATGCACTCCCTCTTGATGATTTTGTATAGGATAAGTATAGCACGGTAGGGGAGCAGCATCAAGCGGTTGCCCATGATATAACATCAACGACAATGTTATATTATGGACAACTGTTCGTAAAAATTTAAGGATTTTGAGGGAGTTGTACAGCTTGATATGAGGAGCGATTTATGGTAAGATGAAAGTACAATAAGAGCTTATACGCTCTTGTTGAATCTACTGCGAGGAAGTGAATGCCGATGGAAAAGCAAAACACGGTAGAAAATCAGCTTGCCCACACGATAACTCAGACAGAGTTTGATTCGGACTATGATAAGACCGCCAAAAAGCTGCTGGCGAACAAACAGATTTTGGCGCAGATTATGAAGGGCTGCGTAGATGAATACAGTGAATGTTCCGTAGACGAAATTGCTGAAAAGTATATTGAGGGAACCCCAGAGGTTGGCACGGTTGGCGTTCACGTTGATGATACAAACAGACCTCCGAAAGTTCCTGAAGTAATAACTGGAAGCAACAATGAGGATTCTACGCTGACTGAGGGAACGGTGCGTTATGATGTTCGCTTTGATGCGATTGCTCCGACAGCAGCGAATGATGCAGCACAGCAGGATGTGATTCGTCTTATTATCAATGTGGAAGCGCAGACTGCTTTTAATCCGGGATACCCACTGACAAAACGTGCAATCTATTATTGCAGCAGAATGATTTCTGCACAGCACGGGCCGATATTCAAAAAGTCTGAGTATGGAAAAATCCGAAAAGTGTATTCTATATGGGTTTGTACAAAACCGTCCGATGAATTTCAGAATACGCTTACGCGGTATTCGATTCGACCAGAACAATTGATTGGAAACGCTGCCGAGAAATCAGAAAATTATGATCTGATGAGCGTGGTAACGATTTGTCTGGGAAAACCTGATACAGAAAACTATACAGGCATTTTGAAGTTTCTGGATGTGCTGCTTTCTTCGTCAAGAGCAGCTACGGAGAAAAAGAAAATTCTCGAAGAAGAGTTTGGCGTTGCAATGAGCGAAGAACTGGAAAGAGAGGTGCTTATTATGTGCAATCTTAGTCAAGGTGTCAAGGCCGAAGGCAGAGAAGAAGGCATTGGTATCGGTGAAATGCGAATGCTGATTAAGCAGGTGAGAAAAGGCCGCGTGACGGTTGAAGAAGCTGCTGAAGATGCTGAAATGACGGTTGAAGAATTTAAGAAAGTAATGGAAAATACCCCGCTGCAGGCTGTATAAAGCGGAAATTATATAGAGCATTAGAAATATTAGCCCTACAAGGCATTAATTGGTTTGCAACTGATTGAAGCCTTGTGGGGCTTATGTATAACCACGTATAAATAGTATTGTGAGGAAAATAGAATGAACAACGACCAAGAAATTATTTTAGCTAAAATAAGTGCAGTATATGATAAACCCCCATTTGTGAAAATGGAAACAGGTCAAATGGAGATGATTTTGAAATGCGTGGGGTTGGGAGCATACTACGATAAGTACAGAGAGTATCTTGAACCGTACTGGTATAATGGAAGATTTCAGAATCCTGTTGAATCATATAGAATTTTTGTTGGATTGAATTCAATATTTGAAGATCTATTGAATGAGAGGAAAGGAGATGAAATCATTTCGTTATTGACGGAATTGGGAAATTACATTCCGGGAACTATTTTGTCCGATGAAGCACGTTTTGCAGCTGATTTTAATAAGTTGCGCCAATTATACAACCTGATGGGTTTACAAATCGTTTCAATGGAAGTCGATGAATATTCTTCTAAGTTTCAAGTTGAACCATATTTGAATGAAGGAAATCAGATCATTCAATCTTTTGGAATGGAGCGGTGGCTAAAAAGCAAATATCAGGATGTATATGAAGCCTATGAGAGTGCATTGAATTCGTTTTCTTCTGGAGACCTAGGGGCTGCAATTGAATCATGCAGAACGGCGTTGACGGGAATATTTTCTAAATATAAAGGAGTCCCATTTCAAAAAGCAAAATGGATGCTCGGCATGGCAACATTAACTGGCGACTTCACGGGAACGCAGTCTGCAGATGCTTCCGAGATGACTTCAATAAAAAATGAGATTGAGGCGATGGGAAAAAGAGATATAGCAGATTTTTTTGAAGAAAATTTAGAGGGGTCTTATAAAAAAACAAAGGCTATATACAGCATATATTCCATGTTGTCGGACTACGGAACGCATCGATTAGAGGGAACAGTAGAAGTAGCTAAGAACGAGGATGCACTAATGATGATTAGAATGACTACGGACATTCTTGTTTGGATTTATCAAATGCATGGTATGAATGAATAACTTTATTGCAGTGTGTTAAAGTGATTATGATACGGGATATTCCAGAGGACGCGGAGGCGATTGATGTGTGCAAAGCTGTTGAGGAAATGATAAACGAGAGCGAAGAACGAGGCGAACTCAGGATGCTTGTGAAGCAGGTGAGAAAAGGCCGCATTACAATCGAGCAGGCTGCCGAGGATGCTAATATGAGCGTAGAGCAGTTCAAGAGAGTAATAGACGACACGCCGTTGCAGGCAGTATAAGACAAATACTATATAGAAGCAGATAAGCCCTACAAGGCTCAATTGGTTCACAAAACCGATTGAAAGCCTTGTGGGGCTTATTTTTTTGCGCCTTTTTCAAATTTATTTGTGAAAAAAGTTGTCCAAGACTTGACATCGGGCGGCATTGATTGGCAGCGCGAGAAATGGCAATCAGGACTTGGTTCTAAGTTTATCC
>OLRC01001794.1_pt1 | contig 12907 bp, 9 predicted proteins | sample 1672081 | NCBI WGS metagenome assembly OLRC01 (sample SAMEA3136643, study PRJEB25190) | human gut metagenome | biome: human gut; feature: human-associated habitat; material: faeces | place: Austria | collected 2013
CGCCATATAAATAATGTGTATCATGATTCTTTGACGCGACAGTCGATTTCTTTCCACTGTGGATCGAGCATGCTCATCAGAATCTTTTCCGGAGTGAACGGTACAGTTCGGTGCCATACGCCGGTCGCACGGTAAATCGCATGGGCAAGTGCCGGTGCCGGGGTGTTGATCACGATCTCACCGATGGATTTGACACCAAACGGGCCGCTCGGCTCGTAGCTGGTTTCAAATTCTACGTTGATCCTGCCCATATCCAGACGGGTCGGGATCTTGTACTGCATAAAGCTGTTCTCTGCGATTTTTCCCTGTGCGTTGTAAGTCACATTTTCATAGAGTGCCATGCCGATTCCCTGGCCGATACCGCCTTCCGCCTGTACTCTTGCAAGGTTTGGATTGACCGGGATACCGCAGTCGATCACAGCCTGATAATCAAGGATCTCGATGCTTCCCGTCTCTTTATCCAGCTCGATTTCTACCATTCCGACCATGTAAGGCGGCGGAGATACCGGGGAAGAATACGTGGCTGTCACATCCACAGGAATCGTATTGTTGACCTGGGATTTTGTGGCAATATCCGCAAGACTGACGGACTTTTCGCCGTCGGTCAGGTAAACTTTCTCACCGTCAAAATCGACTTCTTCCGGTTCACACTCAAGCATGCCGGCACCGATCTTTTTGATATTTTCCCGCAGCTGCAGTGCCGCATTCTGCGTTGCCATTCCTGTCACATAAGTGGTGGAAGATGCATATGATCCGGAGTCGTACGGAGAGGCATCCGTATCTGCCCCGAAAACGGAAATCTGATCTGCATCACAGTCGAGCACTTCCGCTGCCATCTGTGCAAGGATTGTATCGCATCCCGTTCCCATGTCGGCCGCTCCGATCATCATGTTATACGTTCCGCCGTCACCAAGTTTTAAGGTACAGGAACCGACATCGACATTGGAAATACAGGAACCCTGCATTGCCAGTGCCATGCCTGCCGCACGCACTTTTCCATTGCCCATGTCACGCACCGGATATTTTTCTTTCCAGTGGAAGTTGTCGGCACAGTGTTCGATACAGCGGTCCAGTGCACAGGCATTTGCCGTCTCACCGAAGTAAGCCGGCATAAACATGCCTTCGCGGACAATATTTTTCATACGGATCTCCACTGGGTCCATATGCAGTTTCTCCGCCAGCTCATTGACTGCGGATTCCAGTGCAAAAATACCCTGCGTCGCACCGTAGCCTCGGTAGGCTCCGGCTGCCTGAACATTCGTATAGACTACGTCGCAGGAAAATCTGGTTGCCTCACAGCCTCCGGTATAAAGCGGAAGTGCTTTATGTCCGGAAAGTCCTACGGTTGTAGGCCCATGCTCTCCATAGGCACCGGTGTTGGAAAGGGTATAAAGATCGATGGCCTTTACAATACCGTTTTCGTCCGCACCCATACGGATATGGATCTCCATCTCATGACGCGGAGAAGATGCGATCATGGATTCCTTTCTGGAAAAAACGATCTTGGACGGACGTCCGGTAACCCAGGTTACCAGTGCCGGAAAAACCTCACTGACAGAGGACTGTTTTGCACCAAAGCCCCCTCCGATACGCGGCTTGATCACACGGACTTTGGAAGACGGAATATTCAGCGCATTTCCTACGATCCTTCGGATATGGAACGGGATCTGGGTGGAAGAAACCACCGTCAGTCTCTGAAAATGGTCCATATAACAGTAGGTACGGAAGGTCTCCATCATGGTCTGCTGATTTGCCTTTGTGTGGTAAACCTGGTCTACTGTATACGCACATTTTTCCAGCATGGCATCCACATCACCCACTTCTTCTACATTGGAGGAACAGAGATTACGCTTATTATCTCCTCCGGCCGGGATCGGCATATACCAGTCATCCTCCGGGTGCACCAGAATGGGATTATCCTTGGCTGTGTGGATATCCAGAACTGCTTCCTCCACACGATATTTTACCTTAATGCGTTTCAAGGCTTTATCTACTGCCTCTTCTGTCTCACCGGCTACGATGGCAACCGGATCCCCTACAAAACGCACATGCTTATCTATGATATAGCGATCCCATGGACTGATCTCCGGCGCTGTCTGCCCGGCCAGGGTAAATCTTTTGTGGGAAACATCCTCATAGGTCAGAACACAGGCAATCCCCTCGATCTTCTTTGCAGCATCTGTCTTGATCTCTTCCACCCAGGCATTGGCATGAGGACTTCTTAAGATCTTGACGATCAGGCAGTCAGAAGGTGCGAGATCATCGGTATAGACCGGTTTTCCGGTTACCAGCGACATTGCATCTGTTTTTGGCACCGGCTTGTTTACGTATTTCATTTTCCTTCCTCCTGTCCTTTTTTATAGTCGAGAAATTTCAGGATACTTCTGGTCTGTCCCACAAATCCCGAGCAACGGCACAGATTTCCGGAAAGATACTCCAGGATATCCTCTTCTGTGGGATCTTCCAGTTCCTTTAACATGGCAAATACATTCATGATAAATCCCGGATTGCAGAAGCCACACTGCTCTGCTCCCTCATTTGCCATAAAAGCGCCGAATTCCTTTGCTTCCTCCTGCATTCCCTCCAGAGTCACGATCCGTTTCCCGTCTGCGCGGGCAGCCAGCATGGAGCAGGACAGTACCGGACGTTCATCCATCAGCACAGTACAGAGACCACAGTTTGCAGTCTCACAGCCACGTTTTACGCTGTAACAGCTGTTTTTCCGCAGGAAATCCAGAAGCAGTTCATCCGGACGTACCTCTGCCTGCCGTTTTACACCATTCAGCCAGAAAGTGATATTCATTCTGCTCTCCCTCCGATCTCTTCCCAGGCTCTTCTTGTAAGGACTTTCACAAGAAGACTTCTGTATTCTTTTGAAGCACGCATGTTCTTGTCTGTAGAAACATGTTCCGCTGCATATGCGGCAAAAGATGCTGCTGCATCCTTTTTCTGCTGTGCATTCATCTGTACAAAATCTTTTAAGATTTCCTCTTCATCTTCCACGATCATTGCTTTTCCGGGTCTGGCCCCAATGACAGTTCTTGCTTTTCCGTCAATAAGAGCGGCCGCACAGGTGAGCACAGGAAAATCTGTGGAATTGTTCCGCTGACTTAAGTACACACTGTTCAGCGGCTGTTTTTTTACAATGATATTTACCAGGATATCGTTATCCTTTTCCATGGATGCAAACTGTGCCAGCGGAATGGTTCCGCCATTGTACAGCTCCACCCAGGTATCCAGTGCCAGAAACATGGTCAGTACATCGGAAAATCCGAATCTTCCGAAAATACTTCCGCCCACTGTGGCACAGTTTCGAAACTGCACACCCACAATGTGCCGTACACTTTCACGGATAGCACTGTTTGTATAGGCATTCAGCTCTTTGTGGGTTTCCAGCGCATGAAGTGGTGTCATACAGCCGATCACAAATGCTTCTTCTGTTTCTGTAATAGTATCCAGCCCAAGACCTGACAGATCAATGGCTGTCATGATGTTCCGGTTTCCCATTTTCAGCCAGACCATACCGCCCAGCACACAGGCTGTTCTTTTCTGGTTCAGTTCATATGCCTGTTCAAGGCTTTCTGCCTTTATGTAATTCTTTATCTTCAGCATACTTTATTCCCTTCTGAATTCTCATTCTCTTTCTTTACGGCTGTTTTTTCAGCCGAGCATTTATTTTAACAGACTGTCAGCTAAATAGCTATTGTTTTTTTCTCTGCTGTTCTGATGCCGCATCAGTCAGCGGTCTCCAGAACGATAAACTGATACGGTTTCAAAATGATTTCTTTTTCTGTGATCTCCACAGCTTTCTGATTATTCAGAAGCACCTCTTTTACTTCTCCCGGCAAAGATACCTTCTGTGACTGTGCCTGCATATTTCCCAGGATCAGAAGATTTTTCTCACCGTTTCTTGTATAGGCGATCAGATTCTTCTGTTCTTCCTGATATGGAGCGAATGTTCCGTATACAAGCGTTTCTTTATATTCCGGAGCTTTTCTCAGTGCAATCAGCTTTTTGTAGAAAGAAAGGAGGGAATCACTATCCATTAACTGGGACTCTATATTGATCTCCTTATAATTGGGATTGACCCCAAGCCACGGCTCTCCTTCTGAAAATCCCGCATTTTTCTCTGCGCTCCACTGTACCGGAGTTCTGGCATTGTCTCTGGAAAATGCGGAAGCAGCATCAAGCGCTTCTTTTTCACTGCATCCGGCACGGAGCGCTACCTGGTATTCATCGATGGTACTGATGTCATCGATCTGATCCATAGAAGTAAACTCCATATTTTCCATACCGATCTCCTGCCCCTGATAAATAAACGGAATTCCCTTCAGCAGGAAATAAACACCTGCCAGGAGTTTCCTTGAATCCGGACAGCGGTCTTCCGGAGAAATATAGTGACAGACACCTCTTGGCTCATCATGATTCTCAATAATGTTGGAGATCATGCCGGTATCCCCAATCTTTTTCTGCGTATGGAAAATACACTTCTTGTACTCTTCCGGAGTCAGGTACGGTTTGGATGCATACCAGCCATCCTCGCTCTTTCCGTAACAGGTTTCTTCAAAATCAAACATGGATGAAAAATATCCGTTTTCTCCGATAAAATCTTTGATCTCATCTTCCTTTTCATTGAAGACCTCTCCTACAGTAAAAGCATCATAGGGATGAAAGCACTTCTCAGCCATCTCTCCCAGAAATTCTCCAATCCCTTCTGCCTCCTCCAGCATCCTCTCGATATTGCAGAGCCCGTCTGCACGATCGGCAGGATAATCGGAAAACGGAAGCTTCTTCTTGATATTGATAATGGCATCAATACGGAATCCGCCAAGCCCTTTTTCCATCCACCAGCGGATGTTTTTGTAGACTTCCTCTCTTACTTCAGGATTCTCCCAGTTGAGATCCGGCTGCTTCTTGTGGAATACATGGAGATACTGTTTATCCGGATGTCCCGGAAGCTCTTCCCATACCGGACCACCGAAATAGCTTCTCCAGTTGCAGGGAACTTTATCATCCTTTTTGTCCCGGATATAAAAGAAATTTCCATACTTTCCGTCCGGATCCTTAATGGCCTGCTGAAACCACTCATGCTCATCGGAGCAGTGATTTACCACCAGATCCATAAGGATGTACATTTCTCTTTTTTTTGCTTCTGCGATCAGACGATCCATATCCTCCATGGTCCCAAACCTCGGATCAATCGCATAATAATCTGCAATGTCATATCCCTGGTCTGCAAGGGGAGATTTATAGATTGGGGAAAGCCAGAGGATATCTGCTCCCAGTTCCTTAAGATAATCAAGCTTGCTGATGATTCCCGGGATGTCTCCGATCCCGTCTCCGTTGGAATCATAAAAGCTCTTGGGGTATATCTGATATACCACTTTGTCATGCCACCATTTTCGTTTCATCGTAATTCCTCCTATGCCTGTTTGATCATGCAGTACTGCTTCAGATCAAATCCTTTTTTCTGTACAATGCCGTATAATTTAAATCCGAATTTCTCATACATGGAAACATTTGCCGGATTATGGGTTTCCAGAGAGATCATCAGCTTATGCCTGTCCGCATAATCGATCACCTCATCCATCAGCTTTTCAGCAAGACCGTGATGCTGCATCTTCGGCGCCACTGCCAGATAGATCACATGAAGCCTTTCTGCTGTATGAAGCTGGGAAGTCCAGCTGGAATTCAGATAGTCTTTTCCCTGGATGAATTTCCGCAGGGTCGCAAGACTTGGATCCTCTTTGATCAGATAGCCATCTGTTTTCAGAAGGGCAAAAAAATCCACCATCAGATTATGTAAGGCTGCTTCATGCTCCGTTCCGTCGGATACTACCAGGATGCTGTTCAGCTCACTGCTGTCTGCATAGATCTCACAGGTCTCAAAAAACTCCGTAAGATCACAGGTAAAAAGCTCCGGCATCAGACGTTCTCTGGTATCCCTGTCCGGGATCAGTGCATGATACAGAGGATCCTCCGAAAAACATACGGTCAATATCCGGATCAGCTTATCCAGATCTTCTTCTTTCACTCGGTATAAATTATGGCTTTCCATTCTTTCCTCCAGGTATGGTTTTATTCTGTTCCTTTTTCAAACATATCGCTGACCTCGCAGATCAGATCTGTAAGCTTTTCCGCTGTGCGGATCAGATATCCGATATCATCCACATAATATTGCTTCTGCCTCTCCCAGGCTTCCCTCAGGCTTTGTTTTTCTGCCTCCAGGCTGTCACCCGGTTTCTTTTCTTTCAGGCTTTCCACAAGGTCATAAAGGTTCTCATGATGGATGATCCGGCCTTTTCCCCACATCAGACGATCCGGGGACTGCTTCATGATATATTCTGTAAAATGATAAAAAACTTCCCGTTCAAACTGAAATGCATAACAATTATTATCAATACTGTAAAAGGATTCCAGCGCAGGCGCAATCTCTCCTTTTTCCAGATATTCCATGGCTTCTTTCAGTGCATAAAGATTGTTCTGTACGGCCTGCTGGGGAAAGATCACATTGTCATCCCAGTCCAGACGCACCAGATAATCCTGGGATTTCCGAAATACACCGAGAAGCTTTTCGGTGATGGCATCGGCTTTTTTCCAGTCACGTTTTTCTTCCGGAATGCTGTTGAAGCGGCGCACCTGCTCTGAAAGAATGGCAGCTGCTTTTTTCGCTTCTTCTGTTTTTTCCAGAAGGAGAACACCGTTGGCGCCGGTCTGCATACACAGATCCAGATCCAAGCTCTCAATACTACCGGCCAGTGCCCGTCCGAAATCCATCGGCGGCAGTGCAAGACTGTCAATAGCAAGAAGGAGCCTCAGATAAAATTCGTGGTGGAATTTATATACTTCTTCCTCATAAACATCCTGGTTATCATACTGGGAATGATAATAATTTTCCATAAACGGACCACCGCTGAAATCATTGACCATGGACGGGATCCCGGAAATCGCCATGGTAAAATCATCCGACCAGGTCTCAATGGGATACAGTGTAGTCATACCCTCCGGATAAATCCCCTTCGGCATCTGCACTGCGTCCACAAATCCACGTACAAAATCCGCATACTCATAGGTACAGCGCACTGCATCCCTGGTGCTGTGTGCATGGGCCGGAAGTTCGAAATTCAGATCTGCGATCACATGTCCCGACCACTCTGGTCTTGCCTCAAACACCTGACGATAAGCGCCTGTGGACCAGTCATATTTCGTGTCGGAAATCCCCCATTCTTCTGCTGCAAGCGCACATACCACAATGGTATGGCGAGGTCTGTATCCACCGTGGATCAGAGCCCGGGCAATTCCGATGATCATTGCTACGGCCGCATTATCATCCTGAAATCCTTCAAAATAGGAATCATAATGGGCACTTAAAAGGATCATGGAATCGGAACTGGTTCCCGGGATTTTTCCTACAATATTATAGGTATACTGGTCTTTAATCACCTCTGTGTCCGCGTCAAATTCCACGGAAATCTTTGGAATCTTCTTTCCGTCCTCATTTTTTTCTTCCATCAGACGGCGGATCTTAAGAAAATCTGCTCTGGACATGGAAAAAGCCGGAGCACTGGAAGGTCCTGCAATGTCCTGTGCATTCAAAGCCGTATCGTCGATCTGTGCGTACCCTCTGCTCTGTACGGCAATGAGAGCTGCCGCGCCTTTTAAGTGAGCCTGATACACCGGATAATTGATCCACCACTCTTCTCTCTGGTTGATCTCGATAAGAACCAGCTTTCCTTTTACATCGATATTTTTATATTCGTCAGCAGTACCTTTTCCAAGATATACAAGGTCAAATTTCTGAAAGCCATCGGTCTTAAAATCCGTCTGGTATGCACCAAGCTGGATCTCATGCACGGTTCCCTCCTGGTCACGGTAGCGCATCACCGCTTTTTTAAATTCCCATGCATCCACACGGATCTTGTCTTTCTCTACCTCGGTGAGGCCTGCTTCTTTCATTTCTTTTAAAAGCATATCTCCGGTTTTCCGTTCTGCCAGGGAACCTGCGGTGCGGTATCCCAGAACCGGATTTGTTTTTTCCTGTTCCATGCGCTTGGCCAGATCATAGGATTCTTTTACATCCAGGCATGAAACACATTTCTCCACGATGTTCAAATTTACTGTCATCCCTTTCTTGGTAGTTCCCTGGTCAGCAGTTCTGTCCACTCCCGGCAGGAACACGCTCTTAACTGCTATAGATTATACCTTATCAATGTGCGGATTTCCAGATAAAAAAACATGATTTGTTCTGACAGGAAAAATCCCGTTCGTACAAATCACGTTTTTATCATATCTCTTCTTGCCCGGGCAGGCTGTTGACGACAGTCTTAATCTGGCAAAATTTTTATTAACCGGAATACCGGAGCGCATCGATCGGTTTCTTGGATGCTGCCTTGTTGGCCGGATACAGACCAAAAAGCACACCGATCAGGACAGAAAATGCCACAGACAGCCAGACCACTTTCATATCCATGGTAAAACTCATGGAATTCTTCATCACCACAGCTGCCACTTTCAGGATCACCCAGGAAAGACCGATTCCCGCAAGGCATCCCATCAAACTTACCAGAAGCGCCTCGATCAGAAACTGCAGCATGATGGTTTCTCTTCCTGCACCGATGGCTTTTCGGATACCGATCTCCCTGGTCCTCTCTGTCACAGATACCAGCATGATGTTCATGATTCCAATTCCACCAACCAGCAGCGAGATAGCCGCGATCCCTCCGATCATCAGTGACATAGTATTGGTGACACTGGACATGGCTTCCATGATCTCCGACTGGTCCACAATGGAAAAAGCATCCTCGTCCTCTCCAAAACGTTCCATAAGAAGTTCCGTAAGAGCATTTTCCGCCGGTTCCAGACTGTCCTCATCGGTTCCGGATGCGTAAAACATAGTCACATCCAGAACATTATCCGCAAGTCTGGTCATGGTAGAAAACGGGATATATCCCTCCAGCTGTACCGAAGAGGAGGAGCTGTCAGAATCGTCCGAATCCGAAGAGCTGGTCACTGCCGCACCCTGAGTCATTGAGGTGCTGTCGGAGAGCACTCCTACGACCAGAAAACTTTTCCCATTTAATTTGATGCTCTCCCCTACGGCATCTACACGTCCAAGAAGTTCCGTTGCCGTATCTTTTGTGATCACAACTACATAAGAATTGTTATCAATATCCGTCTGTTTGAGAAAACGTCCGCTGAAAAGTTCCAGTCCCTGGATATCCGCATAACTTCCTGTTGTACCGGTCAGTGTCATGGTTCCGTTGGAATAACTTGTTTTTGCGGTAACGCTGGTCCAGGAAACCGGAGCCACTTCATCCACTTCCTCCGGTTCACAAAAATCCGACAGTTCCTTAAGGCGCAGCGGATTTCCCTTATCATCGGTAATGGTCACCGTCAGATAGCTGGAACCCATGCTGGAGATCTGATCCGTCACAGAAGATGTCGCTCCGTTGGCAATGGATACCAGTACGATCAGTGCCACCACCCCGATGATGATGCCAAGCATGGTGAGAAAAGAACGCAGTTTGTTGGACACCACTGCGTGCCACGCCATTTTCATACTCTGAAAGATCATAAGCTCACCTCGCTGACTTTTCCATCACGGATAAAAATTTTCCGCTCTGCCTCATCTGCCACTCCGTTGTCATGAGTGATCAGTACGATGGTGTTTCCATTGGCGTGAAGTTCGTGAAACAGTTTCATGATCTCTTCTCCTGTAGAAGAATCCAGGTTTCCTGTGGGCTCATCTGCCAGGAACAGAGAGGGCCTGGTCACAAGTGCTCTTGCAATAGCCACCCTCTGCTGCTGGCCGCCGGAAAGCTCTGTAGGCCGATGTCCCATTCTGTGAGAAAGTTCTACTTTTTCCAGAGCTTCTTTCACGCGACGTTTCCTCTCACTCTTGGGAATTTTCTGATAGATCAGCGGCAGTTCCACATTTTCCTCTGCTGTCAGTTTGGGGAGCAGGTTAAAACTCTGAAAAATAAATCCGATCTTATGATTCCGGATCTTTGCCAGCTCCCGCTCTGTATAATCTTCAATGGAAATCCCATCCAGGATATAAGTCCCTTCATCTGCGGTATCCAGACAGCCAATAATATTCATCATAGTGGATTTTCCACTTCCGGAAGGTCCGATGATGCTGACAAATTCCCCTTCCCGTATCACCATATTTGCATGATCCAGAGCATGAACTGTATCTCCTCCGATGCAGTAAGTTTTGCATACATCTTTTAATGTTATCATTCCGTCCATTGTTTCACCGCCTTACATATTCGGAGGCGTGCCGCCACCGTTACCGCCGGAACTTCCGCTTCCACCCGGACCTCCGCCGTTTCCTCCTGGGCCTCCGCTGTTTCCGGAGTCGGAATTCCCGCCAGGACCGCCGCTCATATCACCAAAATCGCCCATACCATCAGGCATACCAGAATCATTGCCGCTTCCACTATCCGTATTTCCTGATTTGTTATAATATACGGTATCTCCTTCAGAAAGTCCTTCTGTGATCTCCACGGTAGTTCCATCGGAAAGTCCTGTGGTTACTTCTGTCTCGCCGGAAAGGTTTCCATCCTCGTCTTTCTCTGTATAGACAAAAACTTTATTTCCTTTTTCCTGCAGTGCATTGACTGGAATGGTGATTACATTTTCACGATTTTCAATGGTGATCGTGGCCGAGGCATTCATTCCCTGCTTCATCTCTTCATCTTTTGGTACAGAAACAGATACCGTATATTTTGCCACGCCGCCATTGACCGATGCAGTATTTCCTATCTCTGTAACTTCACCGGTAAATTCCTTGTCTTCAATAGCATCAAAGGTAACTGCTGCTTCCTGTCCAATCTCCACAGAATTGATATCCAGTTCATCCACGCTGACTTCCAGAGTCATGGTGTCATCTGGCGAAATGGTAAAAAGCGCAACATCTGTGCTGTATTCCGATGTGGAAAGTTCTGTACCGGATGTGGATGCGGAAGAATCTGTCTCCTGGGTATCTTCCGTCTGAGATGCACCGGAAGAAGATCCCGAAATATTGTTCGCGGATGTACCGGCACCGTTTCCTGACTGATCGTTTCCGCTCTGTGTGGAATTTCCATTCGTTTCGCTGGTACTGTTTGTTCCATTATCTGAGGAATCCTTTCCATTGGAAGAAGTGGAACCTGTGCCATTCTGGCCGGAATTATTCCCTGTCTGACCCGCTGCTCTATCCGTGATCTGATCTGCGTCATTATCTTTGTTATCATCGGCGTTCTTTCCGTTATCTGTGGAATCCGAAGTCTTTCCGTCACCGGAATCATCTTTTTTTATATCCTCTGTCTCTGCCGCAGTCTCCGGAAATGTAATCTGGAAAGACATACTTTTTCCATCCTGGGAAACACAGATGCCGGAAACGGTTCCCAAAGTAATTCCGGAAACACTTCCAGCCTGGAAAACATAGCCATCCCCTGCAGTAAGAGTAACCACTGCCTGATACACTGTTTTTTCCTGGAAACTGTCATCTCCCGGATTCCATGCCACCGTACCTGTATAACTTCCATCTGTCGCACTTACTGACGTAACAGGCGTCTGCCCGGTTACCGGAGCAGCGATCACAAGCGCGGATGCTGTGCTGGTGCCTTCTGTGGCAATGGCAAACTGCAGAGTTGTGGATGTTTCAGATGTATTTTCGCCGGAAGAATCCCCTTCTCCGCCAACATCTGAAGAAAAGTCTGTATCGGATGACGCCAGAGCAACAGCCTCTGCCTGCTGTTCTGTATCTGTCTGAAGGCTGATGATCTCTTCTGTCTCTCCGGTTTCCTGACTGTTCAGATTGCTATCAGCTATATTTGTCACACTGTCTGAGGAAACAGCTGCACCTGTATCACTGCATCGAACCACGCTTGCGTTTACATTTGCTTCTATCGCTGCAATGCTTGTAGTGCTGCCCAGTGAAATCAGCTGTACGGCGTTTCCCGCAGTTGTATCACTTCCAGATACTACATACGACATCTGCGAAACCGTCTTTCCGCTTCCGGAGCTTCCGGAAGAACTGCTGCCGGAAGAACTTCCGCTGCTGCTATCCGTTGTTGTACTGCTTCCTGCGGAAACATTCACACTCTGAACTGTTCCGGAAATTTCCGCTTTGATCTCCGGATCTGCTTTCAGCTGGATCAGTTTTTTCAGGGTTGCTGTCCTTGCCTCCCGTTTTGCAAGAAGTTCCTGATATTGTGTCTCATTGGCACTTCCTTCCAGAGTCAGCAGGGTTGTTCCCTCGGAAACACTTGCATTTTCGGAAACATTCACTGCGGAAACGGTACCGGAAGTCCCTGTGATTTCCAGTGGTTCGTGGATCGTAAGCTCCCCGCTTCCAAGCTCCTGTCCGCTGCTGTCTGTAACGATAACTGTATCACCATATGTTGTTCCGTTATCAGTAAGAGTAACCACGCAGTCTTCTCCACTGGCAGAATCCACAGTTCCTGTCACCTGCGTGCCAGAAGACAATGTTACTGTTACAGAATCTCCTGCAGATACCCCGGATACTCCGCTGAGAGAAACTGCCATTTTTCCATCCAGCGAAAGCACCATCAACGCACCGTCACTGACCATGATGTCCGAAAGATCAGAACCGGCAGATACATTGATCTTCTTTACACGACCGCTGACTGAAGATTCGATCACATTCTCCTCGTCACTGTCCTGGTATTCCTGAATGCTCTCATCCAGCTGGGAAATCTCATCCTGCACCTGCCACGCAGATAACTGCCGCCGGGATGATCAACATAATCTTTTTACGCCGTCGTTTCATTCCTTCAACCTCCAAATATGCCATGTATGTTCTCTCTGTTTTAAAAATATCTTAATGGAAAAATATGTAGAGACTTTGTGTGATCTGTGAAAACCCGGTGAAAAAGGTAAAGTATTTTTCATACGCAAA
>OLRC01001796.1_pt1 | contig 12901 bp, 5 predicted proteins | sample 1672081 | NCBI WGS metagenome assembly OLRC01 (sample SAMEA3136643, study PRJEB25190) | human gut metagenome | biome: human gut; feature: human-associated habitat; material: faeces | place: Austria | collected 2013
CTTTAGACCTCCCTCCTCGAGGGAGGGGGACCGCCCCGTGGGCGGTGGAAGGAGTCCCCACCATTTCCGTTGATTTCCTGTTTTCTGTGAGAAAACAGTTGAATCTTGTTTCTGTTTTTTGCCCGACGTGGGAGAGGAGGATATGGGCATCCATCGGTTACGCTCCGCGGCGCAGAGGATCGACAGGCCGCTGGGCGAACGAATCCGAACATACGAGGGAGGAATAATGTTATGACCGGTATTCCGTTGATTATCGCCTTTTTCATCATGGTTGTCGTGATGATCGTCGCCATTTCGAAATTTAAGATTCATCCGTTCCTGTCCATCATGGGCGTGTCGCTGATTCTGGCGCTGCTGGCGCTGCCGCTGGCCAAGGTGCCGGGCACCATCGGCGCGGGCTTCTCGGGCACGTTCTCCTCGCTGGGCATCGTCATCATTCTGGGCGCGATGATCGGCTTCTTCCTTGAAAAGACCGGCGCCGCGCTCACCATGGCCGACTGGGTCATCCGCCGCGTGGGCGACAAGCACCCGGAATTGGCCATCCTGCTGATGGGCTGGATCGTCTCCATTCCCGTGTTCTGCGACTCCGGCTACGTCATCCTCAACCCGATTCGCAAGGCCATCGTCAAGAAGACCGGCGTTTCCGCCGTCGCGATGGCGGTCGCGCTGAGCGCCGGCCTGTACACCTCGCATGTGTTCATCCCGCCGACGCCGGGCCCGATCGCCGCGGCGCAGTCGCTGGGGCTTGAAAGCCACATGCTGATGGTCATTCTGGTGGGCTTCCTGGTCTCCATCCCGTCTCTGGCGGCGGGCTACTTCTACGCGCGCTACATCGGCAAGAAGGTTCACGCGGCCGATGAGGACAGCAACGAGACGACCAAGAGCTACGACGAGCTGAAGGCCGAGTTCGGCCGGCTTCCGGGCGCGGGCATCTCCTTCGCGCCGATCGTCATGCCGATTATCCTGATGGCCGTCAAGTCCATCGTGGATATGGCCAAGTGGACGGGGCTCTTTGCGCAGATTCTCCAGTTCCTGGGCACCCCGATGATCGCGCTGACCGTCGGCCTGATCATCTCCGTCGTGACGCTGTTCTCGGCGGGCAAGGGCAAGGAATTCTACGCGCTGGCGGATGAGACGCTGCGCACCGTCGGCCCGATCCTGTTCGTCACCGCCGCGGGCGGCGTGCTGGGCAAGGTCATCTCCGAGGCGGGCATCGTCACCTACATCACCGAGCATGCGTCCTTCCTGTCCAACGTCGGCATCTTCTTCCCGTTCATCATCGCGGCCATCCTCAAGACGGCGCAGGGCTCGTCCACCGTGGCCATCACGACGACGGCGGGCATTCTGGGTCTGTACTCGGCGGAAGGCTCCCTGATGAGCGCGCTGGGGCTGACCTCTCCGTTCGCCGCCGCGCTGACCGTCATGGCCATCGGCGCGGGCGCGATGACCGTTTCCCACGCCAACGATTCCTATTTCTGGGTTGTCACCAACTTCGGCGGCATGAAGGCCGAGGACGGCTACAAGACCCAGACGATGTGCACCCTGCTGATGGGTCTCGCCAGCATCGTGTTCATCTGGATCATCTCGCTGTTCTTCCACTAAAAAACGCTTCTATCTGCAACCTGAGGCGGGATGGGATGCTGTCCATCCCGCCTTTTCATCCAAAAACATAAATGACAGTAAAAGAGCAAATCCGAAATTTTGCAAAAATTCCAATAACGGGCGCGCGATGCGCGCCCCTACAATGTTGCGGAAAAAAGCAACTGCATCATCGTACTGCCGTTCCCGTAGGGGCGCGCATTGCGCGCCCGCGTTTTGTGCAGAATTTGCTTTTTTCTCAATGATTATCCCAAAACAAGGAGGTCGTCATGCATATGACGGAAGATGCAAAACGCATCATTGACGATTCGATTCGGGCGGTTCTGCCCGACGCCGCCGTTTACCGCGCGCTGGAAGGGCGGCGTTTTGACCGCCCCGTTACCGTGATCGCCATCGGAAAGGCCGCGTGGCGCATGGCGAACGCGGCGGCAAAGGCGCTGGGGGAGAACCTCCGCGAGGGCATTGTCATCACCAAATACGGCCACAGCGAGGGCGATATCCCGCGCATGACCATCTACGAGGCCGCCCACCCGATTCCGGACGAGGCCGGCGTGGCGGCGACGCGGGCGGCGCTGGCGCTGGCGGATCGCATGACCGCGCAGGACGAGGTGATTTTCCTGGTCTCCGGCGGCGGCTCGGCGCTCTTTGAGCAGCCGCTTGAAGGCGTGACGCTGGACGACTGCGCGGAGATCACGCGGCAGCTTCTGGCCTGCGGCGCGGACATCGTGCAGATCAACACCATCCGCAAGCATCTTTCCGCCGTCAAGGGCGGCCGCTTTGCCCAGCGCTGCGCGCCCGCGCATGTGCTGGCCATCGTGCTCAGCGACGTGCTCGGCGATTCGCTGGATTCCATCGCTTCCGGGCCGTGCTATCCGGATCGCTCCACCTGCCGGGACGTCGAGCAGCTCATTGAGCGCTATCATCTGGTCATCCCGCCGCACGTCCTGCCCGCGCTGCAAACGGAAACGCCCAAGCAGCTTCATAACGTGGAGACGCAGATCACCGGCAACGTCCGCGCCCTCTGCGACGCGGCGAAGGCCTCGGCCGAGGCGCTGGGCTATCGCACGCTGACGCTGACGACGACGCTCAACTGCGAGGCGCGGGAAGCGGGCGCGATGCTTGCGTCCGTCGCGCGGGAAATCCGTCAGAGCGGCCAGCCGCTCGGCGCGCCCTGCGCCGTGATCCTCGGCGGCGAAACCGTCGTGCATTTGCGCGGCAAGGGCAAGGGCGGGCGCAATCAGGAGTTGGCCGTCGCCGCCGCGGCGGGGATCGACGGCCTGCCGAACACCCTGATTTTCTCCGTCGGCTCGGACGGTACGGACGGCCCGACCGACGCGGCGGGCGGCCTTGTGACCGGCGAATTTGCCGCGCGCTGCCGCGAAAAGGGGCTTTCCATCGAAAAGACGCTGGCCGATAACGACGCTTACAACCTTCTGCGCCAAACGGACGGCCTGATCGTCACCGGCCCCACGGGCACCAACGTGTGCGACCTGACCATGCTGCTGGTGAAGTGACGGGCGCGGAAAGCGGCTGAAACCGCGAGAAAAACAGAAAAAACAGCAAGACTTCGTGAAACGTGAATTTCGCGAAGTCTTGTCTGCGTTATGGCGGTGGGATGGCTTCCACCGAGAACTCCTTCCACCGCCCTGTGGGCGGTCCCCCTCCCTCGAAGAGGGAGGTCTTAAGCTGAAAAATCGAGCGTCAACAAAAAGACGGCGGGTGTAAACCCGCCGTCTTTCACTTTATTCCGCTGTCTGCGTCAGCGTTGCTCCGACGATGGCCTGCGTCCACGTCTGGTTTTCCGTCACGCGGTAGTTTTGCAGGCGGGTCGTGTAGAAATCAAAGTACACGTTGGAGTAGACCGGGATCGCGGGCAGAACCTCCGTCCAGCGTTCCTGGAAGGCGACCCACTTCTGGCAGTAGCTCAGCACGTCGCCCGGCTCCGTCTTGCGCATGTCTACGGCGAGCTGAGCGAGCTTCTTATCGCGAATGCCCGTGCGGTTGACGGTCTTCACGTAGGCCTCGTCCGTCGAGTACGTCGTGCTCGGGTCGAAGACGGTGCCGAAGTTCGTCGCCAGATAGATCATGTCGCAGTCGCGCGCCACGCGGCGGTAGTAGATATCCAGCAGTTCGTTCATCGGGACGGCCTTGACCGTCAGGCGGACGCCGATGGCCGCGAGGTTTTCCGCCAGCGTCGCGTTCAGCGCGTCGCCCACGGCGTTCCCCTCCGGATAAATCAGCGTCAGGTCGAGCGCGACGGTCTTGCCGTCGATCTTCTTGGCGCGGATTCCGTCCTTGCCGAGCCGCCATTCGTCCTGATCCAGCAGCTTGGCCGCCTGATCGAGGTCGAGCGGGTAATCCTTGAGCTTGTCGAGGGACAGCGCGTCCCACTGGGCGACGGTCTTCTCGTAGGCCGCGATCTCCTTGGCGGTTGCGTTGGCCGGAAGATCGGCGACGGGCGGCTGAATCGTGCCCGCGGCGAGCTGATACATCCACTGGCCGATGCCGAAATAGCCGTTGGCCTTCAGACCGAAGTTGCCCGTGTAGGCCTTCACCAGCGCGTCGCGGTCGAAGCAACTCGCAATCGCCTGGCGAACCGCCTTGCTGGAGACCGTCTGGCGCTCGCAGCTAAAGCTGATCATGCTCAGACCGCTGCGCGGGTAGTTCGCCACGGAGAACGGCTGATCCGCAGTGGATTGAATCCCCTTGCTGATCGTATCTGCGGCCACCATCTTGTTGAGCAGATCGACTTCGCCGCTGAGCAGCAGGTCGATGGCCTCGTCGTTGGCGACCGTGCGATAGACGATGGTTTCGATGGTCGGCTTTTCGCCGTCCTCGTTGCCCTTGTAATACGGGTTGATGGCAAAGCTGGCCGTGCCGCTCTGCGCGTCGTAGCGCATCAGGGTGTACGGGCCGCTGACGACGGACGGGTGGCTCATGTAGCCGGTGGCCGCGTCCAGAATCGTCTTTTGAAGCAGGCCGGCGGTGAAAATCGCGGCGCCCGTGCCGCCGGCATTGACAATGCCCACGCCCTTTTCGGTATCGACCACCTTGCAGCCCGGCGCGAGGATGCTGATGGGATACGGGCTGTAATCAAACAGCGCCATCTCGTAGAAATACGGCTCGTAGGCCTTTCTGATCGTGATGGACATCTGCGTGTCGCTCAGCAGGCGCACGCCGCGCAGGACGGACGATTTGCCGGACTGGTACGCATCCATCCCCAGAATCGCGCCGACGGCGGCGGACTGCCCGCCCAGCTTCGCCAGCTCCGGCGAGGCCGTCAGCAGGATGGAAAACGCATAATCCTTCGCGGTGATCGCGCTCCCGTCGGAGAACTTCAAATCGCCGTAGAGGTCGAACGTGTATACGCGGTTATTCTGCGCGTCCCTGGAGACGGCCATGCCCGCGACCACGCTGTCGTTGATCTGGTACGTGCCGGTTTCGTGATCCCAGCTCATTAGGTTATAGCCGTGCAGCAGCGCCCGAACGTCTATATCCGCGGTGTTGCTGCCGAACAAATCCGTGAAGAACGCGCCGCTCATCGCCGTTGTGCTGCCGACAACCAGTTGATTTCCCGCCGCCATCGCGACGCAGCCCGTCAACATCCACAGAGCGAGCAACAAGGTGAGGATTTTTTTCATGGCCTTCTTCCTCCTGTTGTTGTAGTACGGAGAGACCGCATCCGGCGGGCACAGCGCGCGCCGGATACGGTGAAAGGGTTACTCGAAGCAGTCGCCCACGTTCATGGTGATGTTGCCCAGGCCGAGCGGTACGCCGTAGTCATCCAGATTCACGCCGTCGGCGGTGTAGATGACCGTCACCTTGATATCGCGGTTGTAGATCGTGCCGCTGACCACGGTTTCGGAGGCCGTGTAGCCCGCGATGACCGGGGACGTGATATCAAACGTTTCGCCGTTCTTCAGGCCGCCGCGGTTGTAGGAGGCCGCCGCGCGCTTGCCGTTCTGATAGACGTAGCTGATCGTCAGGTTGAACGTGCGCCGCGGTTCCGGCTTCGGCTTCTCGGTCACGGTCAGCGTGCCCACGGACAGCGCAATGCTGTAGTTGGCCGCGTTGAACGCGCCGGTCGTCGTATACTGGATGGCGTTCGGAGTGCTGCCCACCTTGGTGATGGAGCCGGTCGCCTCCGCCTTCGCCAGTTCGCCCGGAACGAAGCCGTCGCCGGTGATCGTCACGGCCGGGCGGGTCAGCGCCGAGCCGTCATACGTCTTGGTCGCGGACTGCGAGGTGATCAGCACGCTGCGCTTATTGATAATCAGCTTGCCCGGAAGAAGGGTGCGCGCGTACATCTCGGAAACGTCCTTGTTGTTCGCATCGACAATCTTGATCTTTTCTGGGTCGAGGGTCAGTTCATAGCTTCCGGCGTTCACGCCGCTGCCAATCACCGCCGCGGAGAGCTTGTGGCCTTCCAGCAGCTTGCCGGACGTGATTTCCACATCCTTGCCGGTGATCGCCGCGCCGTTATAGGTCGCCGTCACGTCCTTCGGCTTGAGGGTGATCGGGGCAAACGTCGGGGTTTCCACCTCGTCGCCGCCGTTCGGCTCTTTCAGCTCATCGCCCTTCGGGTCTTTGATCTTGTCGCCCGTCGCCGTCGCCGTGTTCAGCACAAAGCCTTTCAGCACGTCCGCTTCGGTGACGACGTATTCCGTGGTGAACGTCTTGGTTTCGCCAACGGCCAGCGTTTCAATGGTCGCGGTCAGCTTCGTCAGCGGGTCTTCGACCTTCACGTTCGTATACGGCACGTTGCCCGCGTTCTGAACCTTGATCGTGTAGGTGATCTTCTGCCCCAGCGCGGCCTTCTGCCCTTCCGGCACGTCGGAGGTCTTCGTCACGTTGAGCGTGGTATCCAGCTCAGCCGTGGTGACGGTATCTTCCGCCGTCCAGCTTCCGCCGCCCGTGAAGTCCGCCGTAACCGTGTTGTGGAAGACGCCCTCCAGAATGTCCTCCGAAGTGATCGTGTAGGTCGCCTCAGCCGTCACCGTCTCACCGGCAGGCACATCATTAAACACGATGACACTCTCGCCGTTGCTGAATTTGACGTTTTCCTTTTCGGTCAGCGTGATCGTCTTCGGCGTGTTGTAGATATTCTTGACGGAGATCGTGAAGGTGACCGGCTCGCCCAGGTTGTAGCCCGTGTCCTTCGGGATATGCGTCTTGGTGACCACGTTCTCCGGCTTAACAGGATCGTCTCCCGTGCCGTCGGTGACGGTCAGAGTGCCCGGAAGGAATGTGAATTTGTAATTCTTGGGATTCTTGTCTTTCTTTGTTACAACCTCTGTAATCTGGCTTTCGCTGCTTCCAACCAGCGTCTGGCTGCCTGTCAGAATGACCGATTCAATATCATCCGCAAGGGCTAGGTTTCCTTCGTAAAACCCGTAGCCATCCGCTTCCAGCGGCGTTCCGTCGTAAGTCTTGCTCCGGCTGGACGCTTGCAGCGTGATCGGAGCAGGCGTGATCGTCAGCGCGCCGTCAACAACCACAAACTCGACGTTCTCGAAGTTCGTGTTGATGTTCTTGAAGTCGTCAACCGCAATGCCTACCGGATATTCGCCAGCGTCCTTTCCCTTGACCGTCCACGCAGCGGTCGGCGTTTCCTGCACACTGGCGTCTACGTCATACAGCTCATTGTCAGCCGTCATGCTCGCGTAGCCCGAAACGATATGATCCCCGCCGTCATACGTCGCGGTGCCCGATTTCTCCGTGATCGTCACCGTCACTTTGGTCGTGACCGGCGTGACTTTCAGCGTACCGAACTTGACCTCGAAGGTGTAGTTGTCCTTATTCGTGCCCGCGTTCGCCTCAAAGGTGAACGTGTTCTTGCTCTCGCCAACGTCCGTCTGGCTTCCTGTAAAGTCACACGTCACGCCTTCGTCCTTCGCAAAGCCGTCGCCGCCGACCGTTACCGTTTCGTTCGTCAGCGCTTCACCGTTATAGACTCTTTCGGCAGAGCCGGAGGTCAGCGTCACCGGGCGCGGATTGATCTTCACATAGCCGTCTTTTTCAACGACAAATGTCACGTTCGTGAAGTTGCCGTTGTCTTTGTTGTGGAACTGGTCAGCGGTCAGCCCCATGGTGTGGGTGCCCGCGTCGGTGCCCTTTGCGGTCATATCCTCGTCAAAGCCCTCGAACTGCATATCCTCTTTCGGGTTATACAGCTTGTTGCTAGGCGTCGCATCATATCCAAAGACGCTGTGCTCCTCGCCGTCATACGTCACGGTTTTATTGAGTCCCGTGATCGTTACCGTCACTTTGTCCGTGACCGGCGTGACTTTCAGCGTGCCTTCGGTCTTTTCGATTGTGTAGTTGTCCGCCTTCGTGCCTTCGTTCAGCGTATAGGAGAACGTATTCTTGCTCTCGCCAACGTTCGTCTGCGTACCCGTCACGTTGTACGTCGCGCCTTCGTCCTTCGCAAAGCCATCGCCGCCAACCGTCACTTCTTTCTTCGTCAGCGCATTGCCGTCGTAGACCTTCTTGTCAGAAGCGGAGGTCAGCTTCACGCTGCGCTTGCTGATCTCAAGCTTGCCGTCAACAACCACAAACTCAACGTTCGAGAAGTTCGTATTCGTGTTCTCGAAGTCCGCAGCTTCCCACCCCATGGCGTAGGTGCCCGCATCCGTTCCTCTCGCTCCCTTAGCGTTCTTATTCCAGAAGTTAGGCACTTCGTCGGGGGCTTTTATGTACAGCGGGTCGCTGATGTCGATAACATCATATTTCCAAGCCGTATGCTCCTCGCCGTCATACGTCACGGTCTTCGTTTGGCCCTTGATCGTTACAACCACTCCGCCAAGCGGCGTGATCGACAGCTTGCCTTCGGTCTTGGTGATATTGTAGTTGCTTTCTTTGAAGTTCGTGCCTTCCGTGTAGGTGATCGTGTTCGTCACTTCACCCGCGGAAACGTGCGTCACGCTGCCCGTCGCCTTGATATCCGACACTTCACCGGCAACAAAGCCGTCGCCCGTAACCTTCACAATCGGCTTTGTCAGCGCCGTGCCGTCGTAGGTCTTGCTGGCCGTTTCGGAGGTCAGCACCACGTTGCGCTTGTTGATCGTCAGGCTGCCGTCCTCTACAACAAACGTCACTTTCTTGAAGTTCTCGTTGTTATTCGAGAACTGTTCAGCTTTCAGACCCATCGGGTAGGTGCCCGCGTCGGTGCCCTTCGCTTCCGCGGTGCCGCTGAACGTGAAGTCGCCTTCCTTGTACAGATCGTTGCTGATAGACACGTCGTAGCCCGTAACCGTATGCTCATCGCCGTCATACGGCACGGTGTCATTGTGTCCCGTAATCGTTACAACCACTTCGTCGACAGGATTGATCGTCAGCTTACCGTCGTTAACAACAAACGTCACTTTCTTGAAGTTGCCGTTCGTGTTCGCGAACTGGTCAGCTTTCAGACCCATCTGGTAGGTACCCGCGTCGGTGCCCTTCGCTTCCGCGGTGCCGTTGAACGAGAAGTCAGCCGTCGTGTAACTTACACCTTCGGGGGCAATAGATACATCATACCCATTAACGGACTGTTCGCTTCCGTTATACGTTACGGTGCTATTGTGTCCCGTAATCGTCACAACCACTTCGTCCGTGACCGCCGTGACTTCCAGCTCGCCTTCGGCCGTGGTAATCGTATAGTTGATCGCCTTCGTATTGCCGTTCAGCTCGTAGGTGAACGTGTTCTTGCTCTTGCCAACGTTCGTCTGCGTGCCCGTCACCTTGTACGTCGCGCCTTCGCCTTCAACAAAGCCGTCGCCGCTTACCGTCACCTTGTCGTTCGTCAGCGCATTGCCGTCGTAGACCTTCTTGTCAGAAGCCGAGGTCAGCGTCACAGGGCGCTTGCTGATTACGAGCTGGCCGTCAGTCGCCTTCGTAACGATATACTTTTCCGTCGTGTCAACCTTGCCAACAGGGTTTTCGTTAAACGCAACAGTGTCTGTACCGGCATCCTTTCGCGTCACTTCCGGCACATTGACGCTATCGAAGCTAAGAGTTACCGTTTTTTCTTCTTTGACAGTCTTGCCGGTAAAACCGGAAACGCTATGCTCGTTTCCATCATAAGTCGCCGTGTCGCTGTTCGCCGTCAGCTCGACGTTCTTATAATAGTAGAAATTGATTACGTTATCGGAAGAGTCAGCCTTAATATTGATCGTCTGGGAATCATTCGATACCGGCGTGTAGCCCTCGATCGTAATGGGGGATTCCGTCACGGAACTGCCGAGCGCCGCAGTTCCTTTTTTAGGCGCTGCAACTTTAGTCTTTGTTCCGTTCAGATAATAGTTTACCGTGTAAGCGGCGGTGTTCTTTTTATAGTAGAACGTCAGCTCGCCCTTGTCTTTTGTGAAATCGACGGTCTGCTTTTGCGGATGACCTTTTACAAAATAGAAAGAATAGAGATTTTCCTGCAAGGAATCAGGCGCTGTAATATCTTCGGAAGCTTGCCCCATAAGGCCTGTCTTTTCATACGAAGCAATCAATTTTTTAGTATCATAATCGACATATTTGATCGTATAAACGGAAGGAAGCTGTTTAATATCAATCGTTCCGTTCATGTGCCATGTATACGTTCCCGCCTTCACATAATCATCCGCGCCATTGTCAACATAGAATTCCGTCCATGTAATTTGGTCTAGATCTATTTTTTGATTGTCTGTCCAACGGGTAAAATTAGTTTTTAATACGGTTTTATATGAAACGCCTACATCACTAAAAGAATGAGACCCGTGCATGGACCAATAAGGCGTTCCCATTCCCGGAACATTTGTGGATTTTCCGATGGTATACCATCCGCTCGGATTTATCGTCAAGCCGTTCGTATCGCCCGTAACTTTGACGTACACATAAACGTTAGCAGACTTTTTGCTCGCTCTGCTCTGCACCGAATTACTATCCAGTTTCATCCCTTCCGCTAGCGCCCCCACCGGCAGCAGATTGACGAGCATCAGCGCCGTCATCAGAATGGATATAAAGCGTTTTACTTTATCCCTCATTGTCTTATCCTCCTGTTTCATCTCGAAGCGGCATTACCCTTGCTTCCGGAACGATCAAAGCGAATCTGCGGCCAAACGGTGCGCCGCCTCAAGAAAAAGATTTGGGAAAAAACGGGCGCGTCACTCCTGCGCGGCCTGCTCGGTCGGGAGCGTCTTCCAGCCGAAGACCTCGGCGCTCACGCGCCAATAGCATCCGGCGTTGCTCTCGTCGAGCTGGACGACCAGCGTATCTCCGGTCGCGCCGGAAACATCCGTCCACGTCGCGTCGTCCGTGGAGAACTGCCACTGGAGGGCATAGTCGATGTTGTCAAACCCGATCAGGGTCGCGCGGAGGGTCATCACGTCCTCGTCATACTGGGGTTCGCCGATGACCACTTGCAGCGTGCTGAAATCAATCTCGGGGATTTCGGGTTCGGCGTCTTCCTCGGGCAGCTCGCCCTCTTCGGGGAGGATGAAGTCTTCGTCAAGCTCGCCGTCTTCCTCGGGCTTGTCGGCGTTGGCTTCCTCGCCCTCAACGGGTTCTACGGCGGTTTCGCCCATGTCGATCACGGTGCCGTCTTCCGTCTCGGTGATGGTCGGGCCGTCGCCGTCCGGGAGCTCGGCCGGGTCGCCGTCCATCTGATCGTCGATGAGGTTCTCGTCGTCCGCGGCGGGCTGCTCGTCAGCGGCGGGCTGCGCGGTGCAGGTGTAGGTCACGGTCAGGCCGCGAACGTCCTTGTCGTAATCGGTCACGTCGTCCGCGTCAACGGAATAGTAGATGACTTCCGCGCCGCGCTGGGTCGTCAGGTCGGCGAAGGTGTGCTGCCAGCCGTCCTTTTCGGCGATCTTCGCGGAATAGGTCTGGCCGTCGGAGCCGCTGAGGGTGACGGCGAGGGTCTGCGGGCGCAGGCCGATGGCGTTGTCCTCGTCCTCCCACTCGATGTGCACGGTGATGTTTTCCTTCTTCACCTCGTCGGCGGCAGGCGCTTCTTCGGCCGGCTGCTCAACCTTGGTGACGGGGACGGTCGGCTGCTCGACGGGCTTTTCCTCGGCCTTGGGTTCTTCGGTCTCGGATTCTTCGGCCTTCGGTTCCTCAGCCTTCGGTTCTTCGGCCTTGGTTTCTTCTGCCTTCTTCGGCTCCTCGGCCTTCGGCTCTTCAGCCTTCGGCGCTTCCGGCGCAGGCTCGGCCTTCGGCTCTTCCGTCACCGGCGCGGGCGCAGGCTCGGCTTTCGGCTCTTCCGTCACCGGCGCGGGCGCGGGTTCGGCCTTCGGTTCTTCAGCCTTCGGCGCTTCCGGCGCGGGCGCGGGTTCGGCCTTCGGCGCTTCCGGCGCGGGCGCGGGTTCCGGCTCCTTCACGGGTTCCGGCGCGGGCGCAGGCTCGGCCTTCGGTTCTTCCTGCACCGGCGCGGGCTCCGGCTCCTTCACGGGTTCCGGCGCTTCCTCCTTCGGAGGTTCTTCCTGATTCTGCTGCTCGACCACCTCGACGATTTCGGTGTTCTCGTCCGGCTGCGTGTCCTCGGCAAAGCCGGTCACGCCGCAAGAGACGCACAGCGCCGCCGCGAGCATCAGCGCCACAACCTTGTTCCAACTGTTTTTCATCTTGAAAAACCTCCTTCAGATTGGTTTGTATCTATCTTTGAACGTTCCGCGCGCCTTTCCGGGCGGCGCTTTATCGTCATGGGGAAACGAAATTGTTTCGCGCCCGTCACATTTGCGTGATCCGGCGGCGCGGCCTCCGTCCTTCCTTTTTCTGCGTTTGATAGGGATGATCCGGACAGAACATATTGTTTTCCGCTTGAAAAAGCGCGCATCCGCGCGGCTTCCGGCGAAAAACGTTCATTTTTTTCAGTTACACATGATGCGTCGTTATTTTACGTTTTCGCGCCCGCTTTCCGGGTTTTCGTCACACTTCTGTAACACTTATTTTCGGGACACTTTGTTCTCATCCCCGCCACTTTTTTCCAATTATAGCACAGCATTTCGAATTTGTGAATCCTCCAAATAACATTCAAAACGGTTTTTTTACTCCGGTTTCATCTTTTTTTAGAAAAATCCGGAAACTAACCGTTTTTTCGCGTAACCCTCACACCCCGATTATACCACAATCTGTCCGTCTGCGGATGGAGCGCGGACGGGTCATTTGTGCCGAAAACCCGCCGTTCAGCCGGTTCGGCCTGCCCACTCCAATTCTTCGGAAACAAAAAAAATCATATGCCCGACGCACGCGGCGCATGTCGGGCATATGACTGGGATTTGATTCAATCTTTTCCCGCTCCCCCAGACCTCCCTCCTCGAGGGAGGGGGACCGCCCGCAGGCGGTGGAAGGAGTT
>OLRC01001798.1_pt1 | contig 12891 bp, 10 predicted proteins | sample 1672081 | NCBI WGS metagenome assembly OLRC01 (sample SAMEA3136643, study PRJEB25190) | human gut metagenome | biome: human gut; feature: human-associated habitat; material: faeces | place: Austria | collected 2013
CAATTGGAAAAGATGATGTGGCTGATGCAGTTAGTGAATACATGGATGATATTATGAATATAAGGATGCGAAATGAATAAGGCGGATTTGGAAGAGAAGCAGGAAAGACGGATGCGTTATGGATTCCTGGCACTTTTGCTTTTGGTGTTGGGAGGGATCCATTTTATGGATCCTGCTTTTTATCCAACAGTTTATCAACTGTCCAAAAGTGGAGATTTGGGCGGTACTATTACCTATTTAAGAGGGTTTGGTGTTTATGCCGTTTTTGTCAGTTTTTTTATTGATGTCGTTATCAATATTGTTGGATTTCTTCCGTCTATTTTTATTTCTACTGCCAATGGCCTGATTTTTGGTTTGTTTTGGGGGACGATGATTTCATGGCTGGCAGAAACATTAGGCGTCATGATTTCTTTCTGGGTTATGCGTGTTCTTTTCCGAAGTCTGGCAAAGCGGGTGATTGAACAGAGTAAGACTTTAACTGCTTTGGATTCCTACGATTCTTGGCAGGCGGTGGCGGCAGCGAGAGCGATTCCTTATATGCCCAATGGCCTTGTCACAGCAATCTGTGCCTTATCCGGCATGTCATTTCGCTCTCATATGGCGGGTAGTTTGCTTGGTAAGTTGCCGTCAGTGGCACTTGAGGTGATTGTCGGGCATGATGTGGTCCATCTGGGGGAACATTCTTTGCGTCTGACTATCATTATTATTGTTGTTTCCGCCGTGTATGGAGCCGTATGGTGGTATATGAAAAAGAGGAAGCAGAGGGAGAGGGATATATAAATTTGTTTTAAAGCAATCTAAATGAAAATTGAATTGAACTAACTGTAAAAGCCAGACATCCTTTAAAGGTATATAAAATAATATTGAGACAATAAAAAGTTTTCTTTGATTAACTGCTGGCAGTTTGCGAACTGTGGCTTCATATTGATCATAAGAAGACTTTTTGATATTTTAGCTGTAAGTTGGTATAAAGTTTTAGTGGGTGTTTTATACAGTAGAAAAGAAGATCTCTTTTGCAATACAATAAAGTTGCTAATTCAAGAAAGAAAAGAGGTCTTCTTTATGAATATTATAGAACTTGAACCGTATCTTAGTCCAATAGAAGATGAGATTTCTGAAATACTTCTTAAGGACATCATCAAAAAGGAAATCTTACACACTTCCATGAGTAAAATCATGAACTCTATCAACCGGATCCTAAGTAGGATAGGAGCCACTGTAGCCAAAAAGGTGTTGGAAGGATTAGATGAACGAATTTATGAACAAGAGAAAGAAACGAAAAGATACCGGATAAAAGCGAAGAATAAGGCAAGAAACCTTGTCACCTCTTTTGGGGAAATTTCTTTCAATCGGAGATATTACGAAGATAAACAGACAAGAACCTATGTAGCACTGTTAGATCAGATCCTCGGCATTCCTGCCTATGCAAGAGTAGAAACCTCCTGTGCGGCGGCCATGATTACCAATGCAACCAAGGAATCCTATGAACAGGCGGCTGCCCACTCTACCATAGCCGCCGTATCAGGACAGACTGTGAGCAATTGCTTGAAGAAAATGGGACATATAACAGGAGAAGAACTCCCCTATCCGAAAAGAGAAAGCAGCGCAAAAACAATCTATATAGAAGCCGATGAAGACCATATTTCTATAGCGAATGGACAAAATCGTGAAATGAAACTGGCCTATGTATATGAAGACAAAGTGGAAGTATCAAGAAACCGAAGGAAGACTGTCGGATTAAGAACCTTTGTCGGCTATGAAAAAGCGGGACGATTCTGGAGCCGTGTAGCACAATATATTTACAGGACCTATGACTCCGACGTGAAGATATACCTTATTGGCGATGGAGGGAACTGGATAAAAGCCGGGCTGGATATACTGGACAACTGCACATACATATTGGACCGGTTCCATTTAGAAAGATATATACGCCAGATAGGGAAAGAGAATATAAAAGTGATCAAACGGATTCACCATGAGCTAAGAGAAGATGACTACGAAACCTTTAAGAAAGAAGTAGAAATCCAAATAAGGATGCATGCGGAACGGAAAGAAGTCATAGAGAAAAGCTACGTATATATGAAGAGAAACTGGGAATATGCAGTAAACAGCATGAGGCATCCGGAAATAAAGAGCAGCACAGAAGGCCATGTAAGCTCAATCCTTGCAGCAAGACTGACAAGCAGGCCAATGGCGTGGAGTGAAGAATGCTCAAACACGATAGGGCAACTGAGAGGGTGTGCGGCCAGCGGAGGTAACGTACGAAACTATATAGAAGAAATACTGGAGAAGAAAAGCCATGCTCATACACAAGCCATACAATTAAGAAAGAATGGAATGGAACGAAAGAGAGGGAATGAATATATGCTGCCTGCCGGGATTGGAAAGTGCCAAATACCGGTCTTTAAGGAACTATTTGGGTAACGGATTTGATTATTGGAATTGAGAGGGATTTTGTGAAAGAGATTTTTACCCACAACAACTTGACACCGTCCCATGCAAAGGCAGGTGTAACGGTGAATTAGGAAAATGGTATAATAAAAAAGGAATTTAAGGCAGGTGAGGATATGTATATTTCTGATGTGAGGATTGAGAATTACCGTACATTCCAAGATGTGACATTTCATTTTGACAGTCGTGCCAATTATATCGTTGGAGATAACAATATCGGGAAGTCCAATTTTTTAAGTTTTTTAAAAACAGTTACTCATGGATATGGATTCCGGGAAGCGGATTTTCTTGATGAGAATAATCCGATACGTGTCTTTTTTACTCTTTCCTCTGCAGATATGGGAACAGGGGAATTTGCACATATCGAACTTCGCCAGTTAGTGAGCGAAGTGGTACCGACTCTGATCAATTCTGATACGGGCGAACGATTACCGCTCGAATATATGCGCTGTCTGTTTTATATTGATTATGCCTTAGATGATGTGCCGCGCAACATGGTTACGGATGAAGAGCTTCTACAGATATCTTCCTTATATAAGGATTATCTTTCTGCAGGAGAAGAGACGATTCGAGAGGCGGAAGAACTTTTGGCAAAAAAAGGGCTTCCGGTCAGCTTACCGTCCGATCCTAACTTGGCAGTGGTTAAAATATTGAAAGTTATTTTCACATCAGATAAAGATGCGGCACCGTCCGGTTTTACAATTCGTTTAATGTTTGCGATTGCCTCACATCTGTTGGTTCAGCTTGTGGAAAAAAGAAACAGTAAAGCAATTCCTTTTGAAAATATCATTGTATACAATAAATGGGGAAAACGATTTTTTCCCTTGGTGTTAAGCATCGATGAACCCGAATTGCATCTTCATCCATATCTGCAGAGAGCGGTATTGGCCTTTTTGCAGTCCATTTTAAATAATGAAGAACCTTTTTTTAAAAAACTGATACAAAGAACATTAGGGGTTGACGGACTTGACGGGCAGCTTTTTGTAGTAACTCATTCCACAGATTCTCTGGTAAATGACTATCGGCAAATCATCCGTTTATATTGGAATGAAGAAAAGAAAGTACAGGTGTCTTGCGGAACTACTTTCCATTTCAACCGTGAAATAGAGAAGCATTTGATAATGCATTTTCCCGAGGTTAAAGAGGCACTGTACTCGCGGTGTACTATTTTAGTAGAAGGTGAAACAGAGTATGGTTCGTTTCCTTATTTTGCGAAGACTTTAGGCATTAATTTTGATTATTATGGAATCTGCCTGATCAATGCCCGTGGTGAAAGCTCTATTACAAAAATTTCCCAGTTGATCCGACGTTTTCATATTCCTACAGTTTGTCTTTATGATAAGGATGTAATGGTTGAAAATCCGAAACCTTATGTTTTTTATACTGACTATATTTGTTATGAAATGGATGTGGTACAGGCTTGTATATCCAGTGGGAGTATTGGCGTTTTGAATCGGGTGATACATTCTGTGGAAGACAGTTCCGATGTGGTAAATTCTTCTCTTGTGAAAAAAGCGGGACAAAAACTTGGCATGGCTCGTGGTTCTTATCCGCCGAGAAAGCTGTCTAATATTTCGAAACGGGATAATCGTTCACTGCAGTTCTACTACTTTGCCTGGCTTTATGGAAATAAAGGGGTCATTGTTGGAAGAGCTATTGGTGAATTTTTAACAGGGAAGGAAATCCCGCCTGCATTTAAGACTGTGATTGAAGCAGCAGTTTCTTATTCAAAGGGAGAAATACTTTAAGGGAAACGGATTCACCAAAATTTAATCGAGTTTATGTTGAAAAAAAGAGTTTGATATTTTAGAATCATAAAGATAACTATTTAGCTGTTTTAATTTAAGGAGGCCGGAATGGGTACAGTTTCGCTACAAGGCCGATCAATTTTAGGGCTGGAGGATTTTAAAGCTGGAGAGATTGAACGGGTGCTTGATGTGGCGGCACAAATGAAAAGAATTGTGTTGTCCGGGAATAAGAAAAAGGATTATCTTAAAGGGAAATCTATTGTTACCGTATTTTCCGAGGCTTCCACCAGGACGCGCAGTTCTTTTGAACTTGCCGGCAAGTATTTGGGGGCGGATGTTGTTAATATTACAAAGAGCGGCAGCTCAATGACGAAAGGTGAAAGCCTGCGTGATACATTGCTTACTGTTTCGGCAATGGGAACAGATGCGGTGATTATTCGTAATTCGTCAGAGGGGGCCGCTCTTTTTGCATCCAAAGTAAAAAGCCCGAAGGTAAAGACACCTTTGATTTTTAATGCAGGTGATGGGGCGCATGAGCATCCCAGTCAGACGTTACTTGAACTTTTTACACTTCGTGAAGCGGGAAAGAAGATCAAGGAAATGAAGTATGCAATTATTGGAGATATTCTTCACTCCCGCGTGGCGAGGAGCGATATTTACGGATTTACGAAATTAGGTGCGGAAGTTCATTTAACAGGACCGCGTACATTGGTGCCTAAAAAGTTAGAGGCCATGGGAGCGATTGTGGATGATAAATTGGAAGATGCTTTAAAAGACGCTGATGCTATTAATATCCTGCGCATTCAGCTTGAAAGAGCAGCAGGCGGTTTTTTCCCGACTACCCGTGAATATGCCCGCTTGTGGGGAATTAATCGGGAACGCTTAGCACTTTGCAAACCTGATGTGGCAATCATTCATCCGGGACCGATGAACCGGGGAATAGAAATTTCTCATGATGTAGCTTATGATGAACAGTCTTGGATTCAGGAAGAAGTGCGGAATGGCGTTGCAGTACGTATGGCATTGTTATATTTAACGCTGACGGAGGGAAAAGACATTGAAACTGATTATTAAAAATGGAACCATTATAAATCCTGTCCATCATCAACATGAGAAGGGTGATGTGGTGATTGAAGATGGAAAAATCGTGTCTTTGGGAGGCATAGCTGATGTGTCCGGCGCAGAAGTATATGATGCGGAAGGTTTTTTTGTAACGCCCGGCCTGATTGATATGCATGTCCATCTTCGTGAACCTGGGCAGGAAGCAAAAGAAGATATCCATACAGGAACACAAGCAGCCGCCGCAGGTGGGATCACTCATGTGGTGACAATGGCAAATACAAAACCGGTTATTGATAATATGGCTGTCCTTCGGGCAGTACAGAAGCGGGTTGAAGAGGATGGTGTAGTAAAAGTCAGCATTATCGGTTCCGTATCGAAGGGACTGAAAGGGGAGCAGTTGTCTGAAATGGGGGATTTATCTGCTGCTGGCGTGGTGGCGTTCTCTGATGATGGACATTATGTGGAAAATGCCAATTTCATGCGGCGTGCGATGGAATATGCAGGGCAGCTTGGAAAAATGATTATCGACCATGCAGAAGATATGACGATGTGCGGTGATGGATTTATGAATGAGGGTATCATTTCTTATCAGATGGGAGTGGCTGGGAGGCCGGCTGTAGGGGAGGATATCGCGGTGTCGCGAGATTTGCTCCTTTCACAGTTAACGGGATGCCATATCCATATTGCTCACGTAAGTTCCGCAAAAGCGGTGGAATTGATTCGAGATGCAAAAAAGAAAGGGATTGATTGTTCTACAGAAGTGACAGCGCAGCATTTATATTTCACTGACGATTATTTGAAAAATTATGAATCCGCTTTTAAGATGGCGCCTCCTATACGGACGGAAAAGGATCGGCAGGCATTGATTAACGGACTGCTTGATGGAACGATTGACGCTATTATGACGGATCATGCGCCTCATGCTGACGAGGAAAAGGATGTGCCTTTTAACTGCGCGCCGAATGGAATTGCAGGGCTGGAAACATCTTTGGCATCAACATTGACCGTCCTTTATCATACCGGTAAGATGTCTATCGATCGCATTGTCGAACTGATGGCGGTTAATCCTGCGAAACTTCTCCATATTTCCGGTGGTGTGCTGGAAGAAGAAGGAACAGCGGATATAACTGTTATTGATCCTGACAAAGAGTGGGTAGTCCGTGGAAATGAGTTATATACAAAGTCTCTCTTTACGCCATATGAAGGGATCAGCCTGAAGGGAAAGGCTGTTCTTACGATAGTGGATGGGGAGATTGTTATGAAAGGAGGAAAGGTGGTTAAATGAGGGGCCTGCTGGTTTTAGAGAATGGCGTTCGATTTAAAGGGGATTTGTTGGGGTCAGCAGAGGGAATTGGCGAACTTGTTTTTAATACGGGAATGACAGGATATCAGGAATGTTTTACCGATCCTTCTTACGAAGGGCAGATTCTTGCGTTGACGTATCCCTTGATTGGCAATTACGGCGCTAATAATGAATTTATGCAGAACAGCAAACCTGCAGCTACTGGGTATGTCTTGGATCAAATTACGATTCATCCGAGCAATTGAGGAAGAACATTTAATGAAAGCAAACATAGGCCATTATATTTTATTGAAAGATATAATGTGCCGTGTCTCTACAATGTGGATACTCGTGCAGTTACCCGTGCCGTACGAAAATACGGTGTCATGAAAGCGATTATTGTCAGAGCCGATACTGATGAAAAAATAATTCAGGAGAAATTGGCGAAAGAGCTTCATCGGGATCAGGTTGAAAGAGTAACGGCTGATAAGCCTTATATCTATGGTCATGGGACACATAAGGTATCTTTGCTTGATTGCGGTCTTAAGAAAAACATCTTAGTCAGCCTTGCTAAAAACGACTGTACTGTAACCGTATATCCCTGCCATACCACTGCAGCAGAAATGCTTGCAGATAACCCTGATGGTATATTTCTGAGTCCTGGTCCGGGGGATCCTCTCGATGTACCTTATGTCATCAGTACGGTTAAGGAATTGATCGGGAAAAAACCGATTTTCGGCATCTGCCTTGGTATACAGATGCTTTCTCTGGCATTGGGAGCGCATACTTTTAAGCTGCCTTTCGGGCACCGCGGATCAAATCATCCGGTGAAAGATCTGCGTACAGGGCGTGTCTATATTACCAGTCAAAACCATGGGTATGCTGTTTCTGATGAGGAACTGCCGGAATGTATAGAAGTGACCCACAGAAGTGTCAATGATGGAACGATTGAAGGGTTCTGCCATAAAACTCTGCCGATTCAGGCAGTACAGTACCATCCGGAAGCATCACCGGGACCGACGGATAATTTTTACCTGTTTAAAGAATTTGTAAAGGCAATGGAGGATGCAAAAAGATGACAAAAAAGAATGTAAAGAAAGTCTTAGTCATTGGTTCCGGTCCTATTGTCATCGGGCAGGCAGCTGAGTTTGACTATGCGGGAACGCAGGCTTGCCGTTCTTTAAAAGAAGAAGGAATAGAAGTTGTTCTTGTCAATAGCAACCCATCAACCATTATGACAGACGTAGATATTGCAGATCGTGTATATATTGAACCGATTACGCTGCCTTTTGTAACGGAAGTCATAAAAAAGGAACGGCCTGACGCGCTGCTTGCCACCTTGGGCGGGCAGGTCGGCTTAAATATGGTGGTGGATCTTTCAGAGGCAGGCGTCTTAGAAAAATATGGTGTGGAATTGCTTGGCTCTTCACTTCATGCTATCAAGCATGCGGAAGATCGTGAGCTGTTCAAGCGTGCGATGAATGAAATCCATCAGCCTGTTCCTGAAAGCGGTATTTTTGATGAACTGGAACCGGCAGTAACTTTTGCTGATAAAATCGGCTATCCTGTTATTATTCGTCCTGCATATACGCTCGGGGGCACAGGCGGCGGTATCGCTCATGACCGCTATGAAATGGAGGAAATTTCCAATCGTGGTATTAAATTATCCCCTATTAATCAGATTCTGGTAGAACGCAGTGTGGCTGGTTGGAAAGAAGTGGAGTTTGAAGTGATGCGTGACAGTGCAGATAATTGCATTATTGTCTGTGCTATGGAAAATATCGATCCTGTCGGCGTCCATACAGGAGACTCCATCGTTGTGGCGCCGACACAGACACTAACAGATGGTCAGTACCAAATGTTGCGTACCGCTTCTTTAGATATTATTCGTTATCTCCAAATTGAAGGCGGCTGTAATGTGCAGTATGCGCTGGATACGAAAACAAATAATTACTATGTAATCGAAGTGAATCCCCGTGTCAGCCGTTCTTCCGCGCTGGCATCCAAGGCGACGGGCTATCCGATTGCGAAAGTGGCGGCGAAGATTGCTTTGGGGATGCATCTTGATGAAATCACGAATAGCATTACAAAGCGTACGAAAGCATGTTTTGAGCCGTCTATTGATTACATAGTCGTTAAATTCCCCCGATGGCCTTTTGAAAAGTTTACCCTGGCGGATCGTTCAATTGGGACGCAGATGAAAGCCACTGGGGAAGTCATGGCACTTGACCGTACTTTGGAAGGGGCTCTGTTGAAGGCACTCCGGTCATTGGAGGTAGGAGAAGGTTACCTTCACTTGAAAAAATTAGATGGGCAATCCTTATATGATATCCGTTGTCTTTTGAGTCGAATTGATAATGAACGTCTCTTCGTCCTGGCAGAAGCACTTCGTCGTGGTATTGAACCGGAAGAGATCAATAGGATCACCAAGATCGATTTGTTCTTTATTTACAAAATCCAAAATATTATCAGGATGGAACGCCGACTGCTTAAGGAAGGGCTGACGGAAGAAACATTAAAAGCGGCCAAACGCATACAGATGCCTGACCCGGCTATTGCCCACTTTGCAGAAATCTCCATAAAAGATGTAGAAAACTTCCGGAAGAAATTTAATTTGCATCCTGACTATAAAATGGTAGATACTTGTGCCGCTGAGTTTGAATCTTACACTCCTTATTATTATTCTACTTATAGCAGTGAAGATGAGGTGAAACCGCAGGGAGAAAATGCGGTCATTGTTTTTGGATCCGGACCGATCCGTATCGGACAGGGAATCGAATTTGACTATTGCTCTGTTCATGCTTCCTGGGCATTGCGAGGGGCGGGGAAGAAATCTATTGTTATCAATAATAATCCTGAAACTGTATCTACGGATTTTGATACATCAGACTCTCTGTATTTTGAACCGCTCTCGGAAGAAGATGTACTGGAAATTATTGAAAAAGAAAAGCCGGAAGGCGTTATTTGCCAGTTTGGGGGACAGACAGCAATCAATTTAGCAACGCCTATGGCAAAAAGGGGAATCCGTATTATTGGCTCCTCTAATGAAAGTATAGATATGGCGGAAGACCGTGAACGCTTTGATACACTTATGGGACAGCTCGGTATAGCAAGACCAAAAGGCTGTCTTGTAGAAAGTGTGGAAGAAGCTATGGAAAAAACGCAGGATCTGGATTATCCGCTTATTGTACGGCCCAGTTATGTGCTTGGCGGCCGTGCGATGCAGATCGTTTATGATCAGGCTGAACTGCGCCAGTATCTGAAGGAGGCCGTTGTAGCTTCTCATGAACATCCGGTCCTTATTGACCAGTACATGGTTGGCCGAGAAGTAGAAGTGGATGCGATTTCTGATGGTATTGATGTATGCATCCCGGGAATTATGGAACAAATTGAACGTTCCGGTGTTCATTCCGGCGATTCTATTGCTGTTTATCCGCCTCAGCATCTAACACAGGAAACGATAGAGACTTTGACCGATTACACACGGAAAATTGCGCGAGCGATGAATGTTAAGGGCCTTATCAACATTCAGTTCATTGTTGTCGGTAATAAAGTTTATGTTATTGAAGTGAATCCGCGTGCCAGCCGTACGGTTCCCTTCATGAGCAAGATTACAGGAATCAACATGGTGGAGCATGCAACGCGAATTGCGCTTGGCGAATCTTTGGAATTGCAGGGACTGCCGCTGGGTCTTGTTCCTGATAAAAATTATGTAGCCGTTAAAGCACCGGTATTTTCATTCTCTAAGTTGGGACTTGTGGAAATCAAGCTGGGACCGGAAATGAAATCAACCGGTGAGGTTATGGGAATCGGGCATACATACCAGGAAGCACTCTATAAAGCCGTTGTTGCCGCAAATCTTATGATTCCTGCCAAAGGAAATATTCTTATTACTGTTAGTGACAGGGATAAACCGGAAACGGCGGAACTGGCAAAGCGATTTGTAGAACTTGGTTATCACCTAATCAGCACGTCCGGTACAGGCGAGTATTTCAAGAATCGCGGTATTCCGGTAGAAATAATCAGGAAGATTCATGAGAAGGGAGAAAACTGTGAGAAGTATTTGAAGTCAGGAAAGGTAGACATGGTACTGAACACTATTTCTTACGGAAGTCAGATTGAACAGGAAGGCTACGACCTGCGGCGCATTGCGGTCGAATTGGCGATTCCCTGTCTTACCTCTTTGGATACGGCAAGAGAAGTACTCCGTGTTATGGCAGAGGCGGCCGGTGAAAACCAAAATGTAGAAGCCATCCAGGATTATATCGGGGAGAATTAATTATGGCCGGTTATGTAGAAAAGGGTGTTATTCGTCTTCATGAAAAAGTGGGGCATGATATCTGGAGAATGCAGATTGAACTTCCACAGACTGCTAAATCGGCACTGCCAGGACAATTTATTCATATAAAAATTAACGATCCCAGCAAATTGTTGCGGCGGCCTATTTCTATCGCAGGCATTGAACCGGGAAAAGGCCTTGTGGAAATTATTTATCGAATTGTTGGTAACGGGACGGAAGCCATGGCTCATATGAAAATAGGGGATGTTGTTGACAGCCTTGGGCCATTGGGAACCTCTTTTTCCATGGATAAAGGACATATTGTAGGGGTTGGCGGTGGTGTAGGAATCGCACCGATCCTTTTCATGGCACGTTGTGCAAAACGGGGACAAATGACAGTTGTCATCGGTGGAAGAAATAAAGAAGAAGTATTCTGGAAAGACCTTTTCCCTAAAACTTTGAAACAATTAATTGTAACAACAGATGATGGTTCTTATGGGATTAAAGGATTCTCCGTATCTGTTCTGCCTGAACTTTTTGCAGAAGAACGGGTAGATGAGGCCTGTATCTGCGGTCCCGGTATCATGATGAAAACAGCGGCGCAAATGGCAGCGGATGCAGGAATATACTGTGAGGTTTCCATGGAACGCCGGATGGGCTGCGGCACGGGAACATGCTTGGCGTGTGTTTGCGATAAAGCTGACGGCGGGCATTACAAAGTCTGTCTTGACGGACCGGTATTCAATGCACAGAAGGTTTGCTTATGAGTACTGATCTGAATGTGAATTTCCTTGGTATAAGGATGAAAACACCTATTATTGCGGCGTCAGGGACTTTTGGATTTGGCGTGGAATACAAGGATTACATGGACTTATCCCAAATTGGAGCAATTTCCTGTAAAGGGATTGCTATTACGCCTTGGGACGGTAATGAAGGCGTTCGTATCGCAGAAACGCCATCAGGGATACTGAACTGCATTGGCCTCGAAAATCCCGGTACTAATGTTTTTAAGAAAAGGTATCTGCCTGAGTTAAAAAAGTACGACGTACCGGTGATTTGTAATATTGTAGGAAAGAACCCGGAAGAGTATGGCATGGTTGCAAAAGCATTGTCTGTGGAAGGCGTAGATGCTTTTGAAGTCAATATTTCCTGTCCGAATGTAAAATGTGGAGGGATTGCTTTTGGTTCTGATCCCCATATGGCGGCAGAAGTGACGAGAGCCGTAAAAAGAAATACTGATTTGCCTGTCATCATGAAACTGTCTCCCAATGTGACGGATATAGTTTCTATAGCCAGAGCGGTAGAAGATGCTGGGGCGGATGCAGTGTCGCTCATAAATACGCTTCTTGGTCTTGCAATTGATGTCAAAACGCGGAGGCCGATACTTGGTAATGTGACTGGCGGATTATCAGGCCCTGCGATAAAACCTGTGGCGCTTCGTATGGTATGGCAGGTGGCACATGCTGTTCACATCCCTGTTTGTGGAATGGGGGGGATCATGACTGGTACTGACGCAGTGGAGTTTATGATGGCCGGTGCGGATACTGTGCAGGTGGGAACAGCATCATTGGCAAGTCCCTATGCAATTCCAAAGATCACTGATGAATTACGTATGTGGTGTGAAAAAAATAATATTTCTGATGTAAATAGCATAGTAGACACGTTACAAGTCTGAAAGAGGTGACAGAGGGATATCTTTGCCACCTCTTTTGATAGGCTAAAATATAAATTTATTTTGATGATATATTACACATGGACATCATATGTAGAGGAAATTATGGAAAAGTCATATTTGGTGTAGATGAAGTTTTCTTCCGCAATGAACAAATATTTTAATGTACCTATGAAAACGGTTCTTCGTCAAAACTTACGTGGAATTTCCATAAGAGAGAAGATCGTGATGTTACCCATATCACTGAAGGATAAATTACTTCCGACAGGAATACCGTATAGAATAGAGGAAATTAAAATTTTATACTGAGAAAAACGCTATACTAATTATTCAACACTATTCTTGTTGATACATGATATATAAGGGAGATTAATTTTATAAAATATCAGGAGAATAA
>OLRC01001801.1_pt1 | contig 12880 bp, 8 predicted proteins | sample 1672081 | NCBI WGS metagenome assembly OLRC01 (sample SAMEA3136643, study PRJEB25190) | human gut metagenome | biome: human gut; feature: human-associated habitat; material: faeces | place: Austria | collected 2013
AGCACATCGAGGTCATCGCGCGCCAGATGCTGCGCAAGGTGGCCGTCATGGACGCCGGCGAGTCCGACTTCCTGCCGGGTCGCCAGGTGAACCGCTTCGAGTTCGAGGATGCCGCCAACGCGCTCATCGCCGAAGGCAAGGAGCCGCCCGTGGGCCAGCCGCTGCTGCTGGGCATCACGAAGGCGTCGCTGGCCACGGATTCGTTCCTGTCGGCCGCCTCGTTCCAGGAGACGACGAAGGTGCTCACCGACGCCGCCATCGAGGGCAAGATCGACCACTTGGCCGGCCTCAAGGAGAACGTCATCATCGGCAAGCCGATCCCGGCGGGTACGGGTCTGTCGCGTTACCGCGAAGTGGGCCTCACCTACAAGGGTCGTCCGGTTTCGCCGGTGGTGGGCGAGACGCTGCCCGACTTCGCGCCGGAGGCTCTGCGCGATATCGAGGAGCTGCTGCCCCAGCCGCAGGATTGGTCACTCGACGGCGACGGCTACCTCAACATGGGCACGAACTACGGCAGCTACTACAGCGGGCTTTCGCTGGGCCATCGCGGCCCGCAGCTGTCCGACGAGGACGCGCGCCTGTACATCTACGACGACCTGGGCGTGTCGCAGCGCTGGGCCAACAAGTTCTCCGAGGCGGGCATCGAGACGGTGGCCGACCTCGTGGGCCACACCGAGGAGGACCTGCTGCGCATCGAGGGCATCGGCGTGAAGGCCATCGAGGAGCTGAAGGAAGGCCTCGAGGCCCACGATCTGACGCACGTGATCGAGGACGACCTCGCGGCTACGAGCGACGACATGTCGCAGCTGCTGGACATGGTGTTCTCGCCCGATGACACCATCCTCATCGGCGGCGACGAGCCCCCGACCTTCAACACCGAGGGCGAGGACATGCTGGGCGAGGCTCTGCCGCCGCGCTCCTACCAGCGCAACCTGGAAGAGCTCGACGCTCTGCTGGGCTCGGTAGGGTCGCTCGGCTTCGGCCTGACCACCAAGGAGTCCGAGGAGGCTTCCAACGCCGACGACGACGTCGAGGAATAAGTTCGACCTGCGGGGGCGCGCTTGGCGCGCCCCCTTTGCTTGCGGCTCTTGTGGCGGAGGATGCGGCGCAATGCCCAGTCGCTCAGACAGTCCTGCTCGCACGAAACGTCCGCTGGACGTTTCGGCTCGTGCGAAACTCGCTTGGTGGGCACCGCGTCGCACCCTCCTTCGCGAGTCTCTTGTCATCCTGAGCGGAGGCGGCGCAGCTGCCGGAGTCGAAGGATCCCGTGCGGGCCAGCGGGTGCGGCTGCGACCTGCGAGAGGCGGTCGGACCGGGACTCGCTGGAAAAGGGTTCTACCTGTGCGGTTCTCTTTAGTAGGAGGAGCATCATGTCTCAGAAAACCTATATCCCTTCCGGCGAGACGGTGCTTTCGTCGCAGATCGGGGCGACGTTCGAGGCGCTTGCCGCCACTATCGCAGCCCGGCGCGAGGCGGGGGAGGAGAGCTACACCTATCGTCTTCTCACCGGCTCTCCCGACGGGGTGCTGAAGAAGGTCATGGAGGAGGCGGGCGAGACGGCGCTTGCGGCGAAGGACGTGGAGTCGTGGGCGTGCTCGTCGCTGGCGGCATCGATCGCGGCAAGCGGCGCTGTCGACGAGACCGACGAGCTGGCCGTCGATCTGCCGCCCGAGTACGACGCGGCCATCGATCATCTGCGCTACGAGGCGGCCGACGTGGTGTACCACCTGCTCGTGGTGCTCGAGCGCTACGGCATCGGTCTCGACGAGTTCGCCGCCGAGCTGAACAACCGCATGACCGACGCGGAACGCCCCGAAGGCGGCGTTCGCTTGTACGAAGATCACGTGAAACGAGGGAAGTAGGCCTTCCGGCGGTTTTCCGCCGCTTCGAAAGCCCCGCTTACTTTGTTGAACCTGCTGGAAAGGAAAGAGCATGGCACGTTTATTTGGAACGGATGGGGTTCGCGGCGTCGCGAACAAGGAGCTGACGTGCGAGACGGCCTTCAAGCTGGGTCAGGCCGCCGTGGCCTTCCAGGGCAAGACCATCCTCATCGGCAAGGACACGCGCCTGTCCGGCGACATGCTGGAGTCGGCCGTGGCGTCCGGCATCATGTCGATGGGCGGCACGGCGCTCCTGGCCGGCATCATCCCGACGCCCGCCATCGCGCTTCTGGTGCGCGAGCTGCACTGCGACGGCGGCATCGTCATCTCGGCGTCGCACAACCCGCCCGAGTACAACGGAATCAAGCTGTTCGACGGCCAGGGCTTCAAGCTGCCGGATGCGGTTGAGGACGAGATCGAGGCTTATCTGGCAGCGGGCGGCCCTTCGGCGGACGAGCTGCCGAACGGCGACGAAGTGGGCGTGGCGCTGCCGGTGGACGATGCCTGCGAGCTGTACATCGCGCACGCCGTGTCCACGGTGGCCGGCGAGGGCATCGACTTCGCGGGTCTCAAGGTGGCGCTCGACGCAGGCCATGGCGCATCCTGCATGACCAGCGCCGAGGCGCTGCGCCGTCTGGGTGCCGAGGTGGTTTCGATCAACGAGGACTTCGACGGCACCGACATCAACGTGCAGTGTGGCTCCACCCATCTCGAGCCGTTGCGCGCGCTCGTGGCCGAGACGGGCGCCGATGTGGGCATCGCGCACGACGGCGACGCCGACCGCGTCATGCTCGTGGACGCGAACGGCAACGAGATCGACGGCGACGTGGTGGAGGCCGTGTGCGCTATCGACCTGCACAAGCGCGGGCTGCTTGCCGGCGGCACCGCCGTGTCCACCGTCATGTGCAACCTCGGGCTCTCGCATGCTCTGCGCGATGCGGGCATCGAGCTCGTCCAGACGAAGGTTGGCGACCGTTACGTGCTGGAGGCCATGCGCGAGGGCGGCTTCATCTTGGGCGGCGAGCAGAGCGGCCATATGATCTTCCTCGAGCATAACTCCACAGGCGACGGCTTGGTGACCGCCCTTCAGTTCCTGGCCGCTTGCCGGCGTGCCGGTTCTTCCATCGAGGATGTCGCCAGCGTCATGACGCGTTTCCCACAGACGCTGATCAACGTGCGTGTGAACGACAAGCACGCCGTGGACGGCAATGCGGCTGTGCAGGCCGCCGTCGAAGCTGCCGAAGCGGAGCTGGGCGATTCGGGTCGCGTGCTGCTGCGTCCTTCCGGCACCGAGCCGGTGGTGCGCGTCATGGTGGAGGCCGCCAGTGCCGAGGAGGCCGACCGCCACGCCCAGGCCATCGCCGCCGTGGTCGAGCGCGAGGCGTGATTCCGCTGTCATCCTGAGCGAGCGCAAGGAGGCCCCGCGAAGCGGGGACGCGAAGGATCCCGTGCGGCGTCAGCAGGAAGTCTTTCTGCCGGTGCCGTATTCGGGATCCTTCTATTGCGTAGTGCGCGCTTCGGGGCGAAAAGCAAGCAGGGTTGCCCCCCCCCCTGCGTGCAGGCAAGTTCCCGACTTATGCGTACCTCTGCCATCGAAAACGCCCAAAAAGCACCATGTACGCGACTTATGTGCACCTCGGAAGCGGCCTGCGCGATCGAAGTATTTCATAGCTAACTTTTGACCAGGCCTTTTATTGGGCGACGCTTTGCCGCGTCGTCTGAAAAGGCCGTTTCGGCGTGGCAGAGGTGCGCATAAGTCATGGACAGAGGAGATTTCTCCGGTTTTCGTTGCAGGCGCTCCGTTTGACGGGGTGCCGCCACGTTCGCGTTCGGCCGATCATCGTGGGCAGGATCAAACAATGGCGCTTCGTCTTCGAAAGCGCCGGCTACCGCTTCGACGCCGAGTCGGGCCGCGTGCTGTGCTTCTGCTGCGATCCGGAACGCTTCTGGAAATACGTCGGGCCGATGAGGAGAGGCGAGTAGCGGGAGGGTGGCAAGGCGGCAACGCTCAGCTGCGGCCTCTTGCGCACTCGCGCGCTTCATGGGATCGTGGTCGTTGCGACAGGGACGCGGCCGCGATATGCGCGCCGGTCGACCGCGGCATCCTCGGACTGCGCTCCTGCCGCATCATCCGAAAGCAACGCCCTCGGCTCCGAAGAGCCGAGGGCGTTTTCATGCGAGAGGAAGTGCGCTCTTATCGCACGAACAGGCTGAGGAAGCGCACGAGCAGGCTCGGCTTCTTCGCACCGCGCGTTGCGGGCGGGGCTGCCACCATGCCCTGCTCGGTGCACGGGCGCTCGCCGACAGGAGGTTCGATGGCATCAGCTTCGAGTGCCGGGGCGGTGGCAGGGCCGACCGGAATAGCGGGCGCGGTTGCGGGCGCGATCCGGGACGATGCGGCCACGGATGCCTGAACGGCGGCTTCCGCAGCCGCTTCCGCCTCGCGCGCGGCCGCAGCCGCGGCGCGTTCCTCCGCGCGGATGCTCGCTTCGTCCTCGGTCATCTCGTGTGCCGCCATCAGCTGGGCCGAGCGTCGCCGAGCAGCATCGCGCGCCGCTTCGTCCTCGGCTGCCTCCAGGCGGCGCTGCTGCGCGCGCTTGATGAAGAACTCCTGCGATTCGAACAGCACGGTCTCGCCGTCGGCGTCTTCTTTCGCGAACGCGCCAAGCGGCGTGTAGCTGCCATCGGGCATGAGCTCGCGCAGTTTGGCGGTGTCGCTCAGGCTCACGTCGAGGTATCCGAGGATCTGCTCGCGCAGTTCGCTGTCGAGGACGGGCCAGGCTATCTCGATGCGCTTGTCCATGTTGCGCGTCATGAGGTCGGCGCTGGACAGGTACACCTTCATATTGTCGCGCGGGCCGAAGCCGTAGATGCGGCTGTGCTCCAGCAGGCGCCCCACGATGGACACGACGCGCACGTGCTCGGTGTAGCCTTCCAGTCCCGGTACGATGCACGAGATGCCGCGCACGAACAGCGTCACGTCCACGCCGGCCTGCGACGCCTCCACGATCTTCTCGATCACGTCCTTGTCGGTGATGGAGTTCGTTTTGAAGAACAGCCCGCACGGCTCGCCGGCTTTCTTGCGTTCGATCTGCGCGTCGATCCCAGCGAGGATCATCGGCTTGATCTGCAACGGCGCCACCCACATGATGTCGTAGTTGTCGGAGGTGTTCTCAAGCCCCATGTTGCGGAAGAACTCGGTTGCGTCTCGCCCGAACGTCTCGTCGGTGGTGATGAACGACAGATCGGTGTACAGCTTCGCCGTCTTCTCGTTGTAGTTGCCGGTGCCCAGCTGGGTGATGTGCTGCAGCCCCTGGTCGGTTTGACGCGTGATGCAGCATATCTTCGAGTGCACCTTGAAGTCGCGGAAGCCGTAGATGACGTTGCATCCCGCCTGTTCGAAGCGCTGCGACCATTCGATGTTGTTGCTCTCGTCGAAGCGGGCGCGCAGCTCGAACAGCGCGGTCACCTCCTTGCCGTTCTCGGCTGCCGCGATGAGCGCCTCGGCTAGATGCGATTGGCTGGCCAGGCGGTACAGCGTGATCTTGATGGAGATGACGGTGGGGTCGTTCGCAGCCTCGCGCAGAAGCTGCACGAAGGCGTCCATGCTCTCGTACGGGTACGATAGCAGCACTTCCTTCTCGGCCACCTGGTCGATGATGCGACGGTTGCGGTCGAGGCAGCCGGGCCACTGCGGCGTGAACGGTACGTTCGTCAGCTCCGCGCGCGCGGTTTCAGGCAGATGGCCGGCCAGCCCCCACGTATAGCTCATGTCGAGCGGCACCTTCGTGACGTAAGCTTGGTGCGGCTTGAGGTTCAGGCGCTTAAGCAGCAGCTTCTCCAAGGTGGGCGACAGCGGCCGTTCGCTTTCGAGGCGTACCGGCGCCAGGCGCGAGCGCTTCTTCAAGATGCGCTTCATGTGCTCGCGATAGTCCTCGTCGCTCTCGTCGGTGCCTTCGGTGGCGTCGAGGTCGGCGTTGCGGGTGACGCAGATGACGTTCGTGTGCTTGATGGCGTACATGGAGAATATCTCGCTCGCCACCATCTCGATGACGTGCTCCAGCAGGATGAACTGCAGTCCTTCGCCCGGCAGCGCGATCACGCGCTGGCATTGGCGCGGCATGGGGACGAGGCCCAGCGTCACGCCCTCGGCTCCGAGGTTCTTCCCCTTCTCCTCCTTGGGCGCCTTTTCGCCGTCCTTGGTCTTCGCCGCCTTCTTCTTCGCGCCCGGCTCCTCGTTGAGGCGCAGTACCACGTACAGCGCGCCGTTCTCCAGGTGAGGGAAGGGATGGCGCGAGTTGATGATCTGCGGCGACAGGAACGGCATCACGTTCTTGTGCACGTAATCGGACAGGAAGGCGCGCTGCTCGTCGTCGAGGTCTTCGGGGCGCAGGCTGCACACGCCGCGCGCGCACAGCTGTTTCCGCACGCTTTCGTAGGTGCGTTCCTGGATGGGGTACAGCTCGTGGCAGCGCGCGTAGATGGCGTCGAGCTGCTCGGCGGGCGTCATGCCGGACTTCGAGTCGATGATGTGCTTCTTCACTAACGACAGGTCGGTCAGGCTGCCGACGCGCACCATGAAGAACTCCTGGAGGTTGCTCCAGAAGATGGAGATGAAGTTCAGGCGCTCGAGCAGCGGCACCGTCTCGTCGGCTCCCTGGTCGAGTACGCGCTCGTTGAACGTGAGCCATGACAGCTCTCGGTTCTGCAAGTAGGATTCTTTGCTCGGTTCGCCCTCGACGGAGGGGTTTGCGCCCTCGACTTTGTCGATTGACGCGCGCATCTCGTCCGCGCTCGTTTCCGCGAGAGCGTCCGGCGCTTGGCCGGCAGGAGTCTCGGCGGTGCTGGTCGTGGATTTCTTGGCTGTGTCCATGAACGTCCCCTTCCCGTAAACGTTCGCTTCCTGCGCGCCGCTACCGCAGCATGCGGTCGATCAGGTACCCTTCGCGCACGCCGTACTTGCACACGTCCAGACGCTCGGCTCCGCATGCGTCGAACAGCTCGCCGAGGATGATGCAGCCCGGTACCAGCGTGTGCACGCGCTCGGCCGAAGCCTTGAGCGCGGCGTGCGCGAACGTGTCGGGATCGGTGCGGCACCATGCAAGTATCGCATGAATTTGCTGTTTCGTCATGGTTTTCGGACGTACGGCCACGCCGGTGGCTTGAGCATGCATCTTGGCGGCCGCGCGCACGCTTCCGCCGATGCCGTACAGCGCTTCCGAGCGGTACGCGTCGGGGTCGGGCAGACCGGCGAAGCGCTTGCGGAACGCTTCGGCTATGGCGTCCATCTCGCCGGGGGTCGGCAGGATAGCGCGTACGTGCTGGGCGAACGATGACAACGACCCTTGCCCGATGCTCGCGTTGTCGAAATCGAGGCTGCTTTCGATGCGTGTGAGCTCGGTCGAGCCGCCGCCTATGTCGACGAGCGTGCCCCGCTCTACTGCGCGGTCGCAGGTGGCGCCGACGAAGCCCAGGTGCGCCTCGTCGGTAGCCGACAGCAGCGAGATGGGCAGCTCGGCTGCCTCCTCGATGGCCGCGACGGCTTCCTCGCAGTTCAAGGCGTTGCGGATGACCGCGGTGGCGAACACCTCCATCTTCTCGCAATCGAAGTACCGTGCGCGCTTCGCATGTCCGCGCAGCACGCTGACGGCTCGGTCGATGCCGTCCTGGGTGAACACCCCGTCCACGACGTAGGCCGACAAGCCCGCCATCACCTTGTCGTTTATGAGACTCTTGAAATCCTTGTTCGTGCACGTGCGCTTATGCGCGTCTTTCACGTCGTAGACGACGAGGCGTATCGAGTTCGACCCGAGGTCGACCACCGCGTAGTTGGGCATGGCATAGTCCGTCCGAAATCAAGCGGCTCGCCCGGGGCGATCCGCGATGTGCTCCATCGCTTCATTGTAGTGAACCGCGCCGGTCGCGGCCAGGCCGAGCGCGAACTGAAAGCTGGATTTTACTTTTTATCGCCTGCGCTCGGGACGACGGTCTGGTTCGCTCGTTCGGGTGGCGATGGGCCGGCCCTTGCAGGATGGCGGTCCGGTTCTTCGCGATCCTTGTGGTACCATGAGCTTCTCGAAGGAAAGGAAGCGCCATGCTGGAAACCGTCGATTTCTCACGCGAACCGCTCTCGAAGGACGCCTACAAGGCGCGTCGGGACGAGCTGATGGAGCGATTGGTGGTGCTGCAGCAGCAGGCGCGCGTGCAGGGCGTCGGCCTGGTGGTGCTGTTCGAAGGATGGAACGGCGCCGGCAAGGGCAGCCGCATCTCCGATCTCATGTACCACCTCGACGCGCGCGCCACCAGCGTGTACGTCACTGAAAACCTCGACGTGAAAGCCGCGCGCGCGTTCGCGGGCGCGAAGAGCGGCGTAACGGGCTTCTATCCCGTGATGCAGGAGTTCTGGAAGAGCCTGGGCCAGCGCGGCACCATCTCGTTCTTCGACCGCGGCTGGTACACCGCCGCCGTTCAGCACATGCTGTACACCGAGTTCGGCAAGCTCTCCCTGAAAGCCTCCAAGCGCAAGGGCCAGAAAGCCGTCGCGGCCGCCATGGCCGAGGCGCGCGACGAACGCCACATCGACGTGCTGCGCCGCTACCTCACCTCTGCGTCCGATTTCGAGCGGCAGCTAGCCGACGACGGTTACCTTGTGGTCAAGTTCTTCGTGCACGTCACGAAGGAGGCGCAGAAGAAGCGCCTCACGCGCCTGCATGACGATCCGGCCACGCGCTGGCGCGTGGGCGAGGACAAGCTGGCCACCATCGGCAACTACGAGGAGGCGTACCGCCTGTACGACAACCTGCTGAAGGGCAGCGACTTCTCGTTCGCCCCATGGCATCTCGTGAACGGCGAGGACAAGCGTCGCGCCAACCTGCAGATCGCCGAGACGCTGGTGAACGCGCTTACGAGCGCGTTCGAGGCAGCGCCCGACGCCGAAGCCGCCGTAGCGGCTGCCAAGGCGCAGGCCAACTCCGCCGGCGCTCTCGATGAAGCGCCCCTGTTCGGCCGTTCTCCCGAAGAGGAGGCGCGCGTGCGCGAGGAGGCGGAAGCCGCCGCAGCCGCTGCTTCCGCCCGCGCTCCGCGCGTTTCGAGGTTCCGTCAGGTGGACGACCCGCCGTGCCTCGAGAGCGTCGACCACGCGCTCGCGCTCGACCCCGAGACGTACAAGGTCGAGCTCAAGGCCCAGCAGGAGCGCCTCAACAGGCTGGAGATGGAGATGTACCAGAAGCGCATCCCGCTCATGATCATGTACGAAGGCTGGGACGCCGCGGGCAAGGGCGGCAACATCAAGCGCGTGGCCCAAGCGCTCGACGCCCGCGCCTATACCATTTTTCCCAGTCCCGCCCCCACGAAGCCCGAGCTGCTGCATCCGCACCTGTGGCGCTATTGGACGCGTCTGCCGAAGGCGGGCCACGTGGGCATCTACGACCGCAGCTGGTACGGTCGCGTGCTCGTGGAGCGCGTCGAAGGTTTCGCTTCGGTGTCGGAATGGACGCGGGCGTACGACGAGATCAACGAATTCGAGCGCGATCTGGTGCGGTGGGGCGCCATCCTGCTGAAGTTCTGGGTTGACGTGAGTCCCGAAGAGCAGTTGCGACGCTTTCGCGACCGCGAGCAAGATCCTGCGAAACAGTGGAAGATCACCGATGAGGATTGGCGCAACCGCGACAAGTATCCCCAGTACAAAGCCGCGGTCGAGGATATCTTCCGCTTGACCAGCACGCCGTTCGCCCCCTGGATAATCCTCGAGAGCGACGACAAGCGCTACGCGCGCGTCAAGGCGCTCAAAATTATCAACGACGCCCTGGAAGCGCGCTTGCGCGAAAACTGAGATCGCGTTACTATGGGCAACAGTACTCGAAACGACCGTGCGCATTCGCGCGCTTGAACGAAAAAAAGGGGTAAACAGTCATGACTCTGTTCGGAATCACCGTGCCCATGGAGGCTATCTGGGTCATCGTCGCGATCATCGTCCTCGTCATCGTCGGCTTCATCGCGAAAGGCTTCATCGACGAGATGAAGAAGTAGCCGCTTCGGCGAACAGCGGTCCCTATCGTGAAAATTGCGTTTTTGCGAACATCGCGCCCCCATCATGGGGGCGTTTGTTTATTATGGTAACGGTCTGGCGACGGCGGGGTTCCGCTGTTTGAAGATCATCCCGAAAGGTGAACATGTCCGAGTACCGACAGCATCCCGGCCCTGCTCCAAGCGGGCGACCTGCGCAGCAGCGCGCGCCGAGGGGCGCCGCGCCCGACGTGCGGGCAGGGGCGCAACCGGGCGCCTACCGGCCGGCCACCGCGCAGCATGCCGCCTACCGCTCCGCTCAGCCTGCCCAGCGCAGATCGGCTGGAGGCGGAGGCTACCCGTATCGACAGCAACCGACCTATCAGCAGCCCGGTTCCGGACGGCCTCGGAAGAAGAGCGGGCCGTGGCGCGTGGTGTTCTGGATCGCGCTCGTGGTGTTCGTCGTGGCGCTGGCCGCGCTCGGTGCCATCGGCTTCAGTTACTGGCAGGGTCAGCAAACCTATAACGATGTCGCGCGGGAGGGTTTCACGCCGCCCGACGATCTGTCGGCCACGTCGCTCGCCGACTTCACGGTGGACTGGGATGCGCTCAAGGCCATCAATCCCGACACGGTGGGGTGGATCTACATTCCCGGCACCGTGGTGAACTACCCCATCGTGCAAGCGGCCGACGACGAGAAGTACCTTACGCACGACTTCAAGGGATCGGAAGGCTGGATCGCCACGTTCGGCGCCATCTTTCTGGCGGCCGAGAACAGCTCCGACTTCTCCGACCCGAACAACATCATCTACGGCCATCATCTGAACGACGGCTCGATGTTCGCCTGCGTCGCCGATTTCAGCGATGCCGCCCAGTTCAACGACCATCGCACGGTGTACATCCTCACGCCTGAGGGCAACTACGAGCTGAGCACGTTCGCGCTCGTGCATGTGGCGGCCGACGATCCGTTGGCACAGACGCGGTTCGCCGATGAGGACGAACGCGTGGCCTACGTGCAGGACAAGATCGACCGATCGGTGGTGCCCGCTTCCGACATACCTGCTGCTTCCGATATCAAACACACCTTCGCCCTCGCCACGTGCGACAATCTGCCGTCGGACGGGCGTTACGTGCTGTATTCGTACGTGAAGGCCAGCACGGTGGGCGAGGGCGACGGTGACGTCATCGACCCCGATGCCGTCGCGGCCATCGATTCCGCAGAACAGGAGATCGCTTCATGAGCACGTCCATCCTGCCGGGCGAGCGCCCCGACCGCCTCGAAGAGGAGTGCGCCGTGTTCGGCGTGTTCGCTCCCGGCGAAGACGTGGCGCGCATGACGTGCTTCGGCTTGCAAGCGCTGCAGCATCGCGGTCAGGAGAGCGCCGGCATCGCCGTGGGCGACGGTGCGACGGTCATGGTGTCGAAAGACCTCGGCCTTGTGACCCAGGTGTTCGACGAAGCAAGCCTGGCCGCGCTCGAGGGCTTCGTGGCCGTGGGCCACGCGCGCTACTCCACGAGCGGCGGCGCCGCGTCGTGGGAGGCTGCGCAGCCGCACATCTCGGCCATCGACGACGTGCTGATCGCGCTGGCGCACAACGGCACGCTCGTCAACACGAACGCCTTGCGCGCCCGTCTCGTCGACGAGGGCGTGCAGTTCCGTTCCGGCACCGACAGCGAGGTGGCGGCGAAGGCAATCGGCCGGGTGACCCAGGAAACGCACCACTTGCGCAACGGCATCCGCCGCGCTATGGAGGAGCTGTCGGGCGCCTACGCCATGGTGCTGGCCAGCCCCGATTCGCTGTACGCGTTCCGCGACCCCAACGGTATCCGCCCGCTGTGCATCGGCGAGCTGCCCGACGGCCGCGGCTGGGCGGTGTCCAGCGAGACGTGCGGGCTCGACATCGTGGGCGCGCAGTACGTGCGCGACGTCGAACCGGGCGAGATCGTGCGCTTCAACCGCGACGGCATGCACGCCGAGCAGGGCGTTGCCGCCCGCAGGTCGGCGGCGTGCATCTTCGAGTACGTGTACTTCGCGCGCCCCGACAGCGTGATCGACGGCCAGAGCGTGTACCAGGCGCGGCGCAACATGGGGCGCATTCTGGCGCAGGAGGCGCCCGTGGAGGCCGACCTCGTGCTGGGCGTGCCCGACTCGGGCGTGCCGTCGGCCATGGGCTACGCGTTTGAGAGCGGCATCCCGTACGCCGACGGCATCGTGAAGAACCGCTACGTGGGACGCACGTTCATCGAGCCCACCCAGGCCATGCGCCAGCTGGGCATCCGTTTGAAGCTGAACCCGCTGCGCTCGGTGATCGAGGGCAAGCGCCTCGTGGTCATCGACGACAGCATCGTGCGCGGCAACACCAGCAAGAAGCTCGTGCAGATGCTGCGCGATGCGGGCGCGGCCGAGGTGCATCTTCGCATCGTGAGCCCCGAGGTGCTGTGGCCGTGCTTTTACGGCATCGACACCGACACGCGCGACCAGCTGATCGCCGCGAACATGGATCTGGACGAGATGAACGCGTGGATCGGCTCGGACTCGCTGGCCTTCATCTCGCTCGAGGGCCTGCGCGCCTCCGTGCCCGATGCGCGCCGCCAGGGGTTCTGCGACGCATGCTTCACCGGCGACTACCCGGTGGCCATCCCCGATTCGGTGGCCAAGAAGAGCTTCCTCACGAAGAAGGATTTCGAAGAGACTTACGGCGAAGGCGCGGCCGACAAGGCGCGCCCTCGCACGCGATAGCAGCATGACAGGGGGAACCGCCCCGACATGGACGATACGGCACAAGGAGCAGAGATGACCGAGAGAGTAACCGTGAACGCAGCGCAGACCGACGACGGCCCGCACATGCCCAGCTGGATGGACGAGGACGCGGTGACCTACGCGCAGGCGGGCGTGGACACGGCCGAGGGCGCGCGCGCCGTCGAAGCCATCAAGGGCGTCGTGCACGACACGTACCGTCCCGAGGTGGTGGGCGACATCGGCGGCTTCGGCGGCC
>OLRC01001809.1_pt1 | contig 12843 bp, 7 predicted proteins | sample 1672081 | NCBI WGS metagenome assembly OLRC01 (sample SAMEA3136643, study PRJEB25190) | human gut metagenome | biome: human gut; feature: human-associated habitat; material: faeces | place: Austria | collected 2013
TGTGGAGTCGCGTTTGTGGTTTCCAATAAAGGAAACAGGATCGCATATATTAAGACTGTTGCAGGCGTTGTATTACTGGTTCAGTGCTGTGTGCTCTTTGAACTGATCGATGAAAAAGGCGGATCTGTCGGAAAGGCAATTGCGGTCAGACTGGTGCCGGCAATCGGTAAAGTTGGTACATATGTTGTCGTGATCATTTTAATGGTGATCTGTGTAGTCCTTATCACAGAAAAGTCTATTCTAAAAGGAATGAAGATCGGCGGGGAAAAAGCGTATGACCGTGCCAGAGAGGACATGCAGAAGCGTAAAGAAGAGGCTGAGGAACGCAGGGCAAGACGGGAAGCTATGCGTGTTGATTATCAGGTAAGCGGCGTTTCCTTTAATTCGACAGTTGGAGGAAAAGAGAACGAGGCAGAAAAAGCAGAAGAAAAAGCCAGAAAAGAAGCAAAGGAAAGCACAGAAAAGAAAGCTACCAGACGCAGCCGGAAAGATATGAGCAGCGTGCTTGCCGGTGCAGAAGAAGCGGCTGCAAAGCACATTATGGAACAGACTGGGAAAATTGCACTGGATGATGTAGTGATCAATCGTGCGATGCCCCTTTCCGCTACAGAGCTGATCCCGGATCCGGAACCGGTTCCCCTTGAGCCGGTGAAAGAAAAACTCCCGAAGTTCTTAAAAGGAGCGATGCAGGAAGCAGAAAAAAAGACGGAGTCCGGTAAAGATATACAGACAGATGTGGCTGAAGAAAATTTATCAGCGGTGCAGACAGAAGACGGAATAAAAAGACAGGTCTCCGGAAATTCAAAAGTTAAGGCAGATATCCCAAAAGAGGTGGCTGCTGTTGCAGATACAATTGCAAAAAGTGAGAAACCGGTCAGGGAATACCGCTTTCCACCTCTTAGTCTGTTGAAGCATGGAAGTAAAACCTCCGGAGATTCGGATGCGCATCTGCGGGAGACAGCAGCAAAGCTCCAGAAGACACTTCAAACCTTCGGTGTGAATGTTACAATCACTAATATCAGCTGCGGACCTTCTGTCACACGCTATGAGTTACAGCCTGAGATGGGGGTGAAAGTCAGCAAGATCGTAGGACTTGCGGATGACATCAAGTTGAACCTGGCGGCGGCTGATATCCGTATTGAGGCACCGATCCCGGGAAAAGCAGCGGTCGGCATTGAAGTTCCGAATAAGGAAAATACTGCAGTTATGCTGCGTGATCTTCTGGAATCAGATGAATTTAAGAAAAGTAGATCACGGATCGCATTTGCGACAGGTCGTGACATTTCAGGTAAAGTGGTGGTATCAGATATCGCAAAGATGCCGCATCTGCTTGTCGCAGGAGCTACCGGATCCGGTAAATCTGTCTGTATCAATACGATCATTATGAGTATTATCTACAAAGCAAAACCGGAGGATGTGAAGCTGATCATGGTAGATCCAAAGGTGGTGGAATTAAGTGTATATAATGGAATTCCACATCTGATGATCCCGGTTGTAACGGATCCGAAGAAGGCAGCAGGAGCTTTGAACTGGGCGGTTGCGGAAATGAACAGACGTTATCAGCTTTTTGCCGAGTATAATGTCCGTGATCTGAAAGGTTACAATGATAAAGTCGAGAACATTAAAGATATTGATGATCCGAATAAAGCACAGAAACTTCCACAGATTGTAATCATCGTAGACGAACTTGCAGACCTGATGATGGTTGCACCTGGAGAAGTAGAAGAGGCAATCTGCCGTCTGGCACAGCTTGCGCGTGCGGCAGGACTTCATCTGGTTCTTGCAACGCAGAGACCATCGGTTAATGTCATTACTGGTCTGATTAAGGCGAATATGCCATCAAGAATAGCATTTTCTGTATCATCCGGTGTGGATTCCCGTACCATCATTGATATGAATGGCGCGGAGAAGCTGCTTGGAAAAGGCGATATGTTGTTCTATCCGGCTGGCTATCAGAAGCCGGTACGTGTTCAGGGGGCTTTTGTTTCTGATAAAGAAGTCCAGGCAGTGGTTGATTTCCTAAAAGAGAACAGCGGAGGCGCAGCCTACAGTGAAGAGATCCAGAAGCAGGTGAATAGTAATCAGAATGTATCTGCGGGAGGAGCATCTTCCGAGGACGACAAAGATGTCTACTTTGTAGATGCAGGAAAGTTTATCATTGAAAAAGACAAAGCATCGATCGGAATGCTCCAACGGGTGTTTAAAATCGGGTTTAACCGTGCGGCGCGGATTATGGATCAGCTTGCCGAGGCGGGAGTCGTAGGAGAAGAAGAAGGTACCAAACCAAGAAAAGTACTGATGTCTATGGAACAGTTTGAGCAATACATAGAAGAATCAGTTTAAGAAACGCAGAAGAAAAAAGGGAGGATATAATTATGAAGACAGACATTCAGATCGCACAGGAGGCAGAGATGCTCCATATTCGCGAGGTTGCAGCAAAGGTTGGAATTGAAGAGGAAGACCTTGAGTTTTACGGCAAGTATAAGGCAAAATTATCGGATGAACTGATGGAAAGAGTAAAAGACAGACCAGATGGAAAGCTGGTACTTGTTACTGCAATCAATCCGACTCCGGCGGGAGAGGGGAAGACGACGATTACCGTTGGACTTGGAGAGGCAATGGCAAAGCTCGGTAAAAAAGCTCTGATCGCTCTGCGCGAGCCATCGCTCGGACCTTGCTTTGGAATTAAAGGCGGTGCTGCCGGTGGCGGTTATGCACAGGTTGTACCGATGGAAGATCTGAATCTTCATTTTACCGGAGATTTTCATGCGATCACATCGGCAAATAACCTGCTTGCAGCTCTTCTTGACAACCATATCCAGCAGGGAAATGCTCTTGGAATCGATCCGAGACAGGTTGTGTGGAAACGGTGTGTAGATATGAATGACCGTGTACTGCGTAATGTAGTAGTTGGTCTTGGAAATAAAATGGACGGAATGGTAAGAGAGGATCATTTTGTGATCACGGTTGCGTCCGAAATTATGGCAATTTTATGTCTGGCAGACGATCTGGAAGATCTGAAAAAACGTCTTGGCAGAATCATTGTTGCCTATACATTTTCCGGAGAACCGGTTACAGCTGACCAGCTTCATGCAACCGGTGCAATGACAGCACTGTTAAAGGATGCGATCAAGCCGAATATTATCCAGACTCTGGAACATACACCGGCACTGGTACACGGTGGTCCGTTCGCAAATATTGCACATGGCTGCAACAGTGTACGTGCAACCAAGATGGCACTTAAGCTGAGTGATATCACGATCACAGAAGCGGGATTCGGTGCGGATCTGGGTGCAGAGAAGTTTATGGATATCAAGTGCCGTATGGCAGGACTGAAACCGGATGCAGTATTTTTGGTTGCAACGGTACGTGGATTAAAATACAATGGTGGCGTGCCAAAAGACGAACTGAACAAAGAAAATCTGGATGCTCTTGCAAAAGGAATTGTAAATCTTGAAAAGCATATTGAGAACCTGCAGAAATTCGGCGTTCCAGTTGTGGTTACCTTGAATTCATTTGTCAGTGATACTGAAGCAGAATACGAATTTATCCGTAAGTTCTGCGAAGACAGAGGCTGCGAATTTGCCCTTGCAGAAGTATGGGGTAAAGGCGGAGACGGCGGAAAAGAGCTGGCAGAGAAAGTATTACAGACTCTGGAGACAAAAGAAAGCCATTATCATCCGATTTACAGTGATGAGTTATCAATTGCAGAGAAGATCGAGACAATCTGCAAAGAGATTTACGGAGCAAAGAGTGTTGTATATGAACCTGCTGCAAAGAAACAGCTTGCGCGAATTGAATCAATGGGCTTTGGCAAGTTCCCGGTATGTATGGCAAAGAACCAGTATTCTCTGTCCGATGATGCGAAGCTTCTTGGACGTCCGGAGAACTTTGATATCCATATCCGTGAAGTCTATGTAAATGCAGGAGCAGGATTTGTTGTTGCTCTTACCGGAGCAATCATGACCATGCCGGGTCTTCCGAAAGTACCTGCAGCAAATGGAATTGATGTAGAAGACGGTAAAATTACCGGATTGTTCTAAAAGAAGTATGATACCAGAAGGAGACGAAAGACAATGAAATGTATGCACTGTGGAGCAGATTTGCCTGAAGATCAGTTGATCTGTCCTAGCTGCGGCAGGGAAATACAGATCGTGCCTGATTATAACCCACTTGATGATATGCTGACTGCTCAGTTAAAAGGAGGCATTACACAGACAATGTCGGTTCATCTGGGTGAGCAGGAAAAGCAAGATGTCAGCTATTCTGGTGCGGCAAATCCGGTATATGAAAGACGGGAAAGTGTTGGAGGAGAGACCAGGTGCGTGGGAAATTCGGGAAGTGTTGGTCGTCGCCAGCAGGAAACTGTGACCAGGCGTGGAAGAGATGCGGTGGTCAGACGCAGTGATGTCAGACCGGCTACCGGACGTGTGGGTCAAAGAGAAGATGCGCGGGAACAGACGAGAAGAGCGTATGAAGAAGAACGCAGATTGCGGCGTATGCGGGCAGAAAAGAGAAAAGAGCGCGCCAGAAAAAAACGCCGGAAAATGTTGCTTATGCTACTGGCGGGGTGTATTGTTCTGGCAGGACTCATTTTCTTGTTTTATCAAAATTCATATACCGGAAAAGTAAAGAAAGGATACCGGCTTCTGGCAGCTTCCGAATATGAGAACGCACTCACTGTATTTGAAAAAGCAGCTTCTGGAAGTCCGAAGAAAGCAGAAGCTTATACAGGGATTTCAAAGGTTTATATTGCCAAGGATGATCTGGATCAGGCAGAAGAAGTTTTTACAGATGAGATTGCAAAGCAGTCCGGAAATGCAGAAATTTATCGTGCAGCGGTAGAATTTTATATTGATACCAAACAGGAAGAAAAGGTATCACCGCTTCTGAATGCATGTACCAGTGATACGGTTCTTGAAGCACTGAAGGATTATGTGTCAGATGAACCGGAGTTTAGTCTGGATGAGGCAGAGACATATGATGAAGTGCAGGCACTGGAACTGACCGGAAAAGGAAAAGCAATCTACTATACGACAGACGGTTCAGAGCCGACAACTTCAAGTACGAAATATACGGAACCGATCAAGATCGGTGAAGGTGAGACGACGGTGAAAGCAATTTCTGTTAATAAGAAAGGAATTCCAAGCCTGACAGAAAGTAAAACTTATAAAGTTGAGTTCCCGATTGCAGATGCGCCGGCGGTGACTCCATCGACCGGGCAGTATAACCATGTCCAATCAATCAGTGTAGTTGTACCGGATAAGTATACGGCATATTACACGACGGATGGATCAGATCCGGATCCGGAGAATAATTCTGCGACGCAGGAGTATACCGGGCCGATCGTAATGCCGGCGGGAAGTACGATTTTCAGCTTTGTTCTGCAGGACCAAAAAGGCAGATTAAGTGATGTCACAAGAAGAAATTATGAACTGAATATAGAGTAAAACCCGATTTTAAGAAGAGAGTATGCCGAGCCGTCTGCTTGTCAGAGCATGACTGGTAAAGCGTACTCTTTTTCGATTACTTTCATTTGTGGATAACTTGCGTAAATATGTGAAATATATCACAAATCAAATATTTTATGAATAGAGTGTGGATAATATGGTTTATTAAAAATGTATAATTGTATGGAAATAAATACAATCTATTTGTGGTAAAATATTGCAAAAAGGATAGAATTGAGATACAATGTGATTGTCAAAAAGATAACATACTTTAAGGGCGAAGGAGTGTTTGAAATGAGCAGATTTACATTACCAAGAGATATTTACCATGGAAAAGGATGTCTTGAAGAACTGAAGAACCTGAAAGGAAAAAAAGCAATCCTGGTTGTCGGAGGAGGTTCCATGAAGCGTCAGGGATTCCTCGACAGAGCTGAGAACTATCTGAAAGAAGCAGGAATGGAAGTAAAGCTTTTTGAAGGTGTTGAGCCAGATCCATCTGTTGAGACCGTTATGAAAGGTGCAACAGTTATGCAGGAGTTCCAGCCGGACTGGATCGTAGCTATGGGTGGCGGATCACCGATTGATGCTGCAAAAGCAATGTGGGCATTCTATGAATATCCGGATGTTACATTTGAAGATCTCTGTATTCCGTTCAACTTCCCGGAATTAAGAACAAAAGCAAAATTTGCTGCAATTCCGTCAACATCAGGAACAGCAACAGAAGTAACAGCATTCTCCGTTATTACCAACTATCAGACCGGAGTAAAATACCCACTTGCCGATTTTAATATTACACCGGACGTTGCAATTGTAGACCCGGATCTTGTCATGGGTCTCCCGGTAAAGCAGGTTGCTTACACAGGTATGGATGCACTGACACATGCGATCGAAGCTTATGTATCTACCTTGAACTGTCCATTTACAGATCCACTTGCACTGCAGGCAATCGAAATGGTTCTGGATTACCTTCCGGCATCTTACAAATGTGATATGGTAGCAAGAGAGCAGATGCATTATGCACAGTGTCTTGCAGGAATGGCATTTTCTAATGCACTTCTTGGAATCGTACATTCTATGGCACATAAGACAGGTGCGGCATTCTCAACCGGACATATTCCGCACGGATGCGCAAATGCAATTTACCTTCCATATGTAATTAAGTATAATGCAAAAGATCCGGTCGCTGCAAAACGTTATGCAGAAATCGCACGCAGAATGGGACTTCCGGGTACATCTGAGAAAGCGCTGATCAACAGCCTGTGTGCAAAGATCGATGCATTTAATGTAGAACTGAATATTCCGAAGACACTGAAAGATTTCGGTATTGACGAAGCAGAATTCAAAGAAAAAATTGCAAAGATTTCAGAACTTGCAGTTGGTGATGCATGTACAGGATCCAACCCACGTCCGATCGATCCGGCAGCTATGGAAAAACTTTTCAACTGTACATATTATGGAACAGAAGTAGATTTTTAAAAAAGAGAATACAGTTCTTACAGAGACAGACGGACTCAATATTGACCGTCTGTCTCATTTTTATATCCGGTCAGCAGGTACAAATTCGTGCCGGCACAAGATTTAATACGGTTGAAAAATTTGGTAATCGGAAGAATTTTGGCAGATTTATAGAAGAAATATTAGTACTTATAGATAAAAAAGATAGTTATATTTATGACATAAATAATTTTTTAACAAATTAAAAAGAAATACTTGCTATTTACTTTGCAATAATTTATCATAAAGAGAGTAAATATTTTAGGAGGCAATGCAATGTACAAGATAAGAAAAGCTGAAAAACTGGCTGATAAGATTTATCTTATGGATGTAGAAGCACCACGTGTGGCAAAGCACTGTGAGCCAGGACAGTTCGTAATTGTCAAGATGGATGACAAGGGGGAAAGAATTCCGCTGACAATCTGCGATTATGACAGAGAAGAAGGAACAATTACCATCGTATTCCAGACAGTAGGAGCATCTACTGAGAAGATGGCACAATTAAAAGCAGGAGACTCTTTCAGAGATTTCACAGGACCGCTCGGATGCCCATCTGAATTGATTTCAGAAGATATTGAGAGTCTGAAGAATAAAAAGATCTTATTTGTAGCCGGTGGTGTTGGTGCAGCCCCTGTATACCCGCAGGTTAAATGGATGCACGCACATGGGATCGATGTAGATGTTATCGTTGGTTCTAAGACAAAAGATATGCTGATTCTCGAAAAAGAGATGGAAGCAGTTGCAGGAAATTATTACCCATGTACAGATGACGGTACATACGGACATGCAGGTATGGTAACAACAAAGATCGAAGCACTTGTTGCAGAAGGTAACAAGTATGATGTCTGTGTTGCAATCGGTCCGATGATCATGATGAAATTCGTATGTCTGCTCACAAAGAAACTCGAAATCCCGACTATCGTCAGCATGAACCCGATCATGGTAGACGGAACAGGTATGTGTGGTGCATGCCGTCTCCACGTAGGCGATGAAATCAAATTTGCATGTGTAGACGGACCGGAATTTGACGGACATCTCGTTAACTTTGATGAAGCAATGAAGAGACAGCAGATGTATAAGACTCAGGAAGGCAGAGCTATGCTGAAATTACAGGAAGGTGACACACATCACGGTGGATGCGGTCATTGCGGAGGTGACGAATAATGGCAGACGTATTAAAGAAAGTACCTGTAAGAGAACAGGATCCGAAGGTACGTGCAACAAATTTTGAAGAAGTATGTTATGGATATAATCAGGAAGAGGCAATGGAAGAAGCAAGCCGTTGCATCAACTGTAAGAATGCTAAATGTATTCAGGGATGCCCGGTAGGAATCAATATTCCTGCATTCGTTCATGAAGTAAAAGAAGGCAATATCGAAGAAGCATATAAGATTATCGGACAGTCTTCTGCACTTCCTGCTGTTTGTGGACGTGTATGTCCTCAGGAATCACAGTGCGAAGGAAAATGTATCCGTGGTATCAAAGGAGAATCTATTTCTATCGGTAAACTGGAAAGATTCGTTGCTGATTACGCTCTGGAGCATGACATCAAACCGGTTGGAGCTGACAAGAAGAACGGACACAAAGTTGCCGTTATCGGTTCAGGCCCTGCAGGACTTACCTGTGCAGGCGACCTTGCAAAGCTTGGCTATGATGTAACTGTATTTGAAGCACTTCATGAACTCGGTGGAGTACTTGTATATGGTATTCCGGAATTCCGTCTTCCAAAACAGAAAGTCGTTGCAAAAGAGATCGCAAAAGTAAAAGAGCTTGGTGTTCACTTTGAGACAAACGTTGTAATCGGTAAATCTACTACAATTGATATGCTGATTGAAGACGAAGGATTCGAAGCAGTATTTATCGGATCAGGAGCAGGACTTCCAAAATTCATGGGAATCCCGGGAGAAAATGCCAACGGTGTATTTTCTGCAAATGAATACCTGACAAGAAGTAACCTTATGAAAGCGATCGCAGCTGGTAAGAAAGTTGCAGTTGTTGGTGGTGGTAACGTAGCAATGGATGCTGCCAGAACAGCACTTCGTCTTGGAGCAGAAGTTCATATCGTATATCGTCGTAGCGAAGAAGAGCTTCCGGCCCGTGTAGAAGAAGTTCATCACGCAAAAGAAGAAGGTGTACAGTTCGACCTACTGACAAACCCGGTAGAAGTCCTTGAAGAAGATGGATGGGTAAAAGGAATCAAATGTGTTCGTATGGAACTTGGTGAACCGGACGCATCAGGAAGAAGACGTCCTGTACCGGTTGAAGGTTCTGAATTTGTGATCGATGTTGATACAGTTATCATGTCACTCGGAACATCACCGAACCCGCTGATTTCTTCTACAACAGAAGGACTGGAAGTTAACAAGTGGAAATGTATCGTTGCAGACGAAGAACACGGAAAGACTTCTAAAGAAGGCGTATACGCAGGTGGAGATGCCGTAACAGGTGCAGCTACAGTAATCCTTGCTATGGGAGCCGGAAAAGCTGGTGCAAGAGGTATCGACGAGTATCTTTCAAATAAATAAGGGTTATGACCGCAGTTTCTTTTGATAGGGACTGCGGTTTTTGTATAGGTTGTGTAGACCACTTTGAAAAAATAATCGTTCCAATTCAAGTTGTGCAAAGGGGAGAAAACTGGCGATTATAAAGGACGGAGAAACGGACGCTGGTTTGTATGTTTTGGCTGATTTTAAAGGAGGTTTGGAGATTAGGGTTTCTGGACAAGAAGAGTCAAAAATGGTACAATAAAAAAAGTATTATTTTGTGAAAGAGGGTTATTATGAAGTATAAATATATCTTATTTGACTTGGATGGGACGATTACGGAATCGGGACCGGGGATCATGAATTCGGTGGAGTATGCGCTGAATAAAATGAACCGGGAGGTTGGTGAGCGGGATACTTTAAAGAAATTTATCGGACCGCCGTTGACGGAATCAATGGAGAAATATTATGGGATGTCTGAGGAAGAGGCACTGCTTGGAGTAAAGTATTACCGGGAATATTATGCGATGAAAGGCATTTTTGAGAATTCGGTGTATGAAGGACTTGCGGAGACGCTGGAATCCTTGAAAAATGAAGGATATATACTTGCAGTGGCGACTTCCAAACCGGAAGAGTATGCAAAAAGGATTGCGGACAAATTTGACTTTGCAAAATATTTTGCAGGGATTTACGGGGCTACGATGGATGGCTCTCTGATCCGGAAGGCAGATGTGATCCGGTATGCGTTGGATAACCTGGGCGTGGAAAGGAAGAATTACGATCAGGTCGTTATGGTCGGTGACAGAAATAATGATATCTATGGTGCAAAGGAGAATGGGATCCAGGTGATCGGTGTCCTGTATGGATACGGAGATCTTGCGGAGCTTCAAAGTGCCGGTGCAGATTACATTGCAAAGATGCCGGAAGAGATTGCACAAATCATCGGAAGATGTAATCATGAGAGGGTTTGAATATGAGTAATAACGACGCAATGAACAGTGAGATTCGGTTTCTGGAAGAGGTTGAAGAGAAACTGAAGACACGCATTACCGAGATCAACGCATTGTTTCTTGAAGGAGAAAAACAGATTGAGAGCATGCATGATTATTATTGGGAAAACTATACGGAGATGGATGAGTATGGTTATGAAAATTATGATAATCAGCAGGCACTTCTCGGAGAAGTTAATGCGAACAATGAACGTCTGATGAAAAAACAGCGCCTTAAGAAAATGATCGACTCCCCATATTTCGGAAGAGTGGATTTTCTCTTTGAGGGGGAAGAAGAAAGCGAAAGTTTTTACATCGGAATCGGCAATTTTGCGCCTAAGGCAGGAATGACGCCACTGATCTACGACTGGAGGGCGCCAGTGAGCGGTCTTTTTTATGATTATGATAAAGGACCGGCTTTTTATGAAGCACCGCTTGGCAGGATCCAGGGTGAGATCCTTTCCAAATGGCAGTATAAGATCAAGAAAGGGAAGATGGTTTATGCATTTGAAAGTGACACCAAGATTGATGATGAGATCCTGAAACAGGAGCTTGGAAGTAACGGGGATGTACAACTGAAGAATATTGTCCGTACTATCCAGAAAGAACAGAATGAGATCATTCGGAATGTAAAGGACAAAGTTCTGGTCATTCAGGGAGCCGCAGGAAGTGGGAAAACCTCCGTTGCACTGCACCGGATTGCATATCTTTTGTATCACGACAGGAAAAATTTAAAAGCATCGGATATCCTGATCCTTTCACCGAACAGCGTATTTGCGGATTATATTTCCCACATTCTGCCAGAGCTTGGAGAAGAAAATATCCAGGAGATGAGTTTTGATCTGTTTGCGTACAGAGAATTGAAAGGAATCGTATCGGACTGTGAGGACCGTTATGATTATCTGGAGAAGCTGATCCATTTTCCGGAGATGGGAATCCGGGAGAGCTATTTGAAGAAGCAGTCTGCCGGATTTGTCGGAGAGATGGAAGGCTTTCTGGCAGTTCTGGAAGATCAGCTGATGGATTTTAAGCCGGTTAAGATCCGTACTCTGGAAAAAACCGAAGAGGAGCTGATCCATTTGTTCTATTTCAAATTTCAGGATATTCCGATCCTTGCAAGAATGGATGCGGTGATGGAATATCTGGTGGATGAATACGAGACATTGTATAACCGGAATCTTCCGGAAGATGAGGTAGAAGAGATCCGGGAGAAATTCAACCGGATGTATGTCACCCGTGATATTTACAAAATATATAACTGGTTTTTGGAGGACAGAGGGTATGAGACACTGGCAAAAATTCCGTATGAGAACAGAAAACTCCAGTATGAAGACGTATTTCCGGTACTTTATCTCAAATACCGGATGCTTGGAGGAACCAGACATAAGCATATCAAGCATCTGGTGATCGACGAGATGCAGGATTATTCATATTTGCAGTACGTGGTACTGTCCCGGTTGTTTTCCTGCCGGATGACGATCCTTGGCGACCGGGCGCAGACACTGGACAGTCAGATGCAGGATGTACTGACATTCCTGCCAAAGATTTTCGGACGTACGATCCGCAAGATCATCATGAATAAAAGTTACCGGAATACCATTGAAATCGCAGAGTATGCAGCGAAATTTACCGGGGAAAAGGATCTGGAATATCTGGAGCGTCATGGCAAACCAGTGACCGAAAAGACATTTGATTCGGATGAGGAACTGTTAAATGAACTTATCCGGGAGGCAGATGCCGGAATGGATAAATATGAGACCGCCGCAGTTCTGACGGAGACGATGGACGAGGCGTATACAATGACCAGGATGCTTTCAAACCGTGGACTTCCGGTAAACTGTATTGACCGGGACAGCAGTACCTTTGAAAAAGGCGTGACAGTAACGACTTTCTATATGGCAAAGGGACTGGAATTTGATCAGGTATTCGGCGTGTTCCCGAAGAAAGAAAATCCGATGACCGGGCAGGCAAAATACATCTGTGCAACAAGAGCACTGCATGAGCTTTATATGTATGAAAGGGCATAACTGTACAGACTGATACAGCGAAAGAGAGGAAGGAACAGGATGAAGATAACCGTACTGACGGTTGGAAAAATAAAAGAAAAGTATCTGCGGGATGCGATCGCGGAATATACGAAGAGACTGAGCCGCTACTGCAAGCTGGAGATCATTGAGGTGGCGGATGAAAAGACACCGGACAATGCCAGCGAAAATGCAGAGGAAATGATCCGGCAAAAAGAGGCCGAACGTCTTTTGAAATATATCCGTGAGGATGCATATCTTATTACACTGGAGATAGGCGGAAAGCAGCTGACCTCCGAAGAATTTTCAGAGAAAATTGAAAAACTTGGCATTCAGGGAACCAGTCACATTATTTTTGTGATTGGCGGATCCATAGGGCTCGGGAAGGCAGTTCTGGAAAAAT
>OLRC01001811.1_pt1 | contig 12832 bp, 10 predicted proteins | sample 1672081 | NCBI WGS metagenome assembly OLRC01 (sample SAMEA3136643, study PRJEB25190) | human gut metagenome | biome: human gut; feature: human-associated habitat; material: faeces | place: Austria | collected 2013
CATTCCATGACATAGTTTTCTATGCTCATTATACGTCATCCCTTTTGCGGTGTCAACATAATTCAACATTACTTTTGTTGTTTTGGTTGGAGTTTTCTTTTTGTTTTTGTGGTTTTTCGTTGTTTTCCTGTGAATCGGGAAAAAACATGGCATACAGGGTTCTTGGCATTACTGCTGTATTTCCCTTTATACGAAAGAACTGCTGTGCCTGATTTCTCCAGCACAACAGTTCTTTTGTTTCTGTGGCATATGTAAATGATTCAAACTCCAGTCTTAATTTCCGGCCTTAGTGGCATCCGCCGCAGCTTCCGCAATTGCCATTGCAGCCTTTTCCACTCTTCTTGTCCTTGCGAATGCTTCGGATGGCAAGACCTGCGATTACTACGAAAGCACCTACAACTACTGTTCCCATACTCTGCTCCTTTCAGGTTCCCTGTAGATCAGTTGTCACAGTTTTCCTCAAAACCACTATGGGGTTCGCCTGCAAACTGAGACAATAGGTTCCTTCTATTGTTAGTATATTCTAACGTGTATTAGATGTCAATATCTTTTTCTGCACTTTACAAGCAAATTACCGTCCACTTTGCCCGGCAACACGCTTTGTGATGCCAAAAAATGCATTTGCTGCGCAAGCTTAATTCCCGTCTTTTTACACATCCAGCTTCATCTGGCCGTCCTTGATATATCCCATGTTGCGCATTCCTCGATAGATCACATAGGACAGCAGACCGGGAAGCAGGAAATGAAATACTATGATTTTCAAAATAACCAGCACAGGCTCCTCTGTCGCTGTCATGGTCTGGTAAGTCATGATCTGTCCAACCAGGCCGGAGGTTCCCATGCCGGAGCCAGTGGCATTGTTTGTCATATGGAACGGTCCGATAATAGCGATGGGACCTAAAATTGCAGACGCCAGTGTAGGCGGCAGCCAGATCAGCGGCCGTCTCATAATATTGGGGATCTGCAGCATAGACGTACCAACGCCCTGGGCAAACAGACCACCTACTCCGTTATCTTTAAAACTGGTTACAGCAAAGCCGATCATCTGGCAGCAGCATCCGATGGTGGCAGCACCGGCAGCAGGACCTGAGAGCCCGAGGATGATGCCAAGGGCAGCAGAACTGATGGGAAGGGTGAGTACCATACCCATGATGACAGACACGACAATGCCCATGATCAGAGGCTGCTGAACCGTGCCCCAATTGATGATATCACCAAGGCGTGTCATGATCGTTGACACAGGCGGACCGACGATAATGCCCACTGCACCGCCCACGATAATGGTGACAGCAGGGGTGATCAATAAGTCCAGTTTGGTTTTGCCGGCAGGGAGAGAACCAACAGCAATGCCTGCAAGAGCAGCAATGAAAGCTGACAGAGGATCGCCGGGACCGCTGTAGACCAGGGCACCATCAGAAAGAATGGAACCGGAGATAATCGCAGTTGCATAAGCGCCGATCATACCTGCGGCAGCGGCAGATAATGTGACATAAGTCGAGGATTTATACTTGTAGGCGACACCGATACCGATGCCGGCGCCGGTGAGACGCTGGGCCATAACGGCAAAAACACCCAGATAATAACCGAAATCGCCGCCAATCAGATCAGCGGCTTGTTTGAGGATTGTGCCGATAATCAGGGTGGAAAACAGGCCGAGGGCCATGCCGCTCAGACCGTCAATAAAAATCAAATTTAAAAACTTCTTAATTGTTGACATAGAAAAACTCCCTGTATACACATGTGTCTTGTCAGATTTTGCCAAATAAAAAGGTTGACCTTATGCGCGAACAAGGTAACCTTTTTCACGAAGTGCACATTCGATATTGTCCAACATGACTTCGGATCGGGCTTCAACTGTGTGATAATGGGTGCCGCTTGCGATGATATTCAGCGGTTTGGCATTGGAATGCTTCAAACGGTCACAGAATTCTGCCACATCCCGACGGTTCTCCAGAATGAGATTGGCTGTGATTTGCCCGTAAATCTCATGTTCAATGATGACATCAAGCACCTTGCCGCCGTTGTCAACAATGGTATTCAATTCATCTGCAATGGCATCATCGCTGTGGTTGACACAGTAAATCCGGTGACAGGCTTCCGTCTGCTGACTGTACAGAACATATCCCTTCGTTGTGGCGAGAATATCCTTATTCACTGCACGCAGCAGCGCAATATCCTGAACAATAACCTGACGGCTGACACCAAGTGAACGGGCCAGGGCACTTCCTGAGATAGGAGCTGTGCTGTCCCTCAGCATCTGCAGAAGCTGTTCGCGCCTTGCTTCACCTTCCTGCATGTAAATCCTCCTTCCTGTATATGTACTGCCCGGACAAACATCAGCATCTGCATGCATCTGATCTATATGAATCCAATCTGCAAGCATCAGGAAGAAATGCCTGTGGGCAAAATCCTTATGACTAATATGATAACTTTAAAATCATATTTTGTAAAGGAAAAAGATATGATATAATGGGGAAGAGGTGAATAATAAAATGAGATACTATAATCAGACAAACTATCCCCATGTTCCATATCCGACACTGACAGATCTTCCTGAACTGGGACGTTCAAATACAACCGTCAGAGATGCGGGCTGTGGCCTCTGCGCTTCATGTATGGTTGTTGAGAATATGACAGGCAGGGAATTCCCATTGATCGACTGTCTGGAACTTTCCATCAATGTCAATGCCAATCACAGTCCGGGCACAGACTTAACCGTCCTTGGACCGTATATTGCAGAACGCTTTGACCTGGATCTTGTGATCACAGATGATCCTGAGCTTCTGAGAGCGCATCTGAAGAAAGGCTATATGGCCGTTGCATGCTCTGCAGGGGACAGACCGGAAGAAGATTATATCGGTGTATTCTCACATGGCGGGCACTTTATCGCTGTTGTGGGTATCGAAGAAGACGGCGAGCATATCACAGTCCTTGACCCGTCATTAATGCCGGATAAATATCAGGAAGACGGCCGTCGTGACAAGGTCATTGTCAACGGCAATGTCCTTCATACAACCATGAAGGTTCTGGCAGAAGACTGTCGTTACAGAGAAATCAAATACTATGCAGACGGCGACTTCAAGAAATGGCTGGAGCAGGAAGAACCGGATGCCAACAAAGACCGTTACTTCCTTTTCAGCCCTAAAGCATCCGAGAGCAAATAAACCGAATCAATATCATCAATTTTGGAGAATGATATGTACAAAACTCTGCAGGGGCAGTATCCGGTTATCTTTCTCACACGCCGGATAAAAGAATAACCAGGGAATAAAAATAATCGTCCACGGGCAGGTGCTTCTGCCTGTGGACGATTATTTTTATTTCCTTCAAGGACTATTGAGTATTCACAAACAATTTTACTTATAGAATGCCACGAATGCGTTGTAGGCTTCGTAGACGTCCATCTTGGATACGATTTCCATTGGTGCATGCATGGACATAACCGGTACGCCCAGATCGACAACATCGATGTTCATACCTGCGATGAACTGTGCAACAGTACCGCCGCCGCCTTCATCGACTTTGCCCAGTTCGCCGGCCTGCCAGTAAACGTTGTGGGCTTCCATGATGCCGATGACTTTGGACATGGTTTCTGCGCTGGCGTCACTGGAGCCACTCTTGCCTCTTGCACCTGTGTATTTGGTCAGGACACAGCCTTTGCCAAGATAACAGGAGTTGCCTGCTTCATAGACATCAGGGAATGTCGGGTCAAAGGCAGCGCTGACATCTGAGGATAGGCACAGTGCGTGCTGGAGCATATCTTTATAAGAAACACCTGCGTTTTCAGCAAGATATTCAAGATAATGGCGAACATAATCGGAATGAAGGCCCGTATTGCCGACGGAACCGATTTCCTCTTTGTCTGTGAGGATGGTTACAGTTGTATATGTAGGATGCAGTGTATCCAACTCTGCACGGAGTGCCGGATAAGCGCATACACGGTCATCGTGAGCGGCGGATGCGATCAGGCTTCGGTCAAAACCAACATCACGGGCAGGGCCTGCAGCAACAATTTCAAGTTCAGCACGATAGAAATCTGCTTCAACAATACCGTATTTCTCATTCAGAATCTGAAGGACTTTTAACTTCACAGGGTCCTTTAAGCCTTTCTCGGGATAAGGGATGGAACCGATGAGAATATTCAGTTCTTCACCTTTAATACCTTCAGCCAGGGAACGCTGATTCTGTCTGGCAGACAGATGCGGAAGCAGATCACTGATATAGAAAACAGGATCGGCAGGATCTTCACCGATATTCACGATAACGGCATCGCCGTTTTTCTTGTAGATCACACCGTGAAGAGAAAGAGGAATTGTTGCCCACTGGTATTTGCGGATACCGCCGTAATAATGGGTCTTGAAGTAAGCAATATCATTCTTCTCATAAACAGGTGTTGGTTTTAAATCCAGTCTCGGTGCATCGATATGAGCGGCATTCAGACGAATACCCTCATCTAAAGGTGCAGTACCGAAGGTAGAAGCGATAATCGCTTTGCCGCGGTTGTTGAAATAAACCTTATCTCCAGGCTGATAGGAAGCCTTCGGGTCGAATTCTGTGTAGCCGGCATCTTTTAACATTGCTTCGGCTTTTAACACACATTCACGTTCTGTCTTGGCTTCGGATAAAAATGCTTTGTAAGGTTCGCAGAAATCATAAGCTTCTTTGACACGTTCCGGTGCTTCCAGGGCAACAGAAGGGAACTTCCATGTCAGTTCTTCCTGGAGCTTCTGTCCGGCAGTCTTTTCATTTGTGTTTTCCATTGTAAAAATCTCCTTAGTTTATTATAATAATTCGCCGATATAGTCCGTCGTCTTTTATAAAAAGCGTGAAATTCAATAAGTCGCTGCAACGCAGGAACATCTCAAGGCAGCCCAAAAGATGGGCTGAGCGACAGCCCGTCCGAATGAAATCCCCGCGCGGGACAGGCGTTCCCGCCAAACAATCAGGCTCCCGATACCGAGCGGTCGGTACCGGGAGCCTGATTGTTTTACAGCGGCCGCGGCGTCATGCCCTTTGGTGCGTTGCGGACTTCAGCGGACGAATCGAAAAATGGGCGGAGCAAATGCGTCAGATGACAAACTGCTCCATATAGCGCTTGCTCAGGCGCAGGGAATCGAGAATCCGCTCCCGGCTTCCCTCAAACGCGCGATCCTCCACCTCGATGCAGGCGTATCCGTCATAGCCGATATCGGTCAGCGCGGAGACGTACTTGCCCCAATCCACGTCGCCGAGACCGGGCAGTTTCGGGCTCATGAAATCGAGCGGGTAGGCCATCACGCCGACCTCGCGCAGCTTTTCGGGGAAGAGCTTGATATCCTTGAAGTGGACGTGGTAGATCCGATCTTTAAATTCATAGAGCGGCTTCAGATAGTCGATCTGCTGCCAGACGAAGTGGGAGGGATCATAGTTGATGCCGAGGTTTTTGGAAGGCAGAAGCTCAAAAACCCTGCGCCAGATCGGCGGCGTGGTCATGAGATTCTGGCCGCCCGGCCACTGATCCTCGCCGAACAGCATGGGGCAGTTTTCGATGGCGATTTTTACGCCCAGCTCCTCGGCCAGCGCGATGATCGGCGGCCACACTTCCTTGACGAGCGCCAGATTCTGCTCGACGGACTTCGTCTGGTCGCGGCCGATGAACGTCGTGACCATGTTGACGCCCAGCTTGTGGCTGGCGCGGATCACATTTTTCAGATGCTCAACGACGCAGGCACGTTTTTCAAGGTTGCCGTCCAGCGTGTTGGGATAGTAGGCGAGAGAGGAAATTTCAACCTTTCTTTCCTTGCAGTAATTCAGGATGTAGGCCGCCTTTTCGTCGCTCAGACTGTCTACGTCGATGTGGCTGACGCCCGCGTAGCGGCGCTCCGCCCTGCCCTGCGGCCAGCAGGCGACCTCCACGCAGGAAAAGCCCATTTCGCTTGCCGTATCGATCATTTCTTCAAAGGTCCAGCCATCCAGAATGGCGCTGACAAAACCCAGTTTCATCGCATGATTCCTCCTTGTTTTTCTAAATGGCGAACGCTTTTTTGCGCGCCGATGCTGCGAATATTATAGCATGCGGATGCGTAAAATGAAACAGATAATGAAAAGAACGCACGAAATTTGACTGAATATAATTGGAATGTGTACAAAAACAAAACGAAGGGGGAACCGGAAACGTAAAAAAACTATGCAAATCTGTGAAAATGAAGCGGTTTGAATTGACATGGAAATCAGCCCGTGCTAAAATATGGACAACAGGACGCGGAGAGAACGAAATCCACCCCGCGCCTAAAATGAAAGATCTTTCTTGAGGAGGAAGAACGGTATGAAAAAGATTTTGGCTGTGGTTCTTGCGCTGGTGCTGTGCATGGCGCTGTGCGCCGTGGGTTCTGCGGCGGACAAGTACAAGGTCGGCATTCTCGCGCCTGCCGTTACGCACGGCTGGGTTGCGGGCGTCGCCTATAACGCCGAGCAGGAATGCCTCGCCCTGGCGGACGAAGTGGACTACAAGCTCTATACCTCGAACAACGCCGAGGAAATGACCACCCAACTGGACGATCTCATGACCTGGGGCGCTCAGGCGATCGTTGCGTTCCCGCAGTGGGAAGGCATGGAAGTGCCGATTCAGAACGCGATTGATTCCGGTATCACGGTCGTGAACTTCGATATCGTCATCGACGCGGACGGCGTGTATCGCGTGACCGGCGACAACGAGGGCATGGGCGTTGAGTCCGCCAAGTACATCGTCGAGAAGATCGGCACCACCGGCACCGTCGTGGCGCTTCCGGTTCCGACCAGCGGCAGCGTTTCCGAGCTGCGCATGAAGGGCTTCACCGACACGATCAAGGAGATCGCGCCGGAAATGAACGTGATCGAGTACGCGACCGCTTTCACCCGTGAAGACGGCCTGAAGGATTTCACCGATATCCTCGCGGCGAACAAGCAGATCGACGCGGTTTACAGCCTGGATGACGAAACCTCCATCGGCGTGCTTCAGGCGATCGAAGACGCCGGCCGCACCGATATCAAGGTCATCACCGGCGGCGGCGGATGCCAGGAATACTTCAAGATCATCAAGGAGCACGAAGACATCAACATCTGCTCCGCGCTGTACAGCCCGCTGATGGTGCGCGAGGCCGTGGATATGGCGGTTTCCGTGCTGAAGGGCGAAAAGGTTGATCCGGTTCTGGTTATCCCGACGACGATCGTGGATCGCAGCAACGTGGACGAATACATCGATCCGAACAACACCGTGTATTGATGGAATTTCTTCGCCGTGACCGCCCTGCGGCGGCAGCGGGGAACGGGGCTATGGCGTGAGCCATAGCCCATTTTCATATCCAAAAGCGGGGGGACAACCATGAAACTGAAAATGGACGGAATCTGCAAATCGTTCGGTTCCAACGAAGTGCTCAAATCCGTGGGCTTTCAGCTGAGCGAGGGCGAAATCTGCGCGCTGCTTGGCGAAAACGGCGCGGGAAAATCGACGCTGATGAATATTCTGGGCGGCGTTTTGCAGCCGGACTCGGGCGAGATTCTGCTGGATGGGCAGAAAAGGAAATTCGATTCGCCGGCGCAGTCGCTGGATGCGGGCATCGCGTTTATTCATCAGGAGCTGAACCTCATCAATGATTTGCCGATTTACGAAAACATGTTTATCGGGCGTGAACTGAAAAAGAAGAACGGTCTTCTGGATCACAAACGGATGATCGAGGAGACGCGCCGCGTTTTTGAACGCATGGGGCTGACGCTCGATCCCAAAGAGATGGTGCGCAATCTGGATGCGTCGTACAAGCAGATTGTGGAAATCAGCCGCGCGCTGCTGATGAACGCGAAGATGATCATCATGGACGAGCCGACGACGTCGCTGACCGATCCGGAAATCGAAAAGGTGTTCGCCATCCTGCGTCAGCTGCGGGAACAGAAGGTGGGCATCGTCTTTATCTCGCATAAGCTGCGGGAGGTTATGGAAATCTGCGACAGCTACACGGTTCTGCGCGACGGCGTGATGGTTGCCAGCGGAAGCGTGAAGGATGTGACCACGTCCGATTTGGCGCGCTTCATGGTCGGCCATGACGTTCGCACGGAAAAACTCGGCACCGGCGCGCAGCGGGGCGAGGAGCGGCTGAGCCTGCACGGCGTGACGCAGGAGCCGTATTTCCGGAATGTGGATCTGACGGCGTATGCGGGCGAGGTTTTGGGCGTTACGGGTCTGCTCGGAGACGGCAGAAGCGAGCTGTTTTCCGCTGTTTTCGGCGCGGAAACCATCAGCGCGGGGGAAATCAGGCTCTGCGGAAACCCCGTGCGCATCACGTCCACCTGGCAGGCCAAGCAGCTTGGCCTCGCGTATGTGCCGCGCAACCGCAAGGAGAACGGCATCATCAAGGATATGTCGATCCTTGAAAACGGAACGATCGTTTCATGGCGCGAGCTGATGCGCCATGGCCTGCTCGACCACGCGCGGCAGCGGGCGCAGTTTGAGCGGGAGAAAGCGGCGCTGCACATCAAGATGGGCAAAGAGAGCGACCCGATCACCAGCCTGTCCGGCGGCAACCAGCAGAAGGTCGTGCTGGCCAAATGGCTGAGCTGCAAGCCGAAGGTGCTCATTTTGGATAACCCGACGCAGGGCGTTGACGTGGGCGCGAAGGAAGAAATCTACGACATCATTCTCAAGCTGGCGAAGGAGGGGGTCGCGGTGATCGTGCTTTCCTCCGAAGCGCAGGAAGTGATCCGCGTCTGCGACCGCGCACTGGTGATGTATCACGGCGCAATCGTCGGCGAAGTGCGCGGAGAAACGATGACGGAGCATGAAATCATGCGGCTGGCAACCGGCGGCTGATGCGGATAAAGGAGAAAAAACGACTATGGAAAAGACCAACAAAAAAGGTTTTCTGGCGTGGCTCACCGATAACTGGAAGCGGAAACCGCTGTTTTCTACGGGAATCGCGCTTCTGGTGATGGTGATTTTGCAAATTCTCGCGCTGGGGTTCGATTATGCGTCCTTCGGCGAGTGGTTTGCGGCGTTTACCCGAAACTGGATCAACATCCTGCGCAACAACGCGGGCGTGGGCATCATCGCGCTGGGCATGACGTTCGTCATCATTTCGGGCGGCATTGATCTGGCGGTCGGCTCGACGATGGTGGCGATCGGCGCGGTCGTCATGTCGCTGATTGACAGCGGCCCCGCCGGTCTGCTGGCCGGTCTGGGTATCACCGGTATTCCGGCGTATATCATCGCCATCGCCATCGGTATTCTGCTCGGCGTGCTGCTGGGCGAATGCACGGGCGTTCTGGTTGCGCATTTCGGCATGCCGCCGTTCATCGCGACGCTCGGCATGATGAAGATCTGCCGCAGCGTGACGCAGCAGTGCATGCAGAAAGCGTCGCCCACCGTGCCCAAGGCGTTTTTGAAGATTGCCAACGCGCGCATCGGCGGCGAGATCATCCTGCCGATCCTGTACTGGCTCGCGCTGGCGGTGATCCTGCACGTGGTCAGCAAGCATACGGCGTTTGGCCGTCAGGTGTTCGCCATCGGCTCGAACGAACGCACCAGCAAACTCAGCGGCGTGAACGTGCGCGCGGTCAAGCGCCGCGTCTACGCGCTGATGGGCGCGCTGGTCGCGGTGACGGCGGCCATTCAGATTGCCCGTATCGGCAGCATGGACTACGCCAACGCGGGCAGCGGATACGAAATGGACGCGATTGCGGCGGTCATCATCGGCGGCACGAGCATGAGCGGCGGACGCGGCTCGGTGATCGGTTCCGTGCTGGGTATGCTGATTCTGGCCGTGATGAACAACCTGCTGAACCTCATCGGCGTGCCTCCGTTCCTGCGCGAGGCGTTCAAGGGCATCATCGTCATTGGCGCCGTGCTGCTGCAAAAGAAGGAAAAGGCGAGCTAAGGGAGGAAAAAGACATGTTTCATATCGGTATCATTGGCTGCGGCAAAATTGCGCAGGTTCGTCACATTCCCGAATATGCCGACAACCCCGACGCGCAGCTCACCGCGTTTTATGATTTGAATGCGGCGCGCGCGCAGGAGCTGGCGGAGCGTTACGGCGGAAAGGCCTACGACAGTGTGGAAGCCCTGCTGGCCGACCCGAACGTGGACGCGGTGAGCGTCTGCTCGGCGAACGCCAGCCACGCGCAGATTGCGGTTGCGGCGCTGGAGGCGGGCAAGCATGTGCTGTGCGAAAAGCCGATGGCGACGACGCTGGCGGATTGCGAGCGCATGGTCGAGGCGGCGAAGAAGAGCGGCAAAAAGCTGATGATCGACCAGAATCAGCGCCTGGCCGGTGCGCACGTCAAGGCGCGCGAATTGATCGAGCAGGGCGAAATCGGCAGCGTCATCACGTTTGCGACGGCCTTCCGCCACGGCGGCCCCGAAACGTGGAGCATTGATCCGGGTCAGAGCACGTGGTTCTTTGACAAGAAGCGTGCCGCGATGGGCGCGATGGCGGATCTGGGCGTGCATAAAACGGATCTCATCCAGTATTTGATCGGGCAGACGGTTGAAGAGGTGGAAGCGCAGCTCTGCACGCTCGATAAGAAATTTTCCGACGGCAGCCCCATCACGGTGGACGACAACGCCTTCTGCATCTATCGCATGGACGGCGGCGCGGTCGGCACGATGACCGCTTCGTGGACGAATTACGGCCCGGAGGATAATTCCACGGTCATCAACGGCACGAAGGGCGTGCTGCGCATCTATGACGATCCGGCACACACGCTCATTTTGGAAAAGAAGGACGGCGCTCGCGTCTGCTACGATGTGGACGCCATCCAGACCAACGACAACCAGACCAAATCCGGCGTGATCGACCTGTTTGTGGAAAGCCTGAAGAATCCCGCCGTGCAGGGCATCGACGCGCAGAGCGTATTGACGGCGATGCGCGCGGTTTTCGCGGCGATTGAATCCTCCGAAACGGGGCGCAGGGTGAAAACGAGCGAAATTTGATCGAGGAGGGACGCGGCATGAAGCGCATCATCGCTGTGAATTCCAACTGCTACCATGGCTACACCATCGAGGAGGCGGTCGCGGGCATTCGCAAGGCGGGCTTCCGCTATATCGAGCTGACGGCGACGAAGGGCTGGACGGAGCATGTTTTTCCGGATATGCCCTTTGAACGGCTGCTCGCCATTCAGGATCTGCTTCGCCAAAACGAGTTGATTCCGTTCGCCATGAGCGGCCACTGCAATTTGATGGACCCGGAACGCATCCCCGATTTTGAGAAGAACATTCGGCTGGCGGCGTTTTTCGGGTGTCAGTATATCGTTTCCTCCGTCGGGGAGGCGCATCTGGCCAACAAGGCCGTGGCGGACGACGACGAGGTGGCTCGCCGCGTCGCGTCGCTGATTCCGATGCTGGAGGAAAACAACCTGATTCTCGTGCTGGAAACGCACGGCAAGGAACATGGCACGGGAGAAAAGCTGGCGCGCATTGTCCGCAAAATCGGAAGCGCCCGCGTGAAGCTGAACTACGATACGGCAAACGTGATTTTTTACGGCGGCGTGAACCCCGTGCAGGATTTGAAAACCTGCCTGGCGGAAACGGCGTATATCCACATCAAGGATAAGGGCGGCCGGGACGACGTGTGGGATTTCCCGGCGCTGGGCAAGGGGCATATTGATTTCCCGGCGATTTTTGAGGAATTGAAGGCGGCCGGAAACGACAGTCCGCTGAGCATCGAAATCGAGTTTACGCCGGAAGGCGCGGGCAGTCTGGCCGCAGTCGATCAGGCTGTGGCGGACAGCGCGGCGTATTTGACGGCGAACGGATTTGAACTGTAAAGGAGATACAAGGTGAGAATTGCGTTGGTTGGCGCAGGCGGAATGGGAACGTGCCACTATATGAACTACCGGCACATCGAAGGGGCGCAGGTCGTCGCGCTTGTCGGCCGGGGCGAGAGAGACCGCGCGCACGCGGAGCAGTGGGGCTTGCCGCTGTATACATGCGTGGACGAGGCGAATCGCCGGGAACAGATCGATCTGTTTGACGTGTGCGTGCCGACCTACCTGCACAAGGCGATTGTGCTGGAGGCGCTGGCCTGCAAAAAGCCGGTGATCTGCGAAAAGCCGATTGCGCTGCACGTGAAGGATGCGCAGGAGATGTTTGACGCCGCGCAGGCGAACGGCGTGCAGCTCTATGTGGCGCAGGTTTTGCAGTTTACGCGCGAGGTGGAGCAGCTCCACCGCATCGTGGACGAGAGGCTTTACGGACAACCGCTGGACGCCTGCTTTGAGCGGCTGTCCCAGCGGCCGGCATGGAGCGAGGGAAATTGGCTGTTCGACCGGGACAAGAGCGGCCTTTTGCCGTTCGATCTGCACGTGCATGATCTGGATGTGATTGTCAGCGTATTCGGGAAACCGGACAGCGTGGATTACACGGCCTGCCGCCGAAAGGACAGCGAGATCTGCGATCAGTATCGGATACGCTACGGGTATCAAAACGGCATGACGGTCAGCGCGGAGGCGGCATGGTTCAACGCCTGCATACCGTTTACCGCCAGATGGCGCGTGTATTTTGAACGCGGCATGGTCGTCTGCGACGACAAGGGGCTGACCGGCTACGGCGCGGATGGGCAGGTGACCCGATTCGACGTGGAAGACGAGATCAAGGTGCCCTGCGGAATCAATCTGCCGCCGAGCGGATGGTTTTTGCGCGAGTTGACGCATTTCGTTCAATGCGCCGAGCGGAATGTGCCGAGCGAACGGGTGCGGCGCGAGCAGGTGCTCGACGTGTTGGGCGTGCTGGAAACGCTTTCGTTTTAAAGCGGGGAAGCGAATGTATTGCAAAGGGCTGCCGACGCAACTTATTATAAAAGAAAACCGGATGAAAAGCAAACAAAAAGTA
>OLRC01001821.1_pt1 | contig 12776 bp, 10 predicted proteins | sample 1672081 | NCBI WGS metagenome assembly OLRC01 (sample SAMEA3136643, study PRJEB25190) | human gut metagenome | biome: human gut; feature: human-associated habitat; material: faeces | place: Austria | collected 2013
TAGCTGAATTTCTTGATTTTGCTATTCAAGCCAAGTTTGCTTATGTCAACAAGCTACGGTGCAGAGCGCCTTCACGGCTTAGATGGAGTGAAAATTTTGTGAGTAAAAAGGAAAAAACGAAGCAGGAAAAGCGGCAGTGGGTGGTCACGGTCGTGATTCTTTCCTTTGTGCTTTCCGTGCTGATGTCGGTTTTAACGAGCCTGTTCGTCGATTCGGCGGGGCTGCTGGTCGCGCTGCTGGCGCTGATCGTGCTGATTTCCATCGGCGTAATAACGGATGTTATCGGTACGGCGGTCACGTCGGCGGACGAGCAGCCGTTTATTGCGATGGCCTCCAAGCGGATCAAGGGCGCGAAGCAGGCGCTTCGGCTCATCCGAAAGGCGGAGCGCGTGTCGAGCCTGCTCAACGACGTGGTGGGCGATATCGTCGGCGTTATCAGCGGTTCGGCCGGTTCGGTGATCGCGCTGTATCTGGCGGCGATGGGGTTGCCGACGGCGGTGGCCTCCGTGCTGATTGCGGCGTTCACGTCCGCGTTTATGATCGGCGGCAAAGCGGCGGGCAAATCCATCGCGATTGAGCAGAGCGCGAACATCGTGCTGTTTGTCGGCAAGACGATGGCTCTTTTTGAGCGCAAAACGACAAAACGAAAGAAAAATAAGAAAAACTGAGGGAGGTGCTGTCGATGGCGATTCTGCCTGAAATCAGCGGGCCGGATGACGTCAAGCGTCTGGATGCGAAGCAGCTGGACGAGCTGGCCGCGGAGCTGCGGCAGACGATTATTGATACCGTGTCGCGTCAGGGCGGGCATTTGGCGTCCAATTTAGGCGACGTTGAATTGACGATTGCGCTGCACAGGGCGTTCAACAGCCCGACGGATAAGCTGGTTTTCGACGTCGGTCATCAGATTTACGCGCATAAGCTGCTCACCGGCAGACAGGAGCAATTCAAAACCCTGCGCTCCTATCACGGCATGAGCGGTTTTCCGTGCCGCGAGGAGAGCGAGCACGATTTGTTCGATACAGGTCATTCGTCCACGTCCATTTCGATGGCGCTGGGGCTGGCGCGCGCCAGAGATCTGAACCACGAGGATTATCACGTGGTGGCGATTGTCGGCGACGGCGCGCTGACGGGCGGCATGTGCTACGAGGCGATGAACGACGCGGGCAACGGGCACACGCGGCTGATTGTGGTGCTCAACGACAACGAAATGTCCATTTCCAAAAACGTGGGCGCGCTGTCGGAATATTTCAAGCACCTTCGCGCGAGCGCGTCGTGGTATGGCAGCAAAAAGCGCATCCGCGACAAGCTGACGCGCGTTCCGCTGATCGGCAAGCCGCTGGCCCGCGCGATTGAAAACGCGAAGAACATGGTCAAATCCGTGACGACGGGCGGCGAGATGTTTGAAGCGCTGGGCTTCCGCTACCTCGGCCCGTTTGACGGCCACAACATCGAAGAGATGACCCATGTGTTTGAGGAAGCGAAGCAGGTTCAGGATATGCCGCTGCTCATCCACGTGATTACGAAAAAGGGATACGGCTACGATCTGGCGGAGCGCCAGCCGGAGAAATTTCACGGCGTTGCGCCGTTCCGCGTGGAAAACGGCATGAAGCGGAGCCAGAGCAGCAAGGAGAGCGCCGCGCAGGCCGCGGGCAAAGAGCTGATGAACATGGCCGCGGAGGATGCGCGCGTGGTTGCGGTGACGGCGGCCATGGCGGGCGGCACGGGGCTGACGGAGTTCGCGTCGTATTATCCGAGCCGTTTTTTTGACGTGGGCATTGCCGAGCAGCACGCGGTGAGCATGGCGGCGGGCATGGCGCGCGGCGGCTACCGGCCGTATTTCGCGGTGTATTCCACATTCCTGCAACGCGCCTATGACCAGATTGTGCACGACGTATGCCTGCAAAACCTGCCGGTGTGCATCCTTTCGGATCACGTGGGGCTGGTCGGCGACGACGGCAAGACGCATCACGGCGTGCTCAGCGTTCCGATGCTGATGAGCATCCCGAATTTGACGCTGCTCGCACCGCGCGATACGCGCCAGATTCGTCAGGCCGTGCGCGCGACGCTCAAGCTGGATGGGCCGTGCGTCGTTCAATATCCCAAGGAAGGCATCGAGCCTTACGCGCAGAACGTGACGGGCGAACCGTTTGCCGTCGGCAAATGGCAGACGCTGATCCCCGGCGGGCAGGACGCGGTCATCCTCGCCTATGGCCGGATGACGCAGAACGCGATTCAGGCCTCCGAGTTGCTGGTTCAGCGCGGGCTGTCGGTCGGCGTGATCGACTGCTGCTCGCTGAAACCGCTGGATATGGATTGCCTGCGCGCGCTGTTCGAGCGGAAGGCGAAGATCGTCACGATTGAAGAAGGCGAAATGATCGGCGGATTCGGCTCGGAAATCGCGCGTGTGTGCGTGGAGGAAAACGCGGATGCGCCCGTGCAGATCATCGGGCTGGAAAACCGCTTTATCACGCACGGCTCCGTGCCGGAGCTGCTGCGCGAGTGCGGGCTGACGCCGGAGCAGCTCGCGGATCGAATAGAAGAAATCGCAGGAGACAAGGAGAGCAGTCATGTCGGATAAGAAACGGGTTGACGTCGCGCTGGTGGAGCGCGGGCTGGCGCAGAGCCGGGAAAAGGCGCAGGCGCTGGTGATGTCCGGCGTGGTCTATATCGGCGAAAACAAGGTGGACAAGGCTTCCACGCAGGTGACGCCGGAGGACGAGCTGATCGTGCGGCAGACGGGCACGGGCTACGTGAGCCGCGGCGCGCTGAAGCTGGAAAAGGGGCTCGCGGTCTTCGGCGTGGAGGCCAAGGAGCGCGTGGCGATGGATTTAGGCGCATCCACGGGCGGCTTTACGGACGTGCTGCTGCAAAACGGCGCGGCGCATGTCTATGCCATCGACGTGGGCTACGGCCAACTGGATTGGAAGCTGCGCAACGACCCGCGCGTGACCGTGATGGAGCGCACCAACGCGCGCTACCTGACGGCGGACGATCTGCCGCTCAAGCCGACGCTGGGCGTGATGGATGTGTCGTTCATTTCGATTACGAAGATTCTGCCTGCGGCCGCCGCGATCATGGGCGAGGACGGCGAGTTTATTTCGCTGATTAAGCCGCAGTTCGAGGCTGGGCGCGACCGCGTGGGCAAAAAAGGCGTGGTTCGCGACGCGCAGGTTCACCTTGACGTGGTGAAAGAGATTCTGCAATTCATCGACGCGGACATGGGCTGGACGGCGCAGAACCTCTCCTTTTCGCCGATCAAGGGGCCGGAAGGAAACATCGAGTTTCTGGTGCACATCCTGCCCAAATGCCGCGCGACGCATTGCGTCACCGAGCAGGAGGCGGCGGAGGTCGTTCGTCAGGCGCACGAATCGCTGGGCAACGCCTGATTTGAAAAAAAGAGGGAGGACATCGGCGCATGATTCGCAACGCGATGTTTTATCTGAACCAGAATAAGCCGTCGGTTTTCGACACCGTGCGGGTCTGCGCAGAGCTTTGCCGCGAGCGGGGCATCGAGCCGATTTTCTTTGAGGCGAATCGGGAAGAATTGATCGAAAAGCTGGGCGATGAAGCGGAAACGGCGCGGTATCTCCCCGAACCGGAGGTCGGAACGGTCGATATGCTCTTTGTATTCGGCGGCGACGGCACGGTGCTGCGCGCGCTGGATATGTATGTGGACAGGGACATCCCGATTCTGGGGATCAACCTCGGGCGGCTGGGCTTTCTGCTGGAGACACAGACGCAGGAGCTGCCGGAGGCGCTGGATATGCTTGTTCGCGGCGAATACGCCATCGAGCGGCGCATGATGTTGTATGCGGAGGGCATGTGCAACGGGAAGCCCGTTTCGGCCTATGCGACCAACGAAGTCAGCATTTCCCGAGGCCTCTCCCAGCGGATGATCGCGCTGGATGCGCTCGTCGGCGGCGCGCTGGTGGATCATTACATCGCGGACGGCGTGGTGCTGGCCAGCCCGACCGGCTCAACGGCGTATTCGCTTTCGGCGGGCGGGCCGATTGTCAGCCCGGATGTGCCGTGCTTTGTGCTCAACCCGATCTGTCCGCACACGCTGCAATCCCGGCCGATTGTGCTTTCCGCCGACGAGCCGGTGACGCTGCTGCTGAACATGAAGGAGATGCGCGAGGGCATGCAGCTCTCCATTGACGGGCAGGCGATCAGCCGGATGCGCAACGGCGAACGGCTGACGGTGATGCGCTCGCCGCACGACGCGCAGCTTGTGCGCTTTTCAAGGGCGCGCAATTTCTTCTCGCTGCTCAAGGACAAACTCTCTCAGTGGAGCTTATAAACGGCGGATTTTCCGACCGACCCGATTCGAGGAGGACGTTATGAAGGCAAAACGGCAGGCTTTGATCCGCGAAATTGTGGAGAGCCAGAGCATACAGACGCAGGAGGAGCTTGCCGAAGCCCTGCGTGTGCACGGGATGGTGGTTACGCAGGCCACGGTTTCCCGCGACATCAAGGAGATGCACCTCATCAAGGTGCTTGCGGAGGACGGCGTGTATCGCTACGCGATGATTGACAAAAACGATCAGGGCGTGGGCGACAGGCTGATCCGCATGCTCTCCGATTCGGTGGTCGATATCAACAGCGCCAACAACCTGATTGTGATTAAGACCCTTTCCGGCAGCGCGCACGTTGCGGCGGAGGCGGTGGACAGCCTGCGCTGGCCGGAGGTGCTGGGCACGGTCGCGGGTGACAACACGATTCTGATTATCGTGCGTTCCAACGACGAGGTGGACGCGGTGATCCGCCGGTTTAAGAACATCGTCAGGTAAGAGGGGAAGATTGCGATGCTTTTGCAGCTTAGTATTCATCATCTTGCGCTGATTAACGATATGACCATCGACTTCGAGCCGGGCATGAACGTGATGACCGGCGAAACCGGCGCGGGCAAATCCATCGTCGTAGACGCTGTAAATCTGGTGCTCGGCGAACGCGCGGACAGGGATTTGATTACAAACGGCGAAATGAAGGCGCGCGTGGAGGCGGTATTCGATATCGCGGACAACGAAAAGGTCAAGGCGCTGCTGGGCGAACTGACGCTGACCGGCGACGAGGACACCGCGTCCATCTCCCGCGAGCTGACCAGCGCGGGGCGAAACATCTGCCGGATTAACGGCACGATTGTTCCGCTTCAAACGCTCAAACAGGTTTCCGCCCAGCTGTTGGATATCCACGGCCAGCACGAGCACCAGCTGCTGCTGGACAGCAAAAACCACATCGGCTATCTGGATGAATACGCCGCGGACGAGGTTCGGCCGCTGCTGGCGGAAAATGAGCAGGCGTATGCCGCGTGGCGGCAGACGGCGCAGAAGCTCTCCAAACTGCGCAAGAGCGTGGCCGAAAGGGAACAGCGCATTGACATGCTCCGCTTTCAGCTCGAAGAACTGCGCGGCGCGCATTTGACGGCGGGCGAGGAAGAAGAACTGGAGCGCCAGAAGGTATTCTATCGAAACGCGGGCAAGATCATGTCGGCGTTCGACGAATCCTGCGCGCTGCTGAGCGACGGCGTGGAGGGCGGATCCTCGGCGGTGGAGCTGCTGCGCGAGGGCGTGAACGCGCTGGAGCCGGTGGCCTCGCTCGATGCGAGATATGAAACGGTATACGCGAGGCTGGACGGCCTCTGCTATGAGGTGGAGGACGCGGCGCGCGATTTGCGCGACCTGCGCGAGGACATGGACTACGACGGCGAGGAAGCCGAACGTGTGGAAAGCCGATTGGATCTGCTGCGCCGCCTGAACCGCAAATACGGCGCGACGACGCAGGAGATGATCCGCTATCGGGATAAAATCGAGGCGGAGCTGAGCGAATTGGAGGATTCCGACGAGGCGGCGGAACGGCTGGAAAAGGATTACCGCCAGATGACGCGGCGGCTGGAGGAGATTTCCGTAAAGCTGACGCATGCGCGGGAGGAGGCCGCGAGGCGCTTTGAACGCGCGATTGTCGAGCAGCTTCACGATCTCGGCATGAAAAACGCACGGCTTTCGATGGCGTTTGCGCCGCTGGCCGAGGGCGAAAAGCTGCGCGACCGCTTCAGCGCGCAGGGCGTGGATCGAATTGAAATGATGTTCTGCGCGAATCTGGGGCAGCCGCTCAAGCCGCTGGCGCGCGTAGCCTCCGGCGGCGAGCTGTCGCGCATCATGCTGGCGCTCAAAAATCTTTCGGCGCAGAAGCCGGGAATTCCCCGAAGCATGGTCTTTGACGAAATCGACACCGGAATCAGCGGGCGTATGGCGCAGGTTGTGGCCGAGAAGATGAGCCAGATCGGCGACCATCATCAGGTGATCTGCGTGACGCATCTGCCGCAAATCGCCGCGATGGCGGATACGCAGTATCTGGTCTGCAAATACGACGAAAACGGCGCGACGCGCACCGAGGTGACGCGGCTGAGCGAAAGCCAGCGCGCGCAGGAGATCGCCCGCATGGTGGGCGGGGCGGACTGCGAAAGCGAGAGCAGCGTTCGCCACGCGGCCGTGATGTTGGAGGAAGCGAGGGCGCGCAAGCAGGCGCTCCGCGCGGCCATAGAGGGAAAATAAAGCCGCTGTCACAGAGCGGAAAAGAGAAAAAGCAGAAAAAACCGACGACGCTCCCGCCTGAGGCAGAGGAAGCGCCGCCGGTTTTGCTTTTAGTTTTCACCCTTGCGAATGGCGATGCACAGCGCGCCGTTTTGAACGGTGCAGTCGATGGTGATCGGAAAATCGAACGTATTCTGAAATTCGAGGTTGAGCTTGATGGTGCCGCTTGTGGGGCTGCTTCTTCCGACGGCGGCATCTACGCCGTGCGGGGCATATGTCGCGCCGCTGGGGCCGTGCGTGTGGCGATAGATGATGGAAATGCCCTCCGGGAGTTGGAGCAGGGCGTTATAAAGCGTTGTGGAAACCTGACAGGTGCCGCCGCCCGAGCCAGCGACAGATTCGCCGTTGATCAGCACGGGGGAATCCTTGTAGCCGCGGCTCTTGCGATACGGCCCGGCGACCGCGTCAAAATCAAAGACATAGCCCGAAGCATAGGTTCCGTTGATATAGCCGCATCCGACGCGGATGTTTTCCATGCGCCCCAGATTCAGCTCGGAGGTGCGCAGTGAATAGAAGGTTGTGAAGACGGAAATGACGTCGCCCGTCTGCGCATAATCGGGGTTGGGGGCGACGGGTTCGAGCTGCTTGATATCGCCGACGTACAGATAGCCGACAACGCGCTTATACGGCACGACCGCCCAGCCGTCCTCAATCTGCCAGATGCTCAGGCGGGAATCCGCCGCGAGGGTGACGAGCTGCTCGGAATCTGCGTTCGGCGCGGCGTACAGGGCGGTTTCCACCGCGGTAACGGCCAAATAGCTGTTTCGAATAACGCCGTAGGGGGCGACGTCGTCCGACACGGGGAGAATATCGTCTACATTATGCCGACCGACATAGTAAATGCCCACGTCGCTGCGCCAGCAGAAGAGCCACTCCTGATCGTAGCCGAAAATCTGGACGGCTTCGCCTTCCTTGAGCAGGCCGAGCGAGGCGCTGTCCTTATCGGCCTGACTGCGCATGCTCATGGAGATCTTGGCGACGCCGGTATATAGAATTTTCGGCGTGCCGTCCGCGTTGGCATTTTGCATGAATTTTTCCATGCAGATAGCCGTTCCCGTGTCTGCGAGCGCGCCGAAGGCCATACATAGACAAAGCAAAAAGAGGAGCAAGAAATGTTTTCGCACAGAGAGCCTCCGTCAATCGTTTTGAAGGGTATTGTTTTTTTATTATACCCCCAAATGACGAGCAAGGCAAGCGGCAAAAGCGCATAGTTTGTGGCCGGGAGGTGTCCGACGGTGAAAGAGAGCTATGTGCTGAAACGGCGGAACGGGGAGGCGTGCGGCTACGTCATGGCGAGGGACAAAGAGGTGCGCGTGCGCCTGCCGAACGAAAAGGGAACGGCGAAAATGGCGGTCATTTATGCGGATCAAACGCAGACGCTCGAAGGTATGCTTGACGGGCTGGAGCGGACATATCCGGCCGCCGGAAGCCGCCTGCTGGGCGCGTATGTATGTTCGGGCGGGCGGCTGCTGATGGATACGGGCGAGGCGGCGCGCCGAGCGTTTGAACGCGCCGAAGAAGCGTGCCAGTCCGCCCAAAGGCCGGAAGGAAAAAGAAAAGATGCGCGCGGAGAGGATGCGCGGACGCACGCGCGCCGCCAAACCGAAGGAGATACAATCGAGGCGGCGGAGCGCAGATGGCCGCCGCCGCCCTGCATGCCGGGAGCGAGGTATGTAAACGGAGCATGGAAGGTCAGTCAAGGGGCGGCGCGCTGAAAACCGTTCGATTCGCCGCGCTGCTGTGCCGCAGACCGATTTCGCGGATGTAGTGCGTTCGGCCGCCTTGCAGCCGGGGCGGAAGGGCGGGCGGAGCGGGTTCGGGCGCCGGGGCGGGAACGGGCGGCTGAACCGGCGCGTCGGCACGGCCTTGAACCGCGCTGAAAAGATCGTAGGCCGTGACGACGGACGCGGGGGATTTCGGGCGGCTGGCGTTTAGAAGCGCATACGGGGAAATCATGCAATCAAGCCCCTTTCTTTATTTCTTTCTTCATCCTATGCCCGTAAAAGGCAGGCGTTACGCGGAAAAAGTGGCAGCATTTCCACCTTTTCGATAAAATGGGATTGAGAAAAAGAGGAACATCATGTATAATATTCCTAACCGAAGATTGCCTGAAATGAGGTGTATGAATTGGACGAACAGAAGAACGGAACGCCTGCGCCCAGAAGACGCAGGCGCGCCGACGCGCAAAGAACGGTAATCAGCGAGGATTATACGGATTCCTTCCAGCCGGAAGAGGCGAAGCCTCAGAAAGAGGCGCGCCAGCCCCGCAGCGAGGTACGCAAGCCCGCGCAGAGCAGCGTGCAGCGTCAGGTCTGGGAAGATGAATACGATGATTTTGACGACGAGCCGCGCCGCAAAAAGGGCGGAAAGAAGCACGGGAAGGGCGACAAAACGGGATGCCTGATCGGCATCATCATTTTGCTGCTGATCGTTATCGTTGTGTTTGCGCTGGGCTGGATTGTATTCCCGGCGCAGAAGGACGACATTCTCACCAGAATCGGCATCATGGCCACGGCCGAGCCGACCATAACGCCGACGATTGAGCCGACCGCAACGCCGACGGCCGCTCCGACAGCTACGCCTACGGCTGAGCCGACCGCAACGCCGACGGCGGCACCCACAACTGCGCCTACGGCTGAGCCGACCGCAACGCCGACGACTGCGCCCACGGCCACGCCGACCGCAACCCCGACGGCCACGCCTACGGCGACGCCGACCGCAACGCCGACGGCAACCCCGACGGCCACGCCCACGGCTACGCCGACCGCAACGCCGACGGCCACGCCCACGGCTACGCCGACCGCATCTCCGACGCCTACGCCGACTCCGACGCCCACCCCGGTTCCCTATCGAGCTGAAAAGGCGTCCGCATCGGAAAACGCTCTGCCGGAGAATGTGCTCAAGAGCAACTTTGTCGTTTCCGGCGGGCAGAAGGTCGATACCTATGCCAGCAGCGAAACCGTCAGCATGGGCGACCCGAACAAGTACAGCGCGCAGGGCGGTGTGCTGACCTTCCGCGGCGGCCCGCTTCGCCAGAACGCGGCATACGGCACGGTCGAGGTGACGGAGGAGCAGCTTTCCGTCGTCCGCGGTATGCGCACCTCCAGACTGGATAACACATACACCGGCTTTGGTTTTGGCAGCCAGCCGCTGATCGTCAAGTGGTACAAGAACATCCGCGAGATGATGAACATCACGGATGAGTCGAAGAACACGACGGCGATGAAGGAGGTCATTGTTCCCTCCGACGACGGCAAGATTTACTTCTACGATTTGGACACGAAGGCGTATTCCCGCCCGGCGATTGAGATTGGTCTGCCGGTCGGCGTGACGGCCAGCGTCAATCCCTACGGTTATCCGCTGCTGTATGTCGGCCAGAATGCGGAGGCGACTTCCGCCTACACCGGCATTATCGGCATGCGCATTTACAACCTGATCAATCAGAAGATGATCGACTTTGAAACCAGCAAGGACGAGGCCGCGCTGGGCAAGGAAGACGCCGTCGCGCCGTCTTCCATCGTGGAAAGCGGCTCGGACACGCTGGTGTACACCGCCAAGAACGGTCTGCTCTACACGCTGGCGATGAATACCTCGTTCGATCTGAACAATGCGACGATCTCCGTCAACCCGGTGAAGACCGCATACGGCTATACCGGCAGCGTCAGGGATTTCAAGCAGGGGATCACCGGCGGCGTGGCCAGCTACGGCGATTATGCGTACTATGGCGACGACACGGGCATCCTCCAGTGCGTGGACATGAACACGATGCAGGCGGTCTGGGCCATTGATCTGGGCGAGAGCATGATGTGCACGCCGGCGCTGGAAACGGAAGAAGACGGCGGCGTATACCTGTACACCGGCACGGCGCTGGGCAAGACGGGGCGCAGCGCGCAGATTCGCCTGCTGAAGATCGACGCGCTGACCGGCGACATCGTTTGGGAATGCCAGAGCGCGATCAAGGGCAAGTATGCCAGCAAGGACGCGAAGGCCGGTTCCTACGCGGGCGTGATGGCTTCTCCGCTCGTCGGTGAGGGCGAAATCAACGACCTGATTATTTTCAACGTGAACCACGTCGAGCTGGATGACAAGAGCATCTGCGCGGTTGTGTATGCGCTGGATAAGACGACCGGCGAGGAAGTATGGAATCAGCCGCTGGATGTGGATTCCAAGTCTTCCCCGATTGGGCTGTATCAGCGCGACGGCAAGAGCTACATCGTCATGGGCGACGACGGCGGCACGCTGCGCCTGATGGACGGTTTTAGCGGAACGACCCTCAGCACGCTCAATCTTGGCAGCGCGATTCAGGCTTCCCCGGCGGCTTACGGCAATGAGATTGTCGTCGGTACGACGGGTGGCATGCTGTATTTTGTTGAACTGAAGTAAGAAACGGAAGGCCTGCGCCGCCGCGGGGATGACCTGCGGCGCGTTTTATACGAAAAAACGGGAGGCTTTGCGCCATGCATACCTATGTGATTGCGCTCGATCAGGGGACGACCAGCTCCCGCGCCGTTTTGTTCGACGAAAGCGCGCGGATCGTCGCCATGAAGAGCTATGAATTTGAGCAGATTTATCCGCAGCCCGGCTGGGTGGAGCACGACCCGGCGGCGATCCTCAATACGCAGGTTGACGCGCTGCGCGAGGTCGTCCGCATTTCCGGCGTTCCGCTGGACAGCATCGCGGCAATCGGCATCACCAACCAGCGCGAGACCACGCTGCTCTGGGATCGGAAAACCGGCAGGCCGCTGCACAACGCGATTGTCTGGCAATGCCGCAGAACCGCGCCGATTGTCGCCCGACTCTGCGAGGAAGGACTTGAAAAGCACATCAAATCCGTGACGGGGCTCGTGCCGGACGCTTATTTTTCCGGAAGCAAGCTGAGCTGGCTGCTGGATCGGCTTGGGCTGCACGAGCGCGCCGAGCGCGGGGAAATCTGCTTCGGCACGGTGGACAGCTTTCTGGCGTGGAACCTCGTCAGCGGGCGGCCGCATGTGACGGACGCGACCAACGCGAGCCGGACGATGCTCTTTGACATCCGCAAGAACGATTGGGACGACACGCTGCTCGACGCGCTGAACATTCCCCGCGCCGTGCTGCCGCGCGTGACGGATACATCGGGCGTGATCGGCATGCTCGATCCGTCCATCCTCGGACGATCCATCCCTGTTGCGGCGCTCTGCGGCGACCAGCACAGCGCGCTCTTCGGTCAGGGTTGCTTTGAGCCGGGTATGATGAAAAACACATACGGAACAGGCTGCTTTCTGCTGATGAACACGGGCGATCAGCCTGCCGTCAGCCAGAACGGGCTGGTTTCGACGATTGCGTGGCGGCTGAACGGAACATGCACCTACGCGCTGGAAGGAAGCGTATTCGTTGCTGGCGCGGCGATTCAATGGCTGCGGGACGAGATGAAGATCATCGAGCGCGCTTCCGAAACGGAGACCATCGCGCGCTCCCTGCCCGATAACGGCGGCGTGTACATGGTGCCGACCTTCACGGGGCTCGGCGCGCCGTATTGGGATATGTACAGCCGGGGCACGATCATCGGGCTTACACGGGGGACGGGACGTGCGCATGTTGTTCGCGCGGCGCTGGAATCCATCGCGTATCAATCGGCCGATCTGGTCAGCGCGATGGCTTCCGACTGCGGACGCAAGCCGTCGGAACTCCGCGTGGACGGCGGCGCGAGCGCGAACCAGTTCCTGATGCAGTTTCAGGCGGATGTGCTGGGCTGCAAGGTGATCCGCCCGGCGGTGATTGAAACGACGGCGCTCGGCGCGGCGCTGCTGGCCGGACTGGCTGTCGGCGTTTGGAAGGACATGGATGAAATCCGGCGCGTTTGGCAGATGGATTTGAGCCTGACGCCGCAGATGACGGAGCAGGAGCGGGAAAAGACCATGACGCTCTGGCACCGCGCCGTGAAGCGCAGTATGCGCTGGGCGGCGGAGGAAGAATAGCCCGCGAGAGCCGGAACTTGGCGCTTTGCGGGGTTTGGCGGAGGTGAAGGCGGGCTCAGCCCGCCTTTTTGCAGGAATTTTTACCCGGCTGATAGGTTTTTGCGAGTTTGTGTCGAATAATGCTTTATGTCGTTTCAGCGCGTGAAACGACAGGGAAAAGAATTAAAGAGGGTGGAAAACGCTTTTCGGCCTTTTCGGGATGCGAACGGGGCAGAAAACCCCGCCCCAAGCG
>OLRC01001823.1_pt1 | contig 12767 bp, 10 predicted proteins | sample 1672081 | NCBI WGS metagenome assembly OLRC01 (sample SAMEA3136643, study PRJEB25190) | human gut metagenome | biome: human gut; feature: human-associated habitat; material: faeces | place: Austria | collected 2013
TGACGAAGAACACACAATTTATTATAATAACACATAGACGTGGTACCATGAATGCAGCAGACAGGCTTTATGGAATTACCATGCAGGAAAAAGGGGTATCCACGCTGGTATCCGTAGATTTAGTAGAGAACCAGCTTACCCAGTAGCAGAGGGGATGAATCAGTATGGCAGAAGAAAAAAAAGGGTTTTTTAAACGTCTGGTAAGCGGACTTACCAAAACGCGAGACAATATCGTTGCTGGCTTTGATTCCATTTTCAGCGGTTTTTCCAGTATTGATGATGATTTTTATGAAGAACTGGAAGAGATCCTGATCATGGGAGATATCGGCATTAACGCAACCACCTCCATTCTGGAGCATTTAAAGGAGCAGGTTGCTGAGCAGCATATCAAGGAGCCGTCCCAGTGCAAACAGCTTCTGATCGACAGCATCAAAAAACAGATGCAGGTAGAAAGCACAGAATATGAGTTTGAGAACCGGAAATCCGTGATCCTTGTGATCGGTGTCAACGGAGTAGGTAAGACTACCTCTGTAGGCAAGCTGGCCGGTAAATTAAAGGATCAGGGAAAAAAGGTCATCCTTGGAGCAGCAGATACCTTCCGTGCGGCAGCCGGGGAGCAGCTGACACAGTGGGCCAACCGTGCAGGCGTTGAGATCATCGGCGGCCAGGACGGAGCAGACCCGGCATCTGTTGTCTATGATGCAGTGGCAGCAGCCAAAGCCAGAAATGCAGATATTCTGATCTGCGATACCGCAGGAAGACTTCATAATAAGAAAAACCTTATGGAAGAGCTTCGCAAGATTTACCGTATTCTGGAACGTGAGTATCCGGAAGCATATTTGGAAACGCTGGTAGTTCTTGACGGAACCACGGGCCAGAATGCGCTTTCCCAGGCAAGACAGTTTGCCGAGGTCGCAAACGTTACCGGAATCATTCTTACCAAACTTGATGGTACAGCCAAGGGCGGAATCGCAGTAGCGATCCAGTCTGAGCTTGACATACCAGTAAAATACATCGGAGTAGGCGAAAGTATCGATGACCTGCAGAAATTTGATGCAGACGCATTTGTAAACGCCCTCTTTGACGTAGAAGAAAGGAGCTAAATACAAATGCTTACATTAGAGAGCTTTGAGGAAGCGGCAGCAAAAGTAAAAGAAGTGACACAGGAAACAAAGCTGATATACAGCAGTTATTTCTCAGATATGACGGGAAATAAGGTTTATCTGAAGCCAGAGAATATGCAGCGTACCGGTGCATATAAGGTGCGTGGCGCATATTACAAGATCAGCACACTTTCTGACGAAGAGAGGAACAAAGGTCTGATCACTGCATCTGCAGGAAATCATGCCCAGGGTGTTGCTTATGCTGCACATAAATATGGAGTAAAAGCAGTCATTGTCATGCCAACTACCACACCACTGATCAAGGTAGAGCGCACCAAGAGTTACGGTGCGGAGGTTATCCTTCACGGCGACGTGTATGACGAAGCCTGCGCACACGCACTTGCCCTTGCAGAAGAAAAAGGATATACCTTTATCCATCCATTTGATGATCCGGCAGTAGCAACCGGTCAGGGAACTATCGCCATGGAGATCGTACAGGAACTTCCGCTTGTAGATTACATTCTGGTACCGATCGGAGGGGGCGGACTTGCTACAGGTGTCTCTACACTTGCGAAGCTTCTGAACCCACACATCAAAGTCATCGGTGTTGAGCCGGCAGGCGCAGCATGTATGAAGGCATCCCTGGAGAAAGGGGAGGTCGTAACGCTTCCTCACGTAAATACTATCGCAGATGGTACTGCAGTACAGACTCCGGGAAAAAATATCTTCCCATATATCCAGGAAAATCTGGACGATATCATTACCATCGATGATGATGAGCTGATCGTGGCTTTTCTGGATATGGTAGAAAACCACAAGATGATCGTAGAGAACTCAGGACTTCTTACTGTAGCAGCTCTCCGTCATTTGGATGTAAAGAATAAGAAGATCGTTTCCATCTTAAGCGGTGGAAATATGGATGTGATCACCATGTCATCGGTTGTACAGCACGGACTGATCCAGCGTGACCGTATCTTTACCGTATCCGTACTTATTCCGGATAAGCCAGGTGAACTGGTACGTGTTGCAAGTGTGATCGCTGAAAATCAGGGTAATGTTATCAAACTGGATCATAACCAGTTTGTAAGTACCAACCGAAATGCAGCCGTAGAACTTCGGATCACTATGGAAGCATTCGGAACAGATCATAAGAATCAGATCGTTGCAGCTCTGGAAAAAGCGGGTTGCAAACCGAGAGTGGTACGTGCTATACTGTAGGACGTGTTATATTGCAATAACTGAAACTTCTGACCGGACTGTTGCATATGATGTAACAGCCCGGTCTTTTGCGAAAATACCTGCATAGACAGAAAGGACAGATAAATATGTGTGGAATTGTAGGATTTACAGGTAGACACCAGGCAGCTCCGATCCTTTTAGATGGGCTCTCCAAGCTGGAATACAGAGGATATGATTCCGCTGGAATCGCCGTACGTGACGGCGAGGGCGAGACGGAAGTGATCAAAGCCAAGGGAAGACTGAAAGTTCTGTCAGAAAAGACAAACGGCGGAGAGACTGTACCGGGAACCTGTGGTATCGGTCATACCAGATGGGCAACTCATGGTGAACCTTCTGAGAACAATGCACATCCGCATATGACAGACGACGGTAATATCGTAGCAGTCCACAACGGCATCATTGAGAACTATCAGGAACTGAAAAATAAGCTCACCCGTAAAGGCTATACTTTCTATTCTGAGACCGATACCGAGGTAGCAGTCAAGCTGATCGATTATTATTACAAGAAATATGAGGGAACACCGGTGGATGCCATCACACATTCCATGGTACGTATCCGTGGTTCCTATGCCCTTGCGATCATGTTCAAGGATTATCCGGGTGAAATATATGTAGCCAGAAAAGACAGCCCCATGATCCTTGGAGTGGCAGAAGATGAATCCTTTATCGCTTCTGACGTACCGGCGATCCTGAAATACACCCGCAATGTATATTATATCGGCAATCTGGAGATGGCGCGTGTGAAAAAAGGCGAAGTCACCTTCTACAATCTTGATGGAGATGAGATCGAGAAAGAGCTGAAAACCATTGAATGGGATGCAGAAGCAGCGGAAAAAGCCGGATATGAGCATTTCATGATGAAGGAGATCCATGAACAGCCAAAGGCCGTACTGGATACGTTGAATTCCGTGCTCAAGGATGGAAAGATCGACCTCAGTGAAGTTGGCCTGGAAGAAGAAAGCATCCGGAACATCCAGCAGATCTATATCATAGCCTGCGGCTCCGCTTATCACGTAGGAATGGCAGCACAGTATGTGATCGAGGATCTTGCACAGATCCCGGTAAGGGTAGAGCTCGCTTCTGAATTCCGTTACCGAAAAATGGCCCTTAACACCAATAGCCTTGCAGTGATCATCAGCCAGTCCGGTGAAACAGCAGACAGTCTTGCAGCACTTCGTAAATGCAAGGAAAATGGTATTCGTACACTGGGAATCGTTAATGTAGTGGGATCTTCCATTGCACGTGAGGCTGATAATGTATTTTATACTCTGGCCGGACCGGAGATTTCTGTAGCTACTACCAAGGCGTACAGCACACAGCTGATCGCAGCTTATACACTGGCGATCCAGTTTGCAATGGTAAGAGGAACGATCACAGAAGAAGCCTACAGCAATTATATCAGTGAACTGCAGACACTTCCGGATAAGATCTGTAAGATCCTGGAAGATAAGGAGCGTATCCAGTGGTTTGCCTCAAAACAGGCAAATGTAAAAGATGCTTTCTTTGTAGGAAGAGGAATTGATTACGCTATCAGCCTGGAGGGCAGTCTGAAGATGAAAGAGATCAGTTACATTCACTCTGAAGCCTATGCTGCCGGAGAGCTGAAACACGGAACAATCTCCCTGATCGAAGACGGAACTCTTGTGATCGGTGTGCTGACCCAGCCGGATCTCTACGAAAAAACAGTCAGCAATATGGTTGAGTGTAAGAGCCGTGGCGCCTACCTTATGGGCCTGACCACATTTGGCAATTACAATATCGAGGATACCGCAGACTTCACCGTCTACATCCCGAAAACAGACCCGCACTTTGCAACATCCCTGGCAGTGATCCCGCTTCAGCTTCTGGGCTACTACGTAAGCGTAGCCAAAGGCCTGGATGTGGATAAACCACGAAATCTGGCGAAGAGCGTGACAGTGGAGTAAAAAATATATATGGACTATAGAGAAAGCCTCAGAGTATGTATATGCGAAAATACTCTGAGGCTTTTTTATAAAATCTTTACGCAAAAATAGTTTCATGGTATCATATAGACATATGATGCTGTGAAATTATTTTGCTTTTCAGGGGATATTAAGAAGGGGTGACGGGTACATGCTTATGCCGGTAGTGCCAGAGAGGAGATTGAACTGAAACCAGAGTGCCCGGACAGCCATAGAGCAGATAAAGGAGAAAAATTATCCGGAGTCTTTACAGAAATGTACAGGGAACATCCTGGCTTGTGGGGATCAATTATAACAAACCAATCAACAGTGGTAAGCTTTTGGAGCTGCTGTCACAGTACAAATAATAAGATAGGAAAAAATATATGAAGAATACAGTGGTGATCTTTAATGCCGGTATCGGTGCGCTGACTCTTGGTTTTCAAAATGCCGGTTATGAGATTTTGAAAGCATATGAGCCGGACAGAAAAGTGATAGAGATCTATCAGGAAAATATAAGTCAAAATGTAACTGCATGCAGCCTTTCTTCCATAGATCCTGCCACAGTTCCGGACAGTGATGTCTGGGCTTTTGATCTGACGCAGTCGAAAGCAGAAGAGGTGTTTTATAGTTTGACCCTGGTGCAAAGAAGACGACCGCCGGCCATTCTTTTTGTTATGAAAAAGCAATTATGGAAAGGGTTCATAAAGGAGCACATTTTTCAGCTGCAAGAATATGGATACCATATCACGCATAAAAATATCCAGAGTTCGGAGGTTACTGCATTTCCGCTGCGGGAAGAATTTGCATATATTGTTTCAAAAAGAGTGAATGCTTCGGATATGATCATGCCGGTGCAGGTCCATAAGAGTAGTATCCTGTTGGATGGCTGGGTGGAAATGAATCCACAGGATTCCTGGTATTACAGAATTGATTTTGTGAAAGAGAAGATTGATGCTTCGCATGCCGGTGACAGCGTTTTGTGTTGGGAAAAAGGCGGTTATCGGGAATCCGGGCAGGTTCGTCTGAATCTGATAAAAATGCCGCTGATCCGTATCCATGGCGTCTATCATAAGATCACACACAAAGAAATAGCCAGATTAAAGGGATTTCCGGAAGATTTTCCACGTTCTGTGCCAAACAAAAGCCGGATGTACAGAAGCCTGATATATGCGCCGAACATAAAAGTGACAGAACAGGTCGTTCGCAATCTCTGCGTAGAACCCTATATAAATTCAGAGGGTGATGTGCAGATGAAAAACTGGGAAAATATGGCCCGCTTTAAGCAGCTTTTTGAAAAATACCTTACATATAAAGGGGTTTCTTTCCAAAGCGATGAATGGGTCTTTATGACCAGAATGTACAGTGATTCCAAAGAAATCGCTACACTTAAACGGTTGCAGAGTTATAGCCGTCTGGTTGGAAAAGCAGTGTCAGATCAGAAAAAGGATCTGCCATTACAAAATATCTGTGTAGTGGCGAATCTGGTCTCTGATGAGACTAAGAGAAAGTACGAAGAGGCGAAGCTTGGATATGTCTGGGACATCCGAAATGTGCTGTGGCTCTTTGAGGACTATCCGGAACTGAAGAACGAACTGATCTCGATTCTGAATTATTCGGTGGAAAACATAGAACCGGAGAGACCGGAGCCTTTTATCTTTGAGGAAAGCAGCCAGATGGAGAATACGGATCCGGAATCGGTTGCTGACAGCTATATAGCGCAGTTAAAAGTGTTGGAGACCGGTAGTGCAGCTTTCAAGAAATATGAGGAACTTTGTGTTTCTATTCTGAAATATATCCTTGGAGAATATCTGACTTTGTGGGAGCAGCAGAAGACAACAGAGGAAAATCTGTATCGTTTTGACATGTGCTGTAAGATCAAAAACGGGGTGACACAGGATTTTTTTGACACGATCTGTAAGTATTTTTCTACGAAGTATATCGTGTTCGAGTTTAAAAACTATGAAAAGCCTATTACTCAGAGGGAAATTTACACTACAGAAAAATATCTGTACGAAAAAGCTCTCCGTAAAGTTGCGATCATTATTTCCAGAAAAGGAGCGGATAAACATGCGAAAATGGCTGCGCGGGGAAGTCTCCGGGAAAGTGGAAAACTGATTATCTGCCTGTCTGATGAAGATATGAAAGCGATGCTCCAGATAAAAAAAGAAGGGGAAAGAACAACGGGAGAGTACCTGGAAAATATTTTGGATGATATGCTGATGCGCCTGGAAAAATAAAAAATTTTGTGAAAAATAACTCAAAAATACTCATTTCGAAGGCAGAGTTTTGGAAGATGATCCGCTGCCTTCGATTTTTTTTATTTTCGAAATAAATCTGTTGTTGTAATATGGAAATTGATGTGGCATAATAAATGGGAAAATGTTAAAAATAAGAAAAATCCAGATTAAGGAAATGTAAGGTTGCATTTTCAGGATAACATGGCTCCTGACAGATTATGACAGGAAGCGAGTATGACAAAGGAGAAAATTATGGCAATTTTTTCAATGATCTTATCTTTGTTGTGTGGAGTATCATTATTTTTGTTTGGTATGTCCCTAATGGGCGATGGTCTGAAGCTGGCAGCTGGTAATAAGCTGGAAGCATTTCTTTATAAGATGACCAATACTCCGCTGAAGGGTGTCGCACTTGGTACTGGTGTTACCAGTGTGATCCAGTCGTCTTCTGCGACGACAGTTATGGTGATCGGTTTTGTAAACTCCGGTATGATGAAACTGAAACAGGCGATCGGTATCATCATGGGAGCCAATATCGGAACCAGTATTACTGGCTGGATCTTATGTCTTTCTTATATTGAAGGATCCAATGGAATCGCCAGTGTTCTTTCTACAGCAACTATTTCTGCGGTTGTGGCTGTAGTTGGTATTATTTTCCGTATGTTCTGTAAGCGTACCTTACATAAGAACGTGGGAAATATCATGCTTGGTTTTGCGATCCTGATGACAGGTATGCAGATGATGAGTGGAGCGGTATCTCCATTGCGTGAGAGTCCGATGTTCATCAAGATGCTGACTATGTTTTCCAATCCGATCGCAGGTATTCTCGTAGGTATCGCTTTTACTGCGGTACTCCAGAGTGCGTCTGCAACAGTCGGTGTGCTCCAGGCTCTTTCCGTAACCGGTATCCTGACATTTGCAAGTGCATTTCCGATCGTTCTTGGTATCGGTGTTGGTGCTGCATGTCCAGTTCTGATCTCAGCCATCGGAGCAAATAAGAACGGTAAAAGAACTGCTCTTGTATATCTGATCAATGACCTGTTTGGGCTGATCCTCTGGTCTGTGATCTTTTATACCGTGAATGCGTTTGTACATTTTACATTTATGGATATGACCATGACACCGGTAGCGATCGCGCTTTTGAATACGGTGTTCCGTCTGGCAACGGTTATCGTGCTGTTCCCGTTTATTTCAAAGATCGAGAAGCTGGTATGCTGGCTTGTGAAGGATGACAAAGAAGATCTGGAAGATGAGGCAGACTTTGATCTTCTGGAAGAGCGTCTTCTGAATTACCCGGCTCTTGCTATCGCACAGTGTCACCGTGTAATGAACGGAATGTCCAAGAAGCTCCGTAAGAATGTCAACAGAGCCATGAATCTTCTGAATGATTATCAGCAGGATAAGTATGATAAGGTTCAGCGAAAAGAGGATCTGATCGACAAGTATGAAAGTCGTCTAGGAGAGTATCTGATCCAGCTGACAAAGAGAGAGATGAATTCTGCACAGACAAGACAGACTTCACTGTATCTGCATACGATCAATGACTTTGAGCGTATCGGTGATCATGCTTCTTACATTGCTCATATGTCCAATGAAATGCATGATAACCATACGAATTTTTCACAGGAAGCCTGGGATGAGCTGAATGTTGTTATGGAGGCAGTTCGTGAGGATATCAATATAACCTGCAATGCTTTCATGAAAGACGATAAAGAAATGGCACAGAGAGTAGCACCTCTCGGAGCTGTGATCACAGGACTTTGTGATGTACTGAAGATGCGTCATGCAGAGCGACTGAGCCAGGGCAAATGCGGACTGGAAGAGGGAACGGTATTTAGTGATATCCTTAACAGTTTCTGTCGTATCGCAACTCACTGTGCAAGTGCTATGGTGGCACTTATGAAGAGCGGAGAGACAGGATCTGATCTTCATATTCACGATTCCAAGATCTATCCCACAAACAGTGCGGACTACTACCAGTATTTCAAGGAATACGGACAGAAATATGATATTGGAAATCAGGAAGGCCATATGCTCAGCATGGAGCCGGAAGAAGTAGAATAAGAAATTCAGGCAGCGGAAATGTAGATATTCCGCTGCCGTTTTTGTTAGGGATTTGCCCTAACAATGAAAAAAGAAGGGGCTGTCGCACTAAATAATTAGTGCACAGCTCATTGGTCTTATGTCAATATTTTGGACACAAAAAGTCAAACTTTTTTATGCTGCACTTCTAGCTAATAATTCACATTGTTCTGGTGTCATGTAATTAATAGAAGAGTGTATCCTTTTTCTGTTATACCAACCTTCAATATATTTAAAAATAGCCATATTAGCTTCTTTGAAGGTACGATATGTATTTCTATAGATTTCTTCCTTCTTTATTGAAGAATGGAAAGATTCTATACAAGCATTGTCATAAGGACAACCTTTTTTAAAGTACAGGAAAGTATAAAATTTTCGATGGCTGAAAGTTAGATGTTATCTAGCATTCAGCCTTTAAATATGTTAAATTTATTAATTATAAATTAGAGGTTTTTACATATGAAAAAAGGTAAAATAAAAATAATACTAGAAGATCACTGGCATGGGTTCTTAAAAATATATGAAAATAAAATTAGGTCTAATGTTAAAAAAGAAGTTGAAAAAGTTTTAAAATGTAAAGATACAAAATATGGCTTTATTGAATTGAAATGTGATAAATGCAACACTAAAAAGAAGATTGGCTTTACATGTAAAAGTAGATTTTGTACTTCTTGTGGAAAGATTTATACAGATAATTGGATTGATAATATGTTAGGAAATCTAATAAATGTCAAGCATAGACATATAGTTTTTACTATACCAGAAGAGTTAAGAAAGTTCTTTGGAATAGATAGGCAAAGGCTTAAGATATTACCGAAATGCGCAGCTAGAGCTGTTACGAGTTGGATGCATAGTTTAAATAAAAAAGAAGAATTTACACCGGGAATAGTAACTGTAATACATACATTTGGAAGAGATTTAAAATGGAACCCACATGTACATATGATGGTTACGGAAGGTGGAAAAGGAAACATAACTGAATGGAGACATATACGACACATATCTTATGAATCATTAAGAAAAAGATGGCAAAAAATTTTGTTAGATGAAATAACCAATATAAGTGGGAATACAAAGGAAGTAAAATTGATAAAAAATAAATTGTATAAAGAAAAGGTTAAAGGATTTTATGTTCATGCTAAGACGGAGATAAAATCAGCTAAAATAGCAGCAAAATATGTGGGGAGATATGTTGGACGTCCTGCGATAGCGGAATCAAGAATACTTAAATATGATGGTAAAAATGTAACTTATAAATATACTAGACATGAAGATAATAAGGTTATAGTTGAGACTGTGCATGTATATGAGTTTATAAAAAGGATAATCAGGCATATTCCAGAGAAAAACTTTAAGATGATAAGATATTTTGGAATATATTCTAGAAGAAGTAAAGGAAAAGTTAATTTTATAAAAATGATAGATAAAAGGATATTAAGTATAAGAAAGTCTATAGCAAATTGGGAGAATAGAATATTAGCTATAGCAGGTGTAGATCCGTGTAAATGTCCTAATTGCAAGAATAAGATGAGATTTCATGACATTGTATATCCTAAGTATGGATCAATGAGAGAACGGTTAAGAATAAAGATTATATCAGAAAATGAAGATAAATTAGAAGAAATTCTAGAAAATTACGCTATCACTAAACGTATATTAGGTGGTAAAATAATTCCGAAAACAACGTAGTTGGAGGAGATAAAGTGAATACAGAAGAAATACTATATATTTGTACTAGTTGTGGGATTAAAGAGAATATACCTAAAGAAGTGGTTGAATACTTTGATGAGATGGATCAAAGCAATATTAATGAACCGCCATGCTTTTCATGCGAAAAGTGCGGAGGAATAATGAGGCCTAAAGAATATACTGGGGTATACGGAATAAAGTATTAATTAATAGGAAAAATATAGCATAGAACCGATGTTAGTTCTATGCCTTTTAGAATACTTAAAATTAAATTCCCGAAGGGAGCGTGGCGAAAGCCACTTTTTTACTAAATGATTGTATAATATTAAACTCTTTACATAGCTCTTTTAAATCATTACTAGTATATTGAGATCCTAAGTCTGTATGAAATATTATATGCTTATTTTTATTAGGATTTTGATTGTAATAAGCATTTTTTAAAGCTTTAACAACTAAATCATTAGTCATTCTCTGACCGAAAGCGTAGCCAATTATTTTTTTAGAATGTAAGTCAAGAACTGAAGCTAAATAGCACCAACCATCCCTACTAGTATGAATATATGTAATATCTCCTACCCATTTTTCGTTAATATAAGTAGTTGTAAAGTCTCCTTTTAAAACGTTTTCTAAATCTTCTACTACCTTTTTACTTGAATGAGGTTTGTATTTTTTTACAGTTACTGCACAAAGGCCAAGTTCAGTCATTCGTCTTTGAACTCGCTTCAATGATACATTGAAGCCTTCTATACCAAGTATATAATGAATTCTAGGAGCACCATATATGCCTTTATTCTCTTTATATATCCTTTTAATAGCTGATTTTAATTCCTCATTTTCTAGTTCTCTTGCAGATTTAGTTTTATCAAAAGATTTATAATATGTGCTTCTGGCTACGCCTAGAACGGTACACATAGTCTTAATATCATGTTTGCTTTTATTATTATTTATAAATTCTATCACTTCATCTAATTTCTTGTTGCAAATATGGCCATAGCTTTTTTGGCTAAAGCCCGCCTTTGGTGTAATATTTCATTTTCCTCTTTAATTCTTGCCATTTCTTTTTTTAAAGCCTTAACTTCCTTTAATGTCATAACTTCATTTTCATCTACTTTAATTTCTTTTACATCTTTAATCCAGCCGTTAATTGTTGATTTTGCAATGCCATATTCGTAGACGATGCTCTGCTAAGCTCATTCCTGACTTAAATAATTCTACTATCATATCTTTATATTCTTGATCGTATCTTCTGCCCTTTCCCATAATGGACACATCCTTTCTTAACTAAATATTATTTTACTTAGTTCGTCTTAATGTGTCCACTACTTTATACTAACACCATCTGATAATCTTCTTAATTCTGCATAAGTTTCTCTTTTATCATAATATCTTTTTCCATCTTTAAATGATACAGAATTTATTACAAAATGATTATGATAATGATTAGTATTAAGATGCGTACTAACAACAACCTCAAACCTATCTCCTCACATTTCTTCGGCAAGTCTTACTCCAATAGCGTGACATTGTTCCGGAGTAACTTCTCTCTCTGCAAATGATTGAAAGGCGTGAAAACCAAGTATTCCTCCTGCCTTAAATCCTGCATATGTAGCCATATTTATACCAATAGGTCCTGGGGTTGATTGAGATATTGCTATCATATCAGCAATCATAGAGTTATTAATCCAAGTATATTTTTCTGCTAACTCATATAAAAACGGAAGAGAAGCTAAACCTCCTCCTATAGTAAATAATCCAACCTTAAAAAACTCCAAAAATAATACTATATAAATCATTGCTTAATACCCCTTTTTCTATTTACAAAATCACTTATAATTCCTATTAACGCTGCAGCTATAACAATATAAACTACAGATATATCTAAAAATGATGATGCTATAAACGTAGCTACAAATAATATTATTCCAAGTATATCCTTAACAGAGCCTTTTACAAGTTTTATAAGTGCGTTAAGTATAAGTACACCAACTGCTATTCTTATTCCAGAAAAAGCATGTTGAACGACTTTTAAATCAGAAAAATTGTCTATAAATCCTGCTATAGACATTATTATAACTAATGAAGGAAATACAACTCCAAAAGTTGCAAACATAGCTCCTATTACTCCCTTTTCTTTGTATCCTACAAAAGTTGCAGTATTTACTGCTATTATTCCAGGTGTTGCTTGACCTACTGCATAGTAGTCTAATAGTTCCTGTTCTGTTGCCCATTTTCGATTTTCAACAACTTCTTTTTGTAGCATAGGTAACATTGCATATCCTCCACCAAATGTAAGACCACCTATCCTACAAAATGTCCAAAATAAATCCATTAATTCTTTCAATTTTACATCTCCCCAAATTTTATTTTACTGTTAAATTTTACTACTTACTCAAGTTTTAGTCTATGCTTTTATGGTGTTTTATAAAAAATTTAAAGGCTAAGAGTTTAAACTCTATTCAAATTATAAGGTAAAGAAAAAAGCACTCCCTCCTCAC
>OLRC01001824.1_pt1 | contig 12758 bp, 4 predicted proteins | sample 1672081 | NCBI WGS metagenome assembly OLRC01 (sample SAMEA3136643, study PRJEB25190) | human gut metagenome | biome: human gut; feature: human-associated habitat; material: faeces | place: Austria | collected 2013
CACCTGCGTGCGGCGCCGCCGTACGACAATTATGCGGACGGCGAAAGGGGCGGCATGGCGAAATCGGTGGGCACGCAGGATAGGGAGTTGCGCAAGCGGCGCATGGCTGTGGCGGCGGCGCTGCTTGCGTTCGCGGGCGTCGTCGGGGTGCTGGCGCTGCTGTTCGGCCGCGATGCGCTGGCCTTCCTGACCGACGGGCATCGCGTGCAGCAGCAGGTGGGGCGCTTGGGGCCGCTTGCGCCCGTGGTGTTCGGCCTGCTGGTCGTGCTGCAAGAGGTGACGGTGATCGTCCCCAGCGAGCCGCTGGAGCTGGCCGCGGGCTACGCGTTCGGGTTCTGGGAGGGCGCGTTCGTGTACCTTGCCGCCAGCGTGGTCGGCTGCTTCGCCATCATCGCGGTAGTGCGCTTCGGCGGCGATCGCGTGCTCGAGCTCGTCCTCACGAGGAAGGGCCGCGAGTGGCTGACCCGCTTGCGCGGGGCGCAGAGGTTCGACTTCGCTATTCTCGCGGCGTTCTTCATCCCTGGCCTGCCGAAGGATCTCATGGCCTACCTCGCCGCGTTCGCCGGCATGCATCCCGTGCATCTTGCAGTCGTCACCACGGCCGGTCGGTTGCCGTCGGTGCTGGCCATTACGCTGGGATCGTCGTTCGCCGCCGCAGGCGATTGGCGGGCCAGCGCCCTGGTGTTCGCCGTCGCCGTCGCTGCCGTGGCAGCGGGCGTGCTTGCGTACCACCGTTTCAGGCGCCGGCACGATGGAGACGCGGAAAGGCCGGCGAAGTAGGTCCCGTGCGCGAGCGCGAGTTGCATCGGAAACGGCCTGTTCCGCACAAAAACCCGCGACGTTCGATGTTCGCGGCATGAAGATGGGCCGATGATGCAAAAATCCCCGCTCCGCGGTAGAAATCAATCGGTTTGGTAATCCCACCAGTTCGCTATGATTTATGTTTCGAACATCCGACCTGCGGAAACGCATCCAAGCACGCCCAGCAACCCCGAAAAGCCGCTGCCGAGCCCTCGCCAAGATTGCCAAACTGATCGATTTTTACCGCTCGACGCCGTTTTCGCCCTCAAGCCGATATCGACGGGTCGCGCCCCAGGTAGGCAGCGTCCCGCGAAACCTCGCCGGGGGAACGGAAGCGCATAAGTCCGGGACTTTTCAGCGCTGGGGCACTTCACGATGTTCGCGATGTCTAACAAGCGGTACAATAGCCGGCAAAACGAAAGGATACGCGTATGTACGACGGACGAACCAACCCGGGCCGCAACGACGAATGCTGGTGCGGCAGCGGCAAGAAGTACAAGAAGTGCCACCTCGCTTTCGACGAGCGCCTGCAGAGCATGTACGAGCAGGGCTTCGAGCTGCCTGAGCGCGCCTCGCTGAAAAGCGCGGCCGACATCGAGGGCATCAAGCGCAGCGCGGCCATCAACATCGGGGTGCTGGACTACGTGGCCGAGCGCATTGGGCCGGGCACGACCACGGAGGAAGTGGACCGCTGGGTGCACGACTACACGGTGGAGCACGGCGGCATCCCCGCCGACCTCGGTTACGAGGGGTATCCGAAAAGCGTGTGCACCTCCATCAACGACGTGGTGTGCCACGGCATCCCGTCCGAGGACGACGTGCTGCGCGAAGGCGACATCGTGAACGTGGACTGCTCCACCATCCTCGACGGCTACTACTCGGACTCGTCGCGCATGTTCCGCATCGGCGAGGTGTCGCCCGAGCGAGCGCGCCTCGTGGACGAGACGAAGAAGGCCATGGAAGCGGGCCTTGCCGCCATCGAGCCGTGGGGGCTCTTGGGCGACGTGGGCGCGGCGGTGAACGCGTACGCGAAGGCGCAGGGCTTCTCGGTGGTGCGCGAGTTCGGCGGCCACGGCATCGGCTTCGACTTCCATGAGGACCCGTTCGTCAGCCACGTGTCGGAACCGGGAACGGGCATGGTGCTGGTGCCGGGCCTCGTGTTCACCATCGAGCCCATGGTGAACGCCGGCGAGGCGCCCATCGACATGAGCGACCCGAACGGCTGGACCGTGCGCACCGCCGACGGCAGCGACACCGCTCAGTGGGAAGTGCAGGTCGCCATCACCGAGGACGGCTACGAGTTGCTGAGCTGGTAGGATACTCGGTGTCTCGGAAGGCGCTGCGGAACGCATCATCGCCCGAAAAACACGGAATCGCGGGCGAAAACGTGTTTTTCGGGCGATGATGCGACGGCGCGTCACCGGGTCGCCACGCGGGCTGCTCCGGGCGGCCCGCGCGGCCGCAGGCGTTCCGGATGCTAGCGCGCGCCGCCCGTGCGCAGCAGCACGCGGATCGTCGCCGCATACTCGTCGATCTCAACTTGCACCTCGCCCCGGTAGCGCTTCGCCAGCGTAGCCACCGAGGCCAGCCCGATGCCGTCGCCCTCCCGCTTAGCCGAGCGCACGTCGCTCGACAGCACGCCGTCCGGCGCTGCGGCGGCCAGCGCGCGGGCGTCGGACGGCGTGCAGCTGTTGCGCACGGAAACCAGCACGGCGTTGCCCTCGATCCGCGCTTCGGCATCCACGAAGAGCGGGCGCGCCCCGTCCTGCGCTGTCGACCCGCGCCCGTCCGCTCCGGCTTCCTCGCGCACCGCGCGCTCGCAGGCTTCCACGGCGTTCTCCAGCAGGTTCGCCATCGCCATGCAGAAATCGGCTTCGGGCAGTGGCAGGCGCTCGGGCAGCGCGAAGGCCAGCGACACGTCGGCACCGCAGGCTCGCGCCCGCTCGGCGAAATGCGCGGCCACGGCGTCCAAGGCGAAGTTGAGCGCGTAGGCGCCCGGCTCGCGCTGCGCCTGGCCGGCTCCCTGCTCGTCGAGGTACGCGCGCAGGCCCTGCACGTCGTCCTCGTCGGCGAACGATCGAATGACCAGCAGTTGGTGGCGGAAGTCGTGACGGGCCTTGGCGGTGTCGCGCAGGGTGCGCCGCAGGCTCCGATAGCGCTCGTGCTGCAGCTCTTCCAGCTGGGCCGCCTCGCGTAGGCGCGCGTTCTCCATGACGGTGCGCAGGGCCGAGAACAGCATGAGGTATGACGCCACCATCAGAAACGCCAGCACGCCCACCGCCAGCGCGTACAGCGCATCCGAGCCGCTCGACAGGAACTCCACCGCGTACGCGAACATATACAGCGCGTTCGCTGCGACGAAGAACCCCGCGGGCACCGCGGCCAGGCGCCGCCAGAGCGCGGGGTCGTCCACCTGCTCGACGCCCCAGCAGATGGTGCGGGCGAACAGCGGCGCCAGCACAAGCGGGCCCGCGGAGCACACGACGGCGTCCAGCACGCGCCGCGCCCCGAAGCTCCATTCCAACGCCACTGTGCGCAGCAGCACGTCGTAGGCGAGGATGGCGATGGCGACGGCAGTCGCGGCGCTGAAGAACACGAACAGGCGCTTGCCCCACGGCAGCTTCGTCAGCGCGGCCAGCGACAGCAGCGAGACGGCCAGCACGGGAACGGTCGCCCAGACCCCTTCTTCGCCGGCGAAGGCCGCCACGCCGATGCCGCAGGCCAGGCTGACGGCGGCGACGATACCCAGCGCCATGCCCACGGTGGCCCCAAGCGAGAAGCGCAGCCGCCCGCGCACGGCCAGCAGCATGAGGAAGAACATCGCCAGGAACGTGGGCGCGTTGCGCACGACGTACCACAGAACCCCTCCGGCAACGTCCTCTCCCATGGAAGCCTACCTCCGCACGTGGGTGAACAGGTAGTCGAAATAGCGGCTGCGCGCCTCGGCGCGCGACGAGCGGCGCACGGGCAGCTTCGAGCCGTCGTCCATGAGGAAGCAGCCGTCGTCGGTGAGGTCGTCCACGTGGGCGAGGTTCACCATGATGCCGCGGTTGCACGCGAACAGCTGTGGGTACGGCGCCACCATGTCGGCGAGCCGGCCGAACGACTGGCGCCAGCGCAGCGGCCCGTTCGCGGTGCTGAGGTTCAGATAGTGCCCGTCGGCGGTGATGGAGCGCACCTGCGACAGCGGCACGTTGATCACGGCCGACCCGTCGTGGATGCGCAGCATGGTCTCGTCCCCGGCGAGGCGCTCGATGGCCTCGTCCAGGGCGGCGGCGATGTCGTCGGGCGTGAACGGCTTGGTCAGGTAGTGGAACGCGCGCACGCGGAACCCGTCCACGGCGTGCTCGCTGGACACGGTGGTGAAGATGATGAGGCCGGGGTAGTTCTCGCGCCGCAGCCGCTCGGCTATGTCGATGCCGTTGGCGCCGTCCAGGAAGACGTCCAGGAACACGAGGTCGAAGGCGAGCGCGTCGGTCGCCTCGAACAGGTCGTCGCCGCCGTGGAAACGGCATAGCTCGCAGGTGCGTCCCCGCTTGTCCAGATGGGAGCGGATCGCGTCTTCCAGGGTTTTGGCATCGGGCGCGCAGTCGTCAACGATGGCGATTCTCATCGGTCTCTTTCTTCGATACATGCCGGCAGGGAGGGGTTCGCCTGAACGGCGCATATCGGTTATACGGCGCGTCATGGAACCTCCTTTCCATTTTGGCGGTATCGTCGAAAAGCGACGGATGTTTTCGTGCCAGATCGGCGCGTTTCGTGCCAGACTGTGCATGGACGGAAATCGCCTACGTGCGGTCGGGTCGTCTGGCGAACAGTATAATGCAACGCGCCGCCCTGGAGCGGACGGGTGGACGGACGGAAAGGGAAAGATGGCGATGGAAGGGGATCTGCCGACGTTCGTGCTGCGCTTGGCCGGGCTTGTCGTTGCGTTGTTCATCATGTACGCGTTGACGGAGAGCCGCTTCGGCCGCGCGACGACCTTCGTCGCGTTCGTCGGCGGCGTGGCGCTGATCGCGTTGGGCAACTTCGCCGTGTTCTCGCTGGCTGGTCCTGAGACGTTTCTGAGGTTCTACCCCCTGACCGGCAACGTCGCAGCGTTCGCGCTGCTGCTCGGCATCGCGCGGCAGCGGCCGCTGGTCGTGGCGTTCACCATCCTCACGGCCATCCAGTTGAACGCCGTCATCGGGATGCTGGGGCATGCCGCGCCGCTGACGGTCGATCCGACGCGGGCCTTGGCGGTCAACCTGGCCGTGCGTGCGGTCCTCGCCGTGCCGTTGGTATGGGCGACGTTTCGCTTCTTCCGGCCGTACTATCTGGAGGCCGCGCGCACGATGCGGCGCGGATGGGGGCTTCTGTGCCTGATACCCTTGGCGTTCTACGCTTTGTTCTACATCGTGTACATCGTGGGCGCGGTGGAGGGCGAGGGTATGCGTATCGCCATCGTGATGCTGGCGCTGGCCATGGCGCTGGCCGGTTACGCCATCGTGTTCGTCGCCCTGCGCGAGCATGCGCGGCGCACGCAGCTCGCCGAGGCGCAACGGCTGTTGGAGGAGCAGGCGAGAGCGTTCGAGCGGCAGATCGAGGCCGTGCGCGCCTCCGACGAGAAGATGCGCGTGCTGCGTCATGACCTGCGCCATCATCTGGGCGTCGTCTCGACGCTCGTGCGCGCGGGCAAAGACGAAGAGGCGCTCGCCGCGCTGGGAGGCGTGGACGAGGCGGTGGAGGAGGCGGCCGTGCGCCGCTGGTGCGAGAACGAAGGGGTGAACGCCCTGCTGGATTTGTACCTGGGTCGCGCCATGGCCGCCGGCGTCCAGGTGGAGGCGTCGTGCGACGTGCCGCGCGACCTGCCGGTGAACGCGCTCGAGTTCGCCGGCGCGTGCGCGAACGCCATCGAGAACGCCGCAGCCGCCTGCGCCGACCAGCCCGCAGGCGAGCGCCGCCGCATCGCGGTGCGCATTGTGAGCGAGCCGCGTTTGGCGCTGGAGGTGGAGAACACGTGCCGCGGAACGGTGTCCCTGAACGCCGAGGGGCTTCCGGAGCCGCAGCGGCCGGGCCATGGCGTGGGCATGCGCAGCATCGCCGCCTTCGCCGAACGGCATGGTGCGCATCTGACCTGCGAGGCTGCCGAGGGGATGTTCCGCCTGCGCCTCGTCCTGCCGAGCACCCTTTGATCGGATGCGTTTCGTGCCATAGGAACCCCTTTCGTGCCTAAGAACGGTTTTTACCTTCGCACCTCGGTAAACTTTGCTTGAAGTGTGTTTCCTGCGAGAACGAGGTGCGGTATGGGTCAAGTGTTGAAGCGCGAGCACGGAGGCAGGCGGGCGGCGTTCGCGGCGCTGCTGACGACGGGCATGCTCGCCGCGTTACTCGCGTTGACCGGAATTGCAGCCCCGGCGCCCGCCTACGCGGCCGACCAGCTGAAGGGCGCCGGCACGGCCGACGACCCCGTGCTCATCTACACCACGGACGACCTCATCGCATGGTGCGACAGGCTGAACGCCATGGGCGAGGTTCAAGAGCGCCAGCAGCACGCGCGCCTTATGGACCACCTCGTCGCTCCTGGTCCCGACGGCACGGTGCACGGCGGCGCCGTCACCGACGACGTCATCGACGAGATGAATCACCCCGACCTGCAGGCGGCGGAACTCGACGGCAACGGCCACGCGATCGAGCTCCAGCTCACCAGCGGCGAACACGGCGCCCTGTTCGCAACCGGCGGCCAGCCCGGCGGCACGGGCACCACGAAAGTCAAAGACCTTCATTTCGTCGGCTCGACGAAGCATGCGAATGTGGATCGCGGCGATTCCGCAGCCACGCTGTTCGAGACCATCGGCGCCGAGGGCGACTCCTCCAAAGACCGCCAGCTCAAGATAGAGGATTGCACGAACCAGGCGTCCGTGTTCGGTGATCAGGCGTCCGGCGGCCTCATCGGCTCGTTCTTCGACAACGGAACCGGTAGCATCGTCATCGAGCGCTGCGCGAACTTCGGCGAGATCATGTCTGCGGAGGGGCATGCCGGCGGCATTGCGGGCAGCATCGTGCAGCTGGGCGACACGGACCGTACGGGCCGCGTGAAGTACTGCACGAACGACGGCCTGGTCAAGTCGATGGGCGGCTCGTTCAAAAGCAGGTTCGGACACGACGGGAAAAGCGATAACGGCTCGAACGACAAGCTCGGCGGCTCCGCTGGCGGCCTGGTGGGATACCTGTCTTTCACCGAGGGCGTCGGGTTCGGATTGGGGACCAGCTACAACCGGGGAGACATCTACAGCTTTAGCGGCATCGGCTACACCGGCGGCCTGGTGGGATACTTGGACACTCGCTACAATAGCTGGTTTTACGTTTACTCCTGCTACAACAAGGGCTCCGTTCAGCCCAACGCCACGACAACTCAGTACGCCGCCGGCCTGTTCGGCCATGCCGTGCCCACGAAAATCAGGAACTCGCTGACCGTGACGGAAAGCGCGCCGTGGGGTTCCGTCAGCGACACCACGCGCAACGGCACCCTGATCTCTTCGGGCGAATTCAGCCGCGATTACGCCACGGATTACTTGAACGACGACATGTACACTGGCTCCAAGAAGCTTTCGGGCGTCGGCGAGGGCAAGAATGTCACGGTAACGTTCATAGACCCCACGGACGGCTACACCTTTGAAGAGTCCGTTGGGTGGAACAAGACCAAGTCTCTGAAGACGTTCTCCTCCAAGATCGAAGGCTACAGGTTTGCCTACTGGACGCCCGATCCGCCCGACGAGGGCGGTTTCTGGAGCAACCCGCCCCGGGAGTTCAAGTCCTCTGATGCCAGCGACCCGGGCCAGCGCATCTACGGCGGCGACGTCACGCTCTACGCTTACTACGAGCCCTCCGTGGCTACCGTGGAGTTCGACTTGAACAAGCCCGACGGAACCGGATACAGCTGCTCCACGGATCCGGCGAGCGCGAAGAAGACCATCGTGAAGGACGAGCCGGTGGGCGCACTGCCCACGGCCACCTGCTACAATCCCAACGACAAAAACGACACCCGCGCATTCTTGGGTTGGGCGACCATGAAAGATGGAAACGACCCGAACGCGGAATGGATCAGCGAAAGCTCCGACAACCTGTACGGTTACCGAGACGACGAAACCTACACCGTCACCCTGTACGCGCAGTGGGCCGAGGCAAGCTTGCCGTTCGAGATCACCCGCCAACCCGAAAACTGCACGGTTCCCGCTCTTGCCGAAGGCGTAAGCCATGAGGCTTCCTTCGATTTCTATACCACCTACTCGACGAGCCCTTCGTATGGCTATTGGGCGAAGCTGCAGTACAGGAGGGATTGGAAGGACGAATACAAAGACGTTGAGAACCTGCGTCTCTCCGCCGCCCCGAACCAGTTCTTCTTCGACCTTGAGTCTTCTAAGCAAGCCGAAGGGGCCTACCGCATCAAGATAGAGTATTACGAGCACGGCAACACGATGGGCACGCTCTACACCAGTTCCGCGAACATCGTGATGGGCGTCCCGCAGTCGGAAGCGAAGGTGACGTCCGTCGCGCTGAGCGAGTACACCATTTTCAACGATGACAGCGGAAGAGACGAGGTTATGGACACAGAGTCCTACGACATCAAATTCAAGATAACGAACGATTCCCTCCAGACGCTGGTGGGCGACGAGACGGGTGAGTTCAGGCACCGGGTGTGGATAGAAGGCGGCCCCAACAACACCTCTCCCGGAGACGATATGTACCTGGACAACGAGCTTTCCGGCACGCTGAAATACCAGCATTTGAAAGAGGGAGAAACCTACACGCTGTGCGTGTCCCGCCGGTTTTACCATTCCAACATCGACGGTTCCGGCTACAAGGGCGAAAGCGAGCCGTACCGCGTTCCGTTCACGGTGCCCTACGCTGACAGCATCCCGGCCGAGATCGGAAGAGTGCTGGTGACGGAGGAGCCTGTGGTGGAAAACGGTGTAGTGCTCCACTGGCCCTCCTCCGACAGCAACGTGAACGTCAACGCCCCGTTCAACCTGGCCTCGAACGTGAAGTACCAGCATGCGCAGCCCGACGACCGCCAGGTGTTTGCCCAGTGGCAGTATTACGTAGGCAAGAGCGGTTGGATCGACGTGCCCGACGAGCTGTTCGCCAAAGACGAGCAGGGCAACCCGATTCGCGGCGTTGCGTGGAAAAGCGATCGCAAAGAAGCGCGCGCGTACGCTACGCTGAACGCCGAGGCGAAGCTGAACGGGGCGTACTTCCGGGTGAAGCTGTCCACGCCGCCGGCGGCCGTCGACACGATAAGCGAAAAGTCGTATAAAGAGCTGAACGTGACCGTTCCCGAGCCGGAGATAACGAACGTCGAGGTGACGAACGACACGCATGTGAAGGCTGAGTGGGAGTGGAAAGACGCTTCAGGGCGCACGGTCCCGACCGAGGGCTACTATGTGAACATCGAGCGCAAAGAGGACTCGGACAACTGGGTAGAGGTTGACCGCAACCGGGTGTATGGGAACACCTATGAAGTCACGCTCGACCCGCAGCACACCCAGCAAGAGCACCGCGTATACGTGCGCGCCGACACGGACGGCCTGAAGGGCTCGTCCGCGAAGCAGGATTTCGCTACCAGCGGCAAGGTGGGAATCTCGTGGGAGAACGAATACGCCATGTGCTACCTTCCTGGCGACCATAAGAGTTCTACCATCAGCGTGGACTATGACTGGGCGGACTACAACGACGGCAAGCATGTCGTCCAGTACACGTGGATGCTCAGCAAAGAGAAGTACGTCGACACGGCGTTCTACGACTTCGTCACGACCGAAACCGACGAGGTGAGGTTCCCGGAGGACTTCGAGAGCCCCGATCAGCCGTGGGATCCGAGGGAAGCGCAGTGGGTGTGGGTGCAAGCCATCGTGATGAACCTTGACGACGAGGGCAACCCGACGTACGGCATTTCGGAAACCATGAGGACATCGGCGACCCTTCCCGTCGTCCACAACACCACCAAGCCGCAGAACCTGGACGTGAAGGATATCGGGTCGCACAGCGTGACGGTTTCCTGGGACGCGCCTGCGGAGGGCTTCACGCGCGAATACGAGGTGGACCTGGCCGGCCACAAGCGAATCGTTCGGGCGGAAGAGGGCAAGACGCACTATGAGGCGACGATCGACGATCTGGGCGGTTCTATTTCCTATGACGGCCTGTACGTGAGCACCGCCGATTCCCGCAAGGCGAAAAGCACTATCGCCACAGCGCAATACAATGACGGCGAGCGGATCAAGACGCTGCCCACCCCCAGGGTGGGCACCTGGACGGCTGCGGCCAACGTCAGCGAGGCCGACCTGGGCGACGAGCTTAAGCTTTCGGCCGTGTACACGCCGGAGAGCGGGAAATTCCCGAATGGCGATGTCGAGGTGCAGTGGTACTCCTGGCGCGAGGGCGACAAGGATTGGCAGCCCGAGGGCGAAAAGGTTAGGTATAAGGGCGACGGCCAATCCCACACGGCAACCCTGAGCCATACGGTGACCTCCGCCGATTACGGGCGTCAGTGGAAGCTGGGCGTGAAGGCGAGTTCGCCCGACGAGTCGGTAACGGGAGGATCGAACGTCGTGACGGTGGCCATCGCGCCGCCCGCGCCGACGGATGTCACGTGCGACGCGCCGACGCCTGCGAGCATCCCGGTTTCGTGGATGCCGGTTGCGGATGCCGAGGGGTATCAGATCAAGTGCGCGAAGCTGGATGCCGACGGCAATCCGGTGAGCGCGACGACGTACTCGGCGGCTGCGAGCAGCCTGACGCCGGACGATACCGGCAAGCTGCGCTACGAAGTGCCGAACCTTGAACCGGACACGGCCTACCGGGTGAGCGTCGCCGCGTTCGCGCATGGCGTGACCAGCGACTTCGTGGCCGCGCCAGACGTGACGACGCTGCCGACGCCCACCATCGACGCGCCCGTGTTCTCGCAGGTTCCGAAGTCGGTGCAGGTGGAGGCCGGCAAGGATGCGACGTTCACGGCGCAGGCCGGCGTGGGCGACGGCGGTGCGATCTCGTACGCCTGGCAGCACAAGGGCGTGAGCGAGCAGGAGTTCACCGCTGTCGAGCCGGGCGACAAGTACGCCATCGCCACCGACCCGGCCACCGGCGTGACGACGCTCACGGTGAAGGGCGTGGGCGCGGAGCAGGTGGGTGCATTCCGCTGCGTGGCGACGAATAGCAACAGCGGCCAGACGGTGAGCGCTGCCAGTGCAGCGGCTTACCTAGCCGTGACTCCCGTTAAGCCGACGGATTTGAAGTCGCGGGCGACCAGCCCCACCACGGGTGAGGTTACCTGGAAGGCAAACGGCGAAGTGCGTCGTTTCGTGGTGCGGTATTCGCGTGTGAAGTTCAATGGGAAAGACGTTGTAGAACCCGAGCGCTCCATGGTTGTCACCATTCCCGACGACGCCGCGGAAGGCGCATGTCAGCTTGATGGGCTGGAGCCCAACTCGGAGTATTCTGTCTTGATAGACGCCGCGCCGCAGGGAGGGTTCATTGCTTCGGGCAGCCAAGTAGGAACGTCCTTCACCACGCCGCTTGCGAGCGGGCTCGAGACGGCCACGGTGTCCCCGGACAAGGAGCTGGTGGAACCCGGCGAAACGGTGACGTTCAAGGTGACAACGAACGTGGACGGCATGTTGCCGGAGCAGCTGGAGTACCGTTGGCAGCGCAACGCGTTCGGCGAGGCGTGGGTCGACGTGGAAGGCGAAGACGGTGCGAAGAAGGAACTTTCCGTCACGGCGCCCGAGGGCGGGTCGGTTGACGGCTATCGCTGCATCGTGACATCCACGAGAACGACGATCGGCGAAAACGGCAAGGTAGTGGGCATCGACCAGAAGAGCGTGACCAGCTCCACCGGCTTGCTGCTGACGAGTGTTCCCGTGGCGCAGCCCGTGCAGCTTGCGGCCGAGCCGGACATCGTCTCGGTGCATCTGAGCTGGGCGAGCAACGACGTGCGTCCCGTCACGTACCAGGTGCAGTATGCGGAAGGCCCTAAGCCGAGCGAGAACGACTGGATAACTGTGGACAACGTGGGATCCAGCACGTCGTGCGACGTGGAGGGCTTGAAGGCGAACACGGTGTATTCCTGGCGCGTCCAGGCCGTGGTGCGCGATGAGCTGCAGTCCGAGTGGGCTCAGGCCGATACGTTCACCACGCTCGAAGAGCCCAGCGCGCTGGCCACGGTGTCGGTGACGCCGCGCTGGGGCGAGGCCGTGGCGGGCACTTCCGGAAACATCGTGTACACGGCGATGACGAACTTGGACGGTCTGGAAACCGACGAGACGCTGTCGTACCTGTGGCAGGAGAGCGCGACCGGTGATGAGTGGAAGGATCTCGATCTTCTCTCGGGCGAGGGCGAGGAGTTCTCCAAGCTCAGTGTATCCACGGGGAACGTGAAACCGCGCTCGTGCCTGTACCGCTGCGTCGTGACGGCCAGCAAGGGCGGCTCCGCGCTGAAAACCATAACCAGCGATCCGGTCAGCTTCAGAACGACGGCGAAGCCTCCTACCTCGTTGCTGGCTCAGAACATAACGGCGGCCACAGCGGATCTGTTGTGGGAGGGCTCCCTTGTCGACGGGCTGTCCTACCGCGTGTTCTGGCGCGCATCGGGAGTCGCCGAATGGGCTAGCTCGGCCGACCTGACGGAAGCGAAGTATACGCTGAACGGCCTCATGCCCGCCACCACCTACGAGTGGTACGTGCAGGTGATGGACAACGGCGAGCCGTCGGCATGCTCGGCTACGTCGCTGTTCGTGACGCAATCGCTGTCGCCGATCCCTCAGCTCACGCGTGTGGTGGTGGGTCCGGTGGACCAGACGCCCAGCGCGACCGAGAAGGCGAAGTTCACGGCGTACACGAACGTGGACGACATGCTGAGTGCGGGCGCGACCATGACCTACAAGTGGGAGAAGCGGGATCTGGGTTCGAATCCCGATGATCCCAAT
>OLRC01001825.1_pt1 | contig 12746 bp, 10 predicted proteins | sample 1672081 | NCBI WGS metagenome assembly OLRC01 (sample SAMEA3136643, study PRJEB25190) | human gut metagenome | biome: human gut; feature: human-associated habitat; material: faeces | place: Austria | collected 2013
TCTCGAAACCAGCCTGCATAAGTGCACAAACACCACCGCAAAGTACTGCCTGCTCACCGAAGAGGTCTGTCTCTGTCTCTGTTCTGAATGTTGTCTCAAGAAGACCAGCTCTTGCTCCACCGATTGCAAGACCATATGCAAGTGCACGATCCCAAGCTTTTCCTGTAGCATCCTGCTCTACAGCGATAAGGCAAGGTGTTCCTTTTCCAGCCTGATACTCACTTCTTACTGTGTGTCCCGGTGCCTTAGGAGCGATCATTGTTACATCTACATTCTTTGGTGGGTTGATGCATCCAAAGTGAATGTTGAAACCATGAGCGAACATTAACATGTTACCTTCTTCAAGGTTTGGTTCGATATCTTTCTTGTACATATCTGCCTGTAACTCATCGTTGATCAGGATCATGATGATGTCAGCCTGTTTTGCTGCTTCAGCTGCTGTGAATACTTTGAATCCCTGAGCTTCAGCTTTTGCCCATGATTTACTTCCTTCATAAAGACCAACGATAACATCGCATCCAGACTCTTTTAAGTTCAGAGCATGTGCATGTCCCTGGCTACCATAACCGATGATAGCAATCTTCTGTCCCTCTAATACTGATAAATTACAATCTTCCTGATAAAAAATTCTTGCTGCCATTATAGCATACCTCCTAAAAAATAAATGATTTTTTATTTTCTTAAACAAGGGGTCGCCCTTCCACCGGGCTCGTCTCTGTTTAATGTCTGATTAAAATGTGTTACTGTTTGTCCATTATAATATATCAATTATAATGTGTTGATGTTTCCTTCCTGATCAATGACTGTTACATCCTTGATTCCTCTCTGCAATCCGGTAATACCTGTTCTTGCAAGTTCAAGAATCTCGTAACCTTCCAGAAGTTCCAGAAACGCATCTACTTTTGAACCATTTCCTGTCAGTTCCACCATCAGGGAATCCTTCTCTACATCAACAATCTTCGCGCGGAATATATCCGCCACAGATATGATCTCCGTTCTCTCCGTCTTATTCGCCCGAACTTTCACCATGATCAGTTCACGATATACCGAATCTTCCGGCTGAAGTACTTTGATCTCAATGACATCTTCCAGCTTTCTGACCTGCTTTTCGATTTGCGATAAAATCAGCTCATCTCCGCTGGCCACAATGGTAATTCTGGTAAATCTCGGATCTGCCGTAACTCCGGCAGTTATACTGTCGATACTGTATCCTCGTCTGCTGAACAGTCCGGATACACGGCTTAATACACCGGGATTATTGTCTACCAACAATGAAAATACTCTTTGCATATTGCACCTCTTTTCTATCATTTATAAAAAACAGAGTGCGTTCTGTTTTTTTATAATAACAACTACTTCTTCTTTTGTCAAGTATTGGCACCCATATTTTTACATTTTTCACAAAATGCAGGATTACCGCATTATTTCAGGATGATCCCGGCAATGTCTTCCGGCGTCCCGGCAACGTATACTGCGCCTGCTTTTTCCAGTTCTTCACGGTTGCCGAATCCGTATAATACCCCCATACAATCAAGCCCTTCCTGCTTTGCCCCAAGCACATCATGTTCACGGTCACCGATCATCAGTATCCTCTTCTTATCCTGCATCCGGCAGGTATCGATCAGATATCCGATCACCTCTGCCTTACTGCCTCTGCCTCCGTCCAGTTCCATACCTGCCACATATTCAAAATATTGATCCAGGTCAAAATGTTCAATGATCCTTCTCGCATATACTTCCGGTTTGGACGTCGCAACAAAAAGTCTTTTTCCTGCTGCCTTCAATGCCTTTAATGATTTTTCAAATCCGGAATACACCGAACACTCAAAAATCCCCGTATCCTGATAATATTCCCTGTAATACTCCACCGCCTTCCAGCTTTTCTCATCGTCAAATCCATAGAATCTGGCGAACGAATCGGTAAGCGGCGGACCGATGAATTTATATAATTTTTCCCGTTCGGTCTCTTCGATTCCGAATTTCTCCAGCGCATACATCACCGAATTCGTAATTCCCTGTGAAGAATCGATGATCGTGCCATCCAGATCAAAGAAACAGATATCATACATTTTATCAAGCTTTTCTTTTTCCATATTCTCTACCTGCCTGCTTCAAAAAATACCGGAGCCGTCCTTCTGCGTTTTTTCCGCATCCGTCACACCCCGGTATTATTATAACCGTTCCATCTATACTTTTGCAAACTGTATCATCCAGAGAAGCAGAAGATGCACCGGATAAAATCCGTAGAAAAACCATTTTTCCCAGCCGTGTGCTGTTTTGTCTTCTTTGTTATACATACACTGTATAACCACTCCTGATGCTGCCGGCCCGATACAGGCGCATGCAGAATGTATGAGCGCACTCTCCAGCCCGCAGTCCGCCCTGTATGACAACACATTCAGCAGAAAGAAGAGTCCCGCTGCTTTTCCATATGCCAGTGATACTTTTTTCCTGTCCCCATATGCATTTGCAAACAGCATCGTAAATACCGGTGCCAGAAGTGCCCAGTCCGTCCAGAGCGAACAGATTACCAGCACGCACAGCCATAGCATTTTCTCCCCTTTATGTTTTACATGATCTGCAACCCACACCACTCCCAGACATAGAAGAAGGCTGAACATCATGTTCAGGTTCGTCTGTTTCAATGCCAGCATGAAGGGAATCTGTGAAAGGATCCCGAATACAAGCAGCCGCAGTGCATAGTTCTTTACAGATCTTGTGTAATGATATCCTTCCACAAGGAAATAGCACATAGTAATGGCTGTAAAATACCCGATATCAACCATAACTTCCTGCCCTGTACTGCCTTCTTTTAAAAATATATAGGCAAAATGATTACAGAACATAGCTGCCATTGCCAGATATTTTATTGCATTTCTACTCATACTTCCCTCTCCATTTTCATTCTTCGATATTTCTGATAAATCCGACATAGGTCGCTCCAAAATAAACTACATATACGCCAAAGAACAGGGCGAATGAAATTGCAAAATACTGTAACACCGGTGTACTGACTCCTGTATAGAAGTTAAATCTGGCACCCATATACACCGCTATGATCCCGCTGATCACTGCCGAAAGGATTGCCGGACACAGATAATACCCGGACAGCTGACGGAATACGGTCTGTTGGATCTCGCGTCTTCCAAGGCCGATTTTCGAAAGCACCTGGTAGCGGAACCTATATTTTGCCGAATCACTCAGCTGCTGTACCGATAACACCGTCAATGCAATACACAAAAATACCAGCCCGATATACATACATGGGAATGTGATACAACTCATCATATATCTGACCTCAGCCGATGCATTTTCCCGCACAAGATTCACCGCAGCATATGTGACAATGGTATCCGTACCATAACATACATTATCATCGTCTTCTTCCATGTATGTATGACCGGCATAATCATGTTTATCTGACAGATCATCCAGCTTATTCTGCAGGTTATCCGGCACTTTTTTCTTCACACTTACCGCAAGTTCCGAATAGTACGGTGTCATCTGCTGTATCCGTTCATCCGGCACAACAATGATATAATCACCGCCGTTATGTCCGTCCTGCGAAAATGATTCGGTGCAGATCTTCCTGCAGGTCAGTGTCTCTCCTCGGTCCTGAAGCTTCACGTCATCCGTAAAATTTCCGGTTTCCTTATACACTCTTTGCTTCATCTGAAGGATATATTCATTTTTTCCAAGCGTTTCCGTGGAATATCCCAGCATTTTTCTCAGATGATTGTAATCACTCAGCCCCATATATGTATCATATCTGCAATATGCATCATCATCGGAACCTTTACGTATCTTTTTCTCATCCGGTGTTCCGTCTTCTCTGCGGTACTCATCTCCAAAATACCGCAGATGCGTATACAGCCATGTATTCATTACGTTCGTATGATTTTCATAAATACGGTACACGCACGAATCCTTTACACCTGCTTCTTCTCCGACAATATCCAATTCCTTTTCAAAATCATATTCCGGATTCTGACTGTTCACCTGTACATCAAATGGAAATTTCATCTCTAAAACCTGATTCTGCCAGTCCGTAAACATTAATGCAACCGAGCACCCCAGAAATGCGACCATAAAAAGCACCGTAAGTGTTCCCATGGTAAACCGCATCGTTTTCAATTTAGATGCAAACTGACGCAGCAGGAACAGATTCTGCCCCCGGTAGACCGCATTTCCTTTTTTCTTCACATAGCAGATGATCCATGCGGAAAGCCCTGTATAAAACACATACATTGTAATAAACAGACCCGTCAGAAATACTGCTGCCCCTCCCGGCGACTGTATATTTCCGCTCAGTATCCAGACACCGAACGCAAAGATGAAAAGAATGGAAAACGGCAGTAATAACCGCTTTATTTTTTCATTCTTTTCTTTTAATTCCTCATTCTTCTGATTTTCTCTCATCAGATCATGAATGTTCATCTTGCGGAATTTCCGGCTGCACCGGAACAGTGCCAGCAGATAACATCCTGCAAAGCAGCACACAGTCATAAGGAAACAATATCCATTGAATTCCAGATGGGGTCTTAGTTCCACCTGTATGACACTATAAAGGACAACGAGCAGCACCTGCTGAAGCAGCATTCCAAGGCCCAGTCCTATCACAAAGGAACACACACCGAGCAGCAGATTTTCTTTCATATAAAGCCCGGACACTTCCTTTTTATTCATTCCGATCAACAGATAGATACCGAATTCACGGCTCCTTTTTTCCAGCATGAACCGTACCATATAATTGATCAGCCATGCAACGATCAGTACAATAAAGAATGTGGCAATACCGATCATCGCTGCCATTATCGCTGCCATTTCATACATTTTCTGAAGATCCTTCGAAAAAATAATACTGTTAAATGCAAACATCAATGATACCACAAATGTCATCGTCAGCACATACACCAGATAATCTCTGGCGGAACGTCTGACATTGCGCAGTGCAAGCTTACCGAACATCTGACAGTTCACCTCCTGTCAGAGATAATACATCCAGGATCTTATTCAGAAATTCCCGCCTTTCTTCCACTCCTCTTACCAGTTCATGGAATATCTTTCCATCTTTCAAGAAAAGAATACGGCTGCAGTAGCTGGCTGAAAACGCATCATGTGTAACCATGAGGATCGTAGAGTGCATATCACGATTCATCTTGCGGAATGTTTCGAGCAGCATCTGTGCCGCTCTGGAATCCAGCGCACCGGTCGGCTCATCTGCGAGGATCAGTTTCGGACGATGAATCATCGCTCTGGCACAGGCACAACGCTGCTTCTGGCCCCCGGATACCTGATAGGGGAATTTATCCCGGATTTCTTCGATATCAAGCAGCTTCAATATGTGATCACATTTCTCTTGGATCTCTCTTTTACTCTTGCTGTGCAGCGTCATTGCCAGCACAATATTCTCTTCTATCGTAAGTGTATCTAACAAGTTGTAATCCTGAAATATGAATCCCAGATTGTCTTTCCGAAATTCCGCCAGTGCCTCATCACTCAACTCCGTAATATCCGTTTCTCCGTAGTATATATGCCCTGCAGTCACACGGTCAATCGTAGACAGCATATTCAAAAGTGTTGTCTTTCCGGAACCCGATGCTCCCATGATTCCCACAAATTCTCCTTTTTGGACGCAAAAGCTTACCCTGTCTACCGCTTTGGTGATGTTCGTATCACTTCCGTAATATTTTTCCACATCACACACCCGGATCTCTCCATCCGGGATTCTGCCTCCTGCCAGGATTCTGTCTGTTTTTTTCTCTGTTGTCTTGCCATGCTTTCTTATTCTTCTCATCCATATCATCCTTTCCGGTCTTTTTGTAATACTCTTTTTCATCTCTACTTTACCCGTCCGGACCAGAAAGATGTATCGATGTATCTTTCAGTTATCTTACATTTTTGAAAGATAACTGCTGACCGGAAATGTAAGGATCATCTTCGTGCCTTCACCACGAACAGATTCCGCCTCGATGGCAATTCCAAGCTTTTCACACAGACGTCTACACAGATAAAGCCCCATCCCCGTAGATTTCTTACCATTTCTTCCATTGGAACCGGTAAAACCTTTTTCAAAGATTCTGGACATCTCTTCTTCCCGTATTCCGGTTCCGTTATCTTCTACGATCAGCCGGACACCATGACCGTACCTTTCCGTGTAAATATGAATATACGGATGGACCTTTGGATTCTCACTTTTATATTTCACACTGTTCAGCATAAGCTGGTTCAGTATAAAAAGGATCCACTTTTTATCGGTATACGCAAGATCAGGGCACTCCACTTCCCCGCGCACTCCGTTACTAATTAGATAATACTTATTTTTTATCAAAATTTCAGAAGCCGCCTTCCCAAAGTCTGTCTCTTCAATCATATAGTCTTTGTATACCTTTTCCATTCTGGCATAATACAGAACCATATCTACGTCATTTTCAATCCGTTGATTCTCAAGACCGATCTGTCTGGTCACTTCGTCTTTATGATTCTCACACGCAAGCTGGATACTGGTAATCGGTGCTTTGATCTCATGCACCCAGCTTTCGATATAATCCCGATAATCATTCTGTTCATCTTCAAGCATACGGATCCGTTCGATCACAGATTTATTCGATCGTCTGATCAACTCTCGGTAGATCCGATCTTCCAGATATGGTGAAGCTGGCAGCAATTCTCCAAGCAGATATCTCTGATCTACATTTTCCAGAATATGTTCTGCCCTGTCAAAATATTTCTTCCTGCGATAATATCCTGTCACAATCCATATCCCAAGGATGATCCACCAGAAAATGAGAATCAGTGCAGCTGCGTTTCTGTTATACCCTGTAATATAGAAGAACCCCATCAGTAATATCATACACAGGAGGTGAAGCAGACATATCAGAATCTTATCTTTTATATATTCCGAAAATCTCATATGCGGTACCCCATTCCCCGTTTTGTCTCAATGAAATCCGTCACTCCGATGTCAGCCAGTTTTCCTCTGAGTCTTGTAACATTCACACTTAATGTATTGTCATCTATGAAGACTTCATTGTCCCACAGATATTCGATCATATCCAGTCTCGGAACAATCTCACCCTTTTTCTGATATAGAAGATGCAGGATCTTCAACTCATTTTTCGTAAGATCTGTCTTTTTTCCTTCATGCTCTATGCAGCCTCCCACAACATTTAGAATTACACCTTTATATTCCATGTTCAAGGCATTACCCCTTGATTTCTCTGCATTTTTATCAGTAGTTCTTTTTAGTACTACGCCTATTCTTGCCAGCAGAATCGGTGGATTGAACGGTTTTGTGATATAATCATCTGCCCCTTTCAAGATTCCGGTCAGTTCATCCATGGAATCTGTCCGGCTGGTCAGAAATATGATTGGAATATCTGAATGTTCTTTCAGCTTCGTACAGATGTCAAAGCCGCTTTCCCCCGGAAGATTCCAATCCAGGAGTACCAGATCCGGTGCCGGTATCATGCTGCATATCTGCTCTGCCGTATCTTTAAATTCTTCGATTATCTCTGCTTCATAAAAAGCATTTTCCAGGAGCTGTTTTAATTCCTTTCGGATACCCGGATCATCTTCTACAATAACAATCTTCATGTCGTTCTCCTCATGATGTTCCTTTTATAATTATACTGATAAATACAGAACAGATTGTAGAAAATACGCTTTTACATTTTCCAAAATCTGTTCTGTATAGCATATAACATACGTTGAATATGTTTGTATTATTTCACAAGAAGTGATGTTCCAGTCATCTCAGCCGGCTGTTCCATACCCATCAGTTCGATCAGTGTAGGAGCAATATCTGCCAAGCATCCGTCTTCTTTCAACTTGTATGCAGGATCTGCGTTTACAAGGATGAATGGTACAGGATTGGTTGTATGTGCTGTAAATGGCTCTTTTGTCTCTTCATCGATCATGTACTCTGCATTACCGTGATCCGCACAGATGAACATCTGTCCGTCAGCTTCTTTTAATGCTTCGTAAGCCTTTCCTACACACTCGTCAACTGCTTCAATCGCTTTTACAGCAGCTTCGATCACACCAGTATGACCTACCATGTCAGGGTTGGCAAAGTTAATTACGATAACATCATACTTATCAGACTTGATTGCTGCAACGAGCTTATCACATACTTCATATGCACTCATCTCTGGCTTCAAATCATAAGTAGCAACCTTTGGAGATTTTACAAGAATTCTATCTTCTCCTTCATTTGGTTCCTCTACGCCGCCATTGAAGAAGAATGTTACGTGAGCATACTTCTCTGTCTCAGCGATACGTGCCTGTTTCTTGCCATTCTTGGCAAGGAACTCACCAAATGTATTAGTGATTTCTTCTTTCACAAATGCGACCTGTTTATTTTCGATTGTAGCATCGTATTCTGTAAAGCATACAAATGTTGTCTTGATTCTGTCTCCTCTGTCAAATCCGTCAAAGCTGTCGTCACAGAATGTTCTTGTGAGCTCTCTTGCTCTGTCCGGGCGGAAGTTGAAGAATACTACGGAATCATTTTCTTTGATCGTTGCAACCGGTGCGCCGTCCTTTGTTACTACAAATGGTACAACGAACTCATCCGTTACATCTGCATCATAAGAAGCCTGGATTCCCTCTGTAGCAGAAGCAGCTGTCTTGCCTTCGCCTGCTGAAAGTGCCTTGTAAGCCTTTTCTACACGATCCCAGCGGTTATCACGATCCATTGCATAATAACGTCCGGAAACACTTGCAACCTCTCCTACGCCGATTTCTTTCATCTTAGCTTCTAACTGCTCTACATACTCTTTTCCGGAAGCCGGTGGTGTATCACGGCCATCCAGGAAGCAGTGTACGTATACTTTCTCAAGTCCCTGTCTCTTAGCCAGTTCCAGAAGGCCGAAAATATGTCCGATGTGGCTGTGAACACCACCGTCAGATACCAGCCCCATCAGGTGCAGTGCAGAATCATTCTTCTTGGCATTCTCACATGCAGCCAGAAGTGCTTTATTCTCGAAGAATACACCATCTTCAATTGCCTTTGTGATCTTTGTCAGTTCCTGATAAATGATACGTCCGGCACCCATATTCATATGGCCAACTTCTGAGTTACCCATCTGTCCGTCCGGAAGTCCTACTGCCAGACCGGAAGCCTGTCCTTTTACAAAAGGACATTCCTTCATTAATTTATCCATCACCGGGGTATTTGCCAGCGCAATGGCATTTCCCTCTGTACGGTCATTCAGACCATAACCGTCAAGAACCATTAAAACAACAGGTTTTTTGCTCATAATTCATCCTCTCTTTCCATTGTAACAATCCTATACTATTGTATTTCATTATTGTTACACAAACACTTATTATATTACATAATTTGAACGGGATTGCAAGTGTTCACTGCAAATTTCCCACGATATCTATCGATTTTAAATCCAGATCCACATCATCAAAATACTGTCCATAACGCCTTCCGGACGTATAGGCATAAGGAGAAACTCCCGGTTTTTCGACATTTTTATACGGATAAAAGAATCCGTCTTCATCAATTCCCACATGATTGGAGATGTCTGCCAGATAATGATAAAATGCTTTGATCTGTTTTTTTTCTGTCAGAATCGAAGTCGTAAGCGAATCCTGTATGCACGGAATCATCCGCAATTTCAGACTGCCGGAATCATCAATCTGAATCTGTGCAATCGTTGTGTAAAGTTTTCCGGTAGAAAACCAGAAATTTCCCACGCTGTATGCCACCGGCACATTTTTTATAAACTCAACGCCCTGCAGACGGTGCGGATGTCCACCAATCACGGCGTCTGCACCAGCTTTTACACAAAGGTCTGCAATCTCTGTCTGATCCTGCCCATAATGGATCTTTCCTTCTGTTCCCCAGTGAACATACGCGATCACATAATCACTGTTCTTCTTCGCACGCTTCAGTTCTTTCTTCCATACCTCTTCCTGCTGGGTCTTTAATACTCCCGGTTTCTCCTTCTGGGCTTTCTGTGTAAAATGATAAAACCTTTCGATTTCCGTTGCAGATACAATCGCAATCTTTCGTCCACCTGTGACCACATAACGCACAGCGCTTGCCTCTGTCAGATTTCTGCCACCACCACTGTACGGAATTCCCGCTGCATGCAATGCATCCAGCGTATCTAAAAATCCCTGCTCACCATAATCAAACACATGATTATTTGCCACAGAGACCATATCTATTCCCAGTGTGCGCAGGAATCCGGCATCTTTGGGATCTGCCCGAAAACAGTATGCTTTGCCAACCTGCCGCTGTCCCCGTGTTGTATAAGCAAACTCATTGTTTGCCATCGTAAAATCTGCCGAAATCAGTTCCTTTTTTGCTTCATCGGAAAAATAATCCGCCATATGATTCTTTGCCGTCTTCCCCGTACACCAATTCTCATCCAGACAGATATCCCCGACAAAATCCAGACGGATGCATGCCGGATCGGATGCTTCTTTCCAGATCACATCCTCATACGAATATGACATATACTGTTGCTGCCTGCAATACATAAGCCACAGAACATGCATGCTGTTTCCGGTAAACCGATACCACAGATCCGGGTCCTGATTTCCATTTTCCAGCTGTGTATACAGACTCTGCAGCACACCGCTCCCATACTTCGTTTCAATCCATCCCATAAAGGCTTCATCCACCGGATATTTCTGAAAAAACTTTCCGGAGGCAGTCCTTAAAATCTGGTTTTCCAGATCCTGTACTTCCGGCTCGGTTTCCTGTGATTTCTCCGTGACCTGGGAGGTTTTTTCCTCATATTCAGTTTGTACTTCCTTAGTCTCTTTCAGCGGCTGTGTATTTTGGATGATGCCATGTGTCAAAGCAAAAATAAACAACAAGAGAACGACACATTCCAGACATTTTTTCTTCATGTGTAAAATTTCAAAGGCTATTCACCTGAAATTCAGATGAATAGCCCTATAACCATACAATATCAGATTCTAGTAGTTTACAATCTTACCGAAATCAGCTTTCAGGGATGCTCCGCCAACCAGACCACCATCGATGTCCGGCTTTGCGAACAGCTCTGCTGCATTTCCTGCATTTACAGATCCGCCGTACTGGATACGAACAGAATCAGCAGTAGCCTGATCATAGATTTCAGCTACACATGCACGGATTGCGCCACAGACTTCCTGTGCCTGATCGGATGTAGCAGTCTTGCCTGTTCCGATTGCCCAGATTGGCTCATAAGCGATTACCATGTTTGCAACGTCTGCTGCTGCAACGCCTGCAAGATCAGATTTGATCTGAAGTCTGATCCAGTCAAGTGTTACACCCATCTCTCTCTGCTCTAAAGTCTCTCCACAGCAAAGGATTGGAGTAAGTCCTGCCTCGATTGCCTTCTTAACCTTCTTATTTAAGAGAACATCATCCTCTTTGAAGTAGTCACGTCTCTCGGAATGTCCGATTACAACGTACTTAACACCAGCGTCTACCAGCATCTCTGCGGAGATCTCACCTGTGTATGCACCCTTCTCTTCGAAGTACATGTTCTCGGCACCAACCTGTACGTTGGTTCCTTTCACAGCCTCTACAACCGGTACGATATCGATTGCAGGTACACAGTAAACAACATCTACGCTGTCAGATACTACTAATGGCTTTAACTCTTCTACTAACTTTACAGCCTGGCTTGGAGTCATGTTCATTTTCCAGTTGCCGGCTACGATTTTCTTTCTTGCCATGATTTTTATTTCTCCTAATCTGTAAATAATTTAACTGTCTTTTATTTATCGTCTGCTGCTACTACGCCTGGCAGTTCCTTACCCTCTAAGAATTCAAGGGAAGCTCCACCACCGGTAGAAATATGACTCATCTTATCAGCATAACCCATCTGGTTAACAGCTGCAGCGGAATCTCCACCACCGATGATTGTTGTTGCATCGGTCTCTGCAAGAGCCTTAGCTACTGCAAGTGTACCAGCTGCAAGTGTCGGGTTCTCGAATACACCCATCGGTCCGTTCCATACTACAGTCTTAGCTGTCTTAACAGCATCTGCAAACATCTCTGCGGACTTAGGTCCGATATCGCATCCCTCACGGTCTGCCGGCATAGCTGTGATATCACATACTTCTGTCTCTACAGGTCCGTCGATTGGATCCGGGAAATCCTTGATGGTAACAGCATCTACAGGAAGAAGGATCTTCTTGCCCATCTTCTCAGCCTTAGCCATCATTTCCTTACAGTAATCAAGCTTCTCATCATCGCAGAGAGAAAGTCCGATCTCATATCCCTGAGCCTTGATGAATGTGTAAGCCATACCACCACCGATGATAAGAGTATCACACTTCTCAAGCAGGTTGTTGATAACGTTGAGTTTGTCTGCTACCTTAGCACCACCGAGGATTGCTACGAATGGACGTACCGGATTCTCAACAGCATTTCCTAAGAAGGCGATCTCCTTCTCCATCAGGTAACCAACAACATTCTGTCCACCCTTTGCAGTGATGAACTTTGTAACACCGGCTACAGAAGCGTGTGCTCTGTGGGAGGAACCGAATGCATCACATACATAATCGTCTGCAAGATCAGCTAACTCTTTGCTGAACTCTTCGCCGTTCTTGGTCTCCTCTGCACCACGGAAACGGGTATTCTGCAGAAGAATCACATCGCCGTCCTTCATCTCATCTGCTGCCTTGGTAGCTTCCTCGCCGGTAACATGATAGTCTGCGATGAACTTTACTTCCTGGCCAAGCTTCTCAGAGAGACGCTTTGCTACCGGTGCAAGGGACTCGCC
>OLRC01001830.1_pt1 | contig 12721 bp, 10 predicted proteins | sample 1672081 | NCBI WGS metagenome assembly OLRC01 (sample SAMEA3136643, study PRJEB25190) | human gut metagenome | biome: human gut; feature: human-associated habitat; material: faeces | place: Austria | collected 2013
TATTGTTTTCATACTCTTTTACAGATCCATCTTTTAATGTAATCTTCATCTTCTTATTCATCCTTTCTTGATATATAACGTTTTATTTATCCTGTCACAATTCTCTATAGATTTCTTCTATAATAAATCTATAACAGAAATAAAAAATCCCATGGACTAATAAAAATCCATGGGACGAGTTATCGCGGTTCCACCCTGGTTATCTGTTTCATATCCTTTGATCATAAACTCCAGAAACAGATCACTTAATCGACGATTAACGGTGTCAGCCGGGCTGGTTTACAGCCACTCCGAGGTGGTCTTCCTTTGTTTGTCTGCTTAGGATACTTTCAGCAAATGTATCCCTCTCTGGAAGCTTTCCACAAAGTACTCTTCTCATCAACGTTTTCTTCTTTTTGATTTCTTGTAAATTATAGCATTGTGATTCTATAAAATCAATACAAAAATAGAAAATTATAAACGATTCATTAATAAATAAGCATTCTTTACAACTGCTGCCGCCCATTCTCCGCCAACACAGTAATGTTTGTTCACTGCTGCCGCAGAAGTTCCAACATAGTAACTTCCACCTGATGTCAGGTATTTTTCATGTAAAGTTTCTGCAGTTGCTAAAAGTCCTGCTTCTTTCGTTGATTTGTTAATTCCTTTTGCATGATCCGATGTTACTCCATATCCAGTCAGATTATTATCTTCCCTCGCACGGCGGCTCGTGCCCCATGCACTTTCATGTGCAGCGATTCCCATCAAAAAGACTGCATTCACATGATATTTTTCTTCCGCCTTGACATAAGCTTTCGCATCATCATACAAAGCAGTTCCTTCCAAAATATGTTTGGCGTCTGAAACTGTGATATGACTTAGAGCACTGACATCATTTGGATTAAAATATCTTGTCTGTTCCTCTTTTTTGATCTCTCCTTTGAACTTCTTGATCTGCTTCTTGATCGTCTGAACCTTTTCTTCCATTGGTTTGATCGGAAGTATCTGTTCGTTCTTTAAATACTGATCAAGCTGAATCGTTTCATTCATATCAAGCAAAGTCTCAAAATCCGGATGATTGATTCCAAAGACATATTTGCTTGCGATCGTTCTCAGATTCTCATCTCCAAATAAATCTGCAAGCTCATATAAATCTTCTCTTAACTGCTCATCTTTTTTAGAAATCTTCATAGAAGGAGTGATCTCCTGACCATATAAAGCAATCTCCGCCTTGGAATTTGCTGTATACTTTTTGTAAAATTTATTTATAGATCGTGCTTTTTGCTGTTCCAGGCGAATCTCTTCCTCAATTTTTGCTTTTTGTTTTTTCAACCGTTTCACTTTCGCCTGTTTATCCTTGATCCTTCCTTCGATCGTATCCGAAGAACTCTTACTGATCACTTGTGTTGGCATTGGAATGACTTTGTTTTCTTCCTTTTTCTTTGATTTTATCTTCTTTGTCTTAGTATGTTTCTTGCTTGTTGTCTTTTTCTTCTGTTGTTCTTTACTTTGCGTTCTTTTTGTTTCTTGCACCGTTGCTGCTGTTTCGGTAGAAACTTCTGTTGTCACTGCCTGATCGGTCTGTGTATCATCTGCATAAACCGGTATTACAGAGATTGTCATAATCGCGCATACAAATGCTGTCATAATCTTACGTCTCATGATCGCTTCCTCCCTTTGTTTGAACATTGTTATGACATGATCATCTTTCTAATACTCAATTTTATCTGGTAATTTCTACCTTACTCCTTTTTGTATAAAAATTCAAGTACGCAGTGTTACGTACTTGTAAATTTTTTATTCTTTATGATGCAGGAAACAACCTTCCTCATGTGACTCGACCACTCCCACTGCCTGCAGATAGGAATAAATGATCGTTGTACCGACAAATTTCATTCCACGTTTCTTTAAATCCTTTGAAATCTGGTCGGATAATTCTGAAGATGTTTTTCCCGTCTCATGGATGATCTTATGATCTGTAAACTTCCATAAATATTCAGAAAAGGTTCCGTATTGTTCCTGGATTTTCATAAAAATAGTCGCATTTGATACGGCAGCAGATATTTTTCTTTGGTTTCTTATAATTCCTTTATTTTCTTTTAATTGCGCTTGTTTCTCCTCATCATATGCACTCACTTTATATACATCAAAATCATCAAACGCTTCTCGTTTATTTAACACACACTCCCACGATAATCCTGCCTGAAACGATTCCAAGATCAGCATTTCAAACAATTTATGGTCGTCATAGACAGGCACTCCCCATTCTTTATCGTGATACTCAATATATATCGGATTCTTTGGATTAGCCCAACTGCATCTGTCTTTTCCATCGTGATATTTCATAAAAATGTCTTCCTCCATTATGTTTATTATAGTATAACTGACATCTTTGTCAGATCATCTAAAATCCACATTCACAACCACAATCTCCGCTTTCGTTCCGACCCTCATATTCGGGCCAAATAAACCGACACCTGAAGTTACGATCTGATGCGCATTTCCAACCTTACGATATCCATACGGATTCTTCCAAAACAAATGAATTGTAATATTCCCAGGGAACAGCTGTCCATCATGCGTATGCCCGCAAAGATCAATGTCTACTCCTGCCTGATTTAACTCTTCCAACTGCCTTGGCTCATGATCCAGTACGATCACAGGCTTTTTAAGATCCATTCCATTTACCAGTTCTTTTGGAGTCTTACGTCTGCTGATCCCACGGCCTACTTTCTCAGCATCTGGTCTTCCATAGAGATAGAAGCTTTGATCAATACAAACAGATTCATCTCTTAATAACTTCATTCCTGCCCTTTTTACAAATTCATCCATTCTTGGATCGCTGACCTTTTTCTCCCGACCGCTGCCAAATGTAAATCCTGCAAGAATCTTTTCATCAATATCATGATTTCCATAAACTGCATAAACACCGTATTGACTCTTTAGCTGTCGAAATATCTTGACCAACTGATCTGGATCATCTAATGCATCATATTCATTATCAAAAATGTCTCCTGCGACCACGATCAAATCTGGACTTTGCTGATTTACTTTCATTACCATCTGTTTCATCTGAGAACATCCAATATTGTATCCAAGATGAAGATCTGCAAGTAAAATGATCTTTAGCTTTTTATGATTTCCTGCTTTTTTATGTATCGTTACGTGGTAGCTTGTTGTCCTGATATTCCTTGCATTACACACTCCGTAAAAACTGATCAATAAGATCAAGATCATACAAATGCTTCCAACAATCCTAAAAACTTTTGGTGTCCGAAACTTTTCCTGATCTGCTTTTACAAAATAGATCAAGATCAGGCGGATCAGATCCGCAATAAGGATCGTAAGCGCCAAATACATCAAAACACCCAGCCAGTAATTACTGATCAATTTCATAGCTCGCCGTATCGTTCCTTGTGGAAACAAAAATGCGATCAGAATACTGAATGCAAGAAATACATAGATCATGACCAAAACTGCTTTAATCCATTTCTTTTTAAAATAAACATGACAAGTCTCTAACCATTTCAATATTCGGAATAAAAAATAGACATTTAACAGCAGATAAAGTGGTGCTAAATATATTGCGATCATCTTATTTTCTGCACCCTCTTTCTTACTATATTTTTATTGATTTTTTATCAAATTCATTGTAATCGGATAAACTGTCGCCTGGTTTGTCAATGGATCTCGATTCTGATAATCAAACAATAGGATGGTTTTTGTTTCTTTAAAATCTTCATTTACCGCATGATCGAATTTTTCCATATGGGAAAATTTCCGCATATTCTTTTGTCCAAAATATGCAAGTCGTTCATCTTTTAATAAAATCTCTTCGTTGATATAACGAAGCTCGTCCTTTTGTAATGTATAATCTCCTGCAAAATCCGGACGTTTCTTTACATTTTCACGAAGATATAAGTCATACGTTAACAACTCTTTATATAATACAAGATTCTCTTCTGCTGTAATGGTTTGTATAAATTCATATAAGATTTCAAATCGGGCAATCCGGCTGTGGCTAACCTTGTCATAACCTTTCTCCCCATAAAATCTGGCAAGTGTATCATATAAAGCAAATGCAGTGTCAAATTCTTTTTCCAACAACCGCAAGGTGTTCGAAAACTGGCTGCTATTATAATAAACTTCCACCATTTCTTCCACTTTCTTTAAAACCAGTACATCTTCATAAGGCAGCCATTTTGTATAAAGGACTTCATAAGGCGGTGTATCTTTATAAACAAGCCCATAGTTCTCTTTTTGTTTTTCCATATAAGAACCTTTTAATACTTTTAAAAAGCCTAACTGTAATTGTTCTGGACGTACTTCATAGACATCCTGAAATGACTGTTTAAAACTTTCAAGATCTTCATAGGGCAGTCCTGCGATCAGATCCAAATGTTGATGTATATTATGTCCAGCATTGATCCTTGTTACGATATCTGCAACTTTCTTAAAATCCATTTTCCTGTGAATCTCAGTGATCGTATCGATGTTCGTTGACTGAACACCAATCTCTAACTGAATCAGTCCCGGACGCATATCAGAGATCAATTCAATTTCATCATCCTTTAAGACATCTGCTGCCACTTCAAAATGGAAATTGGTAATGCCGTTATCATGTTCCTTTATATAACGCCAGATTTCCATTGCATGATCATGTCGACAGTTAAAGGTACGATCGACAAATTTGACCTGTGGCACTTTATGATCTAAGAAAAACTGTAATTCCTTTTTGACAAGAGAAAGATTTCGGAAGCGCAGGCATTTATCGATCGAAGATAAACAATAACTACATGAAAATGGACAGCCCCTGCTTGATTCATAGTAGATGATCTTATGTTCAAAATCTTCAATATGTTCATACACAAATGGAACTTTACTTAAGTCCATCACTGGACGCCATGGTGTTTCTACGATCTCATCTTCATTTCTATAAGTTAGTCCAGGAATCTTGCTAAGATCATCTCTCTTTCCATGATAATGATCAAGCACTTCAAGGAATGTAACTTCTCCTTCCCCTTTCATCACACCCGTTACCTGTGGAAGTCGTCTTAAAACTTCTCTGGAATCATAGGAAACTTCTGGTCCTCCAAGCCAGATTGGAACATCCGGCAGTAGTTTATGGATTTCCCTGATCACACGTTCTATGTATTCAATATTCCAGATATAACAGGAAAAGCAAAGGATATCTGGATGTTTCTGATACAGACTCATCAGGATATCATCCACCTGCTGATTGATCGTATATTCTGCAATCTCGACTTCATCGATATATGGCTTTGCGTAGGCACGAAGGCAGTAAACTGCAAGGTTCGAATGAATGTATTTCGAATTGATCGCTGTTAATATTGTGTGTTTCTTTGTCATATTATTTATCTCGCACTTTCTTTATTTTGTTTCATTCTGAATATCTTTTTGTTTTGTCTTACTCTGAAAATAGATAAACGAATCCGCCGCATCAAGAATATCACTAAATTCATCTCTTGGTGCGATCTCAATATATTTCTTTAATAAATCTTTCTCTTCTTTTTTATATCTTCCATAAAAAATGTCAAACAGATTATGACCCCGCATATAGGTTTTGATCTCTTCCATATGTTCTTTCATATCTTGCGGCGATGTAAAATCACGTCCCATCATCTGTATCAAATGAACTCCACTTTTGATCCTATGCAGATATTCTCTCCATTTATCATATAAAATCTCATAAAAAGCATCTTCAGATTCTATAACTCCAAGTTTTGACATGATCTCTGGATTTAAAAAATAATTTTCAAAAGAATAATATTTTAAGATCAATACATTTTTCCTTGTCACTTTTGGTAAATGATCAACATCCACAAGATTTCTCTCATCATAATATTTACAAAGCTGTCTTCCAAGCATATCTCGATCCTTACCATCACTATCACGGATCATTAAAAAACGATCCTTCATATAAAGCTGATTTATATATTTTAAGTTGGCATACGTCTTGATATTGGTACAGCTGTTTGTTGTCAAGATCGCTACACGATTTAATCTGCCGTCTTCATCATAAATTTCAGAATAATAATGATTTAACAACAATGGCAAACGGTATTTATCTTGTTTTCCTTCTACGATAAAAACAAAATCAACATTCATAAGATCGGAAGCATTATATCCAAGATCGTCTAATACCGAACTAATGTTCGTTTTCTTCTTTGCAACAGAATATGAATCTTCATCCAATATGATCTGACATAATTGTCTACTGCTAAAATTGGCTAATAAATGTGGAGAATGTGTTGTAAAGATCACCTGATTCTTCTGTGCCAGACGATAAATGATCTCACTGGCTGTCTTTTGCAGTTGTGGATGCAAAAACATCTCTGGTTCCTCTACCAGAATGATCGATGCAAGACTATTCTCATCCATTACATAAGCTTCCAGAAGAGAAAGCATATAAATACTTTTCATTCCACGCCCCAATCGTTCCACAGAAATTGAAATATCACGTTCTTTGTTATAAGCCTCTGCATTAACTTGAAGCATCTGATCAACATCATAATTCATAGAGAAAATGATATCCTCAAATCCGCCGTTCTTATGGAAGCTCTCATTAATACGTTTCTCAAACTGGTCAATGTTCATCTCATACAATTTATATTCAAATAACTTTGCAGCCTCAAATGCATTCAGCTCTTTTGGACTCTTCTGATTGATCAGACCGATACACTGAAAACAATGAGTACATGGTTTCACAGGATCAAACATACAGCAGTTTGTACGCATGATCTTAAGCAAACTGTCTTCCTGTAACATAAAAAGATCATCCTGTATCTGTTTTAAATTACGGTTCGTTCCAATGAAATAAATAGTTGGGAAAATTTCCCGAATATACTTATTATGTTTCTTTTTTCCATCGTAAAACCGCTGTTTGCCTTCTTTATTGGCAATGAATGTAAAGGTGATCTCTTCATTTTTGTAAGATGGAAGTTTGCTCTCAAAATCCTTTTTCCAAAGATCGTATTTTTTATACTGGCTCACTATACCATTTTTATGAAAAATATGAAGATCTTCTTCTGTAATGGATAATATAAATCCAATCTCTATATTTTGCATTGTCTCGTTAAAATCATCCAATGAGATTTCATAAGATCCTTCGACTGCACGCAAGGCATGAAGGATGGATGATTTTCCTGTATTATTCTTTCCAACAAGAATCAGAGCATTCTGGATATCTGATATTTCCATATGCCGGATTGATTTAAAATTCTTAATTGATAAATATTTAATTTCCATAAGATGCTCCTTTCTTTTTTTATCTTTATTATCTCATTTTTTATATTTAAAATCCAGTCACAAACAGACATATGTTAAGAAATGTTACGATCAGTGCAATCATAAAAAGTATGATCTTTAATCGTTTCGAATTCGCATATTTCCCCATGACTTTCTTTGAGGATGTCAGATAGATCTGAGTAAAGATCGTAATAGGAAGTTGAACTGCCAAAAACATCTGGGAATAGATCAATCCATCGAATGGAGATTTTATCAGTAAAATAATCAATGTTGCCGGAATCATCGTAATAAGAACTCCTAATTTCGTATCTTTATGATGAATATCATAAGGATGATCATAAATTCCAGAAAAAATCGTTCCGCCGGCCATTCCTGCTGTAATACTTGATGAAATTCCAGCAAGTAATAATGCAAGTGCAAAAATAATTGATGCTGCATTTCCAAGAAGTGGTGTTAACATGGAACCTGCTAAATGAATATCATCAATAGAATGACCATTTCCTTGATACAGGATAGCTGCTGCCATTAAGATCATTGCACTGTTAATTGCCCATCCTATGATCATGGAAAATAAGGTATCTTTAAACTCGTATTTTAACTGCTGTTCTATCACATTTTCATCTTTTAGATTCCATTCTCTGCTCTGAATGATCTCTGAATGTAAAAACAGGTTATGTGGCATCACGACTGCTCCTAGAACACTCATGACAACTGGAAGTGAACCTTTGGGAATTTCTGGCTTTACCCATCCGATCAGCGCCTGTTTCCATTCAATATCTGCAATACAGATTTCAAACAGAAAAGAGAATCCGATCAGTGATACAAATAAGATGATCAGTTTCTCGATTCTGCTGTATGCATTCGTAAACTGACAGATCAGTACGATCCCTAAAATGATAAATGTACCAATCTTTACTGGAATATGAAACAGCATTTCTAATGCCATTGCACCACCTAAAAGTTCTGCCATTGCGGTTGCGATCGATGCTGCAACTGCTGTTAATAAAATGATGTTCTTAAACCCTTTATTAATATACAGACTTGTTGCTTCTGATAAACATTTTCCTGTGACAATTCCTAGATGTGCTGCATTATGCTGTAAGATAATGAGCATGATCGTTGATAATGTGACCATCCATAACAATGTATATCCATATCCGGAACCTGCAGCGATATTACTTGCCCAGTTACCGGGATCTATAAAACCTACGGTGACTAGTAAACCTGGTCCGACATATCTTAGGAAGTTCATCGCTTCTTTTGTTGATGATTTAAAAAATTGCATCATACACGAAATGTTCCTTTCTTTTTATTTTTGTTCTATTTTGTTCTAGTTAGTCTTAACTAACTATTATTATACATAGAAGGGAAAAGTTTGCAAGCTTTGTGAAAAATTGATAGAATAAGTCATGTATTATTTTCATTTACTACTACTGAATAGCCGTAAATGGTATGCTAAATAAATAAGAAACAGGTGAATTTTATGAAATCATTACCATATTATGACGATCTGACTGCAAGACAGACGATCAAATTACGTGAACTTATTAAAACACTTCCACCTTTTGCAAAAGAGTTTTTCCGTGCGATCGACTCTACTACACAGGTGAGAACTCGAATTGCTTATGCGTATGATCTGAGAGTATTCTTTCACTTTCTGATTGATGAAAATCCTGCATACAAAAATTATAAAGTCGTAGATTTTCAGGTAAGTGATCTCGATAATATTGAATCCGTTGATCTGGAAGAATATATGGAATATCTAAAAGTATACGTTTCCGATGAGAACCATAAGCATATGCAAAATACAGAACAAGGTGTCTTTCGAAAGATGTCTGCACTTCGTTCTTTTTACGGATATTTTTACAAGCGCCAGCTGATTGAGAAGAACCCAACACTGCTTGTTGATATGCCAAAGATCCGTGAAAAGGAAATCATCAGGTTAGAGGCCGATGAAGTTGCTTCTTTGCTTGATTTTGTGGAACATGGCGGTGATCATTTAACAGGACAGAAACGTGCTTATTATGAAAAAACAAAAGAACGTGATCTTGCGATCATTACGCTTCTTCTTGGAACTGGAATCCGTGTGTCTGAATTAGTCGGATTGAATGTTGATGATGTTGACTTTCGTAATAATGGTCTTCATCTCATCCGAAAAGGACGAAAAGAAATGACAGTTTACTTTGGAAATGAAGTTGCGGATGCTTTGGAGCAGTATATGGAAGGCAGCAGAAAACTTGTTATTCCAAAGGAAGGGCATGAAGATGCTTTGTTTTATTCTATGCAAAGACGACGTATTGGTGTGCAAGCGGTTCAGAATCTTGTGAAGAAATATGCGAAGGAAGTAACTCCGCTTAAAAAGATCACGCCTCATAAACTGCGTAGTACTTATGGTACGGCTTTATATCAGGAAACGGATGATATTTATCTTGTGGCGGAAGTTCTTGGACATTCTGATGTTAATACGACCAGAAAACATTATGCAGCAATGTCTGATACGAGACGTCGTCAGGCAGCAGGAAAAGTTGTGTTAAGAGAATCTGTTTCTCATGATTCTACAAATAATAATTCCAAAAATTTATAGAAAAAAGCAGAGATCATCTATACATCGATATCTCTGCTTTTTTCTATATTTTTTTAAAATCTATTGATTTTATATGCTATGTTCTTTATAATCAGAATGTTTGTAAAAACTAGAGAGGAATATTTATTATGCTTACATTTTTAATTGTTTGTCCAGCCGTTTTTCTAGCAGGATTAATTGATGCGATTGGCGGTGGCGGTGGATTGATTTCCCTGCCAATTTATCTTTTAGCTGGATTACCGCCCCATAGAGCAATTGCTACAAATAAATTAAGTTCTTCTATGGGAACATCTGCAGCAACAATTCGCTTTGCAAAGATGGGACATATTAATTTTAAGATTGCATTAAGTTGTTCTATCACTGCTATTTTAGGATCATTTTTGGGAGCTTCTTTATCAGTGTATACGAATGAACGAATCATTCAGATTTTTATTTTAATACTTCTCCCAATCTTATTTGTATACCTTCTATTTACAAAGAAAGATTTTGATTCTTTTGCACGTAAGATTTCTAAAACAACTTATATTGCAAGTATTTTATCTGCTTTTGTGATCGGTGTTTATGATGGATTTTATGGACCTGGAACCGGAACATTTTTATTACTTTGTCTAACACGTTTTGCCGGTCTTGATGTACTGACCGCTTCTGGTGTGACAAAGTTTATTAATCTTGTGACAAACTTAACTGCATTAGTTACTTTCTTATTTTACGGAAAGGTTTATTTACTGCTTGGATTTGTTGCTGGAATCTGTTCTATTCTTGGAAATTTGATTGGATCTGGAATGCTTACAAAGAATGCTGATAAAGTATTAAAACCTGCAATTCTTGGTGTTATTTGTATTTTCTTTGTACGTACAGTTACCTCGCTCTAAATTTAATTGTTCATTAATCTCTGTCTTTAATTGGGCAGGGATTTTTTCTTTTTATATAAATGAGGAATAAAATCATTGTTACTTCATTGCTATTTCTTATTAATTATAGTAAAATTGGGATAGTTTGATGCAATATAAATCGTATCAAAAATGAATGAAGATAAAGGAAGTGCAGAAAATGGAAACTATCGGAAGAAATGATGCATGTTGGTGTGGCAGTGGAAAGAAATACAAAAAATGCCATTGCCAGTTTGATGAGAAGTTAAAGGAATTACAACAGGAGGGACATTTTATTCCTTCTCATGATATGATCAAAACACCAGAACAAATTGAAAAAATCAAAGAAAGTGGAAAAATCAACATTGCAGTTTTAGATTATGTTGCTGAACATATCAAAGCAGGTATCACAACACAGCAGATTGATGATTGGGTATATGAACAAACTACCTCTCGTGGTGCGATTCCTGCTCCGCTGAATTATGAAGGTTTTCCAAAAAGTGTTTGTACTTCAGTCAATGATCAGGTATGCCATGGAATTCCATCTGAAGATGTTGTTTTACAGGAAGGTGATATTATCAATGTTGATGTATCTACTATTTATCATGGTTATTTTTCAGATTCTTCCAGAATGTTTTGTATTGGTGAAGTTTCAGAAGAAAAGAAAAAGTTAGTCGATGTTACAAAAGAATGTATTGAAATTGGACTTAAACATGTAAAACCTTGGGCTTTGCTTGGTGATATGGGACATGCTATTCATGAACATGCTCTTGAAAATGGATATACTGTTGTAAGAGAAATTGGAGGTCATGGTGTTGGATTGCAGTTCCACGAAGATCCTTTTGTAAGCTATGTCTCAGAGCCAGGAACAGGTATGGTTATGGCTCCTGGAATGATGTTTACAATCGAACCTATGGTAAATATGGGAACTGATGAATTTTATGTTGACGAAGTTGACGAATGGCAAATTTATACAGAAGATGGACAACCTTCTGCACAATGGGAAGTTCAAGTTCTTGTTACAGAAGATGGTTACGAACTTATTGCGTACTAGATTTTATTGATCTTAACAAGAAAAAGAAAAGCACTTCGTTTTTTAAGTGCTTTTCTTTTTTACTATTTTATCATCTTTATATAACTCCAACCACTATAATATGTTTTCCCGGCATCCATCTTATATGCTCTAACTCTTACATAGTATGATTTGTTCTTATGAATATTGATATTCGTGGTAGACTTTCTTTTCCCTTTAATCTTCTTTATAACTGGTTTCTTAAATTGTTTTGATGTTGATATTTGAAGATTATATCCATCTGCCTTCTTATTTTGTTTCCATGAAATTTTACATCTTATTTTTCTAGATTTCTTGCTATATTTAATTGATGGCACTTGCAGATATAAAAAATTTTTTGTAATACTCTTGATTCCTGTATTCTCAATGAAATCTACAGAATTCACAGCATATGCATAAACCCTATATCTATAGTTTTGTCCATTTCTTACCGCATTATCTGTGTATTTATTTTTCTTTAATATCTTTAAATCTTTCCATTTGTCCTTACCCGTTTTCCTCTGTATTCGATAACCATCTGCATTTTCAACTTTCTTCCACTGAATCTTAATTCCATTCATTGTATTTGTAATTTTTTCAATGCTTGGCGGATAGAGATACATTGGTAATTCAGGTCCTGGTTCAATGATATCTTCTGGGAAATTATATTCTTGATTATCTTTTCTAGTCACATTATTTGAATCTGCTGTTTTCTCTTTTGCTGATACATTATTCTGAGCAACTGTTATTAAATTCCCAGCAATAAATAAAGATATCATCAATATGAATCCTTTTTTTAAAATTGTTCTCATGATATTTTTCTCACTTTCTTCTTATTTATTATATCATGAAATTTATATAGATACTAGTAATTTACTCCTACAAACGAAAAAAAACATCCTTATCTATATCTCTAAGAATGTTCGAATTTCATTATTAAATCTATATATAAAGGATATACCTTCAAAA
>OLRC01001831.1_pt1 | contig 12697 bp, 8 predicted proteins | sample 1672081 | NCBI WGS metagenome assembly OLRC01 (sample SAMEA3136643, study PRJEB25190) | human gut metagenome | biome: human gut; feature: human-associated habitat; material: faeces | place: Austria | collected 2013
GGAGTTATCTTGCAGGTTCTCTGCTTGCTCGCTGCTCTCTGCAACTTGGGAGTGGAGGCGGCTGCGCTTGTTCTGCAAGTTCAGTCGAAAGATAAACCCCGGTCGCCCCAAGGGGACGAACCGGGACCCAAATAAATCCGAACCGCCGAAGCAAGTCCGAGAGCCGTGGGGAGTAAGCAGCTCCCTGCGGCTCGCCTGCATTATACGCGACACGCCCCGTAGCTTCAACCGATTACCGTGATGAGATAACTCACCCTATCGTGGCGAGATGGTTTCCTTTAGAATGGGGCGACGCGCTCGACAAGGACGACGCACATTCGCCTCATCACCCAGGACGCCTTATGAAACACGCCGCACCCGCCGACCAGACGCCCGCTCCTGCAAGCTCGCCTGAAACCACCGCCCGACGGCGTTTCTCGGCTCCCAAGATCATCGGCATCGTCGCGGGCTCCATTGTGGGCCTGCTGCTGATCGCCTACGTGGCCGGCGGCCTTTACTTCACCGACCGCTTCATGCCGAACACCGTGCTGGGAGATCACGACGTGTCGCTGAAAACGTCGTCCGAAGTGCAAGCCATCCTCGACGACGCCTTCAGCGATTACACCGTGGCGGTTTCGGGGCAGGGCTTCTCGATGAAGCTCTCCGCGAAGGACGCGGGCGTCTCGTTCGACGGGCAAGCCATCGTCTCCGAAGCGCTGGGCAACACGAACCCCTGGCTGTGGCCGCTCGAAATCACGCGCGAACACGATGAAACCGACAGCTTGGCTGCCTCCAGCGGGAGCGGCCTCGCGAACGCGGTGCGCACCGCCGTCGACGAGTTCAACGCCACGGCCACCCCGCCGACGGACGCGGTCGTCGCATTCGACGAGCAGAAGAACGCGTTCGCCGTGCAGCCCGAGGCGACCGGCACCGCCCTCGACGCCGATGCGGTGGCCAAAGCCATCGGCTCCGCCATCGCCTCGATGCAGCCCACGGCCAAGCTGACCGCCGACGCGCTGCAGCAGCCCGCCGTGCCCGCCACCGACCCGAAACTCCAAGCCGCAGCCGAAGCAGCGAACCAGCTGGTCAAAGTCGATATGCAGCTGATGATGGGCGGCGACGTGGCCGCGGAGGTCAACCCGGCCCTCGTCTCCACCTGGATCAGCTTCGACGAGAGTCTTACGCCCTCCCTCGACGAGGAGGCGCTCGTCGCCTGGGCGAAACAGCTCGAAGCCGCATGCGACACCGTGGGAACCGAGCGCACCTACACGCGCCCCGACGGCAAGGTGATCACCGTGGCGGGCGGCCCGTACGGCTGGCTGACCGACGGCGAAGCGCTGCTCGAACTCGTGAAGGCAGGCGTGGCGAACGGAACCGTCGGCGCAGTGGACATCCCCTGCAAAACCACCGGCACCGCGTACAACGGCGCAGGCGCGCAGGACTGGTCGGCGCGCTACTGCGACATCGACCTCTCCGAGCAGCACGTGCGCTTCTACGATGAAACCGGCACGCTGATCTGGGAAGCCCCCTGCGTCAGCGGCACGCCGAACGGCGCGCACAACACCCCCACGGGCGTGTTCTGGCTCAACCAGAAAGCAAGCCCGTCGGTCCTGAAAGGCACGAACCTCGACGGCTCGAAATACGAATCCACCGTGCGCTACTGGATGCCGTTCGTCGGCAACGTCATCGGCCTGCACGACGCCGACTGGCAAGCCGCGTTCGGCGGCACATTGTACCAGCAGGGCCGCGGCAGCCACGGCTGCGTGAACCTCCCCGTCGGATCGGCCGCCGACCTCTTCGGCATCATCCAGTCCGGCGACGTCGTGGTCTGCCACTGGTAAGGGCGAACGCGGAATGTCGAAAACGAAGCCGGTTCTGCAAGTTTTTCGACTTTGTGGCAAGCGTGACAATGAGCGACCAGGGGGTTCTCATCAGCGTTTCGGAGCGTTTCGTCATCCCGTCTTTCCGCAAAAGCAAAATGCCTGATGAGGGCTTCGGTCTTTCGAGGAAGCTTGCCACAAAGTCGAAAAACTTGCAGAACCGGCTCGGAAACCGACCGGCCGGCTCCAACGCGGATGTTCGATGGCGGATCGCCGCCCGCCGCTCAGCCCGCGTTCACCGTCGCTCGATGCCCGGATCGCCGCCACGAAACCCCATCAGCCCGATCGCTCCGCAACGAAACAGCCCCGCCTACCGGAGGAGGGGGTTCCGGTAGGCGGGGCTTGGGCACAGCGCTCCCGAGCGAAGAGGGAGAGGGAGCGCTTACCTCTCGAAAATGTCTGATCCCTGCATGCGAAGGCGCATGGTGTCCACCATCTGCTGGGCGGTGCCCAACTCGACCGGCCGCGGCGTCATGACGTAGCGATGCACCGCGCCTTCAAGCAAGTACGCAGGGCGAACCTCGTCGAGCAGCTCGATGGCGTTCTCGGGGCATACGTCGCGGCAGCTGCCGCACTTCACGCATTCGCCAGGATAGTGGTAGACGCCCAGCGTTCCGTCGTCGTTGTCGAATTTGCGGATGGCGCCCGTCGGGCAGAACGCCGCGCACATGCGGCACGACGAGCACGCACGACCGTCGATCACCACGCAGCCCCACAGGCGCGTCGCAACGCTGGACAGTACGGGCTGACCCAGCTGCGCCAGATTGTCCAACAGCGCCTCGCGCCGATCGGGAACGAAATGAGGCAACGTGCCGTCCTTCATAACACGCGGAAGCGCAACGGGAGCCGCAGCCCCAGGAACAGCCGGCGAAACCGCCATGCGCTCGTTGCCGCGGCGCTCGGCGAAGTACGCCGCCGCGGCAGCCGCCGCCCCATCGGCGTCAACGCCCTCGGCGCAGGCGCCGGCAGGCACGCCTTCGACCACCTGCACCCGAGCATCGCTTCCCCAGGCTTCGAACAAGGCGTTGGACGTTGCGGCCACCAGGCGCGCCGTGGCAACGCCGTGCTCCTGCTCGCAACGCGAGCAGTCGCCGCACGCAAGCCGGATCCGGCGTACGCCCGCAACCGCAAGCCCGCTGGTCAGCGACTCGTCCACACGTCCCAAGCACACCACGTTCGCCACATGGCCTTCGTCGAGCAACCCGCCCGCCGCACGCCGCAGCTGCTCGCACGCCACCACCACTTCGTCGCCAACCCGCGCGCCCAGGCACGCTTGCGCAAGCTGCGCATCGCTGGGGTTGCGCGCTTCCAGCGCGCTCGTGGGGCACACGGTCGCGCACGTGCCGCATCCGACGCACTTCGCCGCATCCACCCGCAGCTCGCCGTCCACCAGCGCGATACAGCCCGACGTGCATGCGTCGGCGCACTTCAAGCACGCGACGTTGCGGTTGCGCACTTTCGCGCACCGCTCCTGGTGCACCACGATGGCCTCGCTGGACACCCCGTCCAGCACGCCTACGATACTTCGGTTCGACCGCGATCGCTCGCTCGCGCGCCCGTCCATCACTCGGCCGTCTTCTCGTCGATGTCGGCCAGCACGACCGTGCTTGCCTGAGGCCCCGCACCCTTCTTCACCAAAAACGGCATGCTGACCGCCTTCGCCGGACACGCGTCCACACAGGCTCGGCATCGCGTGCAGTCGGCCAGGGTGCGCTCGCCGAAATCGGGATGCCGCAGGTTGATATCGGCCTCGCACGCGATGGCGCACTTGCTGCACGGCGCGCCGTTCACCGTCTCCAGGCACTTCGACTCGTCGATGACCGGCCGCCACGTCTTGCTGAAGCGCGACACGAGGTTCATCAGCCCCGCCATCGGACAGAACCGCGTGCACCACTTGCGCAGGAACACCAGCTCCACCACCAGCAACAGCGGGATGAGCACCACCGACCACGTCATATCGCCCGCCGCGAACAGGCGCCACACCACCAGCACGGTGGCGAACGTCAGCCCGAGGGGGCACACCAGGCAGAACACGGGAAAGCCGAAGACGGCCGTGGACAGCAGCGCCCCGCCCAACACGTAGTGGCGCGAATCCAGCTTCGCACGCACCCCCTTGCACGACGAGCAGCTCCCGCAATCGTGAGAGCACGCGCCGTCGGCCGCTGTCGGAGATCCTTCGACTCGCTTCGCTAGCTCAGGATGACAGGCAGGGGATGCCGCCGCCTCGCCCAGCTCGCTCTTCGCGATGCCCAGCATCTCCGAGCGCTTCGCCTGCTCAAGCGCCGAGCGCTTCTTGGGCGAGCGGAAGAACCCGCGCACGCGGTCGAGCAGCGGCACGGGACAGATCCACCCGCAGAACGCGCGGCCCACCGCCAGCACGAGGACCGCCATGATGACGATGGACACCACCGCGCGCGGCACCACGGTCTTGGTGGCGATCATGGTGGCCAGCGCCCCCAGCGGGCACAACGCCGAGAACGTCTCCCAGCCGAAGCCCGAAAGCGTACCCATGCTCACGCCCGCGATCAGCCCGGCGGACAGCACGACGAAGACCGCGGCCGCCACGATGGTGCGCAGCTTGTTCGAGTTCATAGCCGCCTCCTATTCCGCCGACTCGATCGGCTTGACGACGATGGCGCGCTCCTGCGCGCCCGACACGATGGATCCCGCCTTCAGCGATACGCACACGCTCTCGCATGCGCCGCACCCGTTGCACTTGTCGGCCAGCACGGACACGTGCGGGTTGGCGCCCTCGCCCGTCAGCTCGATGGCCTCGTAGGGGCACGCGTCGTAGCAGTAACGGCACCCCGTGTCGCGGAATGCAAGGCACTGCGCCTCGTCGATCACGGCCAAACCCAAAAGTGTGTTCTCCGCCGTAGCGCCTGCGGGCAGCGCCAGCGCCTCGGTGGGGCACACCTTCACGCACAACGGCTCCCCGCCGTTCTCGTCGGCGCAGTAGTCGCAGAAATCGGCGTCGAACTTCAGCGCGGGCGAGCGCATGCCCAGCAGCCCGTCCTCGATATGCGCAGGCACGATGACGCCGCGCGGGCACGCCTCGTAGCACTTCTCGCATCGGATGCACGCCGACACGAGGCGCGCCTCGTCCTGCCCTCCCGGCGGGCGCACCAACGGGTTGTGCCCCGCATAGCGCAGCGCCCCCAATCCCAGCAGCGCCGCCGTGCTTCCCGCGCCGATGAGCAGCGCGCGCCGCGACACGTCCAACGGCCCCTTCGCCCTCTTCGACGAAATCTCGTCCTCTTCGCTCATGTCTCCTCCTTTGCCCACTGGTCCTTATCAGTCAGCGAGGTTTGCTGTGGTGCCACATATCGGCGCGTCGCACGGCCGAGCGCGCTTCGCACGAGAGGGCACGTGCGAAAGCGTCGAGATGGGGGGCCACAGCAGACCGCAGCGTCGACCCTTCCGTCGTTCGTCAGAACGACGGAACGCAGATGACGGGGCTTCCCTGCCTTGCGAGAAGCGGAGCTGTGCCATTCGAGAAGCCCCGTCCATCACATCTGTTCAAGAGCGCTGGCCGCGCTGAGCGGCGCAACCGGTTCGGACGCTCGGACCAAGATCGACCAGAACCTCGGTCCGAGCGCGCCCTTCCGTCTCCTAGTACAAAGCAAAGATGCTGATAGCCACCACGTACAGGATCACGCGCCAGCACAATCCGCCCACGGCGACGCACGCCAGAGCGACGCCCGCGTACGCGGCCAGCTTCTTGCCGGTTTCCACCTTCTTCGCAAGCCACGTCAGCACCAGCGGAGCAACCAGGCCGACAACCACCACGCCCAGCCAGAACATCACGGCATTGGCGCCGGCGAAGATGCCGCCCACGATGGACGCGCGGTCCACCATGGCCACGTCGGGCAGCGTCGGATCGAAGTAGTACTGGATGTCGGCCGAGTACAGCCCGGCCGAGCCGTTGATGATGAACGCGTAGGTGAACACGGCGATCAGCTGCAGCGCGCCGCCGACCAAGGCCACCTTCACGCCCAGGTCCTTCACGCTGTCATCGTTCGTCAAACCGGCGATGACCAGCGCCGTCAAGCCGCCCATGAACACGGTGTTCGCCAGGTAGTACACCGGCAGCAGCGGGGTGTTCCACGACGGCAGCGACGCCATGAGGTAGCTCATGCCCGTGATCACCGGCAGCGCCAGGCCCACGACGATGGCCAGCACGCCGCACCATTTCGGCGCCATGCCGTCTTCGGCGCGGCGCATCATCAGGAAGCACAGCACCAGCACCGCCGCGAACACGATGCAGCCGATGAACTCCAGCGTGATGCCCGAGGTGATGTGGCCGAAGCCGTTGAAGATGCGCTCCCAATGCTGCAGGTGCATGAACACCGACAGCCCGCCGACCACCAGCGCCGCCAGCGCCGTGACCAGCGATGCAAGCTGCATCTTCTTGCCCTTGCCCATGACGTTCAGCAGGCCTTGCGCGCCCAGCGCGCCGCCTGCGACGCACAGGAAGAAGGTGAAGAGAATAAGGGGCCATTCAGGATGCATAGTCTACTCCCTCCACTTTCGGCCCTCGCGCATGAGGTACATGAGCTTCGGCTCGTTGCCCGCATCCGCAAGATGGTGGATATCGTTTTCGGTGTACGGCTCGACGTAGTCCTTCAGCTTCACGCGCGTCTGGGTCATCTCCTCGTACTGGCAGCCGGGGCTGTCGGGATGTGCCGGCCCCTCGAAGTTGTCGACGCCCTGATCGAGGTCGCCGAAGAAGCGGGCGCGGGCGCCGCACTGGGCCACGCACTGGGGAAGCTCGCCCTGCGAGATGCGCTGCTCGCACAGCGTGCATTTCTCCACGACGCGCTCTTCCTGGTTGAGGTAGCGCACGCCGTACGGGCACGCCATCGCGCAGAACTGGCAGCCGATGCACTTCGACTTGTCGATCTGCACCGTGCCGTCCTCACGGACATGAGACGCTTCCGTGGGGCACACCTTCACGCATTCGGGGTTCTCGCAGTGCTGGCACTGGACGGGAAGGAAGTACATCTCGACGTCCGGGAACGTGCCCGAGCCGCCCTCGACGGGATGCGGTCCGACGCGCAGCGTCTTGATCCAGAACGACCCCACGTCGACGCCGTTGATGGCCTTGCACGCAACCGTGCACGCAAGGCAGCCGGTGCAACGGTTCAAGTCGGTAACGATCGCGTAGTTTGCCATGTGGTGAACCTCCTTCCTTTACATCGATTTCGAATAGGCGCCCAGCGCATCGCCGCCCACGCTGCCGACGGCCAGCTTGCCGCCAGAATACAGATCGGCGGTCTGAATGCTGGGATTCAAGCCCGTTGCGGCCATGTTCGCAAACGTGAGCTCCACCTTGGAATCCTCCAGGCGCGGATCGTTCGACAGCCATTCCTTGAGGCGCGGGTCGTTGGCATTCGTGATGACCGGATTGCCTTGCGGGTCGCACGGAACCGGGTTGCCATGCGGCGAGTTCTCGGGCGTCGCAGGGTACACGAGCACCGGCACGCCGCGCAGCTGGGACGCGCCGCAAATCCAGCACTGCGCGTACTTGTCCATCGTGCAGTTGATGTTCACCAGCTCGAATCCGTGCGAAGCGGTGTCGATCTCGGGGTACCACCAGGCGTGGTTCGCGTTGACCGTGCCCTCCTTGATGCCGTAGTACAAGTCCACGACCTCGCGGATGGCGCCCCACGGGCTGCGGATCCAAATCCATTGCCCCTGCTCCAGCCCCAGGCGCGCCGCGTCGTTGGGGTTCATCTCCAAACGAGGGCTGGGCCACAGCTCGCGGCACCACGGCAGCTGGCGATGCTCGGAGTGGAAGTACACCGGCTGGCGGGAGCCCGTCGTCATGATGAACGCGCTGTCCGGATGCGCCGTCAGCGCCTCCTTGTACTCCTCCACCAGATGATCGCCCTGGTAGTTGTCGTTGATGTAGGCGTCCGACGACTTGATCTGGTCGACCAGCGAGGCGTCGAAGTACTCGGGGTTCGATACGCGCGAGTTCTTCGGCTCCACCCAGTGGGGGAACTTGTCGATGTCGGGGATGTTCGGATCGACAGTGTTCGTGCTGGCGAAGGTGGCTGCGCCGTCGGGGATGTACGTTTCGGCGATGGTGGACCACACCTCCACCTTGGCGGTGGGGGTCATGAAGCCGCACTTCTCGTCGATGGCCGCGTACAGGTTGTAGCCGCCCTGCTGGCGACGGTAGCCCATCTCCCAGCGACGGTACGTGCCCCAACGCTCGGGGTGCCACTTGCGGCAGTCGAACCAGCCTTCTTCCTGGAACTTCGCCGCGTACTGCGGGAAGTCGGGGCCGTCGGGGAACTCCTCGGTCTTCCACCAGTCGGTGGCGTCCTTGAGCACGCGGTACTCCTGCTCCTCGTAGCCGACGTTGCCGCCCATCTGCACGAAGTCGTGGTAGTCCAGGTTGTTCCATTCGTCGTATTCGGGGTCGCGGTTGTTCCACACCACGCCCATGGCCTTGTACAGGCAGATGACGGCAACCGGGTCGTAGATGCAATCGCCCATCGGCTCCACGCAGCGCTGCCCTGCGCCGAAGATGCCGCCCGCGCCCTGCGACACGCGGCCCGTGTTCACCTCGAGCCAGTGCAGCACGGGGATCACGATGTCGGCGCAGCCGTTGTTCGGGCAGGACCACAGGTTGAAGTCCAGCCAGAAGTCCAGACGGGTGAGCGCCTCCCAAGCCTCCAGCAGGTTGGACTCGTTCATGAAGTCGCCCGACATGCACACGCCGCCGTGGATCTGGTACGGCGTGTCGATGCCGTTTATGGAGTCCCAGATGGCAGCGGAGTCGGCCCAGCGGTTCCAGTAGCGCAGCAGCGGGAAGCGCTCGGCGGAAATCTGCTTCTCGTTGCTGTCGAACGACGTCTTGAGCGCCGGCCACGAGCGGCTGGGCTTGTAGGCGCCGCCCTTGCGCTCGGCGATCCAGCGCGCCTCTTCGGCGGTGGGAACCTTGTTGCCGTAGCGCTCGGCCAAGGGCGATTTCTCGTCGATGAGGTACTGCACGAAGTTCTGGATCAGCGGAATCTGGTCTTCCACGGACAGGTCGCGCGGGGTGTTGCCCAGCTCCATGGTGCCCACGTCCAGGCCCCAGTCCTTCGGCTCGTGGTCGGTGACCAGCATGTTGGCGCGGCCGCAGCAGCCGTCCACCTGGGCCTTCGACGAACCGCGGTTGCCGGCAGGCTCGTCCGAGTTGCCGGTGATGCAGGCGATCAGCTGCAGCGCGCGGGTGTTCTGCACCGCGTGGCCCGTCTGGTCGGGAGCCAGCTGGTAGTGGATGCCGCCGTTGCCGTGCAGCGGGTTCAGGCGCGTCGTGTAGATGCGCACGCCCTCCTCGATCTTGTCGACCGGCACCTCGGTGACCTCGGACACGTACTCCAGCGTGTACTGCTCCAGGCTGTCGGAGAACGCCTCCCACACCGTGTCGGCGCTGATGGTGGAGCCGTCCTTCAGCTTCACCTCCACGCCGCCGGGGAACAGCGCCGGGTTCTTGGGCAGCCCGGCCGGGTTCGAGCGCTTGCCGCCCTCGTTGCCCTCGTCCCAGTAGGCGTCGTACTGCGCATCGGCCGGATCGGCGAACTTGGAGGGGTCGGGCAGCCAGGCGTCCGCGATGATGGGCTTGTACGGATGCTCGATCCAGGTGCCCGTCGTCGGGATCTTGTGCTTCTCGCCCTCCCACTGGCAGGCCTCGGCATCCCAGTACGTAGGCTTGTTGTTGTTCTCGTCCCAGCAGATGAAGCGCTGGTAGCGGCCTTCGTAGTCCCAGTACTGGTTGATCCATTCGGGGTCGCAGTCGGCCTCGGTCAGGATGCGGCTTTCCATGTCGATGCCGCCGTTCATTTCCATGAACCAGCCCTTCGCCGTGCGGCCGTCCTTCTCGGGGTTCCACAAGAACGGGGCGTTCGTCCAGCGGCGCACGAACGCGTCGTCGTACGCCTCGTTGTCGAGGATCCACTTGAGCCAACCCAGCGACAGGCACAGGTCGGTGCCCACGCGCAGCGGCAGCCACACGTCGGCTTCCTTGCCCAGCGGCGTCATACGGGGGTCCACCAGGATGTGCTTGTAGGCGCGCTGCGAGCAGTCCACCACCGTGCGGTTCGTGGAGTCGTAGTTCGAGTACTCCGACGCGGTGCCCCACTGCACGTACACCAACGGGCCCTGCTCCACCTCCATCCACGGCGAGCCGATCTCGTCGGTGAGAATGCCGCCGAAGTGGCGCGGGCCCTTGCAGATCTCGTAGGCCAGGTGCGCGTTCGGCGTGGGGAAGATGGACTTCAGCGTGCCGTACGGCGGCTGCGCCCACACGCGCGAGGTGCCGCCCATGGCGAAGTTGGCTTCCCCGCCGTACTTCTCCACGATCTCCTTGAACTTGGCACCCGCCTCGTCGAACGCCTCGGCAAGCGTGATGCGCACCCAACCGGGGTCGTCCTCGCCTTTGGGGTTCGTGCGCTTCATGCAGTAGCGCAGACGATCGGGATGGTACAGAGCCAGCATGGACGACTGCGACTTCGCGCAGCAGTGACCGCGGCTGTGGGCGTTGGACTCATCGCCCTCGACCTTGATGACCTTGTTGTCCTGAACGGTCACCCACACGCCGCACTCCACCTTGCCGCACGCGCGGCAGCAGGAGCGGATGCGCTTGATCTCGCCCGCTGAGGCGTCTTCACCTTCGGCCAACGCCGTCGAAGGCGTTGCTGCGAAGCCCACCGTGGTTGCCGCGGCAGCCATGGCAGAGGCCTTCAAGAAGCTTCGACGACTCAGTGATAGGTTCGCCATGTGCCCCTCCTCTCTTCCTTTTCTCGCTTCGTTCGTCTCTGCCGGAATCCGGCGCGACCATACGCCGGAACCGGTTTTCCCATTCTAGGAACGGAGCAAAAGCCCAAATCATAAGGGGTGGATGGATGAAACGCGCCGATATCATCCCCAAAGGATTATTTTGCTTTTCACGCCCAACCTATACTTGATGGCAGCGAAGAGGTTGCCGTTCGCGCCCGTCATCAGAGCGTGCGGCAACGGGAAGAAACCTGTGAACGAAGGAGACTGCCATGGCACAACCGCGTCCGTCATTGACGCTGATCCTCGACCTCGACGAACGCCTCGACAGCGAGGACGTGCGCCTGGAAATCGACCGCTGCTACTCGTACGTAGGATCGACGCTGGTGCGCACCCATCCCGCCTGCGACGGCGAGCCGCAGAACATCATGCGCTTCCTCGTGAAGCTGGGCACGCGCCGCTACCTGCGCGCCGAGGACGAGGGCGCCGACGAGCTGTGGAACGACGTTATGGAGCGCTGGTTCTACAACGAGCTGTACAAGGTGAGTAACAACATGCTGATCTACAACCGCCGCCAGCGCGAAGTGGGCAACCCCCAGCTGGTGTTCGACTGGATCGACGTGGAGCTGCAGAACGGCCAGCTGCATGCGCTGCTGCATTGCGACAACGTCAGCGGCATCCGACCCGAGACCAGCGAGCTTCTGACGCAGCTGCGCGCAGCGTACAACGAAGGCGCGCTGGGCGAGGACGTCGTGCGCGCCTACCTGCCCGCGCCCGCTTCATACGAGGAACAGAAGGCCGCCGGGCTGGCGGCGAAGGCCGAGCGCGACGCGCAGAAGGCGGCGGAGCTGGCTGCGGCAGAAGAGGAGGCCCGGGCTGCGGCCGCGGCGGCCGAAGCCGCGGCAGAGGAGGCGTTTCTGGAGCTGCCGCGTTTGGCCGACGACGCCGCCTCCGAAGAAGAGGCCGAGCCAGCTCTTGAGCCGTTCGCCCTGGACGAGCCCGACTTCGAGGTCGACTACCGCTTGTGGCTGATCGAATACGCCGACGGCAGCACGCGCACGTTCGACTCGCACGCCGGAACCCTCGCGTAACCGAAAAGGAGCCTTACCATGATCGAAGCCATCGCCTCCTTCGACGGGCGCATCGCCAAGGTGCAAGGACCTGCGCGAAGCGGCAAGACCGAAGCGCTCGTTCGGCGTTGCGCCTGCCTCGTGCGCGGCGGCGCCGCCCCGGAAACCATCCTCGTGGAAACGTCGAGCGCCGCAGCGGCTCAGGCGTTCCGCCGTCGGCTTCGCCGCGCGCTCGGCCCCGACCTCCAACACGCCGCCGACGACGTACATGTGCGCACCGCGCTCGAAACGTGCGTCGCCGTGCTGGACGCGCCCGCCGCGCGCGCCGCCACCGGCCGCGTGCCGCGCCTGTTGAACGATGCGGAGTACAACTTCTTCCTGGAGGATATGAAAACGCTCGGCCAGCCCATCCGCCGTTTGCGCAAGATGCTCGATTTCTTCTATCGCCAGATGAGCGACCTCGAGCCGCGCGACTCCTGGCTCGCAGGCGGCGAAGAGGAAGCCGTGCTGTCCCACCTCGAGCGCGTGCTGGCCTGGCGCGGCGCCATGCTGGCGCAGGAAGCGCCCAGCCTGTGCGCCGCGTACCTGAGCAGCGACGCGGGCGAGGGCGTGCGCGGCAGCTACGCCTACGTGCTGTGCGACGACTTCCAGAACATGAGCCGCGCCGAGCAGACGTGCCTGTGCCTGCTGGTCGACCGCCAGCTCATCGCGTGCGGCAACCCCAACCAGCAGCAGGCCGCGCGCACGACGTTCCCCTGCGCCGAGGGCTTCGTGCAGTTCGACGCTCGCCGCCGCGACGTAGCCGTGTTCACGCTGTCCGGAGCGCACGGCAACCCCGCCATCGCCGCGTTCGCCGACGGGCTTTGCGACCAGGGCGACATGGATCCCGCCTTCAAAGCGGGCATCGCGAGCGACGCGCAGACGTCGGACGGCATCATGGCCGTCAAGTGGTCGACGCCGGAAGACGAGCTGGACGGCATCACGAAGTACCTGCGC
>OLRC01001833.1_pt1 | contig 12684 bp, 9 predicted proteins | sample 1672081 | NCBI WGS metagenome assembly OLRC01 (sample SAMEA3136643, study PRJEB25190) | human gut metagenome | biome: human gut; feature: human-associated habitat; material: faeces | place: Austria | collected 2013
CCCGCCGCACGAAGTGCGCAGCGGGGGTCCTGCCATGTCCGAGGACGATTTGGGGGCAAAGCCCCTGGCCTCCCCGGCGAGTATACGGGACGGCGACTACAGGTATTCGATCTGGGCGCCTTCCGTGTCGCACGTCAGAATATGCGTGTCACACTTGGGGAACTGCTCACGCAGCTTGACCTGTAGGAACTTTGCCACGATGGTGTCGTCAGTCACGGCCATGAGGGTCGAGCCGGAGCCGCTAATCCAGATGGTCTTAGCGCCGCCGTTAAGGCAGGTGTCGCGCACTGCGTTGTAGTCGGGGATGAGGCGGCGGCGATAGGGCTCCTGGATGCGGTCGTCGTTGGCGGCGGCAATCAGGTCAAGGTCGCCGGTCTCCAGGCCGCGCGTCATGCCGGCGATGCGGCCCATTTGCCATACGGCGGTGGAGAGTGGAATCTCCTGTGGCACAACCTTGCGGGCCTCGCTCGTATGCACCTCGTAGGGCGGAATCACGGTAATAAAACGCAAGCGATCGCTCACCTCGTAGCGCAGGCACTGGGGGAGCGAATCGGTCGGCGTAAAGGAGCAGACGGCGCCGCCCAGGATGGCGGGGGCGACGTTATCGGGATGGCCCTCGACCTCGGTGGCAATGCGGACGAGCTCGGCACGGTCGACGGTGTGGCCCGTCAGCGCGGCGGCCGCCATAATGCCGGCGACGACGCAGGTGGAGCTGGAACCCAGGCCGCGGGCGACGGGCACGTCGGTCTGAATGTCGATAGCAACGGGAAAAGCCGGCTCGCCCCACGCGGCCAGAGCATCGACAAAGCTCACATAGACCAGGTTATTCTCGTTTTGGAACTCCTCGGGGCAGCCCGTGATGGTGAGCTTGTCGGCGCGCTCGAAGGTGAAGTGCGAGTAGAGGCTGACGGCCATGCCGAGGGTGTCGTAGCCGATGCCTAGGTTGGCGCTGGTTGCTGGGACGGTGATTTTGATCATGTGAGTCCTCCTGGCGTGCCTGGCCGTTTAGTTCGCTGCTCGGGCAGTCCTGGCTCGCTCGGAAAGCACATTAAGTGCTTTCCGGCTCGTGCGGAACTCGCGACGAACTAAACGGCCAGACCCGCTCGCATGCTCGTCATCATCCCGAAAGCTAAATAATTAGAAGGTGCGCCGGCTTTCGCCGGCGCTTAATAAGGGATCTAGTTGGTGCTCATTCGTTTTGCTGCGGACTCGACGTAGCTTGCCATCTCATCGACGTCGCAGACGTCTTCGAAGCGGACGGGCTTGGATTCGAGTTCGGCGAGCTGGGTCGGGGCGACCGTGTTGGTGGCCTGCTCGAGCACACGCATAGCCTCAAAATCATCTTCGGGAACGTCGAGGCCCAGGGCGTCGCAGCAGGCGCGCGGGAACTTGTAGGGGCTTGCGGTCGAAAGCAGCACGCGGGCCTTGGCACCCTCGGCGGGAGTGACCTGCTCAAAGACGTGATAGCCGCAAGCAGTATGCGGATCGATCACGTAGCCGTTCGCATCCCAGCAGCTCTTGATGGCAGTGCGGACCTCGTCCTCGCTGGCCCAACCGCAGCCAAAGACGCTCTGAATCTTTGCGAGCAGGTCGGCAGGAACCTCGTAGCGACCAGTCTGCGCCAGCTGCTCCATAAGTCCGGCAACAAGCTCGCAGTCGCCATCGGACAGGAAGTACAGCATGCGCTCCAGATTGGAGCTAATAAGGATGTCCATCGACGGCGAGATGGTCGTGAAGAACGGGCGGTTACGGTCGTAAACGCCGGTGGTCAGGAAGTCGGCAAGCACGTTGTTCTTGTCGCTCGCCACGACGAGCTTGGCGACGGGCAGACCCATGCGCTTGGCATAGTAGCCGGCCAGGATATCGCCAAAGTTGCCGGTCGGTACGCAGAACTCCACGGCGTCGCCGGCCTCGATGGCGCCGGCGCGCAACAGCTGCGCATAGGCGGCAAAGTAGTAGACGACCTGCGGTACCAGACGGCCGACGTTGATGGAGTTGGCGCTCGAAAGCACCGTGCCGGCGGCCTCCAGACGCTCGGCAAGCTCCTTATCGGCAAAGATGCGCTTGACGGCGCTCTGGGCGTCGTCAAAGTTGCCGCGGATACCGCAGACGGCGACGTTGTTGCCCTCCTGCGTGGACATCTGCAGGTTCTGGACGCGGCTGACCTTGCCCTCGGGATAAAAGACGGTGATGCCCGTGCCCGGAGCGTCGGCAAAACCGGCGAGCGCGGCCTTGCCGGTGTCGCCCGACGTGGCGGTGACGATCATGATGCGCTCGGCGCCGCCGTCTTTGGCGGAAGTGCGGGCCATGAGGCGGGGGAGCATCTGCAGAGCGACGTCCTTGAAGGCACTCGTGGGACCGCCAAAGAGCTCCATCACATAGGTCTGGGGGGCGTCAGCGCCCGGCGCAGCGTCGAGTTTGACGAGCGGCGTAACCTCTTCAGTCGCGAACGTGCCGCGGTATGCCTCGTCGACACACGCCGATATTTCTTCGGCCGCGTAATCATTCAGTAACATTCCCAACACATCTTGAGCGATTTCAAAGTACGATTTATCTGCAAGCGAGCTGATATCGACCTGCTGGGTGCCGAGCTCGTCCGAGACAAACAAACCCCCGTCGGGAGCGATGCCGGTACGGATTGCCACCTTACTTGAGCACGATAAAGTGCGTCCTCGTGTACTATGATAAGTTCCCATATAACACTGCTCCTCGGATGCCTTGGTCCCAATCGGTGAAACCATGGTATCAGAGCGCGCAAAACAGGTTCGCAGAGGCTTTTTAGAAAGGTAACCTCCAGCCCATGATTAAGATTGCCAAGTTTGGCGGCTCGTCGGTCGCCGACGCCGAACACTTCAAGAAGATCAAGGCCATCGTCGATGCCGACCCTGCCCGCCGTTTTGTGGTGGTTTCCGCCTGCGGTCGCCGCTTTAAAGGCGACACCAAGGTGACCGACCTGCTCTACCTGGTTAACGCGCACGTTAAGTATCACGTGTCGTGTGAGGAGCTGCTCGAGGACATTGGCCAGCGCTACTTTGATATTGCTGACGAGCTAGGACTTACCTATCCCATCCGCGAGGAGTTTGCGGCCTTTGCCGAGCGTGCCCGCTCGGGCGGCTACTCTACCGAGGAGCTCGTGAGCCGCGGCGAGTACTTCACCGCTCGCCTGATGGCCGAGTACCTGGACCTGCCGTTCCTGGACGCCGCGACGGTTGTGGCGTTCCATCACGACGGTACGCTCAGCATGAATCGCACCTCCGAGCTGGTGCAGGAGTACGGTCAGCAGGGCGGCTTTGTTATGCCCGGTTTCTACGGCGCGACGCGTGAGGGCCAGATTAAGCTGCTCGACCGTGGCGGCGGCGATATTTCCGGCTCGATTCTGGCCAAGTGCCTGGGCGCCGATCTGTACGAGAACTGGACCGACGTCTCGGGCTTCTATTCTGCTGATCCGCGTATTGTTCCCGAGGCTCAGCCCATTGCGCGCGTTACCTACGAGGAGCTGCGCGAGCTTTCGTACATGGGTGCAAGCGTCCTGCACGAGGAGGCCGTGTTCCCCGTGCGCGAGGCAGGCATTCCGCTGGTCATCAAGAACACCAATGCGCCGCAGGACCCCGGCACCATCATTAGCGAGACGGCTGATGAGGGCGAGGCGGAGCCCATCATTACCGGCGTGACCGGCAAGCGCGGTTTTGTCGCCATCAACGTGGCCCGCGACCGCACCAAGCCCCGTGTCGGCTTTATGCGCCGTGCGCTTTCGGTCTTCGAGCGCTATGACGTTTCCGTCGAGCACATGCCCACCGGCGTTGACCGCTTTGGCGCCGTGGTGCAGGAGCAGGATGTGCACGACTCGCTGTATTCGCTCGTGGGCGATATCCAGCAGGAGGTTGAGCCGCTCGAGATCGAGGTTGTCGAGGGCCTGGCGCTCATCGCGACCGTCGGCCGTAACCTGCGCGGTCGTGCTGGTATTTCCGGCCATCTGTTTGGCATGCTCGGCCAGGCCGGCGTGAGCGTGCGCATGATTTCGCAGAGCTGCGACGAGATCAACATCATTATCGGCGTCGAGGAGAAGGACTTTGACCTGGCGATTCAGACCATCTACCGTGCCTTCTCCGACGAGAACGGCATTGTGAAGGTCTCCGATCTGGAGGCCCCCGCGCCGGTCGATTCCGCCCTGGCCACGCTCAAAAAGTAGCGACTGTTCGGTAGATTTTTGGGTCATGTCTCAAAAATCTACGGCGGGGCGTTTCGTTTCGGTTTCGTTTCGACGGGGCGGGTTTCGTGTCCGCCCCGTTCTTGTATACACTGGCAACAATATTCGGCCTGCTTGGCGTGCGGGCGATAGCCACAACCTTTAAAGGGGGAAGCATGAAACAGTACACGGTTGCTATTTTGGGCGCCACGGGAGCCGTGGGCACCCAGATGCTCGAGTGCCTCAACGAGCAGGAGTTCCCGGTTGGCAAGCTCAAGCTGCTGGCAAGTGCACGCTCCGCGGGTAAAACCGTCGAGTTCCGCGGCGAGCAGATTGTGATTGAGGAAGCTTGCCCCGAGGCCTTTGAGGGCTGCGACATTGTGCTTGGAGCCGCCGGTGACGATATCGCGAAGGAGCTGCTGCCCGAGGCCGTCAAGCGCGGCGCCGTCGTGGTCGACAACAGCCATGCCTTCCGCATGGATCCCGAGGTGCCGCTGGTCGTGCCCGAGATCAACGCCGATGACATTAAGTGGCACCACGGCCTGATCGCCAACCCCAACTGCGCGACCATTATCGGCCTGGTTCCCACGTGGCCGCTGCATCAGCTTGCCGGCGTGAAGCGCATGATCGTTTCGACGTACCAGGCGGCTTCGGGCGCTGGCGCTCCCGGTATGGTCGAGCTTGAGGCCCAGTTGGCCGCCCTGGGCCGTGGCGAGGAGATTCCCGAGCCGCGCGCTTTTGCCGCCCAGCTGGCGAGCAACCTGATTCCGCAGATCGGTGGCGTCAAGGAGGAGGGTTTTACCTCCGAGGAGATGAAGCTGCAAAACGAGGGCCGCAAGATCATGCACCTGCCCGAGCTGCGCGTGAACTGCACCTGCGTGCGCGTGCCGGTGCTGCGTTCGCACTCCGAGAGCATTACGCTCGAGTTCGAGCGCGACATTACGGTCGAGGAGGTCCGCGCTGCGCTGGCTGCCGCTCCGGGCGTCAAGCTGGTTGACGACATGGGCGCCGAGGATGCGCACGATCGCTTCCCCATGCCGATGGATACGTCCGACCAGGACCTGATTTGGGTCGGTCGCGTGCGTCGCGACATCTCGAACCCCGAGGCCGCGCGCGGTATCACCTTCTGGTGTTGCGGCGACCAAATCCGTAAGGGCGCGGCAACCAACGCCGTCCAGATCGCTAAGCTGCTCTGCGAGTAGTGTGACCTGTCCGGCGGGGGCCGGGCTTGGTTTTCAGAACGTCCTCGACCATGTGTGGCGCCTTGTCCTGCTCCTTCGGAGCCGCGGACAAGGCGCCACACTGGTCTGCGGAGTGTTCTGAAAACCAAGCCCGGCCCCCGCCTGCGGTGACGCTGCTGCAAGCGACCTGCGATGGGGCCGTTGTTGGTTGGGGCCGCTGGGCTGATGTGGGGGCACGTGGCTGTTGCGGGCCCTGATCCCGGCGGCGGCTTCGGCGCTTTGCGCCTGCCGCCTTGGGGGACTGTGGGGCGCGGCCGGCAGCTGCGGCGCGTTCGCGCCTGCTGCCTAGGGTGACTTTGGGGTCGATTGGGGTTGTCTGCACAATTCGCGGTATTATGTTGCGGAGTTTTGAAAGGAGCCGCTGGTGGTCACGACGACGTTTGCTTCGCCTTTGGGCGAAATCTTGCTTGCCGCTGATGGCCGCGGTCTGACGGGACTTTGGTTTGAGGGGCAGGAGCATTTTGGCTCCACGCTTCTCCGGGAAGACTCCGAACATGTTGAAGGCGCCGATGCGGTTTCTGGTGCTGGCGGCATGTCTTCGGTGAATCCGACAAACGGTGCTGCCTCGTCGGTACTTGAGCGTTCTTGGGCTTGGCTGAATGCTTATTTTGCGGGGCAGGAGCCTCGGTTTACGCCGCCGTTGCATATGATTGGTACGGCGTTTCAGCGCGAGGTTTGGTTTGAGCTGCTTTCTATCCCGCGTGGCGAGGTCGCTACGTATGGTGAGATCGCCCAGCGTGTTGCGGCTCGACATCGTGTGCCGGGAAACGAAGCACTCGTTGCGTCTCCCCGTGCCGTGGGGGCCGCGGTCGCGCGTAATCCCATTTCGATTATTGTGCCGTGCCATCGCGTGGTTGCCGCCGATGGTTCGCTCAACGGATATGCCGGCGGCCTCGACCGCAAGGAGTGGCTGCTGCGGCTTGAGGGCGCATACGAGGAGTAACGCTCGAGCACTTTGCATAACTAGGACGCCGTGAAAGGACGAGTCACTGTCCCTTCGCGCTCGGCATGCGTCAAAGCGCTCGACACGTGCGCCTTAAGTTTGGCTAAGCCATATCCTGCGTATTTAAAAACGCGCAGGTTGAGCAGCTAAGGCCGCGCTAAGGCGGTTGACGGTACGCTATTATCGGCAGTATCAAAACCTGTATAGCCATGCGCCAAAGGAGCAACTATGAAGTTGATGCTTGCCGAGGACGAACCCGGCCTCTCCCGCGCTCTTACCGCGATTCTTCAACATAGCGACTACGAGGTCGACACCGCGCTCGACGGCCTGACGGCGCTCGAGTATCTACTCACCAACGATTACGACGCCGCAATCCTGGACATCATGATGCCCGGCATGGATGGCATTGAGGTGCTCAAGCGCACACGCGCCGCCGGTAGGCGACTGCCCATCATTATGCTCACGGCAAAAAGTGAGGTGTCCGATAAGGTCGAGGGCCTAGATGCCGGTGCCAACGATTACCTGACCAAGCCGTTTGCCGCCAAGGAGCTGCTTGCGCGTATTCGTGCCATGACGCGTGCCGCGACGGCAATTGACGCCACGACGCTCAGCGTGGGCAACGTGCGTCTCGACACGGCATCGTGCACGCTCGTTGGCCCTTTGGGCGAGGAGCACCTGGCCAATCGTGAGTTTCAGCTTATGGAGCTCTTTATGCGCAACGCCGGCACGCGCATGCCCACCGAGCGTCTGATGCTCGGGGTTTGGGGTGAGGACGCGCCCGAAGGCGCCAACGTGGTGTGGGTCTACATCTCGTACCTGCGCAAAAAGCTGACGGCGCTTGGTGCCAACGTGGCCATCCGTGCATCGCGCAACCAGGGCTATTCGCTCGAGGTTGTTGAGGAGGGCGAATAGGCGTGAGCGCGAGTGCGTGGTGGAAGCGCACGACGGCAAAGCTCGGCATGGGCGCGGACTCGGGTAATCCGGGGCGCGCCGATGCTGCCAGCGCAATGGGACGTCGCCTGCGTCGTAAGTTCATCCTGGTTGCCATGGGTGCCGTGACCGCCGTGCTTACGCTCATTATTGCCGGCATCAATATCGTCAACTACTCGCATGTCTGCAAGATGGCCGACGCTCGTCTGGACTATATCTTGGCGGGCAAGGACGGCATCGATTGGACGGATGAGCCCAAGACCGATCCAGGCGAGGATGTGGGCGCCGGTAAGACCGCTGCCGGTGACAGGGTGGTCATGCGCACCGGGCACTTCGAAGGTATGACGGCGGAGTCTCCCTTCGACACGCGTTACTTTACGGTGTCGATTGCCGGTGGGCAGGTGACCGATGTCAACACGGCCCGCATTGCCGCGGTGGGTGCCAAGCGTGCTGCACGCATCGCTGCAGGACTATATTCCAAGGGTTGGACCTCGGGCTTTTCTGGTAACTACCGCTATACGGTTACGGTTCAGGGCGACGAGACCACCTATGTGTTTGTGGACTGCTCGCGCGAGCTTGCAAGCTTTCATTCGTTTTTGAGCGCGAGCGTGGCGATCAGTTGCATTGGCTGGCTGGCGGTGTTGGCAATTGTGGCGGGTGCCTCGGGCGCGGTGATTCGACCGATGGTCGAGAGCTACAGCAAGCAAAAGCGCTTTATTACCGATGCAAGCCACGAGATCAAGACGCCGCTGGCCGTGATCGATGCCGCTAACGAGGTGCAGGAAATTGAGAACGGCGAGAGCGAGTGGACGCAGAGCATTCACGAACAGGTCGCGCGGTTGACGGCGCTCACGGAGCGTCTGGTGTTTTTGGCTCGCATGGACGAGGGCTCGGCGGGCTTTACCATGACATCGATCGATCTTTCGGAGGCCGTGGACAAGGCTGCGGCGCCGTTTGAATCGGTGGCGGTTTCGCGCGGAAAGCGGCTGTCGACGTCGATCGCGAGCGGTGTGCGGGCCCATGCCGATGCTGCAGCGGTGGCGCAGGTGGTTGAGCTGCTGCTGGATAACGCCACGCGCTATGCGAGTGAGGGCAGTGTAATTGAGTTGAGTCTGCGTGCCGTCTCACGCGGTGCAGGCAAAGGTTCGGCCGAGCTTGTCGTTTCGAACGCCGTGGACGAGCTGCCCGAAGGCGACCTAGATCGATTGTTCGACCGCTTCTATCGTGCGGACGTGTCGCGCAGCTCCAAGACGGGCGGCTCGGGCGTGGGCCTATCCGTGGTGCGTGCCATCGCCGAAGCCCATGGTGGGAGCGCTTCTGTCTGCGGCCACGGCAACCAGATCACCTTCACCGTCCGCCTCTAAAACCTGCCAAAATGAACCTGTCCCTTTTTGGTCGGTGCGAAATGGGTAATACTAAAGAGTTATCCGACCAGATGGGAACCGATCGATGGCTTATATCGAATTCAAAGACGTCATCAAGGCATACGGCGAGGGCGACGCCCGCATTCACGCACTCGACGGCGCGAGCTTTACGGTCGAGCGTGGCGAGCTCGCCATCATTTTGGGTGCTTCGGGTGCCGGCAAGACCACGGCGCTCAACATTCTGGGCGGTATGGACACGGTAACCTCCGGTACCGTGACGGTGGACGGGCGCGATGTGAGCTCCGCTAACGAGGCGCAGCTCGTGGAATACCGCCGCGCCGATGTCGGTTTTGTCTTCCAGTTCTACAATCTGGTTCCCAACCTGACGGCCCTCGAAAACGTTGAGCTCGCAGCTCAGATTTGCCCCGATTCGCTCGATGCCGAACAGACGCTTCGCCAGGTTGGCCTGGGCGAGCGCCTGGGTAACTTTCCGGCACAGCTTTCGGGCGGCGAGCAGCAGCGCGTGTCCATCGCCCGCGCACTGGCAAAGAACCCCAAGCTGCTTCTGTGCGACGAGCCCACGGGCGCGCTCGACTATAAAACCGGCAAGCAGATCTTGCAGCTGCTGCAGGATACCTGCCGCAAGCAGGGCATTACGGTCATCATCATCACGCACAACTCCGCGCTCGCGCCCATGGCCGATCGTCTGATTCGCTTTAAGAGCGGTCGCGTGGAGAGCGAGACAGTTCAACAAAATCCCGTGCCTATCGAGACGATCGAGTGGTAGCGCCCATGGACCAAGATCGCCAAAACAGCCAGCGCCGCGACGCGCAGAACGCGGAGTGCGAGCAGGATTTTACGACCTACCGCACTGCGCAAAGCTCAAACGATATGGTCCCGACGGTTTTTCGCCGTGGCATCTACCGCACAATCCGAGGCAGTCTTAAGCGCTTCTTGTCAATTGTGGTCATCACCGCGCTTGGCGTGAGCGTGATGTGCGGCCTTAAGGCGGGCTGCGAGGATCTGCGCGATTCGGTTGACGCCTACTTTGACCAGCAGAGTGTCTATGACATTAACGTGCAGTCGACCTATGGCCTTACACGCGACGATCTTGCGGCTATCCAAGAGGTCGACGGCGTCGAGACGGCCGAGGGCATCTACACCGAGACCGCCTACACCGCCGTGGGCACAACGCGCGAGCGCGTGGTCGTACAGAGCCTTTCCAAGGAGAATATCGATCAGCCGGTGCTGGTGAGCGGCGATTTGCCCGAGAGTGCCGGTGAGGTTGCGGTGACATCGAAGTTCCTGAAGGCTTCGGGCAAAAAGCTCGGCGATACCGTGAGCTTTGCCGCCAATGACGCTAGCTCGTCGAACCAAAGCGCCAAGGACCAGTTTGCCGCGGGCGATTACACCATTACGGCCGAGGTCCTCGATCCCACCGATGTGAGCTCCGACTCGACCGTCAACGACTTTCGCGCTGCTTCGGCTGCGGACTATAAGTTCTATGTGAGCGAGGATGCCGCGACATCTTCCTCCTACTCCGCCGTCCGCGTGATCGTCGAGGGAGCCAAGAGCCTCAACTCCTATTCCGATGCCTACACGGCAAAGATCAACGAGGTCAAGAGCAATATCGAGGAGATCCGCGATGAGCGCGAGAAGGCACGTGTTCAGGAACTGACGGTCGACACGCCGGCAAGCTTGGATGCGGCCGAGCGCCAGACGAATATGCTCTTTGGGATAGAGCAGGACAACATCAATCGCATGGCCGAAGGCAGCGAGGAGCGCGTTCAGGCACAGGCCGATTTGAACCAGCGCCGCGCAGTCGCCGACCAGCAATTTGCCGATGCCCGTACCGAGCTTTCCGATCTGGGCGAATGCACTTGGTACATCCAGGACCGCGATAGCATCACAAGCTACTCGAGCGTGGAGAGCGACAGCTCTTCGATCGAAGCCATCGCCACGGTTTTCCCATTCATCTTCTTTGTCGTCGCCGTGCTCATCAGCCTCACCACCGCCACGCGCATGGTCGAGGAGGAGCGCACGCTCATTGGTCTGTACAAGGCGCTCGGCTATTCACGCGGGCGTATCCTGTCCAAATACGTGAACTATTCACTGTGGGCTTGTCTGATCGGCGGCGTGCTTGGCAACATTGTCGGATTTGTGGGCCTACCACTGTTCCTGTTCACGGTGTTCGACGACATGTACTCACTGCCCCAGATGCTGCTTTCGTACGACATCGTGTCCTCAATCGTCTCGGTGGCGCTGTTTGCCGTGGGCGTGGTGGGCGCCACGATTATCGCCTGCCGCCACGAGATGGCCGAGACCCCAGCCTCGCTCATGCGTCCCAAGGCCCCGCGTGCCGGCTCGCGCATTTTGCTTGAGCGCATCGGCTTTATCTGGCACCGTATGGGCTTTTTGAACAAGGTGGCGGCGCGTAACCTGTTCCGCTACAAAAAGCGTGCCCTTATGACCATCTTTGGTATCGCCGGCTGCACGGCGCTCGTGATCTGCGCTCTGGGCATCCGTGATACGTCGATATCGCTTTCGCCCAAACAGTACGGGCATATCACGCGCTACGACTTGCTGGCGGTCGCCAATCCCGACGACTTTACGCAGACGTGTGCGGCGCTCGACGAGCGAAGCGCGGTCAAGGATTCCGGTGTGACCGTGACTTCGACGCTGCCGATTACGACCGATAACGTCACCTTTACATTTGGCGGCAAAAGCGAGACAGTGCTGTTAATCGTGGTGCCCGATGACCGCGTGAACGATCTGGACGACTACGTGCGCCTTGAGGACGAGTCCAAAGAGTCGCTGTCTTTGCGTGACGGAGATGTGTATCTGAGCAAGAGTTCACAGCTGGCGCTGGGGATTCAGCCGGGTGATACGGCGCACGTCCAGGATTCGTCGCTCAATGCTGCCAAGGTCAAAGTCAGCGACATTTCGCTCAACTATCTTGGCAACACACTCTATATGACGCAGGGCACCTATGAGCGCGCGTTCGGTCGAAGCGCGCGCCTTAACGGTGTCCTTGCGTTGCTGAAGGGCTCGTCGGCCGACCAGATTGCGTTTAGCAAGAAGATTAAGAGTGACGGCTGGCTTACGATTTCGAGTACGGCCGAGCATCAGGCGAACGCTGATGCGAACTTTACGATTATCAATTCGGTCGTGGCGCTCGTGACCTTTATGGCGGCGTGCCTGTCGTTTGTGGTTGTGTTTACACTGTCCAACACGAATATCTCCGAGCGCGAGCGCGAGCTGGCGACCATTAAGGTGCTGGGCTTCCGCCGTGGCGAGGTGCACCACTACGTCAACAAGGAGACGTTAATCCTAACGGCAATTGGCGCCGCGCTGGGCGTGCCGCTGGGTAGCCTGCTGGCCGAGAGCTTTACGTACATTCTGCAGATGCCGTCGCTCTACTTTGACGTTGAGGTCCAGCAGCTGAGTTATGTGCTCGCCGTAGTGCTTTCCTTTGTCTTTACGTTTATCGTCAACCTCACTACCAATCGCACCCTCAATAGGATCGACATGGTCGGCGCCCTCAAGAGCGCCGAGTAACCTGTCCTGGGATTCAAGTTCTAGCGAGCTGCCGACGCGCCCGCAGCAGCATTTTTGCATAAACCGCCCCGCCAAATGCATACTTTGACGGGGCGGTTGCTTTTTGCCCACAGGTACCCCAGGGGGCGCCGTGCAAATTCCGGAGTATTCAGCGTCCCGGGGTCCGCGGGCGCGGGGGCGGGGGTGCAAAACTGCGCTGAAAGCCCCGATTCTGAGTCCCAACGCCTCTAGAGCCGCTCGTTTTTTACAGGATGCGGCCCATGGTGCCTGCCTTTCGCCCAAAATCCAGTATGCAGGCACCCTCGGCTGCTGAATACTCCCAAAAATGCACGCCGCATCCTACCCCAGGCACCCGTAGCAAGAAGACGAATAGCCTCGGCCTCCCTAGTTACCGCAGGAGGCCCCAGGGCTTACCTCCCAAATCTTTCCGCAGGACGGAAGGACCCCGCCGCGCGAAGCGCA
>OLRC01001843.1_pt1 | contig 12636 bp, 10 predicted proteins | sample 1672081 | NCBI WGS metagenome assembly OLRC01 (sample SAMEA3136643, study PRJEB25190) | human gut metagenome | biome: human gut; feature: human-associated habitat; material: faeces | place: Austria | collected 2013
CTACATTGTACATTCGTATTCTCATTTATTTTTCCTCTGGTTTCTTATTCAGCTGACCTTTGTTTCTGCAGCTGACTCTTCTTTTTTCTTCTGTTACTGTCTTCATTTCTCAGAACCAGATCTGCATATCATACCAGATTGCTCCGCCATGACAGGAATCTGCCACACCCAGCTTCTTCAGTCCGTGGCTCTCATAGAATGGGATCATATGCTCCTTGCAGGTAAGGATCAGAGCTTTTTTTCCGCGCTCTTTCGCAAGCTCCTTGAAATATTCCACAAGCTCTCCTGCGATCCCCTGATGACGGTATTCCGGGATCACATTCAGTCCGAATACCGTCTGGATCTCCCCGTCCTTTCTGTGAAGCGTGATATCATGATAAAATTCATCCGGGAGTACTGGTTTATCTGTGGTTCCTCCGTTGATAAAGCCTACGATCTGCTCATCCTTTACTGCTACAACGAAATTCTCCGGGAATGCTCCCATACGCTTCACAACTTCCTCATGACTTGCTGCCTCCGCAGGTGGAAAACAGATTGCCTCGATCTCTGCCAGACGATCCGCCTCACCGGGATCTGCCAGTCTGATCTGTAAATTTTCTGCCATTTTTCGTGGTCTCCTCTATATTTATTCCGTTTTCATCCGGTTTCGATTCTTTTTTAATTATATCGGGTGAGGGAAAATGCGTCAACGTGTAACCTGCAAAAAAGCCCTCAGTATTCGCACTACTGAGGGCTTCGCTCTTTTGTTTTTGTCTGTCATTATCACAGCACCGACCGGATCAGCTGCTCCGTATACTCTGTCTTCGGATGCTCAATGATCTCTTCCGGTGTCCCTTCCTCTTCCACATGTCCGTCATGCATCACGATCACCCGGTCGCAGAACAGCTGGACAAGGGCCAGGTCATGGCAGATAAAAAGAAAGGACAGCTGGTTTTCTTTTTTTAACTTCTGAAGCAGCTCCATGATCTGTTTCTGCACAGTCACATCCAGGGCGCTGGTTGCTTCATCACAGATCAGCACTCTGGGTTCCACAGCCAGGGCTCTGGCAATAGCCGCTCTCTGGCACTCCCCTCCGCTGACCTGATGGGGATACCGATCTGCATATTCCGGAGTCAATCCGCAGGTAAGCAGAAGCTTTTCCACACGGTTCCTGGTTTCCTTCTTACTTATCCCCATATTCCGGAGACTTTCCCCGATTCCGTCCCCGAGGGTACATCTGGGATCAAAAGATCCTGCCGGTGTCTGAAAAACCATCTGAAGTTCCCGGTAAGTTTCCCGGAGAGCTTTTCCCTTCACATGTGTGATATCTTTTCCCATGAAAAAAATCTTTCCATCTGTAATATCCGTCAGATGGGTGATCATTTTTGCCACTGTACTTTTTCCGGAACCGGATTCCCCTACGATTCCAAGAACTTCTCCTGCGTTCAGAAAAAAGCTCACATCTTCCACAGCTGTGAAGGATTTTTTCCCGGATAAAAATGTCTTTTTCAGATTCTGCACTTCCAGGATTTTTTCTGCCATCATCTGCCTCCATTTCCGGTGCCTGTACGTTTCAGGCGAAGTACCGAACTCATAAGTTCTTTTGTATAAGAATCTTTCGAGGCTGTCAGGATCTGAGCTGTTTTTCCGTATTCTTTCACTTCTCCGTTTTTCAGGACCAGAACCTGGTCTGCCATTTTTTCTACTACACCAATATTGTGTGTGACAACGATCATGGCAGTTCCATACTCCTGACGCATCAGCAACATTTCCTCAACTACCTGTTTCTGCACTGTTACATCCAAAGCGCTGGTAGGCTCATCTGCCAGAAGAAGCGACGGATTCTGCAGCATGGAAATACAGATTCCCACACGCTGATTCATGCCGCCGGACAATTCAAAGGGATAGCTTTGCAAAACACGTTCCCCATCCTTGAGGCCAATCTTAGCCATCATCCGGACGGCACGCTCCGCACATTCCTTACGGCTGATCCTTTCATGCTCCCGCATACTCTCATAGATCTGATCGCCCACGGTGCGGATGGGACAAAGGGCTGCTCCTGAATCCTGAAAGACCATGGCGATCTCAGGACCCAGAAGTCTGCGTAATTCTTTTTCCGGCATATCCACCACATTTTTTCCTTTGTACCAGATATCCCCTTCTGTCACCATGCCTTCATTTCCCAGAAGTCCCATGATTGCCTTGATGATGGTACTTTTTCCGCTTCCGGATTCGCCTACCACCCCCAGGATCTCCCCTTTATTCAGTTCCAGATCCACATCATGTACAACCGGTTCTCCGTTGTAGCAGATCGTCACATGCTCAAGCTTCAACAATGATTCCATCTTATTTCACTTCCAGATCTGCCGTGATCTCGTAATAATCACATGGATGAGCAGTCAGCCCTGATACATTTGACTTTGACACAAGTCCCATATTCAGATGAGAAACAAAGAAATACGCATCATCATCCAGAATGGTCTGCTGTGCTTCCACAGCAAGCTTACCTCTCTCATCTGTATCAAAGGTCTCATGCAGCTTCGCTACGATATCATCAAGATCCGAATTGCTGTATTTGCCATAATTTTTGGCAGCGTCAGATACAACTGTACTTGTGAAGAAATATTCCGGATCACCGGTAGGTGCAGTTGTAAGCGAACTTACATATACATCAAATTCTCCGTTCTTCGCATATGTCGCATGGTCTGCTGTATTGTTAACATTGACCTCAATTCCAATGTCCTTTAAAGTGGACTGTGCATATTCTGCAAGCTTAGGCTGTTCCAGACGAGTCGGATAGGTCAGCCATGTGATGGACAGCTTCTTTCCGTCCTTATCTGCATAGCCATCTCCATCCGTATCTGTCCATCCGGATTCTTCCAGAAGCTTTTTCGCCTCTTCCGGATCATAGGACGGTGCTTTCACCGCATCGTTTCCATAGGAAAAGCTGCTTGGGAAAGCTCCCACTGCCGGAACACCTCGTCCCTCCATGATCACACTGCAGAAGCCGTCCTTATCGATTCCCATCTCAATGGCTTTTCTCACATTCTGATCCTGCATCAGTTCAGACTTCATATTAAACTGTCCGAAGAAACAGCGGCTTGTTGCCACAGAGCTGATCTGATAGTCCGGATTTCCGTCAAAAAGCGCATAGTTATCATACTGAAGTCCATAGGTTCCCTGTATATCGCCTGTCTGTAATGCTGCTGTCAGGGCACTTCCGTCTGAGAAGGATTTTACGATAACGTTGTCTACCTTTACATCTCCGCCCCAGTAATCCTCATTTTTTACCAGCTTGATCTCTGTTGGAGATACCTCTGTTGCAACATAAGGGCCTGTTCCTGCCACATTTGCAGAGCCGCCCTCTCCCTGTACGCCATAATCCATATCAATGATAGCACCATATGGATCACCGAGATAATTGATCAATGCCGGACATGGTTCGGAAGTATGGATCGTTACTGTCATTCCATCTGCTTCGATCTTATCGATCTTCATATCGTAAGGTGCACGGTCATGGTTTGCGATCAGATCCTCCAGGCATTCCTTTACCGCTTCTCCGTCCATGGTTCTTCCGCTGGAAAATTTCACACCGTCACGAAGGGTGATCTTTACTGTATTATCGTCTGTAAATTCATAGTCTGTAGCAAGCCATGGCTCTACCTCCATGTTGTCATTGTACTTAAACAATGTTTCTCCTACACCATAACGCAGACAGCTCCATCCGGAATAATTGTCGTGAGGGTTTAATCCTGCATCTCCCATTTCTTCACTGTATCCGGTAGTTCCGTAAACAAAGGTAGTTCCTTCACTCTTTTCTTTGCTTTTTGCTGCTGCCGGAACTCCCGTCATGCTCATGACCATTGACGCAGCAAGCATTGCTGCCAGAATCTTTTTCTTCATAATCTCCGCTCTCACTTTCTGTGTTATATTTATTTATAAGTGCCTGTTATCCTTTTCTCCTGTTTCGTTCCTTCGGATCCATATAATCCCGGATCGTATCTCCCAGAAGATTAAAGATCATTACCGTAATAAAAATCGCCATTCCCGGCGCAAGTACCATCCACGGTGAAATCTGCAGCATACTTCTTCCATCGTTGATCATACTTCCCCATTCTGCCATTGGAGGCTTTACACCAAGTCCGAGAAAGGAAAGTCCTGCCAGCTCCATCATCATGGTTCCAATATCAAGAACTGACGTAACAAGTATGGGGCCTGCAATATTTGGAAGGATATGTTTGAGCAGAAGCTTTCCTGTACTGCTCCCGGAAAGCTTTGCCGCCATAAGATATGCAGAGTCCTTCTGAGTCAGGGTAAGCCCTCTGGCAAGTCTTGCAAACTTCGGCCAGCTGATCACCGCCAGAGCAATAATGGCATTTTGGATACCGCCTCCCAGAACACCTGCTACTGCCAGGGCAAATACCAGTCCCGGAAAAGCCAGGAACAGATCGGAGATACGCATCAGAACGGTATCGGCTTTGCCGCCCTTCCAGCCACAGAAAATACCAATAGCCGTTCCCACCACCGTGATCACCGCAACCAGGAGCAGTGTTGCATAAATACTGGTCGTACTTCCTATGATCACACGGGAAAGCATATCTCTTCCATAACGGTCTGTCCCGAGCAGATGCTCCGGTCCCGGCGGTTTCTGAGCAAGTGCCAGATCCTGGGCATAAGGATCATAAGGGCAGAGATATTTTGCAAATGCCGCTACAAACAGAAGCAATGCTGTAAGCACAAGAAAAAAGACGAGCTTTGCTTTTGTATGATTTTTCCGGATCTTCTGCTTCCGGACTGTGATATTATTTTTTCCACTCATGCTCTGTCACCTCCAAGTCGTACTCTCGGATCCAGATAGTGGTAAATAATATCTGTCACCAGATTTACCAGAACATAAATAACCGCCATCCATGCCACATAAGCCTGGATGATCGGATAGTCACGCATGGTGATCGCATCTACCGCCAGTTTTCCGACACCATCCCACATAAAGATATTTTCCACAATGGCAGTTCCTCCCAGAAGATTGCCGATGGACAGAGCCAGCAGTGTGATGATCGTCAGCATGGAAGCCTTCATTACACTCTTCCAGATGATCACACGACTGCGGATCCCTCTTGCCCGGGCTCCGGTCACATAATCCTTATTCAGTTCTTCCAGAACCGTGGCACGCACCTGTCTGGTATATTTTGCAGCCATGGAGATCGCCAGTGTCAGTGTCGGCAGAATAATACTCTGTCCAAGATCTGTATTTGTGACTACCGGTAAAACGCCCAGCCTGATGGACAGAAAATACATCAGGACCATGGCAGCAAAAAAATTCGGCATGGAATTGCCGATAAAGCTTAAAAATCTTATCAGATAATCTACCCATTTGTTGTGCTTTACTGCTGACAGGATTCCCAGCGGGATCGCAAGAACAATCGTAAGAAGGATCGATGACAGAGTCAGCATCATCGTTGCCGGAAGCTTTGAAATAAAGGTTTCATAGACATCTCTGTGAGACACATAGCTCTCTCCCATATCTCCGGTTACCATTCCCGCAAACCAGGCAGCATATTGTACAAGGAATGGTTTATCAAGGCCATATTCTGCCTTCGCCTTATCAATGACCTCCTGGGATACTGCAGAGCCTGTATTTTCATACATATAAGTTACTGCATCTCCGCCGGCAAGCCGCATCATGGCAAAAGAAAGAAATGTGATCCCGATCAGGACCGGGATCAGCTGCAGCAACCGTTTTATTATATATTTTCCCATATTTTCCTCTCCGCACTTTGTTCCTCAGTATTTCGAATAACAAAAGTTTAACAACGCGACTGTTCTGCCACAACCCCGGCGGGGGGATTTTACATATTCCATTTTGTCATGCATATGTATTCCATCATGTTCTTATATTCTCACACAGTGACATGCGGATAATTCTTTCCAGCCCTCTCCAAGAGACTGTGGCTCTTCATACTCGATCAACCTCCGTTTTCTCTCTTCCAGCGGATCCGGGATATGGATCGCAGAAAGCAGGGACTGTGTATAAGGATGTTGCGGATTTTCAAAAAGCTCTTTTGTAGGTGCCATTTCTACCAGCTTTCCGTTTTTCATCACACCTGTTGTATCACTTAAAAAACGTACCATTGACAGATCATGGGCAATAAAAAGAAAAGAAAATCTTTTTTCCTGCTGAAGCTTTTTAAAAAGCATGACGATCTGTGCCTGGATAGAAATGTCCAACGATGCGATCGGTTCATCTGCAATGATAAGACGTGGTTCCATGAGAAGGCTTCTTCCTATGGCAACTCTCTGTCTCTGTCCGCCGGAAAGCTCTCCCGGCTTTTTCGACAGAATGCTTTCATCCAATCCTGTCTCCTTCAGGATTTCCCGAAGCCTGTTCTCCAGCATTTCTCTGTCACGGATCCTGCGGCTGATCTTTACAGGCTCCAGCATGATCTGCCGTATGCTCATTCGGGGATTCAGTGCAGCGCCCGAATCCTGAAAGATCATCTGGATCTCAGTCTGCATTTTCTTCCGCATTCCGAAAGGATCCTTTTTATCCGGCACTCTTTCTCCCTGATAAAAGATCTCCCCGCCTGTGGGCCGGTAGATTCCTGCAAGCGTTCTGGCTGTCGTGGATTTCCCGCAGCCGGTCTCACCCACCAGTGCCATGATCTCACCTTCCCGGATACTGAAGGAAACATCATCCACTGCATGGATCGTATAATCGGAACGGATACGGAAATGCTGTTTCAGATTTCTGGCTTCGATCAGTACAGGCGCCTGTTTCTGTTCTGTTTTCTGTAAAAATGACGCTTCCTTTTTATCCGGTTTCTGTTTACGGCCGCTGTTTTCCTGTAATCTGTCCTTCAAAATGGAAGGCTTTTCTATTTTCGGAGCTCTTTCATCCAGAAGCCATGTGGCTGCATAATGCGTATCACTGACTTTAAACATCGGCGGAGTCTGTTCATAATCGATTGCCAGCGCCTGGGGATTTCGAACGGCAAATGCATCTCCCGGCGGAGGATTCAAAAGAGAGGGCGGCATTCCGGGGATCGGATTCAGCTCCCCTTTTTCACCTGCAAATACAGGCAGTGAAGACAGAAGTCCCCAGGTATAAGGATGCCGGGGATCATAATAAACCTCTTCCGCTGTCCCGATCTCAATGATCTTTCCTGCATACATAACTGCAACTCTGTCTGCGATCCTTGCAACAGCTCCCAGATCATGAGATATGAACACAATACTGATCCCTGTTTTTTCTCTCAGCTCAAGAAGCAGATCCAGAATCTTTGCTTCCACGGTTGCATCCAGTGCTGTAGTCGCCTCATCGGCAAATAATATTTCCGGATCACAGGCCAGTGCAATAGCCAGCACACAACGCTGACGCATTCCTCCGGAAAAAAAATGAGGTTGCAGTCCATATCGCTGTTCTGCATCCGGAATCCCTACCAGCTTCAGCATTTCCACAGCTCTTTTTTTCGCCTCATCCCTGGATACTTTCTGATTTTTGATAATAGCCTCTGTGATCTGTTTGCCAACAGGGATCGTCGGATTCAGCGTCAGCATAGGATCCTGGAACACCATGCTTACCTTACTTCCGCACAGCTTTTCCATTTTTTTTCTTTTATAGGCTGTGATATTCTCTCCGCAGAGACTGATCTCTCCGCTTTTTACATGTGCATTCGGTGGCAGAAGCTTCATCACGCTACGGCACATAACGGTTTTTCCACATCCGGACTCACCTACGATACAAAGTATCTCTCCTTTTTTTACCGTGAGATCAACATTCCGGACGGCCTGTACCTTGCCGTCCGGTGTGTCAAAGCTTACCGAATAGTTTTTTAATTCCAAAACGGTTTCCTGCATGATCTTTTCCTTATTTTGTAATGGTCCAGTCTTCAATATTCCACATAACACCTACGGAATGATGTCCCAGAACACGTGTGGTATCCAGTCCGTCAAGTCCGGAAACGCCTACATAATCTCCCTGAAGATAAGCAACCAGAAGGATTCCAGGTGCCTTGGCATATGCCTTTTCGAATTCACTATATGCTTCTTTTCTGGCTTCCTCAGTCTCACCGTGACGGCCTTCCTCAAGATATTTATCCACATCTGCATTGGAATAATGCATGTTGTTTCCACTTGCGTCGGTTACAAAGTTTACATATGCCATATCCGGGTCAAACTGTGTTGCATAGCCGGCAAGAAATCCATTGTATCCTGCATCCCAGTCAAATTTGGTAACAAGCTTTACTTCCATTTCCACACCAGCCTGCTTCAGCATATCAGACATGACATTGGCAATATCCACACGCTCTTCTTCGTAATCACGTACCTGGATGGTAAAGTGGAATTTCTGTCCGTTTCTCTCATAGATCCCATCATCACCTTTTTTCCATCCCAGCTCTTCCATCTTCTTTGCAAAGGTATCCAGATCATAGGAGTAGATATTGGCTTCCTTATCTGTTCCGAGAGGGTTTCTCTGGATCGGGCTGTATGCCGGCTCTCCCTGTCCTGCAAGAACACCTGCAATAATGGAATCCTTATCCAGCGCATAATTCAGAACGCCGATGGAATCTCCGTTTTCCTTCCAGAAATCTGTACTCATATCCATGGCAGCTCCACGGTAATCTGCTGTGGTGAACTCCCAGTAATTATATCCGTCCTTATCCTTGAACTGAGAAGCATAGTTGGAATTCAGCCATGCAAGATCCGCCTCGCCGGACTGGAGCATGGTTGCCTTTGTAGTCTCATCCGACACTGTACGGTATACAACGGTTTCAATATTCGGAACCTTTCCGTAATAATCTTCATTTCGTTTCAGTGTGATCATTCCGCCGGTAGCATCCCAGTCTTCAAATTTATAACGGCCTGTTCCCACCGGATTCTGGTTAAAGGATGTAGTATTTATGTCCTCCCCTTCCAGAAGATGCTCTGGAAGGATTCCCATGGTAAAGTAATCCAGCATGGCAGCATCATACTGATCCAGTGTAAAGATCACAGTCTGATCATCCGGTGCCTCAATACTTGTAATGTCCTGATAGTTGCTGGTGATGCTGGCTCCCAGGGTTTCATCCTCTGTAAGCTCCTTATAAGTGTATACAACATCCTCTGCATTGAAATCTTCTCCATCATGCCACTTAACACCATCTCGAAGTTTAAAAGTATAGGTATTGGTATCCTTGTCAAAGGTATAGCTCTCTGCAAGATCCTCTACCGGCTTTCCATTGGCATCATATTTCATCAGTCCTGAAAAAATAAGATCCGGAAGTTCATCATGGTTATTCAGAAGGGGATTAATTGTACTTTCTGACTCACCTGCATATACCAGAGTTTTATTTTCTTCTGCCGCAGCTACGGTTACCGCACTGCCTGCAGTTGCTCCTGTACATGCTGCGGTCACTGCTGCCAGTGTTATCGCCGCATATTTTCTTCCATAGTTGATTCCTGTTCTCTTTTTCATTCTGTTTTCCTCATCTTTCCTTATTTTCAAACCGGTTATCTACACTTCGGAATGCTTCATCACGGTTTGTATTCAAATATTTTTGACTGCATCAGAGATTGCTGTAATGGTTATTTACCTCACTTCTCACAAAGCTTCCCATACTGGTAATGCACATTAAAGTAATGACCAGAAAAACTCCTGGGATCACGATCACCCACCAGGTATTCATGATCAGTGCTTTATTTGCCAGCGAGAGCATACTTCCCCAGGAGACTACATCAGCCGGAAGCCCGAGGCCAAGAAAGCTTAATGTAGATTCCATGGTAATACAGCTGCTTATCGAAGAGATCACCACAAACATGATCGCCGAAACAAAATTCGGGATCAGATGGTGATACATCACATATCCAAAACTTCCTCCGCAGAGTCTTGCATACATCACATAATCACTGTTCCTTATCTGCCGCACTTCACTTCTTACAATACGTGCCAGTGCAAACCACCCGGTAATACCGATGATCACAGATATGCTGATCACATCATTGGCCTGAAGGACCGCAGACAGGATCAGGATCAGCAGAAGGGTCGGAATACTTCCGCACATTTCCGTAAACCGCATCAGAACTGAATCCACCTTTGGACCTGCTGTTCCGCTGATGCATCCGTAGGTAACACCGATCACAGTAATGATCGCAGCTCCCAGAAGCCCGATCACCAGAGAAACCCGTCCACCATACCAGATCAGTGAATAAATATCTCTTCCAAGCGAATCCGTTCCAAAGATAAATTCCTTTCCCGGCGGTGTATTCAGATTCTGGAGATAAAAACCTGAGGGATCATGATTTGCAACAACATTTGCAAATATACAGCCCAAAACGATCAGAAAAAGCAGGACCATGGAAAATACCGGTTTCCCCTTCAGCTTTTCCCGAAATGTTTTTTTTCGTTTTTCAGATTCATGCTGCTTCCACCCGGCACCAACTACCTGAAAAAGCTCAGCTTCTAAAAGCTTCCGATCAGCTACCATACCCTCACCTCCGAATCCTTCATTCTTGGATCGATCTCTTCATTGACAGTCTGTGCAACAAAGCTGCTTAAAAATACGATAAATCCCGTGATCAGCACATCGATCATCAGCAGGTTATAATCATGATATTTTGCAGATTCCACTGCAAGGTTTCCAATTCCCGCATAATTGAAAACAGCTTCCACAGTTACAGTCCCACCGGTTACATGGGGTACCGAAACTGCCATGATACTCACGATCGTCGGCATTACATTTCGAAGACAATGCTTCCACAGGATCTTTCTTTTGGAAAGTCCCTTGGATCTGGCAAGAAGTACATAATCCTTCCGCACCTCATCCAGAAATTTGTTACGTATCATATATGCGTAATACCAGAGATGGCTGAAGATCATTACTACCAGCGGAAGGATCATATGCTTCATACGATTGCCGATACTATCTGCCATTCCCACATCATAGGCACCGCTGCTTGGGAACCATCCAAGATTTACACTGAAGATCAGGATCAGTACCACACCAAGCCAGAAAGCCGGCACATAATAGGCTGCTGTTCCGATCTTGCAGATCAGCCGGTCGATCCACTGATCCTCATGGAGCGTACAGAATATGGCGATCAGAACTGCCAGTATAAAGATCACAATATAAGCAATTCCTCCCAGCACCAGAGTATTTCCGATCAGCGGTTTGATCACATTCATAACCGGCTGCCTGTATTTCAGCGACAATCCGAAATCACCATGGACTACATTGGTAAACCACCTTACATACTGCACCCCGATCCCCTGATCCAGACCCAGTCTCGTTCTGGCCGCAGCCACTTCCTCGCTGGTCATCATTTCCAGGGAATCTCCGTAAAAGGACTGCAGGGGATCTCCCGGTGCCAGTCTCGCCAGCCAGAACACCACCACAGACAGCAGAAACATAACCACAGACAGCAGAAGGATCCGCTTCAGGATCCGGATGACGAGTTTATTTTCTTTGTTCATAATTTTCCTTTCCCACTGCCCTTTACAGTTCAGACAGACATTCGCATTCTGCTCTGCTGCATGCTCATGAACACAAATCGTGGAGCGATTTGTGTTCATATTTCAAAAGCAGTTATGGCATCCAAAACCATAACTGCTTTTGAAAGGGTCGTGTTATTATTCAACAAAACATTTGTATGCACAAATAGGAGTGCGCGGAGGTTATGTGCATCACAGTGTTTTTATATTCAGCACGCGGAGTGTGCTGCTGATATTATTTTATCATTTAACAGCTTTCGGACAACCCCGGTACGGGGATATTGGACAGTCGGTTTTAGCATGGATGTGTATTCCATATAAAAAACGGGACTTTTCTGTATCAGGAACCTGTGTCCCGTGCAGAAAAATCCCGTCTGGTCTTTTGCTTTATTCTTTTATCACTTCCCGGAAATCTGAAGTCTTTCCTTCACGAATCCCAGAAAATCCTTTCCCTGTTCACTAAGCTCTTCACCTCTCCGGCAGATGCACCCGTAAACAAGTTTCTGGCCTTCTCCCGGAAATGTATATTTCACGGAGGAATATCCCGGATCACGGCCGGAAAGATCCGCACCACTGATATTACACAACTCTCCGGACCCAAGAAGACGTTCCACGATATAATCACTGTTTGTTACGACTACAGTCTCTGCCTCCACTGCGGAATGACCGTTTTCCTCTACAAGGTTCCGGTAATTATCCGGGGAAAATTCATCGGGAAATCTCTGGATCAGCCTGAGCTGGGACATATTAAAATCTCCCTCATCTGCTGTATCTGCTTTCCCTTTCCCGGTATAAATATTTACCTCGGTTTCCGTCAGCAGCTCAAATTCCAGGTAATTTCGAGAAAGAAAATACTGGAACGCCGCCAGCTGATTCTGCATCACATAGGCGAATCCCATATCATCCTGTCTGCCTTTCACACGTTTTATGATCTCATGGGTATCTGCTGCGTAAACCTGATAATGAAGATCATCGCACTTATGTGCTTCATAATACGTTACGAAGATATCCGCAAACCAGGAGCTGGGATGAAAGCATACACACAAGCTGCTTTTTGCAAGTGGCTGTGCCTGCATTTCCAGTTCATCTATATTTTCCAGGATCCTCTGCACATGGATATATGCACGCTCTCCTTCCGGTGTCAGCTCTATGCCCTTTGCATGACGGACAAACAGCTGGGTACGCATATC
>OLRC01001846.1_pt1 | contig 12629 bp, 9 predicted proteins | sample 1672081 | NCBI WGS metagenome assembly OLRC01 (sample SAMEA3136643, study PRJEB25190) | human gut metagenome | biome: human gut; feature: human-associated habitat; material: faeces | place: Austria | collected 2013
TCTCAGATGCGAAAAAGAAAAATCTGACTCCCTTATATAAACCAGCCAGTTCAAGGCTGCTGTTTCTTGCAAAGCTGATTTCTTTCGGCATGAAACGCCAATTCATCAAACGTAATACCAAAAATCAGAAGCTACTCGCCGGAGGGGCTTTATCCCAATGTCATCAACTTAAGTCTAGGAACCTTGACAACTAAATAATGAACAAAATAATTAAAAATGTCAGTGCTGTCAAAAATGAATACTTGACAATAGGTTTAAATACAGTCATCGTTTAATTATCTCAATAACAGGAGGACTGTATATGAAACAATTAGAACAATTTTTTCTTCTTATTGATCAATGTTTAAATGATACCGAATTCATTCGCAAGCATGCTCTCAGTGAAAAAGACTTTACTCGCAATAGAATATTGACTTTCAGAAATACTTTTTGGGGGTTACTTGCACATACTGGTGCTTCTTTACAAGGTGAAATACCATTGCTGACCAGAAAATTTTGTGGGGAGATTCCACCAGTCTCTCCGCAAGCATTTTCAAAAGCTAGAAACAAAATGAATTACACTTCTTGCAAAGAAATTTTTGAATTTTCTGCAAAAAAATTAATTTTTCACAAGCAATATAAGGGATATTTTCTCGCTGCTGTTGATGCATCAAGAACAGTATCCTATACAAATGCACTTTCCTCTTTTGCTTTCCGCAAATCTTTTAACACTGTTCCTATATCTCCCAAAATAGCAATCCCCTTATCTTCAATGAATTCCGGCAAAAACTGATATTCTGAATTTACGGAAATATAATATGCATCTTTCAAGCTGTTTGTCAGTTCCCAAAACGGTTCCTGTATAAACATCGGTGTCATGCGCCCTACTCCAAGTTCTATCAAGAGAATTTTTCTATCTTTGTTCTTTTGAATGTATTTTGAGATTTTCTCATATTCTTCTTCGTATTTTTTCCCTTGCAGAAAATTCCCATATCCTCTTACCCACGGAAACATTTCCGCACCACAATGAGGGCAGCGAGGAATCAGTTCATCCGGCACCATTGTCCCCTCTCCCATAGCCGCAATCATATCTGCCACAGGTTGTACGGCATCCCATGTTTCATCCTGACAGCACCGGGAACACTGGAAGAAACGATGATCTCCCTGAATCTCACTGACCTTTTCTTCCGGATAAATCTTTACAAACTGTGTATCCTGATTAGTCGTTAAGATATGAAAATCCTTTCCCTGCAAGATTCTATCCAAATCCAGATATGGCTCTCTGATAGGAGCATTTTGTGTAGTATTTAAAAAGGTTGCCACATATCCCCAGTGTTCATTTCTTGTAGAAAACCGATGCATCATTCCACTAAAAGCACCTTTGAATCCATACTTATCTGCAAATTTTCCAAAATGCTCACGAAAAGAAGGGGTATCACTATAATAAAAGTCACCACCTCCAGCCGCTGATAAACCGGATGCTCCGCCTACTATGATACACTCTGCCTCCTGCACTCTGCGAACAAATTCCTGAATCTGTTCCTCATAAGGAAGTGGTTTTTGTTTGCTCAACACTACAGCAGTACCGCCGGATGCATAGGTACTATAGTGTCCGGAATAGTTCATTTGTGTTTTCATTACCAAATTTTCATAACAGCTCATTTTTTTCATTCTCCTATCTCACAACTGTAATATCTTTAACCACCTTACTTAGTCTATCCTTCCCTTTCTGATTTCCTTTAACGCTACCGTAAGATTACCATCCACACCGATGGATTTTTCTTTGATTTCCTCTGGAATGTAAATTTCGCCCTTGTTAAATGTGATATATCTTGCCTGTGGTTCTACTGCTGCAAGCTGCATCAAAGGAGCTTTAATCATCTGATTTCTCCAACCAATGCCAAATTCCAGAATTACCAGCTTCTTTCCATGTAAATTCTGAATAAATTCTTGATAGCGGGCAGCCTTTTCCTTCCAATTTTTCGTTTCTGTAAACGAGGACATCTCACCCCAATTTACTTCCATATCTCCACCGCATTTTGGACATTTCGGCAGTAACTCTTTGGGTACTCTTCCGTTTACTTCCTCTTCTGTCATGGCGAGAACTGCTTTTTGATTAGGATAGACCTCGTCATGACATCTGTTCTTGCACCGCATCTGGGTTAATTTCCCTTCCATTTCAAAAACACGGTCTGCCTCAAAACCTGCCGGCACAAAATGATCCTCCGCATTGGAAGTTACTACGAAATATTCTTTATCCTTTACTAGTGCATAGATGTTTTTCATAATCTCACTCGGCTCATCCTGCATAGCTTTTGCCTTAACAAGTCTGCTTACAAACGCCCACTTTTCTTCTACCTTCATTGGCACTGAAAATCCGTGTAAAACACAACGCAGTCCGTATTTTTCTCTGAAATCTCCCATATTTTCCTGAAACCATGCGTCATCTGCAAAAATATTATATCCCTCTGCGATAGACAAACCATTACTGGCTCCAATCAAAATACCATCTGCTTCTTTGATGATTTGACTTATCTCTTGATATACATTCATCTTCATCACATTTCCTTTCCCACTATGTTTTCTTTTAAATCCCGCAGGGTTTCTGCCAAATCTCCTGCTATATAAATGCCTTTGTCTTTTATATGTTCTGGAGCTGAGAATTTCTTCTGATTCAGACAGGCATAAAACACCTTTTCATTTTTGTATGTCATTTCCCAAAAAGGAAGTTTAATAATACTGGGTGTCATCTCACCAACCCCCAGCTCCAGCAGTACAACATTCTTATCTGTTCCATTCATGAGATATTTTTTTAGGAAATTCTCATATCGCCTTACACCTTCTCTCCAGTCTTTTCCCTCCAAAAATGTATCATCCCTTACCCAGGGAACCATGATTCTCCCGCACTCATTACATCTTGGCAGAAGCTCGGAAGTAACACGCAACTCCCGGATATTTTCGTTCATCCTGCGAATCATTTCTACATTGGAATAAATTTGGTCATGACAAGGCTGACTGCATTGAACATAACCGCTGTTACCTTGATAATCGCAAATCCTTTCTTTCTTAAAAATCCGTTCAAACTGCATATCTATATTGGTTGTTAAAACAAAGACTTCTTTTTCCGCCACAATATCACGCAGGTCATAGTATGGCTGTCCTGTAGGTGCATCCCACATACTTTGTATGTAACGTGCATAATATGCCCACTGTTGTTCCGGCGATGAATAACAGTAGTAAAAACCGTCAAAGGGAGATTTCAGTCCATACCAATCCTTGAAATCTTGTAAACATTCCTCCATATAGGGTAGCCAATGATAATGGTTATATCCCGCCGCACTGGAAAGACCAGAACCACCGCCTATTAAAACGGCATCTGCCTGACGGATTTTTTCTGCCAGAAAACTGACTTGTTCCTTCTTTTGCATACACCACTTTATCTCCTTTTTTATATCAGATTCCACACTTTTTATTTTGCTTGACTTTTATTTTTTTACTTGTTAAAATTAAATTTACATCAAGCATTAAAATCATATTATCATGTAAGTTTAAAAATTGCAAGAAGAAAATTCGAGGTGACAAATGAAATATTCCACAAAGCTTAGTGACACCATTCATATTCTTATATTTATTGCTCTTGGAGATGACGAACAACTCTCCAGCACAAAAATTGCAGAAAGTATCAAGACAAACCCGGCTTATGTCAGACAGCTTATGGCAACCCTGAAAAATGCAGGCATTGTTGTCAACACACAAGGTCATGCGAATGCCGCTCTTGCAAAATCGGCAGATAAAATCAATATGTATGACATCTACCGAGCCGTAGAGGGCGATAAGCCGCTGCTTCACCTGGACACAGATACCAATCCGGATTGTGGAATCGGTATCAACATTCAATTCGCTATTGGGGACTTCTATCATGAAATTCAAAATATGGTAGATGAAAAAATGAAATCCATTACATTGCAGGATATTATTGATCGGTATTATTTTAAAATCAGGAAAGTTAAAAGTCTTTAACTAATCAAGAGTAGCAAGCACTGCCTGTGTCATGACACAGGCGAAATCCCCCACACTTTCCTATCGTCTTTGCTACAATTTGCCTTGGGTAGTTACACCCAAAATTGAATCAAACACGAAACAGACTGTTGTAAAAACCGAACATTTTACAGCAGTTTTTTTGTACCCATTTTTAGGAAGGACGTGACTCAATGGCAAACAGAAACCGCACCAATCCGGTGTAATTTTATCTCAGCGATGATGAGCAGTACATTCTCACTACCAAATTCAAAGCATCCGGCATGAAAAGCATGTCAGCCTTTTTACGCAAACTGATTTTATATGGATATGTGTATGATGTCGATTACAGTTATCTGCGAAATTATAATACAGAGCTTGGACGAATCAGCTCCAGTCTGAATCAGATTGCAAAGCGGGTAAACAGTACTGGAAACATCTATCAGGACGATATGAATGAAGTAAAGGAGTTGATGAATAAAGTATGGCATACACAAAAATCCATGCTATCAAAGCAACCGTTGATAAAGCAATAGATTACATCTGCAATCCCGACAAAACAGATGAGCAAATCTATGTTTCATCTTATGCGTGTGCGCCAGAAACAGCAGCGATTGACTTTAAGTACACCCTTGACCATTGCAGGGAGAACAGTCCTAACAAAGCCTATCATCTGATACAGGCTTTTGCTCCGGGAGAAGTCAGTTATGAGGAAGCTCACCGCATTGGAAAAGAACTTGCTGACAAGGTTTTAGAAGGGAAATATTCGTATGTTCTCACCACACACATTGATAAAGGACATATTCATAATCACATCATATTTTGTGCTGCTGATAACATCGAGCATAACAAATATCACGACTGCAAACAGTCGTATTACCACATCCGGAAACTAAGTGATGAACTATGCAAAGAGCATAACCTTTCCATCATCATTCCGGGTGGTGAACGTGGTAAAAAATATAAAGAATGGCAGTCTGAGCAGAATGGCTCTACTTGGAAAACCCAGCTTAGAAGAGACATCAATTTTTGCATCAAGTCAGCTTCCACATACGAAGATTTCTTACTTTTAATGAGAGCCAAAGGATATGAAATTAAAGGGGAATCTTTTGAAGAAAGTGCTGCCAAATACATCTCTTTCCGTCCTCTGGATAAAGAACGTTTTGTCCGTGGCAATACGAAATCGCTTGGTAAGGAATACACAAAGGAACGTATCCGGGAACGCATCGAAATGAAGCGTGAGCGAAAATCTGTTATTCCGAAAAAAGACTACTCTGCCCGCAGGCTCATTGATACCTCGGATGAAAAATTTCAAAACAGTCCCGGACTCCAGCAATGGGCAACTATCGAGAATTTGAAGATTGCTGCACAAAGCTATAATGAAGTTGGTTCTCTCTCCGATCTGAAGCATCAGATTACTGTGAAAACCGAAGCGGGAAAATCTGCCAAACAGAGCGTTGTGAAACTGGAACACCGCATGAAAGACCTTGCAGAAATCATCAAATATGCCGAGCAGTACAAAACCAACCGCTCCTATCACATCGCCTACAAAAAGTCAAAGAACCCAGACGCATATTTCCGCCGATACGAAAGCCAGCTCATTCTATATGGCGGTGCACGACGTGTACTTGAGCAGACTGGGATAAACTTAAAAGGATTGAATGTTGATAAGCTAAAAGCAGAATATCAGGAACTGATGAAACAGAAAAATGAACTGACTTCCACCTACAAGAATTGCGAAAAAGAGGTTCAATCATTAAACCAAAAACTGGAAAATTTGAGCCAATACCTCGGTCAGACACAGCCCGATCCGGTGCAGGCACAACAGACAAAAAACAGAAATCACAGCTTATAAAAATAGGGGGAAGAATCCTATCCCATAGATAGCACTCTCCCCTCTGAATCAATTTTGTTCTTCATCTAACCATTCTTTTAATTTTTTCTGTAACAGTTTCTTATCCGGCAAATATAATTTATACTCTTTTGCATAAATATTAGCATTTTCCGGAAGTGTCAAATCTACCAGAGCCTCATCACTTTGCTTGCAGAGCAAAATACCTATTGTTGGATTTTCTCCCTCAATTTTTTCATAGCGATCATAATAATTTACATACATCTGCATCTGTCCTAAATCCTGATGTGTAAGCTCATCAATCTTAAAATCAATCAAAACATAACACCTTAAAAGCCTGTTATACAGAACCAGATCAACATAAAAATTTTTGTCATTAAATGTAAATCGCTTTTGCCGCTGTTCAAAGAGAAAGCCTTTTCCTAATTCAAGAAGGAATTTCTGCATTTTTCCTATTACGGCTGATTCCAAATCGCTTTCATGGTATGATGCTTTATCCTCCAGTCCTGCAAATTCCAATACATATGGCGTATGTAAAATATCTTCCGGTTTCTGCGGAATAGCTCCTTCATTTGCCAAACGCATCACATCATTTTTATCCCTGCTCAATGCAAGTCTTTCATATAAACTGGAATGGAATTGTCTTTTCAGGGTACTTACATTCCAGTTAGACCGTATTGCTTCCTTCTCATAGAAATCTCTTTCATCCTTATCTTCTATACGCATAAGAATCTGATAATGCGTCCAGCTCAACTTAAATGGTATTTTTTTATATGCCGTCTCTAATTGTCCAATTCCTGATTGGACAATTCCAAAAGCCTGTTCAAATTGTCCAATTCCCGATTGGATAATTTCATTCTCTCTGTCTTTGTAAGCCATATAGAACTGCCGCATTCCCGCAACATTGCTTCTTGAGAAACCTCTTCCGTATTCTTCTGTCAAATATGATGACAAGGAATCCAGGACTTTTGCTCCATACTTAGCTCTTTCTGCTCCCTGTTGTTCCTGCTCTACAATATATCTTCCCAGCAAAAAACTGGTAAGAACCGTAATTGCATTTGCCATTTGTCCCATATTACTTCTGGCACTGTCAATCAATTTCTTTGATTTATCAAATAGACTTTGAAACTCATTACTTTCTATGATTTCCAATTTTTCGTTTTTCACACTAAGACCTCCAAACTGTCTATGATTTCCAATTATTTTTTATAAAATGTTCATTTATCTAATTTCAAAACGCATACAAAAATTATAACTTACCCAACGATTTTTCACAATCAATTTTATGATTGTAAAATAAAAAGCAGGTAGCCAGCCATTGCAACCGACTATCTACCCACTTACTACCGCTATTCTTCTGCTGCTTCAAAAGAAATTTTCAAAAATTCCTTATCTGTCATTCCATCTAGCTTTCTCAACACCTGCCCAGCAAGCTCCTCCATATCACTGTCCTTTATGTGCAGCATTACCCGTCTGATTTCTTCCATCAGCTTCATTCTGTTTGATGTCTCAAAGACACACATCAAATTTGTTTCTTCTACCGTAAATGGATTATTCATATTCCTATATTTCCTCCCTGTTCGTCTTTTTAGTTTTATCCTGCTCTTTTGCATCTTTATTCTTCCCCTGTGCCACTTCCGTCTGCTTGGCTGCCAGACGCTCCTTTAAGGAAAAACGAGCCTGCGGTTTTCCGCCTGTTCTTTCTTTTCTTCCTCACGATTGAATTTCTCCACGCCATTGTTGAGCCTGTCATCAATCATGTTATAATTCTGCTCCTCAACCTCCTCGATCTTGGCAAGCGGTTTATACTCAGCCAGCTTTGCAAGCAATTCCTTTGCCTGTCTTTCGCTGTCCTCGTCTGTTCCTTCCTCTATGGCAGTCTGCAAAAAATCCCGAAGCGGTTCAATGTTGCCATTTCTTATATCATCAACAATCATAAGTACCTGTGCTTCTCTATCTGCTACGGTGTCGGCATAACCATACGGATCAATGTCCTGAGATAACTGGTCAAGCTCTGCCGCAAGTGTCTGTATCTTCGCTTCCTTTGTTTCCCGGTCATTGACCTCTTTATCCGGATATGCTGCTATCAGCTTTTGAAGGGCATTCTGCACTGTGGGAGTATCCCGAAGCTCCGGTGTATAATTCAGGAAATCAACAGCAATGCACTTGCCGCTTACAATGTCTACCTGCTCATCTTCCCATTCTTCTGTCCCCTCAATGTGCATATTGACACCAATCGAAGGAATCCCATGCATACGGGACGGATCAATAGCATTATAAAGTTTCATTGCTTCCTCTATCGTTTCAATGCCCTCATGGTATTCACCCATATTATGAAATTCTCCACACTCCGCAACCGTAAATGTGATATGGACTGTCTCCGGCTCAACCATAGGTTCTTTTTCCAGTTCAGACAGCACTTTTTCTTCTGATGCAAGTGCGTTTTGTTCCTGCACAACTTCTCTGCCCTGTGTGACAAGCTGATTATTGATCTGCTCCTGCTGTGCCTTCTCCTGCAGATAGGTTTCTACCTCCGGCAGATATGTCTCCAGCGTTCCCGTTTTTCCCTCTGTAATCGGGTTAATATCTACCTGAATACCTGCGATGTAAATGCTGTCCTCATGGAGCATATTGAAAAGGTCATCTTCTCTGGTGGAGCCTGTGTATTCCACAACCACATCCAAATCCGAGTTTTCCTGCTCAATACCTCTGCATCGACTTCCGGATACCACCACATCAACAATCTCTGCATCCAGACCGTACTCGTCAATCTGCGACTGTACATAGGCATATACCGTTTTTTCTATATCGTCCGCACTCTGTCCGTCCAGACTATGAAACAATTCTTCTGTCTTTGCCCGAAAATCTGCAACCACATCCGGATTGTTCTCTCTAAATTCTGCCTGCTTTGCTTCCAAGTCTGCCTGTTCCACTTCCTCTGCTTTTTCAGATAGTTCCTCAAAATCAACAATCTCCGCTTCGGAACCTGCATACACCTCGCCCTGCAAAAATTCATCACGATAATACTGCTCTGTAACCGCTGAAAAGCGTGGTTCTTTCAGGTCTGCAATCACCATATCCATTGCACGCTGAATGGTAATATCCGGATTATCATAGACACCACCATCCAGTAAATGATACTGTTCATCCAGAATGGAATAATCATATCCTTCATCACATTCGTGCATAATGATATAGCGATCTGCGATATGTACCGCAAGCGCTGTCTGTATTTCGTTCTCTTTGCCCTCCAATGTCAGCATAAACTTCGGAAGTTCCGTAAATCCAAAAGAATCAACAAAGTGTGCGCTGTTCTCGCCGTCCTCATGCAATACTACAATGTCGCTGACTGAAAGCGAATGAGCCTTATAATCTGCAGGGTGGTCAATATTGAACTTTGTATAGATTGCTTCCAATGTTTCCGATTGTGTCTGTCCGTGCAATTCTGCCAATTCTCCCATATACACGAGCTTATAATTTTCCGGCAATACTGCATCAAAATTATCCTTGGTTATTCCCATACGCTTCAAGCTTTCCGTTCCTTCAAAACGAAACTTATCCAGTTCCGGATTATCCTTTAACTGATAAATGCCATATTTGTCAGTATTTCCATACAAAAGCTGTGCTTCCCTGTTGGAATCACTCTCTGCAAGTTCTTCCTGCATCATCTGGAGCTTTCGTTCATTCAGCCAGTCCCCTTTTTCAATACCGCACATCCCGTCATGTTCCACAATCTGTTTTCTGTCGGATATGGTAGTCTCTGAACCGTCCATATGCAGAAGATACACAGGCAAGTCATCGTCGAACAGTTCCAATGCTCTCTCCTGCGTCAACGGAAGCATTTCATTCCATGTATAACCATATTCCTGCATTTCGGATATACTGATCATGCTATCCGGAAGTGCGTCGATTTCTGCCTGTGCATCAATCATTGCTAATGCAACATCCTGATTTCCATCCACTTCCTGTGCATAGATATGTTCTGCAAGCTCCCTTGTTTTCTCCACATTACCCAGCTTGTAAGCATAATTTACAATCAGATTTCTTTCATCATCAGAAAAGGCTGGCTGTCCATGCTCCAACCGGTTAATGATATGCTCTGCCTGTTGCATGGCAGACAGTTCCTCCACATCCGAAAGCCCTGCATCAAAATCGTATTCATAATCCCAAAAGTCCGGCAGATTTCCATTTAATCCCTTACTATTGGACGCAAGTAACGTGATTTCCGCTCCCTGCTTTTCCATATATGAAAGGTAATTACCATCCCATTCTTTTTCATCAAGAGAAGCCATATCGTTGAGCATTTTTTCGACATCATTCCTCGTCATATTTGTGATTTTCAAGACCTCCCATTCGCTTTCAAAAGCGGAAGCGAACTTTACAACCACATCATCGGCATTGATTGGCTCCATTGCCTTATCATAGACTGCCTTTCTCTCCTTCATATCAATCAGCTCACCTGTATCCGTGTTATAACGCACATCCAGATGATACTCTCCGTACTCTCTGGAATCTTGATTGCCGATTTCCGTTGTCCATGCACCCCTGCTTTCCAAATACGCCTGTATGCTCAGCTTGTCATCGTCTGTCATTTCTGACAATGCCTGCATCAGTTCCAGTCTGTCCATGCCATATACATCAAGCAGGCTGAACTCTGAAAGATCGGTATTCTGTATCAGAAGAATACTTTCCTTTGCCTGTTCCTGTGATACTTCCCTGTCCCTTTGCAATTCCTGTAATTGTTCCTCTATCCCGGTAATCAGTTCCGATGCTGTTTTCCGTATCGTATCCATGGAAGATCTAAGTTCTTTGGTATCTCTTCCGCTGCTCCATCCTGCAATATACCCAAAAGAATAATCAGAGGTATCTATACCAAAATGCTGACAAACGGTGTACGCCACACTCTCCGCTTCCACCTCTTTAGTATTGCGGTCATTTCGCATCTGCTCATCCTGCTCCACTTCCTTGCTGTGCAGCTTGGAGTGAGCCACCTCATGGATCATGGTCTTTAATGTCTGGCTCTCGCTCATGTTTTCCTGTACCGCAATCCGCTTTGAATCCCTGTCATAATAGCCTTTGGAATCTCCGGCTATCTCCTCCAGTTCAATCGGTACTGGTGAAATGGCTTCTACTGCACGAATCATATCCTGATACCCTTCCACATCTGAAAGAAGCTCCTTTGCCGCAAGTTCCGGTATCGGCTTTCCATCTGTCTGTGCCACATCAAAAACGGATACTGCCCGGAATGCCGGAATTGTTATCTCAACTTCCTCTTTCTTTGGGTTTCCGTCCTTATCAAGCAAAATTTCCTGCGTAACCGGATCAATCTTATCTCTCTCCTCTTTGATTTTATATGGTGCAGGTGCAAGGATACGGATTGCTTTTTCCCCTTTATTTACATGACGCTCAAAATTCTTCTGCCAAGCCTTGTATCCGGCCACTAACGTAGCGTCAGGCTTTTGCATCGCAATTAAGAGCGTGTTGTTAAAACTGTAATTATGAAATTTTGACATGGTACTAAGATAATTGCGGTAACTATCGCTGTTGAATAAGTCCTGCAATCCCTGCTCCAGTTTGTCCGTAAGCTCCTGCACACGCTGTTTTTCTGTATTGTTGTCTGCCATAAACGACCTCCATCTTGTACGATAAAAGGCAGCCACTACAGACTGCCCTTACATAAACTGCTATAACACTTTTTAATATTCCCAACCCAAATAATGCTGACAGGTTGGGAATAAACTTAGGAATAAAATAGATTTTCCTATAAAATTTCTTCTTTTTTCTTTGTCTTATCCACTGCATCCCTTCCTGCAGGTGTCCCGGACACCCTTGCCTTCATTGCTGCGAGTTTTTCTTGCAATGAAGTCCGTTCTGCCGGTCGGTCTGACAGCTTACCACCCATAGCCGTTTTCCCAAGATTACTCTGCTTTGCTGGCATATCTGCGACCTCGTCCCTTTTGTTATCCACTGTTTTCACAATTTCCTGTTGTTTTTCCGGTTCTGCAGCATCATCGTCCATGCCAATCGCATCATCGCCCTTTTCATCCATGTTAAGCAAGGCATTAAGTTCTGCAAGACGTTCCAGTTTCTCGGAAAGCTCCGCTTCCTGTGGAAATGGCTTGTCTACTTCTGCTTTCGCTGTTTCAAGCTGATGTTCCACATTGGATAACTTTGTCTGTGCTTCCTCAAGCTGTATTGGCATGGCTTCCAGTACATTGTTGATTCTTGTGATATTTCCAAGCGGATCAGAACCTACTTCCATCGGGTGGCTCATGGCACCTTTGACATTCATCACAAACTTATTGTTAAAAGAATCAAAGGTTACATTCAGCTTAAATCCAAGATATTCACCCACATCCGCACTGGCATTGATGCCTTTGATTTCCTTACACATGGCTATGATCGCAGTACCGGCTTCCTTTTTTTCAGTGTATGGCTTTCCACCCACCTGCATAAAGAACTGCTCCTTATCCTCCGGCTTATTTTTCGCATATTTTTCCATGTCAGCGGAAAAACCTTCGATACGCTCCTTGAAAACAGCGATCTGGTGCGGATAATGCTGTGTGATGTTATCCTCCAGCCTGTACTTCTGACTGGTATGGTTTGCCTTCATCAGTTTCAGCTTTGATACCTGAATATCGAGATCCATCTTTTCTTTTATATAGGGATTGCCTGTGGCAAGTGCCTTGACCTCTGCATAGGAAAGTGCCGCTTCGTCCACATCCTCACAGCTTCGTACCGGGGATTTACTGGTCATAATCTGTCCGATGAATTTCTGCTT
>OLRC01001866.1_pt1 | contig 12559 bp, 8 predicted proteins | sample 1672081 | NCBI WGS metagenome assembly OLRC01 (sample SAMEA3136643, study PRJEB25190) | human gut metagenome | biome: human gut; feature: human-associated habitat; material: faeces | place: Austria | collected 2013
GCTGCGGATTCTTGGTAAGGAATCCGCAGCACACCGGCCATTCATGTATGCGGCAAGTGCCGCCGATCAGTGCGGCAGTGCGCGCTACTTGGTGATCGTGTTGTACGTGGGCATGTTCGTGTAATCGAACTGCACGTTCTTCACGTTCTGTGCAGACACGGCGGCGAAACGTTTGACCGGGAATACTGGGGTAATACGCAACTTCATCGCTCCTCTTCCTCGAATGAAACTATGTTCCATTGGTATGAGCCAGCCACGTACGGTATTCGTGTCTGGCCTGCCACACAATGATGCAGCCGTATATACGGGCACAGCATTGCGCGGCAGTTCATTGTATGGAAGACATGCAAACTCAATGTTTCCTTGTCCAAATAAAAAAACGAGCGCGGCTGATGTGCGGCACCGGTCCAAAAACTCATGTCCGCCAGCGCAACGCGACTACGTACCTTATGCTGGTCTGCGCGTAAAATAGAATGGTTGCGATATTGGGTTATTCACGGAGGAATGGATGCGACGCTGGCTGATCAATGTAGCCAAAAATGAGACGATTCTCATCGTCGCCGCAATACTCGCCCTGATTTCGTGTTTCATTGTGCCGCCGGACGCCGATTACAAAAGCTACATTCACGCCAGCACCATCAGCCAGCTCATCTGCCTGATGATTGTGGTGTGCGGATTCCAGCGTATCGGCGTGTTCCGCATCATCGGTTCGCGATTGCTGGAGAAGGTCAGCACCATGCGCGGACTGGTCATTACGCTTGTCGCTTTGACGTTCTTTTCCGCGATGTTCATCACCAATGACGTTGCGCTGGTCACGTTTGTGCCGTTCGCGGTGGCCGTGCTCATCATGGCTGGGCAAGAGGATAAGACCATCCTCGTGGTCACGCTGATGACCATTGGCGCGAACGTGGGCAGTATGCTCACCCCGATCGGCAACGCGCACAACCTGTATCTCAAAGCCCTGACCGGCATGCCGACCATGGAATTCCTCGGCATCATGGCACCGTATTCCGGCACGGCGGCCGTGTTGCTGGTCATCGTGATTTCCGTGGTGTTTGGCGGCAAACCGGTCGGCGACCTGGGCGACCTCGAAACCGGCGTGCTGGCTCCCGAGCGCAACAAACACCAGCCCGACGAGATTCGTATCACCGGCTACGGCGCCGGTTATGGCGGCTGGCGCACCATCGTCTACTCGCTGCTGTTCATCGTCTGCCTACTGGCCGTCTCCGACGTGATTCCCCTGTGGGTGATGTGCGTGATCGTGGTCGTCGTGTTCCTGTTCACCGATCGGCGCGTATTCAAATACGTGGATTGGGGACTGCCGCTCACCTTCTGCATGTTCTTCATCTTCATCGGCAACATGAAGCGCGTGCCCGAATTCTACGAACTGGCGCGCTCGCTGGTCGGCGGCCATCCGCTGGAGGTGGCGGTCGGCTCCAGCCAGGTCATCAGCAATGTGCCCACCACGATTCTGCTTTCCGGCTTCTGCGACCAATGGCGCGATCTGATCATTGGCACCAATTTGGGCGGCATGGGTACGCTCATCGCCTCGATGGCCTCGCTTATTTCTTACAAGAACGTCGTGCGCCAATACCCGCACAAGAAAGGCCGGTATCTGGCCGTCTACTCCGCCGTCAACGTTCTGTTTTTGGCCGTATTGCTGACCTTGAGCTGGATCATCGAGCCGAGTCTCTGAGCCGCCGTTGTGGGTTGGGCCGGTCTACCGCGCGTATACGGTGGGGGAGCCGGTCAGTCGGCTCATGGCCGACTGCGGGATGTCGTGGATGCGGCCGATGGTGGCATCCAGCGTGGATACGCCGGATACGCCGTCTGTGTTGGCTGTGTTGGCTGCAGAGGTGATGCTGGATACGCCGACTGCGGACGATGATACGGCCGCAACCATCTGCTGACGATAGGCGTTGGAGTTGCGGGCCAGCCGGGCGAGCGCAGGGCGCTGCCTGCGGAACAGATTGATAAACATACCGCATACTCCTTCATCGTTGGCCGGCGGTCTTCTGGCCGCCGTGGTTTCCATCCTGCCCTCCCGTGCTTGTATTCGCTATGGGGGATAGCCCCTATTATTCCCTGAATCTGCACGATTCCCCCTCATCCTTGAGGGTGATTCTAACGGCAAAGGAATCGGCCTAATGGCCGATGTCGATCAGCGCGAAGCCACCAGCGTGACGCTGTACGGCTTGATCTTCATCGCCAGCAATGAAGACGGCGACGGCAATGTGTAAGCCCGACGTTCCGGCACAATCGCCCCCGAAGCCTCGCCGCGGTATCCGATAGTGGTTTTCGCCGTCGGACTGGCGCTTAACGTCGTCACCTCCAAACGCACCGGTCGCGATGGCGAGGCGCCCAGCCCGGCCAGTCCGCGCGCGATTTCCAACGTCACATCCACCGGGGAATCGGAGGTATTGACGATTTTGATGTAACGGCAGGCGTCATCCCCGTCATGCCCGGTGGCACTGACATACAGATGTTTGGCGGGGCGTGACGCGGTCTGCTCGATGGACACGGCATATGTCGTGTCGCCCAGATGCGTGGAAAACAGCCGCTCCACCTCATAATTCACCGTGGGGTTCACATGCGCCGGATTGAGTTCGATAAGATTCTGCGCCCACCCCTTAGCCGGGATATGCGCGAGCAGCGGTGCATAGGAGGTCATGCGCACCACGTCGGAATTGCGCTCGCAACCGGTCAGGAACGCGGCCTCGCCGAGTGCCGACTTCCACGTGTTCGCGCCCTGTTCGGTCTGCGGTTGGCCGGCAAAATAGCCGTTGGCTGAATATTCGCCGAAATAGACGCCGGCGCCGCAACGCGGGTAAGCGTCGAATCGTGACGCTTGGTATGCAAACCATTCGGGGGAGTGGTAAGAATGTTCGTCGACGATAATCGCGTCACCGGTGGCGGAATCATGTGCCCCGGAATCGGTTGCGGCCAACGCTCGCGCATGGTCCCAGCTGCGTTTCATCGTCGGCTGGAAGGGGAACAGTCCGGCGCTCATCACACACAGCATATCCGGGTATCGTTCGTGAATGGCCTCGCTGATCATGTCAAACTTGGCCACGTAGTCAGCCCCGAAATTTTCGTTGCCCACGCCGATCATGTCCAGGCCGAACGGTTCTGGATGGCCCATATCACGCCGGACCGCGGCCCACGAGCTGGACTCCGGATCGCCATTCGCGAATTCGATGAGGTCCAGGTAGTCCTGAATCACATTGTTGCGGAAAGTGGCCGAATTGATATCCATGTGGTGCGGATCGCGGCCGGGCGACTGGCATGCGATGCCGGCGAACAGAGTGGGCAGCGGCTTGGCCTTGAGGTCCTCGCACAGGCAGAAATACTCGTAGAAGCCGATCTGATAGCTCTGCGAATAGCTGGAACCATCCGGCATCTTGAACGACCACATCGAATACTGTTGGCGTCGCGCGGCCAGGGAGCCGACGGTATCCTTCCAGCGATATTCATTGCCGGGCGTCACACCTTCGACGATGCAGCCGCCGGGGAATCGCAGAAACGCTGGATGCAACGCCTGAATGGTTTCCACCAGATCGCGGCGCAGCTTGCCGTAACGCCATTTCGGGTCGCCCGCGCCCCAATAGTCCGCATCCATGAACTGCACCAGATCCAGATCGAACGTGGTGCGTTCGCCGGCGTCAATGGTGATACGCAGCTTGCCGTAATCGGTGTTCAGGCCGGTTACGTCGGCGTTGAACCGGTACCAGCCGTCACGGCCGATGGCGATGGCACCATCCGACGAATCCGGACTGATCGAAACGCCGGAATCCTGCGCATTGGCACCATCGTCCTGCCTCAGACCGGTCTCTTCCGTATCGTCAAGCGGATCTGCGTCCACGATATACGACAATCGAGTGGTGCTGGTGAGCGGCAGACCGTACCTATCGACCACGCCGACGGACAGCTTGGCCCGCCCATGAACCGGACGTACCGCGAGACTGACGGAATAGGTGTGGTCGGCGACGATGGAGAACGCGGGCTCGCCCCCGTTGTCGCCGCCTCCGTTATAGCCGAGGTTTTCCAGATATGCAGGGCCGGTTTCGGAAGGAACATCGGACGTGATGCGAGCGTATCGGCTATGTGCGTGAATTGGCGGGGCGGGGCAGTCGGTGGTCACCCGCTGACCGTGAATCCCGCGTATCTCACTGCCGAGGCTGGCGGCGGAACAGTTGATGAAATCCCAGAAACGCAGGGAATCGGCCTGTGTACGCCATCGTTCGGCGCCGGCCATACGCCACGTGTGATGGTCGAGATAGACGCCGTCAAAACTGTAGTTGTTCACCATGTTGGCGTTCAGCCCGCCATCCGCACCATGGTTGATGTCCTCGAAGAACACGCCGTACAGCCGCCCGCTTGTGTGATGGGTGGGGCTTCCCACGCTAATCCGCACCATGGTTTTGATTGTAGAGGGAATGGAGCGGAAAGGTAAACGGAAGAGTTCGCTCACCGTTCATGTTGCGGTCAATCCAAGTCGACTGTTCGCCGGTATACAGCCGGTACCCTCGAAACAGGAATGGAAAATACGGACGACTAGGAGCGCGGCTGCGCAATCCTCGGTGGGAATACGTGAGCGCATCGACCACGTGTATCCGTCGCTGCGTCCGGCGGAGCGCGCCGTGGCCCAGTATATTCGGGATCATATCGAGGAGGCGGCCGACCTGACCGTCGGCCAGATGGCCGACATCGCCCACGTCAGCCAGCCGACGGTGATTCGTTTCGCCCGCAAGCTCGGTTTCGGCGGTTACCGTGAACTGCGGTACGTGTTGCGCCATCCGGCCGCCGAGCACAAAGTGACCTTCAATCCGTTGGCTGGATTCGATCTGAATCCGTGGGATGGCGAAGATGAGATTCCCGGCAAAGCGGCCTATGGCGCGAAGGCGCTGATCGATGAGCTGCACAGTGCGTTGGACCCCAAGGCCTATCGCAAGGCGGTCGCCCTACTCGCCGAATCGGAGTTCATCGATATTTTCGGCGTGGAGAACTCGTTGACACCGGCGATGGATCTGTTCACCAAGCTCGGCTACCTGGGACTGACATGCCGTCTCAATACCGACGCTTACCTGCAGCAGATCGGTGCCGGGCACCTGCCCCACGGCGCTGTGGCCGTCGCCTTCTCCCATTCGGGTAGTTCGGCGGATACGGTCAAAGCGTTGCGATTGGCGAAATCGCATGGCGCGAAAACCATCGCCATAACCAATGCCATCGGCGCGCCGCTGGCCAGCTGGGCCGACGTGACGTTGCTGACGGGTCGTGACTCGCACACGATCTATGGCAATGCGATTTTCTCGCGCGTGGCCGATACCGCGCTCGTGGACATGCTGTACATGGGCGTGATTCTGTCCGACTACGGCCGTTTCTCCACCGCGCTCGACGAATCCGGTCGCATGATTCGCGATCGCGTATTCGAGAACTGAGCTGCTGCTTTATCGTGCCTTGGGCTGTATTGCTCTGGTCGTTGCTGCTTGGGTTGTTGACGATTTGGTCGTTGTCGCCCTGGTCGCTACCGTCCTGAGGCATGTGCCAGCGAATACGTAGTGGACTTGGCGTGCGTATGACGTTCGATCTTGCCGCTCAACTCCAGCTGGTCCAAGAGCTGCGTCATCTGATCCTTGTTCAGGCCAAGCGCTTTCTGCATGGTTTTACGGCTGAGCTTCACACCGCGGAACGCGAGGAAATTGAGCGTGAACTGTTCCAACGTTTGAGGCGACGGTTCCAGCGTCGCTGTATCGAGCGGGCGGGTACTGGCCTGATCGTCACCGTCCGGGCGTTCGCCGAATCCACTGCCGAGAATCAGCGTCTGCAGTGGCGCGCAGCCGATGATGCGTGCGCCGGCCAAAGCATCTGCGGCGTTATCCGTCATGCGCTGAATCGTGGGGAATGAGTACATTTTGGCATGCTGTGCTTCGTCAGTGGTGCTGGGCGCGGCGGAAGCATCGGCATCGGTCCGATGCGAGGACGCGGCCTCGGCCGATACAGGGATAGGCAGTACCATTGCCACCGAAGTGGGGCCCACGCGCAGTTGCGGACTGACCGCGCTCTGCGCGTAGGCGTCCATAATGCGTTGAATGCCGGTACCGCAGTTCTCGCAGAGGCCCAAATCGGCGAACAATTCAGCCAAACGCGGGGTGCGTGGCTGGCATACGCCGTTGAGTAGATCGTTGATTTCCAAACCATCGGTCAGGCCGCCGAGCGACACGATTTCCAAGCGGGAATCGAAGATATTGATCAGTGTGGGGCCGGAGTACGTGTAATCGCGATGTTCCAGTGCGTTGACCAATGCTTCGCGCAGGGCTATGGCCGGGTATTGGCCGGATTCGTTGATGCCGTTCAGCAGGGCGCTGGCTTGGTCGAGCTGGCGCAGCACCGAGCCGGTGAATGTGTGACGTTCGCGAATGGCGTTTTTGCCATTGCCCTCGAAAATGGTGGCCTTGATAACGAACGGGCATTGGTTGGACAGCAGGGTGGCAAGCGACGATTCGGTGGTGCTGGTGAAGGTGTTGTTGGTGCCGGTGTTGGTGATGCTGCCGGCGGGGACATTACCGGCATCGGCAGAGACGGATGCAGCCATGTTGGTCACAACCGGGCTTTCCCAATCCTTGCCTTCACTGGCAAAACGACCCTGTGCGTATGTGAAAGTGAGCTCACCGCTATCGCCTGCGACGGTCTGGCCCGATGCGGCGTGATCTACGTTGCTCTCCGTTGTCCCCATATCGCCGATGGTACCGGTGCAAGCCGACGTTACGCCGAGGTGTTTTACACCCCTACGGCTAGACTTACACGAGTTTGGCCCCGTAGCTCAGCTGGATAGAGCATGTGACTTCTAATCTCAAGGTCGACGGTTCGAGCCCGTCCGGGGTCACGATGTAATAAGCCCTTGGTCCCTCATCGTTTGTGAGGGGCAGGGGCTTTTGAATATTATGCCGGTCTGGGTCCGTCTGGAGCCTGAACTGTCGACCTTGAGATTAGAAGTCACATGCTCATCACCACCATCCGGGAACACCCTTAAGGGGTGCGTCTCCTGCATAACGGCTATACTCTGACTTGAGATGTGCTGGATAATAACCAGCTATCGCGCGTCCGCCAATGGCGACGAACGAGGGAAGAAGGCCCGTGCCACGAGCAATCATCGAGGTAAGAAACCTACGCAAGGAATACCCCGTCGAGGATGAGACGGTGGTGGCGCTTGACCGTGTCAATCTCAGTATCCCGCAAGGCCAGATCTGCTGCATTTTCGGCGAATCCGGCTCCGGCAAATCCACGCTGCTCAACCAGTTGGCCGGCATGGAAAAACCGACGCGCGGCGGCGTGAGAATCGGCGGCGTACCCGTCAGCAAACTCGACGAGCGTGAGCTGGCGGCCTTCCGCCAGAAGCATCTTGGCTTCGTATTCCAGTCGTACAACCTGCTGCCCAATCTGACCGCGCTCGAAAACGTGGCAATGCCGCTGATGTTCCGCGGCGTGCCCAAGGAACAGCGCGAACGTGCGGCGCGTGGCGTACTCAAACGAGTCGGGCTCGGCCATCGTCTCAGCCATTACCCGCGCCAGATGTCGGGAGGCCAACAGCAGCGCGTCGGCATCGCCCGGGCGTTTGTGACCAAGCCCGAGGTGGTGTTCGCCGATGAGCCGACCGGCAACCTTGACTCTAAAACCAAAACCGAGGTCATGACGATGATCTGTGCATTCGCCCATGACTTCAACCAGACCATCGTGCTGGTCACACACGATCCGCAGATGGCTTCATACGCCGACCGCATCGTCACCTTGCTCGATGGCCGCATCACCAGCGATCGGCTCAACACCGACCTTTCCCGCCCAACTGTTCCGTCCACGCCGTCCGCCCAAAGAACCCAAGGAGTTGACCGATGAAGCACCTCTCCCACCGCACCATCGCCATCATCGTCGCGTTGCTCTCCACGCTGTCACTGGCACTTGCCGTCATCTCCCTTCCGCACCAGGCGTACGCAGTCGACGGCACAGACGGCACAAGCGGCACGAACAGTACGTCTCAGGGAAGCGACGGCGATTCCGCGCCAATCGCCGGCCCGGTGCCGAACATCATCGTCACCAACTTCACCTATGGCGGCGATTCCGTGGCCGCCGGCGCCGATTTCAACCTCGACTTCACCTTCCAGAACATGGGTCAGGTGGCGGTGACGAACATGGTCATCACCGTGGACGGCGGCGAGAGCTTCGCCATCGCGGGAGGCACGAACACGTTCTACGTCGACGCGCTGTGGGGCGGTTACGCCATGACGCAAAGCGTGCCGATGCAGGCGCTCGCCTCCGCGAAAAGCGGTGCCCAGCCCGTGACCGTGAACTTCCGATACGAGTATGTGGACGCCAGCGCCCGCTCCTCAAGCCAGTCCGATGTCAAGATTTCCGTGCCGATCAGTCAGCCTGACCGGTTCGAAATCAGTGATCCCGTAGTGCCCGACCAGGTGATCGCCGGTCAGGAAAACACGGTCACGATGGAATATGTGAACAAGGGCAAAGGCGATATCGCCAACGTCGAGGCCACGATGGAGGGCGAAGGTTTCGATGCCACGATGAAAACCCAGTACGTGGGCAATGTGGCTTCCGGCGCCACCGGCACGATTGGTTACGCCTTTACGCCGCACGCGTCAGGCGAGCTGAAGACCACGCTCAAAGTCACGTACGAGGATTCCGACGGGCAGACCAAAACCAAGGAATTCCCGCTCGCCATACCCGTAACCGATATGCAGCCGGTGGATGATTCCGACATGGCCGATCCGAACATGGACCAGAGCGCCAATCAGGGATTGCCGGTGCTGGTGTATGTGGTCATCGTCGTGATCGCCGTGGTCATTATCGTGGTGATTGTGCTGCTCGTGCGTCGCCGGCGCAAGCAGAAGGCCAAGAAGAACGATATTGATGAGGACTGGGATGATTGGTCCGAAGGCAAGGATGATAAGACCGATACCGACGTGACGGATGGTGCTGCGGCAGACACCGCTCCTATTGCACCAGCCTCACCAGCCTCACCGGCCGGCCCGTCCCACAAGGCCTGAAAGGCCCGACCATGCGATTCGGCGACATACTGCGGCTTTGCAGACAAAACCTATGGCGGCGTAAATCCCGTACGATTCTGACCGTGCTGGGCGTTATCGTCGGCTGCTGCTCGATTGTGCTCATGGTCTCTTTGGGCCAGGGCATTAACGAGCAGAACGAGAAGATGCTCAAATCGATGGGCGATCTGTCCATCGTCACCGTGTACACCAACGGTTATGCCGGTCCGATGGGCGGTGGCGGTTCGTCCGAGATGGGCGATACCAAGCTCGACGACAAGGCCGTGGAATCCTTCCGCGCGATGAGCGGCGTATCCGGCGTGACGCCGATGATGAACTTCCCTTATAACGTGACGGCCAGAGCCGGCGCGGGCGGCCGTTACCTCTACGATTACGTGCAGATCATGGGCATCGACATGACCCAGTTCGACCAGATGGGCTACAAGCTCGTCGGTGGCGAGAAGCCGGTCAAAAAGGATCAGGTGCTTGCCGGCGAATGGTTCGCCTATGGTTTCATGGACACCCTGAAGAACGGCGAACAACGCACCAGCACACGCGGCGGTCAGTATTCCTCATGCACGTTTGACCAGACCACCGGCCAGTGCGAGGAAGACCAGGACGAGGATCCGTTCTTCGATCCGCTCGCCACGCAAATCAGTCTGACCACCGGCACCAATTATCAGGGCGACCAGTACACCATGAACATGTACGGCGGCGGTGGCGGCACAGGCGGTGCGGGTGGCAACACCGCGGGTCAGTCGGAAAACGTCACCTTTGATGTGCGGGCTTCCGGCATTGTGGCGGGCGACTACAACAAGGGCTATGCCACCTCCGACGGTCTGGTCATGGATTTGCAGGCGTTGAAGGAACTGGCCGCCAAAGTCGATCCAGCCGCCGCCAAAAAAGCCACCGCCTATGATCAAGTGCTGGTCAAGGCCGCCGACCTCAAGTCCGTGCCCGAAGTCGAATCACAGATCAAAGCGTTGGGCTACGAGACCTCCTCCTATGAAGACATGCGTAAGTCGTTGGAAGAACAGTCGCGCGCGATTCAGCTGATTCTGGGCGGTATCGGTGCGGTTTCGCTGTTGGTTGCGGCCATCGGCATCGCCAACACAATGGTTATGTCCGTAACCGAGCGCACGCGCGAGATCGGCATTATGAAGGCGCTTGGCTGCTACGTTCGTGACATTCGCGTCATGTTTCTTGCGGAGGCCGGCGCGATCGGATTCTTCGGCGGATCGATCGGCTGCGTGCTGAGCGGACTGATATCGCTGGGCATCAACGTTGTCGGCGCGTTGTATGCGGGCGGCATGAGCGGCGGCATGTCTGGCGGTATGGTCAGCGGTGCCGGCGGGGGCTCCGGCGACGGTACCGGTGGCGGAACATCTATCTGGACCATACTCTGGCAGGCGATAGTTGGTGGCGAGAATGTGACCCGTTATTCGGTGATTCCGTGGTGGCTGTTCCTGTTCGCCGTGCTGTTTTCCACGCTGATCGGCTTGCTATTCGGCTTCGGCCCGGCCAATAAAGCCGTTAAAATCCCGGCCCTAGACGCCATCAAAAACAACGAGTGATCGCCTCTGTCACCTGCTCCACCGTTAGTCCATAACGTTCGTTCAGTTCGCCCAGCGACACGCGGTCGGTAAATTCCTTGGCTGCGCCGAAGTTCAGCACACGAGGATTACGGCTGCCGTCCGAGACATGATGATTCGCATAGTATGCGGTCACTTTCTCGCCCCAGCCGCCTTCAAGCTGCCCGTCTTCAAGGGTGATGACCTGCTGGTGGCCATCACGCAACGACTCCAGTACGTCTGAATCCAGCGACGTGCACTGGCGCGGGTCGATAACCGTTGCCGTGATGCCATAATCGTCAGACAATGCGGCGGCCGTCTGCTCCGCCAACGGATACGCATTGCCCAGTCCGATGATCGCGACTTGCGAGCCCGTCTGATTGACCCGCCAATCCAGCATGTGACGCGCACCGGCATGCTGAGCCGTTACGCTAACGGTCCCGCGGACTGTTGCGGCAGATATGCCCCCGCTGGCGGAGCTGGCGGAGGCTGGCAGCGAAGCTGACTGGGGGCGGTCAGCAATCTGCCCACCCGTCACCGGCAGCAGCGTCGCATCCCGTTCCGCCGCCAGAATCGCCTCGCCCGGCACCCGAATCACCGCCGGACCAGCAGGGGCGTCCGCCGAACCGGCCGGCGCGGTAGCCCATGCCAAATCAGCCAGATAGTCGCGAGCCGAAGTCGGCACCAGCATCGTAACCCCTGGAATATTGGAGAACATCGTCACGTCATATGCGCCGGAATGCGTATTGTCCGAACCGGACAAGCCGCCCAGAAAATCAAGTACCGTGACCCGCGAACGGTTCAGGCTCATCTCCTGGAAGAACTGGTCGTACGCGCGCTGGAAGAAGGACGCCGTGGTGGCCACCACCGGCGTGCCACCCGCCCGTGCGATGCCGGCAGCGTACGCCACGGCATGCGATTCGGTGATGCCCGTGTCCACGTAATGTGCGCCCGCGCGCTCTCGGAACTCATGGGTGATGCCGTTCGAGCCCGGCGTGGCGGGGGAGATGACCACGAGTCCTGGCTCGGCGGCGAAACGCGGTTCGAGCGCGGCCATCGCCATTTTGCCGTAATGCTTGCGCGGATCGTCCGGCTTGCCGATTGCGGCATCCGGATTCTGCCAATGCGAGGCCTCGCACTGGCCTTCATGTGGTTCATGGTCGGACAGGTTGCAGTGATCCGAATGCCACGGCTCGCTGTGGTTCACGTTATCGGTGGGGTGCACGCCGGTGGGGGAGTCGAGTGAGACCGGTAAGGTCGAGGCGTTTTGTTGATTGGCGTGAGTCTCCTCACTGTCATATCCCGCGCCCTTCAACGTATGAATATGGACCACCACCGGATGATCGATGCCGCGCACCTCTTCGAAGGCCGAGACCAGCGCGGCGACGTCGTTGCCGGATTCCACGTACCGGTAATCCAGGCCGAACGCGTTGAACAGGTTCGGCTGGGCGGTGCCGCCGGATGCGCGCAGCCGGGCGAGCGGGCCGTACATGCCGCCGAAATCGCCGGCGATCGACATCTCATTGTCGTTGAACACGATGATGAGGTTGCCGCCTTGCTCGGCCGCGTTGTTCAGCCCCTCGAACGCCACGCCAGAACTGAGCGAACCGTCCCCGATCACGGCGACCACATTGCCGATGCCGCTGCCCGGCCCCTCCATGTCGCGGGTTTTCGCCAGGCCGCAGGCCAAGGAGATCGAAGTGCCGGTGTGCCCGAGCACGAACTGGTCGTGTTCGCTTTCGTCGGGGTTGGTGAAGCCGGTCACCTCGCCGAAACGGTTCGGATCCATATACGCGCCGGCCCGTCCTGTAAGCATCTTATGGACGTAGCTTTGGTGGGACACGTCGAACACGATGCGGTCGCACGGCGAGTCGAAGACGCGATGCAGGGCCACCGTGGCCTCCACCATGCCCAGATTGGAGCCGATATGACCGCCGT
>OLRC01001867.1_pt1 | contig 12555 bp, 9 predicted proteins | sample 1672081 | NCBI WGS metagenome assembly OLRC01 (sample SAMEA3136643, study PRJEB25190) | human gut metagenome | biome: human gut; feature: human-associated habitat; material: faeces | place: Austria | collected 2013
TTGCCGCAAAGACGGTAGTGGTCATGGAGAATCCTTTTTTTATAAAAAGGCCGCCGAAAGATAAAAAGGAAGAAAATGAATTTAACGGTTTCATAAATGTACTGAAAGAGTTGACACCCGATATATTGGCGATTTTTACGGTAGACGGCGCTTTAGATAAAAGAACGAAGGCCTCTAAAACGTTACTTTCTGTCTGCGGGAGTGAAGAATGCAGTCTTTTAGCGCCGCGGGAGGGCGCGTCCGTCATGGCGCGGATGCTTATGGACTGCGGGAAGCGGGTGGAGCCGGAAGCACGGGCGTATATGGAAGAAGTTATCGGTTCCTGGGAGACGATTTCCCGCCCTTTTCTTCAAACAGAATGTGATAAAATCGTATTAATGGCAGGAAACAGGACCGGTATTTCGAAAAAGCTTCTGGAATGCGCTTTGCCTGAGTATATGGATCAGGGGATTTTTAAGTTTACTGATGCCCTGATTGCCAAAAATGCGTCTGCCGTTATGGAGAATACCGATCATGTGTTTACGGACGTGTCGGAAACAATTAAAAATCTGGGATTTATTTCCGCTAAGTTCAGAAAAATAAAAATACTGAAAGAAATGCAGCGGAACCATGCACCCTTGCCGCAGATACAGAAAGCGGCAGGGGTGACGAACCAATGGGCGTGGAAAAATCTGGAGAAGGATGCCCGCTTTGTTTCTGAAGAAGATGCGGAATGGCTGCTGCTGAATATATTTGAGTATCATTGGGGAATTCGTGAAGGAAGTGCTCAAACGGTAAAAGAGTTGCTGCTGCGTTATTGTATGCGTAAATGAGAGAGGCGGATATGTATAAAGCTGTAAAAGTTTTCTGGGGTGTTTTTGTGTCGGCTGCTGTTCTTGCCGGAGCAGCTCCTTTTGTCTGGGCGGGGAAAGATACGGTTATTCCCGGCGTCCGCCTGAACGGTACCGCGGTAGGCGGCATGGGGAAAGTCCGGCTGGAGGAGTTTTTTCGGGAAAAGAATGAAGAGCTTGCCGCAAAAAAACTGGCACTTAACCATGGCGCGGTTCATGAAGAGTGGTCATATAAGGATTTAAACGTGCATTTTGATAAAAGCAGGGCAGATGAGCTTTTGCGGTTGGGGAAAACGGGAAATCTGCTTTCTGACTGGATCACCCGCTGGAAAGCAGTCATTTACGGTGATGTAGTAGGGGTGGTTCCGCTTTATGACAGGGAAACGCTTTGCACGAAAGTGGATGAACTTGCCGTGAAGTATGGGCAGACGCCGAAAGAGGCTATGCCTGTCATCAAAGATGACGGGACAGTGGAATTTATTGAGGGCGTACCTTATCTTGTTTTTGATCGGCCGAAACTTGTGGAAATCGTAGGAAATGCCCTTGTCAGTGAAGATACGGATGCTGTGGAAATTCCCGTGACGGAAGAAAAGATGCCGATGCTGACAAAGGAGCGGTTGAAAAATTTTAATACGGTTCTCGGTGTTTATACGACGAATTTTGGGGAAAGTCCCAACAGAAGCAGAAATATCGAATTAGCGGCGGAAGCTATCAGAGGGTCTGTAGTGGATCCGGGTACCGTATTTTCCTATAACGATGCTACAGGAGAACGGTCTCCGGACAAGGGATACCTGGAAGCGCCTGTCATTGTGAATGGAAAGCCGCAGCCCGGTTATGGCGGCGGCGTGTGCCAGGTGAGTACGACTCTTTTTAATGCGGTGCTTCTTTCGGGAATGGAAGTGACAGAACGGAGTCCTCATTTTTCACCGGCATCGTATGTGCCCATAGGACAGGATGCTACTGTTTCTTATGGGGACCTGGATTTTCAATTTATAAATAATTTTAAAAATCCGGTTTACGTATATACGAAGTATGAACCGGGCGCGGTGACAATGCTGGATCATCGGCGCCAGGGAGGATAAACCGGAGGAATCCCGCGTTCTGCTTGAGTATTCGGGCGCGATAGGATTCAATACGCAGGAAAAGGTGGATCCCGTGCAGACGGAAGAAAAGACGGTAGAATACGGACATGAAGGATATAATGCGGGAATCCTCCAGTATGCCCGCTGGGCGGACGGACGTGTTTACGAGAGAAGTTTCCCGTCATACTATGATCCCGTAGATACTGTGATTACATACAATAAAGATCCGAAAAAAGCAGAAGCCGAAAAGAAGGCTGCCGCTGAAAAGAAAGCGAAGGAAGTAAAGGAACGGCAGGATGCCGGCAGGAAAACAATGGAAAAGAACAAAAGAGATAAAGAGAATAAAGAAGAGCAGAAAGCCGTCATAATCTCTTTGGGGAACTGAGGCGTTCTGCTGCATATTGGAGGGATTACAATGGGAAAGTATCGGCTGAAATCAAAGCAGAAAGGTTCAGTCATTACTTTAATGGAAGTGGATACAGAATGCCAGGCTTGGTACATTCAGGCCGATGACAGAAACGCGGCTCTTCAGGTATTGAAAGCCATGAGCGATGAAATCCGCTGTTTGAGGAATATTTATTTGAATGGGGATGATGTGACGGAAGAAGTCTGTCCCCTTTTAATGACTATAGGTGATGCGTCTCTTCCGGAAGAAGAATTCAGTGAGATGTATGGTGCTGGAAATCCGGATGTCGGTATGGATATGCATAGGACAGAGGATTCGCCGGAAGGGGAGGCCGATTCTGAACCTGTTTTCAAGCTGCCTTCTATCCGTGATGTGCAGGCGGCTATAGCTGCAGCTCCGCCAGTGGAAGACAGGCCTGCACTTTCTCAAACGGCAGGCATTTCTTTTTCGAGCGAATTGCCGTCTTTAGAGAGCGTGCTTCCTGCTTCTGCTTTCCAATTATCCGCTTCCGGAGAGAAGAGAACGGACGGCATCCTTTTAGGCAGATCACATATTAAAGGGAAAATATCGGATATCAGTACGATCCGGGAAGAACAGGGCGGTATCGTCGTACAGGGAACTGTCATTGACTGTGAGTGCCGAGATCTCCGTGAAAACAGGTGTCTGTTTACCATGAAGCTGGCTGATGAGACAGACGGAATCCTTTGCAAAAAGTTTTTTGAAAAGAAAGAAGACGCACAAAAGCTGACCGGTGTAAAAAAGAATATGACAGTAAAAGTCAGGGGGAATGTGCAGCTTGATAAATTTACCGGCGGCCTTGTGCTGAATATTTCCCAGATGGAACAAGGGAAAGAGAAAGAAATCAACCATGAGGATATGGCCGAAACACCGCGTGTGGAACTCCATCTTCATACGAAAATGAGTTTGGACGGACTCATCGATAATGAAGAGATCATCAGGACGGCGGCAAAGTGGAAGCATCCTGCCGTGGCGATTACGGATCACGGCGTCATTCAGGCATTTCCCCAAATACAAACATTGGCGGCAAAATACGGGCAAAAAGTCATCTACGGCATGGAAGGTTATCTGATTGATGAAGTGCCTGAAGATATTGACAGTGACCGGCAGCAGTACAGCCATATTATCCTGCTGGCAAAAAATATCACGGGTCTCCGCAATTTGTACCGTCTTGTGACGCTGTCCCATCTGAAATACTACCGCAAGCGTCCTCTTCTGCCCCGTCCGCTCCTTGAGGAATTCAGGGACGGACTGATGTATGGTTCCGCCTGTGTCATGGGTGAATTTTTCCGTGCCGTTTTGAACGGAGACAGCGATGAAGAACTGATCCGTCTGGCGAAATTCTATGATTATCTGGAAGTGCAGCCGCTGGGAAACAATGAATTCCTGCTGTATGAAGATAAGTATGCTGCCATCACGACGAAAAAAGATTTGCAGGAGCTGAACAAGAAAGTTATTGAAATAGGAGAAAAAGCGGGGATTCCCATATGCGCCACATCTGATGCCCACTACCTTTTTGCCGAATACGCGCGGGACAGAGATATCCTTTTGTCCAACTGGGAAAAACCGGGGAAAATAGAATCCCATCCGCCGGTATACCTTCGGACGACGGAGGAAATGCTGGAGGAATTCAGCTATCTGCCGAAAGAAAAAGCGGAGGAGATCGTCATCACGAATACCCGCCGAGTGGCGGAGCAGTGCGAGGTCATTGAACCGCTGGCGGAAGAATGGAAATCGTACAATCCGAAAATTGCCGGTGCCGATGATAAGCTGAAAGCCATGTGCTATGAGAAAGCGGTGGAGCTTTATGGAGAACCGCTGCCGGAAATCATCCGGGACAGGCTTGATCTGGAGCTGACACCGATCATTAATCACGGCTATGGCGTCCTATACTACATCGCCCATAAACTCGTCAAGCATTCTAACGACCGCGGCTACCTGGTGGGATCCCGGGGGTCTGTCGGGTCTTCTTTTGTGGCGACACTGGCAGGCATTACGGAAGTGAATCCGCTTCCGCCCCACTATGTATGCCCCCATTGCCACTGGAACCAATTCTTTACTGACGGTTCCGTCGGCGGCGGTTTTGATCTGGCAGATAAGAAATGCCCGAACTGCGGGACGGAATTAAATAAGGACGGCCACAATATCCCGTTTGCTGTTTTTCTCGGATTTGACGGAGATAAAGTGCCTGATATCGATCTGAATTTTTCCTCCGGCGATGACCAGGCAGTGGCCCATAAGTACACTGAAGAACTTTTTGGACGGGATAATGTATTCCGTGCGGGAACGATTGCGGGAATCCAGGATAAGACGGCTTTCGGTTTCGTCAAACGGTATGCGGAAAACCGTGGGCTGACATTCAATGATATTTTCATAGAAAAATTATCTGCCGGCGTGGCAGGGGTAAAACGGACTACAGGTCAGCATCCCGCCGGTATTATGGTTTGTCCCCGCGATATGGATATCCACAATTTCACGCCACTCCAATATGCCGCCAATAAAAGATGGCTGAAAGATGAAACGGGAGAAAAAATTCCAGGTACCATCACCACCCATTTTGATTACCATTCCATTTCGGGGCGTATGCTGAAACTGGATATTCTGGGTCACGACGATCCGAAAGTCATTCGTATGCTTCAGGATATCACGGGGATCGATCCGCTCCGCATTCCTTTTAATGATGAGAAGACGCTGTCCCTTTTCAGCTCGCCTGACGCTCTCGGCATTACGTCGGAACAGTTGAAAGCGGCGGTGGGGGACAAGGGGATTACCGTGGGGGCGATTGGTCTTCCGGAGTTCGGCACACCTTTTGTCCGCGGTATGCTGGAGGATACACGGCCCAAAAATTTCTCCGAGCTTGTCCGCATTTCCGGTTTTTCTCACGGGACGAACGTGTGGCTGAATAATGCGCGGGATTTGATTACGTCAGGCAAGGTCAAACTGGAAGAAGCGATTTCCACGCGCGATGATATCATGAACTATCTGATTGAACATCATGTAAAACCGCTGACCGCTTTCAAAGTCATGGAAAACGTGCGTAAGGGTAAAGGGCTGGAAAAAGGAAATTCCAACAATCGGAAAGAATTGGAAGATGCCCGGGTACCGCAGTGGTTCATTGACTCATGCCTGAAAATTTCCTACCTTTTCCCAAGGGCCCATGCGGTGGCTTACGTTATGATGGCGTTCCGCATCGCCTGGTTCAAGGTGTATGAACCTCTTGCTTACTATGCGGCTTATTTCACCATCCGGGCGGAAGGCGCGTTCAATGCGGCGGTTATTTTAAGAGGACTGGCGTCCCAGTCGGCGGAGCTGGCGCGGATTAATTCGCTGCCCCACCCAACGGCGGTGGAAAAGGGGAGTGCCACAGTTATTGAGGCAGCGGCGGAAATGTATCTTCGCGGTTTGAAATTCCTGCCTATCGACTTGAATAAATCATCCGCTTCCGAATTTCTCATGGAAGACGGCGCACTCCGCCCTCCGTTCAACTGCATTCCCGCTTTGGGAAATACGGTGGCAAAGGAAATTGTTGAAGCCCGCAGGGAACATCCCTTTACGTCGAAAGAAGATTTGAAAAAGCGAGGCAAGGTAAGCCAGAGCATTATCGATACCATGGATGAAATGGGAATCCTCCACGGTATGCCGGAAGAAGAACAGATTAATCTGTTTTCTTTCTGAAATATATAAAACGCAATAAAAAATAAATCACCTGATTCACGATACAGTGAAGAAGGTGATTTATTTTTTTTCGATGATATCCATATTTCGGAGTAAGACGGGCCTGCCCCGCCAGGAAAAAGCATATTCTCCATATTCTTTTGTAAATCGGCGGTTTGAAATCTGTTCCAGTGTTTCTCTTTCCAGACGGGGGATCCGGTCTGCACCCGTTTCCGGAAGGGGAGAGTATGCTGCATTTTCATTAAAGGGACAGCATTTCTGGCACTCATCACATCCGAAGATAAGCGGCGTCTTACGAAGAATATTTTTTTCTTCTTCATTTAAGACTTCTTTCTTTTGCGTGAGGTACGATTTGCATCGCCACGGATTGAACCGTTCGTGGGAAAGCGCTTTTCCGGGGCATGCCGCGAAGCAGCGGGTGCAGCTGCCGCAGTTCATTGCAAGCGGGGTGTCCGGAGGAAGTGCCAAAGTGGTCAGTATGGCTCCGATGGTAAAGTAAGAACCGTATTTCGGATGGATGAGGCAGTGGTTCCTGCCGAAAAAACCGAGTCCTGCCTGGTAAGCGAGCCAGCGGTCTGCCATGGGGGATGTGTCGGTAATCGCATGGAACTTTTCATCGGGATACTGCTCTTCCATATATCCGATAATTTTTGCAAGATACGCGCGGACAACGTGGTGATAATCTTTGGCTCGTGCATAAAGGGCGATATTTGCATTCTTTTCCTCGGGGTACCGGTAAGGGAAGAGAATAACAGCAATGGACTTCGTATCCGCGAGAATTTCTTCAGGCGCCAGCCGCTTTTCTATCTCCGCCGGCGCGAAAGGAACGGGACCCGCTTTTTCCAGTTTTTCGGAAAGCTGGGGGGCGATAGGGCAGGACATGCATCCTACGGCGTCCAGCAGGAGGGAGCGTGCTTTTTCCAATAATAGATTTTTAGCGGAAGAATTCATACATTCCTTTCATAAAAAAGAGCAGGTTTCCCCGCTCCCATTTTACTTGCCGATACGTTTGGACAGGACGTCGCTTACCCGCTCTGTCGGCATATCATCGCTGTCATACAGAAGGCCTTTCGGACTTTTGATAATGAGCCGGTCCATGAGGTTTTGGTTAATCAAATCATTGGTGGCTGACAGGAAAGAGAGACAGGCCTTATCATGCTGTTCTTTTGAAATGAGTCTGGACAGGCCCGGCGCTTTTAACCGCTGCTGCAGGTAAAGCTGGTGGATGGCTTTCCAGCTGTCTTTCTTCGGGCAGGCACGGAGAAGTACGCAGATAGTATATCCTTTTTCTTTCAGATAACTGATGAGCGCCATGGTGTGGGCGGAGTCATCAAGAGAGCCTTCCTGCAGGATGTGATACTTCTCTTCTGCTGCTTTCCGCATGGCTAAGTCAGAAAGATATTTCCCTTCCTTTGTGGAAAAATAGGTACAATAGCGTCCGTATTTCTGAAAAACTTCTTTTGCCCGGGGATGAAACCCGCGGAAGTTGTCACTCATGGACTGGATAATGTCGCCGTCGTAGTCATCGATGATCACGGAGGACATCCGTGTCTTTCCGGAACCTGGCTGGCCTGCGATAATGAAGGCTGTCGGATTCTCCTGCGCCCCTGTTTTGCCCTTTATCATGGCAGGCCAGATAACCGAGTTGAAAAGGGTATTCATCTCTTCGGCGGAAAAACGTCGGACTTCTTCCAACTCTTCTTTTGTCAGTTTGGAGGAGCTCACGGAAGAAAAAAGCTGGTCTGCCGTGTACTTCGTTTCGATGGCATATGCCTCTTTGAGCATTTCAATCTGTTTTTCCATAGAAATTCCATGACCTTTGCGGAGTTCCACCTTGGCCATGGCGCGAACCGTTTTCCGCCATAAATGGAGAAGGCGTTTTTCATCCTCCTGTTGGATTCCTTCTTCACTTCTCATATTGGAAAGCAGATTGTAAATCGTGGTGAATATTTCCGCGTTCACTTCCAACTGGATTCCCATGGGGGTAATTTCCGCGGATTCATACAGTTCATTGATCGATCGCTCGTCATATGGCATAGCCTTAACCAACTCCTTTTATCATCAAATATATGTCCCATCATAACAAAAGGGGAAATATTTGTCTAATGACCGCATTCTTTATTCCTTAAGCGGGACAAATCGACGGCGGGCGGCGTAGCGAGAGAATCATCCCGGTTCCATGGCTTGTCATAGAGCTCCAGACATTCGCGGACTGTTTCATACGCTGCGGAAGCGAGAAGCGAACCGAGGACGGAGAAAGTGCCTGCGTCCGTATAACGCGGGGCATCCGGATCGGTGATGAGCGTGATGCCGTCCGTTCCCGTTCCAGTAGCAGGCAGGCCGTTATTCACATCGGCGATACCCAGATCCTGCAGGGCTGCCGTCTTCCCTTCAGTGATCGTGATGATGGCCCGCGTCATGATGGCGGAAGGAAGGGAAATATTCAGACTGATCATGATATTGATCGTACCTACAGGAAAGAAGTGACCGTCTTTTTCTGTATAGAGCGGCGGAGAACCTGCGCGGGCCGCCGTTTTTTCCGCACCGCCCGTAGTAACTGCGTCAAGAAGAAGCTCCTTATGGGAAAATGTTTTCACGGAACGCCATTCCATCTTTGCCGCTGTAAGAAGGGCGCAGGCTTTTGCCGGATCATATCCGTTTTCCAAAATGGAAAGACGTAAAAATTCAGGGACAGACCCTCCGGGAAATCGATCTTCCGATGGATAAAAGGTTTCCAGTTTCTGGTTGACTGCATAATTAATTTCTTTAAAACCGCCGCCGTAAATGGCAGTGGAAAGGGAAAAACGTGTTTTTTCAAAAGCCAGACAAAGGTGGGAACGTGATGCATGCAGTTTCCCTCCCGCCGGCAGTGTGATCGTTGTGTCCATGGTATCTCCTTTATTCTTATTATAACAGGCGGTGCTTGTCATATCATTGAACGGCCTATGGAAATATGATAAAATTTAAGCGTATTTTATAATGTGTAAGGAGTACTCATGTTTATTGTGCCTTATATGGTGGTAGCTGCAGTTGCTATCCTGTTTTTTATTGTATGCCGGTTTATAGTGTACGGCATTGGCGGTAAATCGCGGCACGCCGGGGTGAAAGCGGAAGTGACCGCGGAAATTCCCGTGCGTCCCCGCCGTAAAAAGGTGCCGGTCCGGCAGGCAGTGCCTGAGACGACCGCAGAATTTCCTTTGAGGAAAAAATCAGCTGGTGCCGGAAAATCCGCCGGTGAGACTACACAGATTTTGCCTGTAAAGGAAATTATAAAAAAGGCTGATGCCGCTATGGGTGCTGATGGCGCTACCCGTGTTTTCGACCGGGGTGAACTGGAAAAAACGCTGCCGCCTGCTAAAATGCCTTCAGGGAAGGTATCTGCCTTTACCGCGGAAAAAGCTCCTGAGATTTTGGAAGGCACACCGACACTCCAATCTCTGGAAGAACGGTTTGTCCGGCATTTCCTGAACCGGTACGGCGCGGTTTCTTCTGTCGTGGAACAAGATACAAGGATGGTAACTGGACACTTAATCCGTAATATGGATATGGATCCTGAAGATATGGCAGACAGTCTGACACATATCATGGTACAGGAAGCGTTACAGAACGCCCAGCGTACGTATGTGCTGATGCCGAACGATACGGTTCTTTCCATGGTGACTGATGCATTTGTGGATGTGGCCAGGGGCCGCCGTTCCGAAACGAGGACAACCCTTGCCTATGATGCGCTGAAAGCGATGCCCCGCATGGAAGAAACACAATTCAATGCGCTGTCGCTCCTTCTTCTTTTTCACTATTCAAGAAATACGGATAATGTGGATATGGAAGCCTTCCGCAAGTATACAAGGAAGTACATTACTCCGTTTCTTAAAGAGCTGCCTGATGAATACAGCGGTTATCAGCAGATGGAATATATTCGCTGCGTGTCTTTGGAAAACAGGGAAATCTCTTTTGGCAGGGTGCTTCATGATTCATACCCTCTTATTTTTGCTTACCGCGGCGCCATGAAGAGCGAACTTTCTTCCGTGAAATCCGACTGGCCTGAAGATGCTCTTGTTCCCAGTCTGTACAATTCATACTATAAACCGGCGGTGGTGGATGATTCCCTCTTTGCGGATTTTTGTGCTGATATGGGGATTACCAAAGAGGAAGACAAGACTTACCTTCTGAAAGTTCTCCATTCCCGTCCTGTGGATTATGACAGAAAGGAATTATCGTACATTCTGGAAAAGATTTCTCCCGACCTGGCAAGTATGCAGGAGGTATGGGATACCAGTCTGCTCCGCAGATCTTCGCTGACCCTTATGGGAATGTACATCGCCCGTGCCTGCATCAAGGCAACCATCGGCGAGGAATTTGACTTGTCCCATTGGATGTAAGAATATAAGAAATTATATGCATGGAAAAGCATTTTGGTTATCCTTGTTGAATACGGATAGTTAAAATGTTTTAATAACGTATAGAATAATAAGATTTTAAAACGACAGGTGGAAGATGGGGATATTTGATATTATAGGACCGGTCATGATCGGCCCTTCCAGCTCACATACGGCAGGCGCCGCGCGTATCGGAAAAATAGCACGGGAAATATTAAATGACGAACCGGTTTCAGCGGAGATTATGCTGTACGGTTCTTTTGCAACCACAGGAAAGGGGCACGGTACGGATAAGGCGCTTGTGGCGGGTCTTATGGGCTATGCCCCCGACAGCGGCACGATCCGTGATGCGATTACTACCGCGGAGGAACGGGGACTTTCTGTTTCCTTTCAGGCATCTTCCCTGGATATGGGACATCCCAATGTGGCGGAAATCAAAATGAAGGGGAAGAGTGGAAGAATGGCGACAGTGGTAGGGCGGTCCTTAGGCGGCGGCCGGGTCATGATTACGGAAATTGACGGGTTCCCTGTGGAAATCACGGGGGAGGAGTATACACTCCTCACAAATCATAATGACGTGCCCGGTATTGTTGCCGATGTAGGGAAGATTCTTGCAGAAGAACATGTGAATATTTCCAATATGCGCGTATTCCGCAAAGGGAAAGGAACGGAAGCGGTGATGATCATCCATTCCGACCAAAAGGTTCCCGAATCTGTTATTTGCAGGATCAAAGAAGGAAATAAAAATATCAACAGTGTTATGACACTGGATATTATTTAAGGCAGGGTATTATGAAAACATATCATTCCGTAAAGGAACTTTTTGCGCTGGCAGAAGAAAACCATTGCTCTCCCGGTGTTATTGCATGCCGGCTGGAGTCGGAAGAAAGCGGAAAAGACTTTGATGAAGTATGGGAAAAGATGAAAAAGACCATTCCCGTTTTCCGTCAGTCTATCCAGCGCGGACTGGCGGATACGAAAAAATCTGCCAGCGGACTTGTGGGCGGTGATGCCAATACCATTTTCATGCGGGAAAGCCGTTTTTTGAGTCCGGTATGCCGCCGTGCCTGTGCTTATGCTATAGCAACAGCGGAAGCAAATGCTAAAATGTTCCGTATCGTGGCGTGTCCGACAGCAGGATCCTGCGGGATTGTACCGGCTGTTTTGGCGGCAGTGGCGGAAGAAGAAAATTCTACTCTCAATGATGTGACCCGCGCGTTATTTACAGCGGGAGCCATCGGACGGATTACTGCGGAGAATGCTTCGATTTCGGGGGCAGTTGGCGGCTGCCAGGCGGAATGCGGCACAGCGGCGGCGATGGCTGCGGCTGCGGCGGTGGATTTACTCCATGGTACGACAGAGGAAATGGGGAACGCTATGGCGCTGGCGATGAAAAATATTTTGGGGCTTGCCTGTGATCCTGTGGCGGGTCTTGTGGAGGTTCCCTGCGTGAAAAGAAACGGATTCCATGCGGTACATGCCCTTGTAGCGGTGGAAATGGCAATGATGGGGATCCGTTCCGTCATCCCTCCTGATGATGTGATTGACGCTATGGGAAGAATCGGGCGCCTTATGCCCGTGTCCCTTCGTGAAACCAGCCTTGCAGGTCTTGCCATGACGGAAGAAGGAAAGCATATTTCCGAAAGGCTGATGAAACAAAATGCTATGCCGGCAGAATAGCATAAATGAAAAGGATAAAAAGACTGCGGCAATCAGAGGAAGCACTTTGGCGGATTTCTTTCCGAAGCGCATTGACAGGAAAGAAAAATATGGCTATAATAAACTACGTTGCCGGGGCATAGCGCAGTTTGGTAGCGCACTTGGTTCGGGACCAAGGGGTCGCAGGTTCAAATCCTGCTGCTCCGACCACATGCGGGTGTAGCTCAATGGTAGAGCGCCAGCCTTCCAAGCTGGTCACGTGGGTTCGATTCCCATCACCCGCTCCAGCACAGAGGGTGCTCTTCATAGGTTCACCTCAAGAAACCGTCCGAAAGGGCGGTTTTTGAGTTTTTGGCGCAAGCATATATTATTCACAGAACACTGTCTACAATGAGAGTTCTTCCCGTTAAAGACAGAAATCGCGCAACGTGCTGACAAGTACGCTGCGCGAAAGGAAGCATAGAGTAGGCGAATGGCATGAATTTTCTAAAAAATGCATCAGTTTGAGT
>OLRC01001872.1_pt1 | contig 12531 bp, 9 predicted proteins | sample 1672081 | NCBI WGS metagenome assembly OLRC01 (sample SAMEA3136643, study PRJEB25190) | human gut metagenome | biome: human gut; feature: human-associated habitat; material: faeces | place: Austria | collected 2013
TGCTCACGCCCTACCGCACCGAGCGCATGGTGAAGGCGTTCAACGCCGAAATCGGTTTGCCGTTGCACATCCACTGCCATTACGTCGGCGGCATGGCGCCCGCCAACATCCTCAAAGCCGCCGAAGCCGGAGCCGCCATCGCCGACACGGCTCATGCGCCGCTGGCGTTCGGCAACTCGCATCCGGCCGTCGAGATGATCGTGGCTGCGCTCCAGGAGAGCCGCTACGACACCGGCCTCGACCTCGACCTCCTGTTCGAGATCGCCGAATACTGGGAAGACATGCGCAAGCGCGGACACTACAAGCGCGGCGTCTCGTCGCTCACGCACATGCAGGTGTACTCGCACCAGGTGCCGGGCGGCATGATGTCGAACCTCGTGTCGCAGCTTGAGATCCAGAACGCCGCCGATCGCCTGCCCGAGGTGATGCGCGAGATTCCGAAGGTGCGCGCCGAGGTGGGCTATCCGCCGCTCGTCACGCCGTTGTCGCAGATCGTGGGCACGCAGGCTGTGTTCAACGTGCTCACCGGCAAGCGCTGGAGCGTCGTGTCCAAGGAGATGAAGGACTACATCTGCGGCTACTACGGCAAGGCTCCGGGCCGCATGGACAAGGACATCGTGGCGAAGGTCGTGGGCAACTCCGAAATGCTGCCGCCCGACGTGGCGCCCGGCTCGCTGGTCACCACCACCTACGCTCAGGTTGAAGAAGAGATCGGCGACCTCGCGAAGAGCGAGGAGGACGTGCTCATGTACGCCCTGTTCCCGAACGAGGCGCGCACGTTCCTGAGCAAGCACCGCACATCGGAGAAGGTCGATTTCCTCATGGAGCAGGAGTCGAGCCACACCAAGGAGGACGATTACGTGGACATCAATCAGATTCGCGAGCTGGTTCGCGTCGCCGAGGAAAGCGGCGTCGGCGAGATCGTAGTTGAGGAAGAGGGCACCCGCATCGCCGTACGCATGCCGGGAACGATGTCGGCCGAGGCCGCTGCCGTGGCCGCTGCGGCCGCGCCGGTTGCCGCCGTGGCTCCGGCTCCCGCCGCCGCTCCGGCAGCCGCTGCCGACGACGTGGAGCGTCCGAGCGATTGGTACGCCGTCGCGGCTCCCATGGTGGGCACGTTCTATACCTCCCCGGCACCCGGCGAACCGCCGTTCGTGCAGGTGGGGGACGAGGTTGCCGCCAACCAGACGCTGTGCATCGTCGAGGCCATGAAGCTCATGAACGAGATCGCCGCCGAGGAGATGGGCACCGTCCGCGAGGTGTGCCTCGAGGACGCCACGCCCGTCGAGTTCGGCACGGTGCTGTTCTACATCGAGCCTCACGGTGCCCCGGCTCCGGCTCCGGAGACAGCATAATGTTTAACAAGATTCTCATCGCGAACCGCGGCGAGGTGGCGCTGCGCATCATGCGCGCCTGCAAGGAGCTGGGCGTGAAGACGGTCGCGGTCTACTCGACCGAGGACGCCGACACCTATCCCGTGCAGTACGCCGACGAGGCCGTGTGCATCGGCCCCGCTCAGGCGAACAAGAGCTACCTCATCATGTCGAACATCATCGCTGCGGCGAAAACCACCGGCGCGGAAGCCGTGCATCCCGGCTACGGCTTCCTCGCCGAGAACGCCGACTTCGCCCGCGCCTGCGCCGATAACGATCTCGTGTTCATCGGCCCGGCTCCCGAGTGCATCGAGCGCATGGGCGACAAGAGCTCCGCGCGCGAGACGATGAAAGCGTGCGGCGTGCCCACCGTTCCCGGCTCCGACGGCTGCATCGAGACGGCGGCCGAGGCTAAGGCGTTCGCCGACAGCGTGGGCTATCCGGTGCTCATCAAGGCCACGGCGGGCGGCGGCGGCAAGGGCATGCGCGAAGTGCACGACCCGGCCGATCTCGAGGCTCAGTACCAGGCCGCGCGCACCGAGGCCGGGGCAGCGTTCGGCAACGACGGCGTGTACCTGGAGAAGCTCGTGCTGCGTCCGCGCCACGTGGAGATCCAGGTGCTGGCCGACGACTTCGGAAACAACGTCGCCCTGTGCGAGCGCGACTGCTCCGTGCAGCGTCGTCATCAGAAGCTCATCGAGGAAGCGCCCTCGCCGGCCCTGACCGAGGATCTGCGCCGCGCCATGGGCGTGGCGGCCATCAAGGCCGTGCGCGCCGTGAACTACAAGAACGCTGGAACCATCGAGTTCTTGCTCGACGAGCGCGGGTCGTTCTACTTCATGGAGATGAACACGCGCGTGCAGGTGGAGCACCCGGTGACCGAGCAGATCACCGGCACCGACATCATCAAAGAGCAGCTGCGCATCGCTTCTGGCGAGCCCATGAGCTGCGCTTCCCGTGCGCCGTTCTCGCCTGCGGGCCATGCTATCGAGTTCCGCATCAACGCGGAAGATCCGCAGCGCGGCTTCCGCCCGTGCCCTGGCACCATCACGAAATTCGAAGCCCCGGCCGGCCCCGGCGTGCGCGTGGAAAGCTACGTGCGCACGGGTTCGCGCATCTCGCCGTACTACGATTCGCTGGTGGCGAAACTCGTGGTATACGGCCAGGATCGCGAGGAAGCGCTTGCGCGCGGCCGCCGCGCCCTCGACGAGTTCGTGATCGAGGGCATCGAAACCACGATCGCCTTCCATCGCCGTGTGCTCGATAACGCGATGTTCTGCTCGGGCGATGTGACCACCGACTTCATCGAAACCCAGATGGGAGACGTACTATGACAGAGCTTAACGTCGACGGCATGGCGCTTGCGCCGGGCGTCGTCGAAACCATCGTGTCCATCGCGGCCAACGAAGTGGAGGGCGTGGCCTGCATCGGCCCGTCCACCACGAGCGGCCTGCGCTCCGTGTTCGGCAGCAAGCCCTCCACTCAGGGCATCGACATCACGGTGGACGAGGAGGACAAGCTGCACATCTCCATTCGCGTGGACGTGTACTACGGCTATGTGCTGCCCGACCTCGCCGCCAACATCCGTCAGGCTATCTCCGACGCGGTGACCAGCCAGGTTGGCATTCCGGTAGGCTCTGTGGACGTGTACATCGACGGCATGCAGTTCGCCCGCTAAGCGTCCGGAGGCTTTAAGAATCTATATGGCTGCTAAACGACATGAACGAACCAGCGCGCGCCGTGCCGCGCTCCAAGTGCTGTACACCAGCGAGATAACCGACGAGTCGCCCGCGGCAATCGCCGAGGGCGACCGTCGCCTGGAAGAAGACGGTCCGCTGCCCGAATACGCGTTGATGCTGGTGCGAGGCGTGGAGTCGCATCGCATCGCTATCGACAACCACCTTGCCGCCACGTCCGAGAACTGGTCGTTGGCCCGCATGCCCATCGTCGACCGCTCGATTCTGCGGTTGGCCACGTTCGAGATGATGTACATCGACGACGTGCCCACCTCGGTCACCATCAACGAGGCGGTTGAGCTGGCGAAGGACTTCGGTGGGGAAGACGAATCCCATCGCTTCGTCAACGGCATTCTGGGTCGTATCGCCAAGATGCTGGAGGGGGAGGAGGGCCAGGAGGCCGATGCCCCTTCTTCTTGCGATGCGGATGCCGCTGGCAACGAAGAGCCTCTGGCGATGCGGGAGAACGAAATCGCGGAACCCGAAAGCGAGCCCCTCGCGGCTCAGAAGTGCGGGTCGCCGGAGCAGGAGGGCGAGTCGCCGGAAGGAGCCTCCTCCTATGGCGCTTGAGTCGTATGATAGCTTCGAGGCGGTAAAGTCCCGCCTCGATGAAATCGTCGACGCGGTGAGCAGCGACGAGCTGGAGCTTGACGCTGCGCTCGCCTTGTACGAGGAAGCGGTAGGACTCGGGCTTCGCGCCAGCGATTTGCTCGAGGAGAACATCGAAGCGCAGCAGGGCGTCGAGGAAGCGGGCGAGCGGTCTGCCGAGTCGTCCGACGAGGCGTCTGCGCAGGAGACGGGTGCGCCGGTTTCGGCGTAGCCCCTGTTGAAGGATGCATATGGATAATCGTATTCTCGATATGGTGTCGTCCCCTGCCGATCTGAAACTGCTCACGAACGAAGAGCTGTCCATTCTGGCGCAGGAGGTGCGCGAGGAGATCGTGACGACGGCTTCTCAAACCGGCGGTCACGTTGCGTCATCGTTGGGCGCAGTGGAGATCATCCTGGCCTTGCACAGCATGCTCGATTGCCCGCACGACAAGATCGTGTTCGACGTCGGGCACCAGGCTTATGCGCATAAGCTGATCACCGGCCGCCTCGATGATTTCGGCACGTTGCGCACCTATGGCGGCCTGTCCGGGTTTCCGAAGCCCGACGAGAGCCCCTACGACGTGCATCCGTCGGGTCATGCGTCCGACTCGCTGTCGGTGGCGCTCGGTCTGGCGCAGGCGCGCGAACTCTCGGGCGGCGACGAGAAGATCGTGGCCGTCATCGGCGACGCGGCTCTGTCGGGTGGTATGGCGTTCGAGGCGCTCAACCACATCGGCCAGGCGCAGACGCCCATGGTGATCATCCTCAACGATAACGAGATGTCCATCTCGCGCAACGTGGGCGCGCTCATGAAGCACCTCGGTTACATGCGAGCCACGCCTCAGTATCGCCAAACCCGCGACTCCGTGCAGGAGGCGCTCGAGAGCAGCGGGGCTTTCGGCAGCGCGCTTGCGAACTTCGGACGCAACGTGAAGGAGTCGATGAAGCAGTTCGTCATCCCGCGCTCGATGATTTTCGAACAGCTGGGCATCCTGTGCACGGCGCCCATAGACGGTCATGATATCGGCCTGCTCAAAGAGACGCTGGCGTCCGTGATGAACACCGACGTTCCCGTGCTCGTGCACGTGGTCACGCGCAAGGGCGCGGGATACGCGCCTGCGGTCCAGAACCCTGAGAAGTTCCACGGTATCGCGCCGTTCGATATCGCGACGGGGGATGTGAAGAAGAAAGCGGCATCGGCGCCGTCGTACACGAGCGTGTTCGGCAAGGCGCTGGCCGCCGAAGCGCGACGCGACGAGCGTATCGTGGCCATCACGGCCGCCATGAAGGGCGGTACCGGCTTGGACGCGTTCGCCGAAGAGTTCCCCGATCGGTTCGTGGACGCCGGCATCGCCGAGGAGCACGCGGTGGGCCTGGCCAGCGGCTTGGCGACGGGCGGCAAGAAGCCGGTCGTGGCCATCTACTCAACGTTCTTGCAGCGAGCCATCGATCAGGTCATCATCAACAACGCGCTGCCGGATCTCGACGTTGTGTTCGCCATAGACCGCGCCGGTATCGTGGGCGAGGACGGCCCGACGCACCATGGCATGTTCGACCTCGCCTACATGCGCATGATCCCGCATATGCGGATGCTGGCTCCTTCCAACGAGGCCGAGCTCGTGCATGCGCTGCATACCGCGCTCGCGCTGGGCGGGCCTTTCGCCATCCGCTACCCGCGCGGAGCGGCCGAGGGCGTAGCCTTGCCCGACGAGCCGCAGGTATTGGAAGAGGGGAAGGCGCGCGTGGTTCGCGAAGGCGACGACGTGGCCATCCTTGCGTTCGGGCGTATGGTGCCGCGCGCCGAAGCGGCGGCCGAGCTGCTGTCCGAGAACGGCATCGAGGCGCGCGTGGTGGACATGCGCTGGGTCAAGCCGCTCGATGCGGAAGAAATAGCCCGTGCGGCGCAAACGAAGCTCGTCGTGACGGTGGAGGGCGGTATCATCTCCGGTGGCGTAGGCGAGGCCGTGCTGGGCGAGCTGGCGCGCCAAGGCCTCGCGGTCCCCGCGCTGACGTTGGGCATCCCCGACACGTTCGTGCCCCAGGGTTCCACGAACCAGCTGTTGCACGACCTGGGCTTGGACGCCGAAGGCATCGCCGCTTCCGTGCAGGAGCGTCTCGCGCGGTAAAAACGATCGTTCTTGGCATGAAGGCGCCGGCTGCAATTGTGCAGCCGGCGCCTTTTCTTTACATTCGGCGCATCCTTCGCGCGCGTGTGACAAGCGATTTTACCTAAACTTGATCTTTCCGTTGCCTGATCCTGACATTGCATCCCTATCATTGCTCCGAGTGCTTTGTCTTCAACGTTCGGGTTCGGAGGAAACCGGCATGAGCTATGATCTGGGAGCGTTCGCCGCGGCGCTCATGGGCGACCCGGTGCTCGCCCTCATCGTCGTCCTGACGCTGGGCGCCACCGTGGTGAACGGGGCTACCGACGCCCCCAACGCCATCGCCACCGTGGTGGGCACGAAGGCTATGAGACCCGGTCCCGCCATTGCGATGGCGGCGGTATGCAACTTCGTGGGGTTGGCCGCCATCACGATGGTGTCGTCGGCTGTGGCGCTCACCATCTTCAAGATGGTCGACTTCGGCGGCGACAACCAAGCCGCCCTCATCGCGCTCGCGGCGGCCATGGTGGCCATCATCGTCTGGGGTGTGACTGCGTGGTACTTCGGCATCCCCACCTCTCAAAGCCACTCGCTCATCGCCGGCATCACCGGCGCGGCCATCGCCCTGCAGGGCGGCCTGACGGGCGTGAACGGCGACGAGTGGGTGAAGGTCGTCTACGGCCTGGTCATCTCCACATTCCTGGGCTTCGGAACTGGCTGGCTGTTCACCAGGCTCATCAAGAAGCTGTGTTGCCGCGCCTCGCGCGCGAAGGCGAACTCGTTCTTCAAATGGGCGCAGATCATCTCGGGCGCGGGCGTGGCCGTGCTCCATGGGGCGCAGGACGGCCAGAAGTTCATGTCGTTGTGCATGCTGGGTATCATGATCGGCATGAGCGGCGCGGTGGACGCGAACGTCGAGTTCCCGTTCTGGCTGATCATCCTCGTGTCCGCCACCATGGCTTTGGGCACGGCGGTGGGCGGGAAGAAGATCATCAAGTCCGTGGGCATGAACATGGTGAAGATGGAGCAGTACCAGGGCTTCGCCGCGTGCCTGTCGGCTTGCTTCTGCATCGGTCTGGCCACCTTTACCGGCATGCCCGTGTCCACCACGCACACGAAGACCACCGCCATCATGGGCGTTGGCGCCGAGAAGAGCATCCGCACGGTGAAGTGGGGTCTGGCTGGCAGGATGGTGCTCACCTGGGTGCTTACCTTCCCCGGCTGCGGTTTGCTGGCTTTCGCGTTCACGCACCTGTTTCTGATGTTCATGTAAGCGAAAGGCCCGACCCGCGCCAAGCGGAGCCGGGCCTTGCCGGACGGGGCGCCGCTAGCCGTTGGCGTGCGATATCTCGCGTGTTACGGTTGAGCTGCGCCGCATCGCGAGCAGAAGTCCCCCGAGTTGCCTGCGCCGCACGCGGGGCACGCCCACGACGAACCATCGCCGCGCGGCTTGCCGCAATTCTGGCAGAAGTTCCCCGAGTTCGTTATGCCGCACGCGCACGTCCAAGCAATCTGGCTTTGCATGGCGGAATTCTGGGGCACTGCCGATGCCGTGGAAAACAGGCGCGTCGCATTCATGCCGCCCGTCATGTTCGCAAGCCCGAGCCCGATGAATCCGTTGGTGGCCCCTCCCTCGTTTCCCGCCGCGATGCGCACGGCATCGGATTGGGCTGCTACTAGGTTCGCGGCGGCCATGTTGGGATCGCGCATCACGGCTGCGCTTTGGAGCCGCTTGATGATGAGCTCGTCTTCCTCCGAAGCGCGAATCGAGTTCATGCCGAAGGATACGACGGCGATGCCTCGGAGGTTGCGCCAGGTGTCCGACAGCTCTTCGTTCAAGAGCGTTGCCAGTTCTCGCGTGTGCGCGGGTATGGAGCTATAGCGCACGCCCATTGCGGAAATGCGCGCGAATGCAGGTTGAAGCGCGGTCAGCAGTTCCGTTCTCAACTGCGAGTCCAGCTGTTCCTTCGTGTAGGAAGTTTCGACGTTGCCGCATACGTTGCGGTAGAACAGCAGCGGGTCCTCGATCTTGTACGAGTACTCGCCGTTGCATCGCAAGGCTATGTCGATGTCGAGTCCGATGTTGGCATCGACGACCCGGAAGGGAACGGGGCTGGGCGTGCCGTACTTGTTTCCGACGATCTCCTTGGTGTTGAAGTAGTAAACGCGCTGGTCTTTCCCGGGACTGCCGCCGAATCCGAAGCGCCGTCCCATTTCCTTGAAGGTCCCTTTGACGCCCGCTCCCAGGGGGCCGTAGAAGACGCTCGGCTCGCTTGACGCGTCGTACACGTACTCGCCGGGTTCGGCGCATATGTCCACGATGGCCCCCGATTCGGAGATGACCATGCATTGCCCGTCGTTCACGGCGATGACGGAGCCGTTGGAGATGACGTTTTCGTCGCCTTTGGTGTTTGAGGAGCGGTCGGGGTTTCCCGTTCTTTTCTGCCCCTTCGCAGCCAGCGTGGAAGCATCGAGGGACTCGCAGTAGAAAAAGTCCCGCCACGAGTCGGCCAGAACCCCGCGAGCAGAACCGCCCAGCGCTTTAATGAGTCCCATAGCTCGTATGTCCTCCTGTTTCGATCAGCTATCGATTGCGCATAGCTTGTTAATGTTTTCTACCGCAGTGACTGCACTTTTTGATGAAGGCTCCCCTGACGCTTCTTCCGCAGTCCTCGCATATGCCAAGTGCCCGACATTCCTCTTTTCGCTTTGAGTCGTACCAAGGGGTGTTGTAGAAGGGCTTCCATTCTCGTTTTCCGTAGTCGCGCAAGATGCCTTTCAAGACAGATGCCGATGCGGTAACGCTGACCAAAGAAGGGCAATCGCGGAACGCGCTCATTCCTACTTTAGTATTCGATCCCAGGATGATTACGTTCGATAGATTCTTGCATTCCTGAAAAGCAAAGTCTCCAATTTCCTTGACAGACGCAGGGATGGTTATTTCTTCGAGTGAGGGGCAGTTGCTGAAACAATCCGCTCCTATGCAAGACACCCCTTCTTCGATGACGACTTCTTTGAGGGAGTCGCAGCCTGAAAAGCAACCGTCTTGATAATCGTTGCTGCCGATCATGCTGATTCCACTCGGTATGGTTACGCGCTCGAGTCCCGAATAGCCGAAAGAACGTTTCAAGATCTCAAGGGTGTTGGGCAACGTGATGGATTTGAGCGATTTGCAACCGAAGAAGAAAGAGTAGGAAATCTCTTTGAGCCCCTCGGGCAGGTTGATGGTTTGGAGTGAATCGCAGCTATCGAAGGAGTGGGAAATCTCTTTGAGTCCCTCGGGCAAGTTGATGGTTTTGAGTGAATCGCAGTCGCAGAAGGCTCCGGAAATCTTTTTGAGCCCCTCGGGCAAGGTTACTGAAGCCACAGACATTCCCCCAAATGCTCCGCCGCTTATCTCCGTAACGTTGTCCGGTATGACAACGTCGGCGCTTGCGCCATGGTATTCCTTTAGAGCGCCCGCCTCGATGATGAAGTCGGCAGACTGAGTTTTCACGACACCGTCCGATCTTTACTTTTGCGTACGCGATTGCCGCTTCCACCATGATCTGGTTTCCGCAGTAGGAGCAGAATGCCCGATCCTGATCGGGCGGTATTTGTATTTGAGCACCGCAGCTGGGGCAGACTGCGCTTACGAGATTCATATCGGCTCCTTCGATCATGCGCGAATACGGCAAGGCTGAGGAAGGGGCCCGATGCGATGCGATCAAGTAAGGAGGGCACCCGCCACAGTCACCACAACTGCTCCGCATCGACAATAAGAGTCGCAACCCGAATCACCGAAAGGAGAGGGCAGATGCCCTCCTCGCATGTGATTGCAGATTGCAAAGATATGAAATTGTCGATGCATCTTCTCGCGAAGAGCAGTTGTGGTGGTTGCATTGTAGCAAAACGCGCCGATTTTCACAGTACATGATGCGAGACTGGTCGAAAGTCGACGCGGCGGTTGTCCGCCGCGCGGAACGGACGGCATCGGCGACAACTGTCCTGCGTCGAGCTCCAGGCACGGCGCTCGGAATCTTGGCAAGACGGCGTCGAAAGGGGACGAGCTTTTCCGCGCTCTCGGCTGACTGCGTCTTTCGGCCTTATCGTGGAACCGCAGGTCAAGCAGTTGCTTCGTTACTATATCCGCAAATGAGGATAGCCATATCGACTCGGAGTTTCCAGCTTTTCGCGGCTAGTCCGCTGCGGCCTGCCGGAATCGGCCGCAGCGTGCGGCTTGAACGGGGGCGACCGCTCCGTGGCAGAAGCTTCGCCGCCCATGGTTCGATGGGGTCGCGCCTCTCAATTTTGGCATGAATTTACGGTTTGGGCAGAGCTGTTCGACTCGAAAAACCGTGACCTGGCATTATGCAGCCGTGCTTCTTTCCCGAGTGGCAAAATGAACGCGAATCCGTGCCCAACCCGTAAATTCATGCCAGATTTGAAGGATGCGACCGAAATCTTGCAGAACGGATGTCGAAAGGGCAGGCTTGCATGCGGATGACGGCAAGACAAGCGCGGTGGCGGCCGACGGGGGTGGGTTTGCGCGCGGATGTCGGCGGCGCAGGGCGGATGGCATCCGTCGATACGGGACGATGCCGGAGGTTCGATCGCGCTTGCACGTAAGCGCTTCCTCATGCGACGGGCGGCCTGCGCTCCGTCCGCTAGCGCTCGACGCGCTTCTCCATGATGTAGTCGTCCATGACGAAGCCGTTGCCGATATCGGTTTCCACCGCGTCGATGGTTTCGAAGCCCTTGCCGAGGTAGGCGCGGATGCCCAGGTCGTTGTGCTTGTTCACCGTGAGGTACATCGCGTCCAGCCCGCGCTCGCGGCAGAGGCGCTCGTAGAAGGCGATGGCCCGCGAGGCGAAGCCCTTGCCGCGCTCCTCGGCGCGCAGATACACCTTCGAGATGAAGAAGCGGTTCGTCTCGGGCTCCACGCATCCTCCCGTGTATACCGCGATGCGCCCGTCGTCTTCGGCGCGCATGAACCAGTACTCGTAGGCGTGCTCGCGCATGTCGCGCTCGATGGCTTCCAGGCTTTGGAAGTTCTCCACCATGTAGTCGGTCTGCGCGTCGCCGATGAGGGCGGGCCAGTACTCGTGCCATATCTCGTCGGCTAGCGCGGCGAGGCGCTGTCGGTCGTCGGTGGTGCGGACGGGGTCGAATGCGATGCTCATGGAACTGCAACCTTTCGCGGATGGCGGTCGTGCGTGTTTCCCTATTGTAACGCGGGCGCTTCGTGTTTGTTACAAGACCTTTCCCAGCGTGTTAACAGTGCTCGCCGCGGCGCAATGCCAGGTCAAAGCGTGGGATCATCGAATATGTTCTCGACAAGCAGCACGACGATAAGGAGGTAGATGCGTATGTTCGACGCAGGATCGACGGGCTTCATGCTGGTTTGCGCGATGCTCGTCTTGCTGATGACGCCCGGCCTGGCGTTCTTCTACGGGGGTTTGAGCCGCCGCAAGAACGTCGTGAACACGATGATCATGTCGTTTGCGGTGATCGGCATCGTCGGCGTCACATGGACGGTGTGCGGCTGGTCGTTCGCCTACGGCGGCGACGGCTCGATTCCGTTCTTCGGGGGCTTCGATCAGATCGGCCTGCAAGGACTTGTGGCCGGCATCGTGAGCGAGGCGCCCGAAGCGCTGAGTCACGACGCGTATCCCGCGATGGCCGACGTGGTGTTCCAACTGGCGTTCTGCATGATCACCACGGCCATCATCACCGGCGCGGTGGCCGGTCGCATGAAGTTCGGCGCGGTGTGCGCGTTCGTCGCCGTTTGGACCATCGTGGTGTACCCGCCGCTCGCCCACATGGTGTGGGGCGGCGAGGGAAGCTTCGTGGGCGACACCATCGGCGCGCTCGACTTCGCGGGCGGCGACGTGGTGCACATCTCGTCCGGCCTCACGGGGCTCATTCTCTGTCTGATCGCGGGCAGGCGGCGCGGGTTCGGCATGGTGAGCTACCGTCCCCACAACGTGCCGTTCGTGGCGCTGGGCGCGACGCTTCTGTGGTTCGGATGGTTCGGCTTCAACGCGGGTTCCGAGTTCGCCCCCGACGGAGTGGCGGCGCTCGCGTTGGTGAACACCGCGGTGGCGTCGGGTGCGGCGCTTGTGTCCTGGATGCTCGTCGAGCGCGTACGTGCAGGCAAGTCTACGCTGGTAGGCGCGGTAACCGGCCTGGTGGCGGGCCTCGTGGTGATCACGCCGGCGGCGGGCTTCGTGGAGCCGTGGGCCGCGGTGGTCATGGGCCTCGTCGTGTCGCCCGTGTGCTACTTCGCCGTGTCGTTTCTCAAGCGGAAGCTGGGCTACGACGACGCGCTCGACGCCTTCGGCATCCATGCCGTCGGCGGCGTCACGGGCGGCGTGCTGACTGGCTTGTTCTGCGTGCCGGAGCTGTCGTGGACCGACTTCGGCGGCCTCGTCTACACGGGAGATCCCACGCTGCTGGGCGCTCAGGTGCTGGGCATCCTCGTGACCGTGGTGTTCGTGGGCGTGCTCGACGTGGTGCTGGGCTTCGCCGTGAAGGCGTGCTTCAAGGGCAGCCTGCGCGTGAGCGAGGCCGAGGAAGCGCAAGGCCTCGACGTGGCCGCGCACGGCGAGAGCGCGTACCCGGCCTACGTGGGCCTCGACTAAAGAAGGAGTGCGACTATGAAGAAGATCACGGTCATCGTGCGGCCTGAGAAGCTGGAGCCGCTCAAGGAGGCGCTGTTCGCCGCGCAGGTGTCGGGCATGACCA
>OLRC01001877.1_pt1 | contig 12484 bp, 10 predicted proteins | sample 1672081 | NCBI WGS metagenome assembly OLRC01 (sample SAMEA3136643, study PRJEB25190) | human gut metagenome | biome: human gut; feature: human-associated habitat; material: faeces | place: Austria | collected 2013
AGTGATAAAAAGATTGCCCCGGTACTATCGGTATCTTGGAGATTTACTGAAGAATGATGTTGTTCGTATTTCTTCGAAGGAACTGAGTCAGAGAATGAACGTCACTGCTTCTCAGATTCGTCAGGATTTAAATAATTTTGGTGGGTTTGGTCAGCAGGGGTATGGTTATAATGTAGAGTATCTTTATAATGAGATGGGTAAGATTCTGGGTCTGGATAGAACAAATAACATCGTTATCGTAGGTGCGGGTAATCTTGGTCAGGCGTTGGCGAATAACCAGGATTTTGACAGTAATGGATTTAAAATTATCGGACTTTTCGATGTGAATCCAAGATTAATTGGTATGACAGTGCGGGGTGTGGAAGTATATGATATCGACATGCTGGAAACATTTTTAAAAGAGCATGAGGTAATGATTGCTGCATTAACGTTACCGAAGTCAAAAGCAGTAAAGGTTGCAGAAAAGTTAGTTGATTTAGGAATTAAGGCATTATGGAACTTTGCACCAGTAGATTTACATTTTTCAGAAGATATTCTGGTTGAGAATGTACATCTTGCAGAGAGTATTATGACATTGTCTTATAGAATTCACAGTCAGAATCAATAGAATAATTATTACAAAGTATATATTGTAAAAGAAAGTAAAGAGATGAAAAGCTGTGTGATAGAAAGCATTGTTTTTCATCTCTTTTTGCTGACTGCTCAATCGCAAATTACGTATGTATGCTCGGAATCTTCTTACAACAGTAAGTACAGCAATGACTCTGGGGTACATTTTTTAAGAAACAGGAGGTTTAAAGATGCGTTACGTTGCTTCGAGAGAAGAAATGCAGCAGATTGATGCGTATAGTATAAATACGATGGGGATTCCTGGTATTGTTTTAATGGAAAAGGCGGCGCTTGCTTTAGAAGAAGTCTTTTTAGAGAGAGTACCGACAAAGAGTCGTGTACTTATCGTTACGGAAAAGGGCAATAATGGTGGAGATGGTCTGGCGCTTGGGCGTCTTTTATTAGAAGATGGATACAATGTTGATTTTTATGAAATCGGAGCAATTCCACATGATTCAGATTCCCATCAGATTCAGAAGAAAGTTTTAGAGCAGATGGAAGCACAGTTTTTGATGGAGTTTCCAGAAGAAGAATATGATGTGATCGTCGATGCTGTTTTCGGTGTCGGATTAAAAAGAGAAGTAGCTGGACAGCACAGAGAAGTGATCGAGAGGATGAATCAGAAGAAAGCGTTAAAAGTAGCGGTTGATGTGCCATCGGGTGTAGATGCTTCAACAGGACAGATTCTTGGTATAGCCTTTTGCGCGGATTTGACGGTTACGTTTGGACTACTAAAAGCTGGGCTGCTCCTGTATCCGGGAGCGGATATCAGTGGAGAAGTTATTGTAAAGGAAATTGGATTCCCAAACAAAGCGGTAGAAAAAATTGCTCCGAAGATGATTTCTTTTGTAAAAGAGGATCTTGCTCTGCTGCCAGAACGAAAAGCCTGGACGAATAAGGGAAATTATGGGAAGGTATTATTGATTGCTGGGGCGAAAAACATGGCTGGAGCAGCAGTTTTAAGCGGAATGGCAGCTTATAAAAGCGGAAGTGGGCTGGTACGGATTTTTTCCTGTGAAGAAAACCGGGTAATTTTACAAGAAAAGCTTCCGGAGGCTATTCTTACAACATATGATTCAGAAGAAAAGGCGGGAGAGATTTTGCCGGAAGCGATTTCCTGGACATCAGTTATCGGCATTGGTCCAGGAATTGGACAGAGTATATTTGCCAGAAGATTATTAAAGCAGGTTCTTGCATTGGGAAAAGTCCCGCTTGTGATCGATGCGGATGGATTAAATAATCTGGCTGTTTTATTGAAAAATGATAGAGAGATAAAACAATTATTCTATGAATATAAGAGTGGAATCATATTAACGCCACATCTAAAAGAGATGTCTAGGCTGATAGAAGAAGAAATAACGGAGATTCAGAGTAATCTGCCAAAAGCAGCGATGAAGATGGCAGATCAAGATCATATAATCGTCTTAAAAGATGCAAGGACAATTGTATCTGATGGAAATGCTCCTTCATATATTAATATGAGTGGAAATAATGGGATGGCAACAGGCGGAAGCGGTGATGTTTTAACCGGAATAATTTGTGGTTTTCTGGCAGGTGGGCTTAGTTTGTTAACTGCAGCACGATTAGGAGTGTATTGCCATGGACTTGCGGGAGATGCCGCCTCAAAAGAAAAGGGATATTATAGTGTACTTGCAGGAGATTTGCCGAATTATCTGGAAAAAGTTTTGAAATAAAAAATTTCAGGGGAAAGATCAAAAAGAAAAAATCAGAAAGAAAAAAATCATCAGAATACTCATGATGTTTACTGGAAATACTTCATTTAGAAAGAAAAGTAAAATGGAGTGAGTGAAAATGATGATAAAACGGGGAGATATTTATTATGCGGATCTGCGTCCGGTTGTAGGCTCAGAGCAGGGTGGTGTTCGCCCGGTTCTTATTATTCAAAATGACGCGGGAAATCGTCATAGTCCTACAGTAATTTGTGCAGCGATCACAAGCCGGATGAATAAGGCAAAGCTGCCAACTCATGTGGAGCTTTCTGCAGCAGAATGTGATATTACAAAAGACTCTGTCGTACTATTAGAACAGATACGTACCATTGATAAACAGCGGTTAAAAGAACGAGTATGCCATCTTGACACAGATACACTAAAAAGAGTAAACTATGCCTTAAAAATCAGTTTAGAACTGATTACATAAAGGTAATTTAAGAATGTTCTGACGTTCTTGAATTTTAAGTAGATTGATAATACAAAGGAGAACAATAATGAATTTTGAACCAGCAGAAAAAATGAAAAATTTTGAAGCAGGAATTTTTCAGATTTTAGATAAAAAGAAGAAAAAATTAGAAAAACAGGGAAAAAAGATTTATAATTTTTCTGTAGGTACACCGGATTTTGAAACACCGGAATGTGTAATGAAAGCAGTGTCAGAAGCTTGCCTTCATCCGGAAAATTATCATTATTCTTTAGGAGAAACAGAAGAACTTTTAGAAGCGGTCATTCATCGTTATAAAAAAAGATATTATACAGATATTGCCAAAAACGAAATCATGTCAGTTTATGGATCCCAGGAAGGAATGGCACATATTTTTCTCCCGCTGATTAATCCGGGAGATATCGTACTTTTACCGAATCCGGGCTAGCCTATTTTTTCAACGGGAGCATTTATTGCACAGAGTAACCAGTGGTTTTATCCATTAACAGAGGAAAATAATTATCTTCCGGATTTTGATGCTATTCCGCAGGATGTAAAAGAAGCAGCCAAAATTATGGTCGTATCTTATCCAGCGAACCCTATTTGCAAAACGGCACCAGATGAATTTTATGAGAAATTGATTGCATTTGCAAAAGAAAATAATATATTAATTATTCATGATAATGCCTACTCTGACATTATATACGATGGGAAAGAAGGAAAGTCGTTCCTCTCATTTCCGGGAGCAAAAGAAGTTGGTGTGGAATTCTATTCTCTGTCTAAAAGCTATAATTATACAGGTGCAAGAATGTCTTTTGTAATTGGTAATGCAAAAGTTATTGAAGTGTTTAAACGTTTCCGTTCCCAGATAGATTATGGAATTTTCCTTCCGGTACAGGCAGGTGCCGTAGCAGCACTTTATTCTGATGATACAGCAGTAAAAGAACAATGTGCGGCATATCAGGAAAGACGAGATGCTTTATGTGGAGGACTTCGTGAAATTGGCTGGAACATTCCAGACAGTGAAGGAACAATGTTTGCATGGGGACCGTTACCAAAAGGTTATGCTAATTCCAATGAATTTGTTATGGAACTCATGGAAAAGACCGGAGTAATCTGTACACCGGGAAGCAGCTTTGGAAGTCTGGGAGAAGGATATGTTCGTTTTGCTCTTGTACTACCCCCGTCAGAAATAAAAAAAGCAATTGATAGCATCAAAGAGTCCGGAATTATCAAAGAGTAACTACTTGACTACATGATAAAACGGTGATAAACTTAGAAAAGTTATGCCTATAAAGAGTATTTGCAACTATTCAAAGCATTATAGATGCGTTTGATTTTTGGTATTGAATAGTTTTGAGTACGTAAATATTATAAAAAAGTAAGGAGAAGATAAAATGTCAGGACATTCCAAGTTTGCGAACATTAAACACAAAAAAGAGAAAAATGATGCTGCAAAAGGTAAAATTTTTACCGTAATCGGTCGTGAAATTGCAGTAGCAGTAAAAGAAGGCGGTCCAGACCCTGCTAATAACAGTAAGCTTCGAGATGTAATCGCTAAAGCAAAATCAAACAATATGCCTAATGATACGATTGAAAGAGGTATTAAGAAAGCTGCCGGAGACGCAAACTCCGTAAACTATGTACAGAATACATACGAAGGATACGGTCCTAACGGTATTGCGATTATCGTAGAAACATTAACAGATAATAAGAATCGTACTGCAGCTAACGTTCGTTCTGCATTCTCTAAAGGTCGTGGAAATATCGGTACATCTGGTTGTGTATCTTTCATGTTCCAGAAAAAAGGACAGATTATCGTATCGAAAGAAGAGTATGAAACAGATCCAGATGAATTCATGATGGTTGCATTAGATGCAGGTGCAGAAGACTTCGTAGAAGAAGATGACAGCTACGAAATCACTACAGATCCAGATGTATTTGGTGAAGTAAGAGAAGCACTTGAAAAAGAAGGCGTACCAATGGCATCCGCAGAAGTAACAATGATTCCGGACAACTACGTAACATTGACAGACCCAGAAGATATTAAGAATCTTAACCGTACATTAGACTTACTTGATGAAGACGATGATGTACAGGCAGTATATCATAACTGGGAAGAAGAATAATTATACGGATTTCCATTAGGAGATAAAAATAAAAAACCAGAGATTTGTGCTATAGCGAATCTCTGGTTTTTGTCTGTTAAAGATAACTCCCATCTCTTCTGAGACATTCTTAAATTAAAATTGTTTTTTTAATAATTCTTCTGCGGTAGGGGCATCAATATAAAGACTGTCTGCAAGCCCGCCTTTTAGGGCAGCATGGATGACCGCCGCTTTCTTTTTGCCAGAAACAACAAGCATTTTGTTAGGGATTTTCTTGATGGTTTCAAGTGAAGGTCCTACAACACGTGCATCCATTGTTTCGTCAAATACATCTCCATTTTTATTTAAGAAGTGAGAGCAGCAGTCACCGATTGCTCCGCGGTGTATCATATCCTGATATTCGATTGATGTAATCAGTCCCATTTCATAGAGAATAGAAGGGCGCTCTAAGTTGCCGACAGAAAAAATAGCTGTTTCGCATATTTCTGCCATATCACAAACTTTCGCAATCTGTGAGTCCTGCTTTAGAGCTTCCACAATAAATGGTTTTTCTACCATTGCAGGAGCAGGAATCTGATAAGCAGTTCCACCAAAGCAATCGGCAAAACTTCGAAGGATAGATAGAGAATTTGACTCATAAACGGCTCGCGAAAATCCGCCGGCAAGCTGGATTACAGATACTCCCTTACGCTTGATTTTAGGAAGCTGACGTGTAAGGGCAGTTAATGTATGCCCATAAAAAACGCCAATCACACTATCGTTTTTTACATATCTTGGAAGATCATCTATCAAAGCAGCACAGACATCCTGGAGAAGAATCTGCTCATTTTCTACCAGATCAGGAACAATAACAGCACGTTTAATCGGATAAGCATCTATCAGGTCTTTTTCGAGTGCTGTATCATTCAAAATCGAATCTTTAATGCGAACCTCGATAATACCCTTATCCATAGCAGATTTTAAAATCCTGCTGACAGTGGCCTTGCTTATCCCTTCTTTTTTTGCAATCTCAAGCTGTGTACGGTTTAATTCATAATGCATTTTTGCAATGCGGATCATCTGTGTGATTTTATTTGTATCCATATTTCTATTAATCCTCTCTGTAAAAAGATTCGTAATTCATAAAAGCCTTTGTAAAATAATAACGCACATCTCGCAGCAAGAGTGTCGAGATATTCTTGAATAGTAATAAGTATATCATAAAAGGAAATTTGCGGCTATAATTTACGAGAATATGCACTTATTCATTATGAACAATTTTTATGTGTGAAATTTGTTTCATATGCCGATTGACTTTTCTCACAATAAAATCTATACTATAAACAACAAATGAAATGATTCTCCTTAACAATGAGAAATATTTCAATAATCTAAAGGGTTGCTTTTCAGGTTTTGTAAACGATACGACTGGAGATGCAGAATAGTAGGAATCTAAGGATACAGACGGGATTCGAGTAATATCTAGGAGGTACAATTATGAGTGTTGTAACATTGATCGGAGCAGGACAGATGGCTTCTGCGCTTACTTTTCCACTTTTTGAGAATGGACATGAGGTACGTTTAGTAGGAAGTCCTTTAGATGATGCGGTTATTGACAGACTTCGTGAGGATAATTACCATGTCAACTTAAGAAGAACTTTACACGATGGAATTAACTATATTAAATGTGCGGATGTTAAGGAAGCAATTAAGGGAGCAGATTTGATTGTATGTGGTATATCTAGCTTTGGTGTAGAGTGGTTTGCAGATGAGATTCTTCCGATTCTTGACGAAAGTATTCCATTAATTTCTGTAACAAAAGGAATGCTTGATTATGAAGATGGAACGATGCAGACCTATCCGGAATACTGGCAGGAAAAACTTCCAGAAGGAAGTAAGTTAAGATTATATGCTATAGGTGGTCCTTGTACGGCAAGAGATTTATCTGATCACGATCCATCTTTTGTGGCATATTGTGGACCTGATTTCGAAACATTAGAATGGATTCGCAGTTTGTTTTCAACAGATTACTACATTATCAGCCTGACAAAAGATGTTGTCGGCTTAGAATGTGCGGTAGCGTTGAAGAATGGATATGCACTTGGCACAGCATTGGCAATTGGAATTAAAGAGAAACTTGGTGATGACGGAATCGATCATAATAATATGAAATCTGCACTTTTCCAGGAAAGTGTAAAGGAAATGTTAGAACTATTAAGAATTGTAGGCGGTGGTGTAGATAATATTATGTTTGCAGCCGGAGACTTAGACGTTACTGTATCAGCCGGACGAAGCAGAACAGTAGGTTTACTTCTTGGAAAAGGTTACACTATTGAAGAAACATTAGAACAGTTACAGGGTCAGACATTGGAGGCAGTTGTTATCGCAACAAGAACTGCTCGTGCAGTAAAGGCGTTGGCAAAAGCAGGTAAAGTAAGTATTGATGATTTCCCATTATTAATGCATGTAGACGGCTTGCTGAATGAACATGCAACACTTAATATTCCATGGAAGAAGTTTGAAAGACATATGTAACAATTTGAAAAGAATTTTTTGAAAAAGCAAGTACAGAAAAGTTCTGAAAGTACATAAAAAAGATCGGGGGAAAATAATGACATATTATTTAGGGTTAGATTTAGGAACAGGTAGTTTAAAGACAGTATTATTTGATGTAAATGGATTGGAAATTGCAGCTTCTGCTGTGGAATATCCATTGTATCAGCCACATAATGGCTGGTCTGAGCAGAATCCGGAAGATTGGTATCAGGCAGCATTAAAGACAGTTAAAGCGGTTATGGATCAGTCAGGTATTGCACCGGAACAGGTAATGGGTCTTGGAATTTCAGGGCAGATGATGGGAGCAGTTATGCTTGACAAGAATGGAGAGATTCTTCGTCGTGCAATCTTATGGAATGATGGAAGAACTTCTGAATCTTGTGAGCATGTACGACATATCGTAGGAGACGATTTATTTATGAAATATTCTCTTACTCCTGCAAGACCGGGTCTTACTGCAGCAAAAATTCAGTGGGTAAAAGAAAATCAGCCACAGATTTATGAAAAAGTAGAACACATTTTATTGCCAAAAGATTATCTGCGTTATCGTCTGACTGGCGAATATGCGACAGAAGTGTCCGATGCTTCTGCAACACAGATTCTTGATATTCCAAATAGAAAATGGTCTGATGAAATTATGGCTGCCATGAACCTTAACGAGGCAATGCTTGGTAAAGTATACGAATCTCAGGAAATTACGGGATATGTTCTTCCGGAAGTTGCAAAGTTAATGGGAATCACATCAAAATGTGCCGTAGTCGGAGGTGCAAGTGATAACTCTGCCGGAGGTGTAGGAACAGGTGTTGTAGCACCGGGACGAGCTATGACGACAATTGGAACGAGTGGAACAGTATTTGCTTTTTCAGAGGAACCGGTACTTGATATTAATAAATCTGTATATACATTCTGTATGCCGGTTCCGGGGGCATGGCATTTTATGGGAAGTGTAAATTCCTGTGGAGCTTCTCTTAAATGGTGGAGAAATAACTTCTATCCAGATGATTTAGAATATGAGCAGATTAATAAAGATGCTGCATCTTCTAACCCAAGTGCAAACCGTTTAATTTATCTGCCATATTTAAATGGAGAACAGTCTCCTCATTTTAACTTGAACTGTCGAGGTTCTTTCGTAGGACTTGCTGCAATTCATACAAGAGCAGATATGACAAGAGCCGTAATGGAAGGAACAACGTATGCATTACGAGATATTCTTACCGGAATTCGTAATTGTGGTGTACGTCCGGAAACAATGCGGATGTGCGGTGGTGGTTCAAAGAGTCCATTCTGGAGACAGCTTATGGCAGATATCTATAATATGCCAGTAACACTTCCAGATATGAATTCTGAAAATAGCGCAGCCCTTGGTGTGGCAATTTTAGCAGCAGTAGGTACCGGAGCATATCCAAGTGTGGTTGATGCCTGTGATAAGATTATTAAAATGCGAGACGAAGTTTATAAACCGGACGAAGAATTTGCATTTATTTATGATAAAGTATATCGTGAATTCGATGCACTTTATCCAAAGTTAAAAGAAAACTGGAAATCTATCTTAAATATTGATTTCCAATATTAAAAATAGAGTGGAAGTAATAGATTTGGAATTTATCCAGCAAATAAAGCAGCGAAAAAGAAACCAATAGAGGCATTGAGGTTCTCTTAAAAAGAAAACCAGAAATAGTATAGTTTTATATATACTATTTCTGGTTTTTGTTTGTTTAGTCTGTCTAATTACTGTTTTTGTATTTCGATTACTGTTGCAGGAGTTCCTTCCGTATATTTTATGGTTACTTTATCCCCTGCTTCTAACAATATTGTATCTAAATGCTTGGATATATCTACGTCATAAATCAGGTCAGATTCATTTAGAACGATGTAATAATGAGAAGTTCCATCAATGACTGCCTGTGCAATCTTTTTAATCGTTCCGGTTGTTGTTTTTTGAGAAGTTTCTCCAGTTTTTTCATCTGGACCGATACCGTTTGATTGAATGAGAGAACGGTAAGATGCCTCACAATCATTTACGGTATCTCCGGTTGCTACAATCTGGTAATTGTGTACATTTACCATAGCATATTTTTTGACAAGTCCAGAGGCATCTTTTAATGCCATGAAATAAGTCGGCTCTGCATCAATGTTTAAAAGAAGTGGGAAAGTGGCCTTATAACCTAAGTTCTGAACTTTTCCTTCTGCGGAAGTCATGGCAGAATCTTCGATCGCTCCTTCAATCTCGTAGTATTTTGTTTCCATAGTACGTTGGTTCATGAGAACAAAACCAACGTTTGATTGGTCACTTGTGATGGAAGTAACACCGGTATATACCCATACATCATCGTTGATAGCAAGGTAATTATAGCCGTTTGTAGTTGTTAGACAATCTTTTTGACCAAGAATACTGTTAATAAATCCATGTTTTAATGTGCCATGATATTGATAAAGGCTTACAAGTAAATCAGCAGAGTAGACACGATCAATCCATTTAGGGGTGTCTTTTACATCGTAATCTTTACATTCTCCGGTGATAGCATTACATAATACGACACGTCCGACAGTCTGTCCGCCAAAAAGACCAATATTGTACTTCTTTACACTACATACCCAATAAGGAACGCCTTCTTCGTTAATTTCAAAGTTAATGTCATCAAACATATAGGTAGGATATTTAAAGCGGAGATGACGGTAAAGATAGCGGCCAAAATGGTCATATGGGGTGTATTTCATTCCTTCCTTCAGACGAACAAGTTCCGTCTGCTGTGTTGCCATGTCGATTTTAATATAAGCAGGTATGCCCGCTTTTTTATTTGTAAACCATTTGATAAGATCAGCATAGCGAAGCGGAGTGACACGAACCGGGTTATTTTTGTAATTGATCTGGCTGTATTCATCAGCAACTTCAAATTGAGATGCAAGGTCTACAAGACTACCCATCTTACGGGCACCAAGAATTTCTGCGGAAGATTTGTCAAGCAGAGGAATCTGGTCGTAAGAAATCTGATCAATATCTTTTGTAAATTTACTTTTTTCTACTTTCATGAGCTTCTGGTATTTGGAAGCATTAATAATTGGAGAAGATAAAAGTGTGCCAACAAAGTAGGCGGCAGCAATGATAACGATAAGAGCGGCCAAAAGTTTAAAAGTCTTTGTTTTATAGTTGCCGCTGAAATTTACGGGATGTCTGCGATCACCTGTAAAAGTCGTTTTTGGAAGTGCATACAGTGCGAATGCAATGACAAGGACAAACAAGACAAACTTCCAAAGCTCCGGATTGTGAATGTTTATTGCAGGAAGAGCAATATAATAATAGATTGCTGCAAAAATGAGAACAATAACGACAAGCGCTGCAATCCATTTCTTCCCTGTATAATGTTGTTTTTGTTTCTTTTTCATGGAAATTTCTTTCTCCTTTCTATTTGGATGTATTCTTGAAATCTTTTTGCGCCTGCTTTAGCATGTGCAGCAAAAACTTTGAGAATACATTTGTAAGAGAGTATAACATATGGAAGAAAATAAGAAAACATATAATTTAGAAACATTTAGCAGTAGTTTTATATCAGATGGGAGATAATTCTCCATTTTTATCTTACAATTCAAAAAAATGCATTAAAAAAAGTACTTGACATTTCTGAGAGCTATGGTATATTTGTAAATGTTTATTTTGATATTAAAACTATTTTATTTAAAAATAATATGAAATCAAAATAATAATATTTCAAAACAATAAGATTTGATAATCAAAATATTGGGCACTGAATCATTTGTATCAGATGTGAGGTGGTTCAGATGCCTGTGGTGATTTAACAAGAAGATGCTTTTTCAAGAGTATGGGAAGGTATCACACAAAAAAAGGAGAGAGTGATGTTTGTCAAAATAAAAGGGACAGGCTCCTGCCTTCCTGAGAAAGTGCTTGATAATTTTGAAATTTCTCAGTTGGTAGATACGAACGATGAATGGATTCAGAGTCGTACCGGAATCAAGAGCCGGCATATTGCCAGGGAAGAGACAGCAGTTTCTATGGCAGCGAAAGCGGCGAAGAGGGCATTGGAAGATGCCCAGGTTGCGGCAGAGGAGATTGACCTTCTCATTGTGTCAAGTGTTTCGTCTGAACAGCTTTTGCCATGTACAGCCTGCAGTGTTCAAAAGGAGATTGGTGCTGTGAATGCAGCAGCATTTGATTTAAATGCGGCATGTTCAGGATTTATAGTAGCTTATCAGATGGCAGCCGGACAGATTAAGGCCGGGCTTTCGAAAAAAGCGCTGTTGATCGGTGTAGAATGTCTGTCGAATATCGTGAACTGGGAAGACAGAGGTACCTGTATTTTATTTGGTGATGGTGCCGGAGCTGCGGTTGTCAGTGCAGATGAAGATGGGAATATAGATGGAAGAGGAAACATTGAGATTCCTTCCGTACTTCATTCCGATGGAAGCAGAGGCGAAGTACTTACCTGTCAGAATCCGACGGGAAAGAGAGCCGATGGTTCTTTAAAGGGTTATGTGGCGATGGATGGCAGAGAGATTTACAAGTTTGCAGCCAGACAGGTTCCTGTTGTAGTGAAGGAAATTCTTGAAAAGGCAGGAAAGTCTGTAGAAGAAGTTGATTTATTTGTTCTTCATCAGGCAAACCGAAGAATTGTCGAGGCAATCGCTAAGCGGTTAAAGCAGCCAATTGAAAAGTTTCCGATGGATATGATGCAGAATGGAAATATGTCTTCTGCGAGTATTCCGGTGCTGCTTGATGAATTAAAGAAAGCCGGAAAGTTACAGCCGGGAATGAAGATAGTTGTTGCCGGGTTTGGCGCAGGCCTTACATGGGGCGGCATGTATTTAGAATGGTAAAAAGGTAATTCCCGGAATTTCCGGATTACATAAAGAAGAAAACAATGTAAGAGTATAAGAAAGAATGAGGTTTATATTATGTTTGAAAAAATTAAAGAATTAATCGTGGAATCTTTAGGAATTGAAGAAGACCAGGTAACAATGGAAGCATCTTTCAAAGAGGATTTAAAAGTAGATTCTCTTGACCTTTTCGAGATGGTTATGAGTCTTGAGGATGAGTTTGATGTAGAAATCCCTACAGAAGA
>OLRC01001879.1_pt1 | contig 12482 bp, 12 predicted proteins | sample 1672081 | NCBI WGS metagenome assembly OLRC01 (sample SAMEA3136643, study PRJEB25190) | human gut metagenome | biome: human gut; feature: human-associated habitat; material: faeces | place: Austria | collected 2013
TGACCCCAACACTGCCAGTGTTGTGCGCTACCAACTGCGCTAATGCCCCGTCAACGTTGCATATTATATCGCAGAATTTTGCCTGCGTCAAGCCCCTTTTTCAACTTTTTTGCATGAAACGGCAAAAAATGCATCGCATGGGCTGACCTCAAAGGGAAAGCGCTTGCTTTTGGTTTGCGAAATGGGTATAATAACGAAAAAAGACAGGCGCGGAGGGATGACATGGCTCAAAAATATACGCGAAACATGATTCGCAACGTGTTTATCGAAATGCTGGATGAACGCCCCTTCGACGAGATCACCGTGACCGATCTGGTGACGCGGTGCGAGATCAACCGCAAGACGTTTTACTATTATTATCAGGATTTATATGCCGTGCTGACGGAGATTTTCGAATCGGAGCTGGAAACCGTGCTCGGCGGCGTGAAGGAGCATGTCACGTGGGAGGAGGGCATCGCACAGGCGATGCAGATTGCCCTGCGGCATAAGCGCGCCGTCTACCACGTGTATCACTCCATGCAGCGCGAGTCGCTGGAAAAATACCTCTACAACGTCGCGGGCGAGGTCATGCGCCGCTATGTCGAGCGGCAGAGCGAGGGGATTCACGCCAGTCAGGGGGATAAGGACATCATCGCCCAGTTTTATCAGAGCGCGCTGACCGAAATGGTGCTCAACTGGATCGGGCAGGGCATGAAGGAGGACGGGCTGGAGATGATTACCCGCATCGGCCAGCTCTTCGACGGCAATATCCGCGCGTCGCTCAAGCGCAGCGAGAATCTGCCGGTTCGCCCGTGGAAGGGCGGCATCAATGCGTAAAAGCCTTTATATGATGTAATCAAACCCCGCGTCGTCGCTTTTCATCAAATCCGCGAGGGTATAGCTGTCCAGATAGTCGCAGATCAGCTTGCTGAGCCCCTGCCACATGGGGTAGGTTCGGCAGTTCGCCATCCTCGCGCAGGGCTCGTGCGGCTCGCACAGGCAGGCCACCGGCGCGAGCGAGCCCTCCGTGATTTCCAGAATCCGGCGGACGGTGAATTGATCCGGCGTGCCGTTCAGGCGATAACCGCCGCCCTTGCCGCGCACGCCGATGAGCACGTTATTCTGCACGAGCAGCTTGACGATGCTTTCCAGATATTTTTCGGAAATCTCCTGTCGGGCGGCGATCTCTTTGAGGGGCACGTAGCCGCCCCCGCGCTCGTGCTCGGCCATATCCACCAGCATGCGCAGCGCATAGCGGCCTTTGGTTGAAATCATCATCGGGTTGTGTGCCTCCTTCGTCCCCGGCCATGTGCGGTCGGGGGCGTTTTTTGATGGATGGGAATTGCATAAAATCGCCCGCGTCTGCATGGCTTCGATGCTTTGCAGACTTCGGCGGAGGCAGGGTCAACCCGCCTGATTGTGGCAAAATTGTGAATCGCCCATGAAGCCGAAAAGACAATTTGACGAAACGATTGCCTTTTGGCCGCGCGTCGCGTATAATGAAAGACATGGTTTTGATGCCGTAACAAACCGGCGTAACGCCGGATGCATCGCCGAGAAAAAATGTAAATCCCGCGGTTTCGCGCCCGCCGCGAAATAGATGCGGAAGGATTTGCATGACAAAAATGGAGGGAAAACCTGATGAAGAAGAGTTTGCTGGCTCTGATGCTGGCCGTTGCGCTGGTTTCTCTGACTGCGTGCGGCTCGAAGGTGAAAGAGCCGGAAGCGACGGCGACGCCGGTTGTGACCGAAGCGCCGACCGCCGAACCGACGGAAGAACCGACGGCCGAACCGACCGAAGCGCCGACGGCTGTGCCGACCGAAGCGCCGACCGCTGAGCCGACGGAAGCGCCGACGGCCGAGCCGACGGAAGTGCCGACCGCCGAGCCGACGGAAGCGCCGACGGCTGAACCGGTCGTGGAAGCGACCGCAATGCCGACCGCGGAGGCTGAGGCCGACGCGCAGAGCGACGAGGCCGCCGCGGCGGTCGTGATCAGCGAGACGACTGAAGCGCCCGTGGCCGAGGAAGCGGCGCTGACGCTTTCGGACGACGTGCTGGCCTCCGCCTACAACGGCGCGGTGACGGTGCTGAAATCCGAAATTCAGGATGAATACGACCAGATGCTCAGCCAGTATGTCGCTTACTACGCGCAGTACGGCTACAGCGTGGACGAGTATGACACGGAATTGCAGGCTTCTGTCGCGCAGGAGACGGTGCAGACCAAGCTGAGCACCTCCATCGTCCGCCACTACGCCGCGCAGAACGGCTATGAGCTGACCGAGGAAAAGAAGACCGAGCTGGCCGCGCAGGTGAAGACCGCGCTGGACAACACGCGCGAATATCTGGAAAGCTACCTCTCCGCTTCCGGCTTCACCGGCGACGAGCTGAATGCCGCCGTGGAGGAGCAGATGGCGCAGGCCGGTTATACCGAGGAGACCCTGATGGACAGCGCCGAACTGAACGACGTGCTCAACTTCCTGTATGAGCGGGCGACGGCGGATGTGACCGTGACCGAGGACGAGGTCAAGGCGGCGTTTGACGAGAAGGTGGCCAAGCAGAAGGAAAGCTACGCCAGCGTGGATGCCTTCGTCAACGACTATGTGAATGAAAGCGAAATCCTCTACACGCCGGAAAACGTGCGCCTGATGGAGTGCATCTTTGTGGCCAGCGTGGAGGGCGAGGCGACCGAGGACGAGGCGACTGCCGACGAGGCGACTGCCGACGAGGCGACCGCTGACGAGGCGACCGTGTCCGAGGCGACGGCGGGTGAAGCGGCGGATATCGCGTCCCTGACCGGTTATGCCAAGGCGAAGGCGATTGCCGCGGCGATTGCGGGCGGCGCGGACTTCGAGGAGACCATGAAGGCCTATACGGAGGACGGCTCCACCGAAGAGCAGATGCTGCGCGGCTACCCGGTGGCCGAAAACAGCACGACCTACGGCGAGGAGTTCATGGCGGGCGCGATGGCGCTTGAGCATGTGGGCGACGTTTCCGACGTGATCGTGACCGATTACGGCTACTTCATCCTGCGCTATGCGAAGGATCTGGAATCCGGCGAGGCGGACTTTGAGGCTCGCAAGGAGACCGAGACCGAGGAAACCCTGACCAACAAGAAGAACGACGCATATTCCGCCTTTATCGACACCATTCTGGATGAAGCGGATATTCAGGTCGGCGATCTGAGCCGGATGTATCACGTCTACGTCGGCGAGGCGGTTGAAGCGACCGTCGCTTACGCCTCCGTGAACGCGGATGCCAAGCTGCTGGATATGCCGGGCGGCGACGCTGTGGCCGATATGAAGGCCGGCGCGTCCGTGGACATTCTGGGCAGCATCGACGCGGACGGCAAGACCTATTCCTTCGTCGCCGTGCCGGGCACGGAGATCAAGGGCTATGTCGGCGCGGACATGCTCGACGAGATGGCGGAGGATGCGGCGCTGGCTGTGGATAACACCGCGCTGGTTACCCGCGTCGAGCAGATCGACAAGAACCCGACCTTCACCATCGCGATGAACGACGGCTCGCTGATCTACGGCGAATTGTACCCGGAGAAAGCGCCGGAGAGCGTGGGCAACTTCGTCTCCCTCGCCAACGGCAGCTTCTATGACGGCCTGACCTTCCACCGCGTGATCTCCGGCTTTATGATTCAGGGCGGCGATCCGAACGGCGACGGCACCGGCGGTCCGGGCTACGCCATCCGCGGCGAGTTCAGCAGCAACGGCGTGGAGAATGACCTGAGCCACGTGCGCGGCGTGCTGAGCATGGCGCGTTCCAGCGCGAACGATTCCGCCGGAAGCCAGTTCTTCATCATGCATGCGGACAGCGACTATCTGGATGGCAACTACGCCGCGTTCGGCATGGTGCTCGGCGGTCTGGATACCGTGGACGTCATCGCCTCCGTGCCGACCGACAGCAACGATAAGCCGCGCACCGAGCAGGTGATGCGCACCGTGTATGTCGAGACCTACGGCAAGACGTATACCTTCACCAAGCTGGAGGACTGATCCGTTTTGAGGGCGCGCGGCAGCGCGGCTGAAGGGATCGACCAAGGAATCAAAGCGGCCTTCTTTCGAAAGAAAGAGGGTTGCTTTTTTTTGCGCCTTTTGCTATAATCGTTGAGCAACCCTTGCGGACTGTTCGAAACCATCCAGTCCTTAAACAAAACTATGGGCCGAAGGCGCGCTGCGCCTTCCAAGCGGCTCGGGCCGTTTTTTTATTGTAAAGTTTGGTCACGTGCACTGATCTGCCGCCTGATGCATAACATGCGGCGGAAGTACATGCGGCCTTAGGCCGCCCCCGCCGCTTGCCCTGTCGTTTTGCCGGTTAGCAAAATGAACAAGGAGATCGTTATCCATGAGCGCTTTGAAACCCCAAGACACCCGCGCGCTGGCTCGCGGCGCCATCATCGCCGCGCTGTATACCGCGCTGACCGTTCTGCTGGCCCCGCTGAGCTACGGCGAGGTGCAGATTCGCTTCTCCGAGGCGTTTACCCTGCTGCCGATCCTGATGCCGGAGGCCGTGCCCGCGCTGCTGGTGGGCTGCCTGCTGGCCAACATCCTCGGAGGCTGCACGATTTTCGATATCGTGTTCGGTTCGCTGGCCACGCTGCTGGCCGCGCTCTGCACGCGCCGCCTGCGCGAAAAATTCTGGCTGGCCGCGCTGATGCCGGTGCTGTTTAACGGCGTGATCGTCGGCGCTGTCGTGCATTTCTGCTATTCCCCGGCGATTGCGCTGCCGCTGTGCATGCTCTCCGTCGCCGCGGGCGAGGCCGTCGCGTGTCTGGTCGTGGGCCCGCTGCTCATCGGCGTGCTGCGCCGCGTGCCCGCCTCCGTGCTGAACTAAATCCCTTTTCCTCTTGACAAAGCCGCCCGCTCGGCGGTATTGTGTATGCATCGCGGAAGAATCCTTCCCGAAAGCATATTCATTTGTCAGGAGGTTTTATTTATGCGGATTGCGCTGATCAACGAAAACAGTCAGGCGGCGAAAAACGCGGCGATCGAGGCCGCGCTCAAAAAGGTTGTCACCCCGATGGGTCATCAGGTCGATAACTACGGCATGTACGGCAAGGAAGGCGAAAGCCAGCTGACCTATGTGCAGAACGGTATTCTCGCCGCGATTTTGCTCAACTCCGGCGCGGCGGATTACGTCGTCACCGGCTGCGGCACGGGCGAAGGCGCGATGCTGGCGCTCAACAGCTTCCCGGGCGTGCTCTGCGGCCACGTGGTCGATCCCTCCGACGGCTTCATGTTCGCCCAGATCAACGACGGCAACGCGGTATCCATGCCGTTTGCAAAGGGCTTCGGCTGGGGCGCTGAATTGAACCTCGAATATACGTTTGAAAAACTCTTCGGCTTTGGCAGCGGCAACGGCTATCCGGCGGATCGCGTCGTGCCGGAGCAGCGCAACAAGAAGATTCTCGACGCGGTGCGCGCCCATACGCTCAAGGATCTGATCACCTGCCTCAGGGGCATTGACCGGGAGCTGGTGCGCGGCGCGGTTGCGGGCGAGCACTTCGCCGAGCTGTTCTTCGCCCACGCGAAGGATGAAAACATCATCGCCTACGTCCGCGAGCTGCTGGGCTGAGCGCGAAAAGGGGGTCGTTGTATGCTTCTTGATCTTTCCTATCTGAGCTATCCGCTGCCGCCGGATATCCAGCGGCTTTACGAGGCCGGCGACTTTGCGCGCATGGATCGCGTCATCCGCCTGCGGCTCGACGATCCGCGCGTGCCCGAGGCGCTGAAAGCGCGCCTGCGCGTGCAGACGGAGCTGGCATATGAGATTCTGCGCGCCTATCCGTATACGCAGGCGCAGATGCTCGAAATCCTCCAAAGCCACGTGAAGGACTTTGAGGAGGAAGAGCTGGAAACCCTGCGCGACGACGGCACGCTCGACTGGCGCTATGTGAACGGCGAGGTGCGGTTTAAGAATAACGCGCTGTCCGGACTGCTGAAAACGCGCGCGGAATACGCCGCGCGGGCGACCGATCCCGAAGTGAAAAACGGCGCGAAGGAAAGCGCCCGCCAGCTCCACGAGATCATCGCCAAGATGAAAGCCAACGGCGGCGTGCACGCGCGCTTTGAGCTGCACGAGCAGCTGACGATCCGCAGCGACCGCCTCACGCCGGGCGAAACGCTGCGCATCCACCTGCCGATGCCCATCGTCGGCGCGCAGGTGAAATCCGCCGCGCTGCTCGGCGCGTCGCATCCCGTCGCGTTCCTCGCGCCGGAGGACGAGCCGCAGCGCACGATCTACTTTGAGCTTCCGTATCAGCCGGGCATGACGGTCAGCGCCGACGTCGCTTATGAAATCGACGCGCCGTATCAGCAGCCGCACGCGCGCGACGTCTACGCCGAGCAGCCGGTGTTCGACACCGAGGAGCAGCCGCCGCACGTGGTCTTTACGCCGTATCTGCGCGCGCTGGCCAAGGAGATCGTCGGGGACGAGACGAACGCGCTGCTCAAGGCGCGCAAAATTTACGATTTCATCACCACGCAGGCGGTCTATCGCTTCATGCCGCCATATCTGACGGTGACGAACATTCCGGAATACTTCCTGAGCGGGCTGCGCGGCGACTGCGGCGTGCAGGCCATCACGTTTGTGACGCTCTGCCGCCTGTGCGGCGTTCCGGCGCAGTGGCAGAGCGGCCTGTATACCAAGCCGGACAGCGCGGGGCACCACGACTGGGCGCGGTTCTATGTCGCGCCGTTCGGGTGGCTGTTCGCGGATTGCTCGTTCGGCGGCTCGGCCTATCGCGCGGGCGATCTGGATCGCTGGAATTTCTATTTCGGCAACCTCGAGCCGTGGCGCATGCCGACGTGCAGCGCGTTCCAGCAGGAGTTCAACCCGCCGCGCAGGTTCCTGCGGTATGATCCGTATGACAACCAGAGCGGCGACGTCGAGAGCCTGACGTGCAGGCTGTACGCGGATGAGTATGAGCACGACTGCCGCGTTCTTCGGTACGAGGAAATGGAATAAAACGACGGGGATGCGCTTGCCTTTGCGGCGGCGCATCCCCGATTTTTTGTCCCAAAGCAAATCGCAGAATATATATCACAAGATAAACGACGCTTTCGAAAAAACGCTTGATTTTGAAGGAAAAAACGCGCCATTATCGCCCGTGTAAAAGGTTTCTTGCGTGACTTTTGCGCAGAATGTGGACTATGATCTTACCAAAGAGAAAAGCCGCCCGACGGTCTGCTCCGGAGGCGGCGCATGGGGAGAGATCATCGTGAATGGCAAAAAGTATTTTCGCGAGCGCTGCGCGCGCAGGGGAATCTGCTGCGACGCATGGTTCAAACTCGGCGCGCAAAATTCCGTGAACAACGGCGGCTACGTGTATCACTGTCCGCCGGAGTTGAGGAAGGACGGGCAGCGCTACGCCGTCAATTATGTGTGGGAGCGGGAGCTGTATATCGCGTGGAACGTGACGAGCCCCGACGCGCAGGGGCAGACGGTCTTCCGCCTGCTGCAAGGTGCGCTGGAGGGCGCGGAGCCGAATCGCCTGCTGGCCGTGGAGAAGGCGGAGGGGCACCGCGGCTGGGGAAAAGAGACGGTGTATGTCTTTGGCCGAGACGCGGTGGATGCGTTTTTGGATGTTGTGATGGCGGAAGAAATCGGCGACCGCGGCCAATGAAGGAATTCGGACAAGAAAATGGACGCTTCTCTGTGCTTGGAGAAGCGTCCATTTAGAATAATTGAGAAGAAAGCAAATTCTGCACAAAACGCGGGCGCGCCCGCTTAACTCCTTCAGTCAGCTTCGCTGACAGACCTTCGGCGTTCCGCTTGCCTGTCTCCCGCACAGCGGGCGGCAAGCTCCACGCCCTCAAAGAGGGAGCTCTTTATCAGGTTATTTTCCGTCTAAGCAATAAGTTACGCCGTGCCCGTAGGGGCGCGCATCGCGCGCCCGTTATCGGAATTTGTGCAAAATCTCGGATTTGCTCATTTACTGTATAAACTTTAGCCTTGGATCAGCGCCCGGAAAACCGGGGAAGATTACTCGAACAGCTCCAGAAACTCCGCCGGGATGAGCGACAGCAGGGAGATCAGCTTCTGCTGGAGGCGCTCGGAGGCGCGGCTTTGCAGCGCGGCGAGCTCTTCGCCGGTCGCGACCTCAAACTGGGTCTCCTGAAGGGCGGCGGTTTCCGCCGCGTCGTAAGCCCACGAGGAAACGGCGGTGTCAAAGCCGACGGTGACGGGCAGGCCGCCGGCATTGATGGTCTCGTTCATGTAAAAGCTGCCGGAGAGCGCACCGTCGCCCGGCTCGATGAGCTGGCCGCTCTCTACGATGAAGTCGATGGGATCGTCGCCTTCGTCATAGAGATTGGCGGTCATGAAGAACGTGGTCTTTTCGCCGTCCGTGTCGGTCAGGGTGGTCAGCCCTTCGCCGTTGTAGACGATGCGCAGGCCGCTGGTTTCGTCCGGTTCGCTTATCGTCATGGAGAACGTAGCCTTGTAGCCCGGCAGATTCTCCTCGATGGTGACGGCGGTTTCCGCCATGGCGCAATACAGATTGAGCTCGGTGGATTGAACGTTGAGCTCGGCGGAGAAGGCGTTGGGATCGGCCGGGTCGAGAACGAGGGTCATATCCGCGTCCACGCGGTCGGAGAGGTCGCCCTCGTCGTCCGCTTCCAGCATGGTCAGGGTGAAGACGGTGGCGTTTTCCGTTTCGCCGGGGTTGATCTGGAGATAGAACGCGACGGTTTCATCATCCAGCGTCTGCGCCGCGGTGAGGTAGAAGGGCAGGCCGTCGTCGTTGTAGCCCACCAGAATGCCGAGCGTGGCGTCTTCAAGCATGAGCGAGTCGGCAAATTCGCGCATACCGTCGAAAAACTCCGCGGTGGTCGTGGTGCGGGTCGTTTCGCCGCTGTCGCTGGTGAAGGTCACCGTGGTGTTCGCGACGAGCTGCTCGATGTAGGGCAGAAGCGCGTCGTCCCGCTCCATCTGATCGGCCAGCGTGTGGAAGAGGCGGCCCAGATCCTCGGCGGTGCAGGTGACGGAGATCTCGTGATCGACCGCAGGATAATCGCCCTCGGCCGCCACGTTGTCGCGCTGCTGAATATCCAGCGAGGCGAGGAAGTCGGCGAACGTGGCCAGATACGGCTCAACCAGCTTGCCGATTTCCTCGGCGGCCTGCGCGACGACGGTGGAAAGCTCCTCCATGGCGTTGTCCCAATCCACGTCGCGGAGCGCCATGATCTGGTTCACCTCGTCGTCGGTCAGGCCGAACAGCCGCAGCAGGGTTTCCCAGCGGATGCTCAGGCGCTCGCCTTCGATCAGGTTGCTCTCGATGCTGACGCCGTCGAGGGTCAGGTTCGCCGCGGCGGTGACAAAGACGTTGTCGCCGGAGGGCGCGGTATACGAGCCGCCCAGCTCCACGCGATAGCCGTCTTCGAGTTTGCCGAAGCCGCCCGCAAGGCGGACGCCGCCGATGACCTCCATCAGCGCGTCAAGCTGCGCCTGGCTCTCCTCGTCGCCTGACAGCATGGAGAGAATTTCGTCGCCAAGCTGAAAGGTCAGGCGCGTTTCGCCGCCGACAATCTGCCCCGCGTCCAGCGCGGCGTCGATCAGCGCCTGCGTCCGCTGGCCGGGCACATAAGCGTCCTCCGCCAGCGCGCAGGGGAAAATCAGCGCGAGGCACAGGAACAGAGCCAGAAGAAGCGTGTGGGTTTTTTTCATGGGTCAACCTCCTTATCAATCGGTCATAACGATGCCAAGCAGCGTCAGACATGGGATTCGTCAGCTTCATTATAGAAGAAATGCCGGAAACCGTCAACGATATGACGATAAATTTCATTGGACGACTGACTGTGGATGAATTTTTTAAAAAAAGTGACCGAGATACATTGACAGGCGAGGTATATGGAGATATACTGTATCTCGTCGGAGGTGATGAAATGCTCAATTCATCGGACATCCTTCGCGGCTATACCGATACGATCATCCTCGCGCAGCTTGCCGAAGGCGACAGCTACGGCTATGTCATCAGCAAAAACGTGCAGGAGATCACCCGCGGGGAATTGCAGTTGAAAGAGGCGACCCTGTATACGACGTTCCGGCGGCTCGAGGCGGCCGGGATGATCGAATCCTATTGGGGCAACGAAAACGCAGGCGCACGCAGGCGCTATTACCACCTGACCGAGAAAGGGCGCGCGCTCTTTGCGGAAAATCAGGCGGACTGGCGCAAATACCGCGCCGTGATATCCGAACTGTTTGGAATGGAGGACGCATCAAGATGATGAACAAGCAGATTCGCAGAATGATTGATGAAATTTTTGCCGATATGAAGATGACGGCGGATAACCTCGCCCTGCGCGACGAGATGATGGCCAACGCGCAGGCGCGCTTCGAGGATTCCGTTCGCGCGGGCAAGACGGAGGAAGAGGCCTTCGCCGAGGTGGCCGCGTCGCTGGGCGACGTGCAGAGCCTGCTGCACGACATGAACGCCGAAAAGCCAGCCGAAGACAAAGAAGATAAAGAAGAAAAGACCGAGGAAAAGGCCGCGAAGGCCGAAGCGCCGGATTTCGAGGTCAGAACCGAAAAAACGCCGGATATCGGCGACGTGCTGGGCAAGGCCTTCGGCGCGCTGGGCGACGTGGGCAAGCAGATTGTGCCGCAGGCGCAGAAGCTGGTTCGCCAGGTGGACGACCTGACGGGCGGCATGATCGGCGGCATCGGCAAGGCGGTCGGCAAGGGGCTGAGCGACGCGCAGAAGGCGGCGGGCAAGGCGATTGACAAGCTGTCCGGCGACAAGGGCGAAATCGTCGTCGATTTCGGCGAGGAAAAGCCCAAGGCTCCGGCGGCGCTGCGCGAACGCGCCCAAAGCATCCGCGCCGAGGCGGAGATCAAGCAGGCGGCGGGCGATCAGGAGGGCGCGCGGGCGCTGCGCGCAAAGGCCTACGCGCTGGAGACCGAGGCCGACGAGGTGGAAAAGAAGCTCGCCAAGCTGGCCGAGCAGGAAAAGGCCGAAAAAGCAGAAAAATCCGAAAAAGCCGAGAAGACCGAAACGGACGACGAGCTTGACGCGCTCCGGCGCGAGATGGACGCGATGCAGGAAAGCCTGAACGCCGACGCGGCGCAGGTGGAGGCGGACGCGGGCTGCCCCAACGAGCCGATTGACATCGACGACGTGGTGCGCGACGCGGAGAACGCGGCCAGACAGGCCGAGCCGCTCAGCGGTGCGCCGGGCATGGTCGTCATCAGCCGCTATCCGGCGGCGGGGCTGCGCGAGGTGAACGTGAGCCTCGATTCCGACGACGTCACCGTAAAGGCGGCGGACGGCACGGATGTGCTCGTCGAATGGGAGGCTGGGCGCGAAGGCGTGGAGCAGCCGACCGTGACGATGGAGGAGCACGCGCTGAACGTGCGCCGCGCGAACCCGGATGTGTTCAAGACGTTCTTCTCCGTCTTCCAAAAGGAGGGCGGCAAGGTGACGGTGCGCGTGCCGCGCGGTTATGCCGCCGACTACGTGCTCGGCACGACCTCCGGCGATATCCGCCTGTACGCCATCGACGTGGACAAGGTGAAGGTGAACACGACCTCCGGCGATGTGCGCGTCGAGCCGGACGCGGGCATCCGCGCAAAGGAAATCGACGTGACGACGATCTCCGGCAGCGCGACCGTCAGTGCCTGCGCGGGCGACGTGGTGGTCAACACCGTTTCGGGCAGGCAGTTCGTCTCCTGCGACGCGAACCGGGCGGATCTGAGCGTCGTTTCCGGCCGGATTCACGCCGAGGGCGCGAGCGAGGAATGGGAGATCAACAGCGTTTCCGGCGACATCGAGGTGCTCTGCACCGTCGCGCCGACGCGCAAAATGCAGTTCAACTCCATGAGCGCGAACGCGCATGTGGCGCTCCCCGGCGACATCCGCGGGTTTGTGGCCGATATCAGCGGCATGAGCGGGAAGGTCGTCAACGAGTTCGGCCCGAACCGCTACGGCACCTGCGCCCTGCCGATTCACATGGATACCATGAGCGGCAAGCTGATGATTACCCGCCTGTAAGCATACGGGGTGAAGACGATGTGGGATAAAATCAAAGAGATCGTAAGCCTGATTTTCGGCAGCAGGCTCGTTGTCGAGGGCACGGGGCGAACCTTTGTCAAGGTGCCGATGTGGCTGGCCGTGCTGGCGTGCGTCGCGAGCATCCGTCTGGCGGTGCTGACGGCGCTGCTGGTCGTGCTTTTCGGCATGCGGGTTCGCGTGGTCAAGGCATGAGGAGGGATGAGCATGGACTTTGAAACCATCAAAAACAATGCGGTGAACGCTTTTCGCCAGCTATCCGTGCTGCGGGTGATCGTCACATCCCCCAATGAGAAGGTGGCGGATGTGCCCGCGCTGTATGCGCTGGCCGCCCTGCTGCTCGCGCCGTGGGTCTGCGCGGCGGCGCTCGTGCTCGGTTTTCTGTTCAAATACGGCATCCGGTTTGAAAAAGACGCGGTGAAGATGAATTGAGCAACGAACGCCTTCCGTCGCGCCGACGGCATAACCGCAGATTGCCATAGCTTC
>OLRC01001882.1_pt1 | contig 12472 bp, 10 predicted proteins | sample 1672081 | NCBI WGS metagenome assembly OLRC01 (sample SAMEA3136643, study PRJEB25190) | human gut metagenome | biome: human gut; feature: human-associated habitat; material: faeces | place: Austria | collected 2013
GTACAGAAGATTTTGACTGCGGTATCATGATTTCCGCAAGCCATAATCCGTTTAATGATAATGGAATCAAGGTCCTTAATGAGAACGGACAGAAGATTTCCGCAGATATTGAAGCACGTATCGAGGCATATCTGGACGGCGAGATCGAGGAGCTTCCGCTGGCAACCGGAGAAGATATCGGCTGTACTGTGGATTTTGCATCCGGAAGAAACCGTTATATCGGACATTTGATCTCTATCCCATGCCATGATTTCAAAAATATCAAGGTTGGGCTGGATTGTTCCAACGGAAGCTCATCCGCCATTGCCAAGAGCGTTTTTGACGCACTTCGTGCAAAAACCTATGTGATCAACAATGAGCCAAACGGAACCAACATTAACCGTGGCTGCGGTTCCACACACATTGAAGTTCTGAGACAGTTCGTAGTAGATAAAGGCCTGGATATCGGTTTTGCATATGATGGTGACGCAGACCGCTGTATCGCCGTAGACCACCGCGGAAACATCATTGACGGTGATAAGATCATGTATGTGTGCGGCAAATATTTAAGAGAGAAAGGCCAGCTCAACGGAAATACAGTTGTAACAACCGTTATGTCCAATCTTGGTCTTTACAAGTCTCTGGAGCGTGAAGGCATCGACTATGAGCAGACTGCAGTTGGTGACAAATACGTTGCTGAGAACATGATGGAAAACAATTACAGTATCGGTGGTGAACAGTCCGGACATATCATCTTTAGCCGCTATTCCGCTACCGGTGACGGGATCCTGACTTCTCTTATGATCATGGAGGCATGTGTGGATCAGAAGGCCACACTCTGCGACCTTGCAAAGGAGATGAAGGTTTATCCGCAGCTTCTCCGGAATGTGCGTGTTTCCGACAAGAAAACCGCACTGGAGAACGAAAAGGTAAAAGCAGCCATTGAGGCAGCCGCAGAGGCACTTGGCGATGACGGACGTATCCTGGTACGTGAGAGTGGTACAGAGCCGCTGATCCGTGTTATGGTAGAAGCGGGAACGGATGATCTCTGCCATAAATATGTAGATAGTGTTGTTGATGTGATGGAAGCCGAAGGGCTTGTTGTAGAATAAGGAATTCCATGAAAAAAACAAAGACCGTATTGATTCTTGCAGCCGTTACAGGAGCCTTGCTTCTGGGCGGCTGTGGCAGTGAAAAAACAAAAATATATGAACAGGCCGGAAAGGATCTTTCCCAGGGAAGCTACAAGTATGCCCTGGAGGAGTACCAGAGCTCGATCCAGAACGGAGTGAAGCTGGCACAGTCCTATCGCGGGGCAGGTATCGCAAGCCTGCGTCTTGGCAAATATGAGGATGCGGTGAATAGCTTCACGGAAGCTCTGAACTGCGATAAAGTAAGCAAAAGCCTTCGTAAGGATATCCTGTCCTACCGGGCTACTGCAGAGCTGAAGTCTGGAAAATACGAGGATGCCATGGCAGACTGCCAGACACTTGGAGAAGATTTTTCCATGGATGCAGGCAGTTATTTCCTCACCGGAAAGGTTGCCCTTGCCATGGATTCCTACGAAGAAGCCGCATCTAACTTCAAACAGGCCTATGGAGAAGATTCCACCTATGATATGGCGATCGAGATCTATGAGGCATATCTGGATAAGGATATGGAAGCGGACGGAACCAGATATCTGGAAGCTGCTCTTTCTTCTGAGGCCAAGGATGCCCAGGACCACTGTGACAGAGGCCGTGTCTACTATTATATGGAAGACTACAGCAATGCAAAAAAAGAGCTTCTGGAAGCAACCAAGAAGGATAATACGGAAGCATTGCTTCTTCTGGGAATGGTATATCTGGCCCAGGATGATGTGGAAAATGCTCAGGCAATGTACAAGCAGTATATTTCTGCAGTGGGTGATTCCGCCAAGGGCTATAATGGTCTGGCACTGTGCGATATCCGAAGCGGAGATTATGATTCCGCCCTTGATAACATCACAAAAGGCCTTCCGACAGCTACCACAGACGAGATGCAGAGTCTTCTGTTCAATGAGATCGTAGCCTATGAAAAAAAGCTGGATTTTGCTACTGCACTGACCAAGGTCCAGGAATATATTGAGATGTTCCCTGAAGATTCCGCTGCAAAAAAAGAGCGGGCTTTCCTGAAAACCAGAACGTCTTCGGAGGGCTGATATGGAATATTTTGAGGAAATACAGGACAGGGTTATCCTGATCGGTGTCCAGGCAGATCGGGGGGATGACATGGAGGAATCCCTGGATGAGCTTGGAGAACTTGCGGCTACGGCAGGTGCGGCGGTTGCAGGCAGGATCATTCAGAATCGTGAGGCCGTACATCCGGGCACCTATATCGGAAAAGGCAAGATCGAAGAGGTAAAAGGTCTTCTCTATGCCCTGGATGCCAATGGTGTGATCTGTGACGATGAGCTTTCTCCTGCCCAGATGAATAATCTGGAGCGGGAACTGGAGTGCAAGGTTATGGATCGTACCCTGCTGATCCTTGATATTTTTGCGAAGCGTGCCGTCACAAGTGAAGGCAAAATCCAGGTAGAGCTTGCACAGCTTCGTTACCGGTCTGCACGTCTTGTGGGACTACGTTCTTCTCTTTCGCGACTTGGAGGAGGAATCGGAACCAGAGGCCCTGGTGAGAAAAAGCTGGAGACAGACCGTCGTCTGATCCGGAACAGGATATCCGCACTGAAGCAGGAGCTTTCCCAGGTAGAAAAGCACAGAGAGCTGATCCGTTCCAGAAGAGCTGTGGGAAATCTGAAGACAGCAGCCATTGTTGGCTATACCAATGCAGGAAAGTCAACGCTTCTGAATACACTGACAGGCGCTTCAGTGCTTTCGGAGGATAAGCTGTTTGCCACACTGGATCCGACTACCCGTCTTCTGACACTGGATGACGGACAGCAGCTTCTTCTTACGGATACCGTAGGCTTTATCCGCAAGCTTCCCCACAATCTGGTGGAAGCCTTCAAGAGTACTCTGGAGGAAGCCAAATATGCGGATTATATCATTCATGTGGTAGATGCATCCAATCCTCAGGCGGAGATACAGATGCATATCGTATATGAAACCCTGAAAGAGCTTGGTGCTCTGGGAAAAAAGACGATCACACTTTTTAACAAGCAGGACCGTGTTTCCGGGGAGAGCTTTCGGGATCTCCGAGCAGACCATACGCTGAAGATTTCCGCACGGACAGGAGAGGGGCTTGAGGAATTTAAGCAGCTTCTTTCTGAGATACTGGCAGAAGGACAGATTTATATGGAACGGCTTTTTCCTTATTCGGAGGCCGGTCAGATCCAGCTGATCCGTGAGTATGGACAGCTTCTTTCGGAAGAGTATACCGAAGGAGGGATTGCTGTAAAAGCAAGAGTTCCGCGAGAAATCTATCCGAAAGTCACATAATGTTAAAATATCTACTCAGTACCATATATAGTACCGTGAACAAAACGGGCACTATATATGGTGCTTTTTATGTTGACGCAAAGAGGCGTGTCTGATACAATAAGCCTACAGCGCTTTGAACACAGATCGTGAAACGGAGTGTGTTCGTAAGCAGGCAAGTGAGGCGGAATGAAATATCCGCTTATAAATAAATGCATGAGGGAGGCATTTTCTTATGTTTCAGGTAGTAAAAAGAGACGGTGAATTAGACGAATTTAAAATGGGGAAGATCACTGCGGCAATTGATAAGGCATTTGATGCCAAAGGTAAGAATTACAGTTCGGATATGATCGATCTTCTGGGACTTCGTGTTACAGCGGATTTTCAGAATAAGATCGAGAACAACCGGATTTCTGTTGAGGATATCCAGGACAGTGTGGAGAACGTGCTGATCCAGGCCGGATATTCTGATGTTGCCAAGGCGTATATCCTTTATCGTAAGCAGCGTGAGAAGATCCGCAATATGAAATCCACCATCCTTGACTATAAAGAAATCGTAAACAGCTATGTAAAGGTTGAGGACTGGCGTGTAAAAGAGAACTCAACAGTAACCTATTCTGTAGGAGGACTGATCTTAAGCAACTCCGGAGCTGTTACTGCCAATTACTGGCTGTCTGAAATCTATGACAATGAGATCGCGGAGGCACACAGAAATGCGGATATCCATATCCACGATCTGTCCATGCTGACCGGATACTGTGCAGGATGGTCCCTGAAACAGCTGATCCGTGAGGGCCTTGGCGGAATCGAGGGTAAGATCACTTCCGCACCGGCCAAGCATTTAAGCGTGCTCTGTAACCAGATGGTAAATTTCCTGGGTATCATGCAGAATGAGTGGGCAGGCGCACAGGCATTTTCATCCTTTGATACCTATCTGGCTCCTTTTGTAAAGGTGGACAACCTTTCTTATCCGGAAGTGAAGAAATGCATTGAGTCTTTTGTATATGGGGTGAACACACCGAGCCGCTGGGGAACCCAGGCACCGTTTTCCAATATTACACTGGACTGGACTGTTCCGGATGACCTTGCAGAACTTCCTGCAATCGTAGGCGGCAAGGATATGGACTTCAAGTATAAAGACTGCAAGAAAGAGATGGATATGGTCAATAAGGCATTTATCGAGACCATGATCGAGGGAGATGCCAACGGACGTGGATTCCAGTATCCGATCCCGACTTATTCCATCACAAAGGAATTTGACTGGTCTGATACCGAGAATAACAGACTTCTCTTTGAGATGACTTCCAAGTACGGTACTCCGTATTTTTCCAACTACATCAACAGTGATATGAAACCGAGCGACATCCGCAGCATGTGCTGCCGTCTCCGCCTGGATCTCCGTGAGCTCCGCAAAAAGAGCGGCGGTTTCTTCGGTTCCGGTGAGAGTACAGGTTCTGTAGGTGTTGTAACTATCAATATGCCACGTATCGCATATCTTTCCAGAACACCGAAGGAATTTTATCAGCGCCTGGATCACATGATGGATATCTCCGCGAGATCTCTTCACATCAAGAGAGATGTGATCAGCAGACTTCTGGATGAGGGACTGTATCCGTATACCAAGAGATATCTTGGAAGTTTTGAGAATCATTTTTCCACCATCGGTCTTGTGGGAATGAACGAAGCGGGCTTAAATGCATGCTGGCTGAAAAAAGACATGACAGATCCGGAGACCCAGAAGTTTACGAAAGAGGTTCTGGAGCATATGAGAAACCGTCTTTCTGACTATCAGGAGCAGTATCCGGGAGAGCTTTTCAATCTGGAGGCAACACCGGCGGAATCCACCGCATACCGCCTTGCCAAACACGACAGAAGCCGTTATCCGGATATCAAGACAGCAGGAAAAGAGGGCGATACTCCGTATTACACAAACAGCTCCCATCTGCCGGTTGATTATACCGCTGATATTTTTGACGCACTGGATATACAGGATGATCTGCAGACTCTGTATACATCCGGAACTGTATTCCACGCATTCCTGGGAGAGAAACTTCCGGACTGGAAGGCAGCAGCGTCTCTGGTACGTAAGATCGCAGAGAATTATCGCCTGCCGTATTACACCATTTCTCCGACCTATTCCGTATGTCAGGAGCATGGCTACATCAGCGGAGAGCATTTCACCTGTCCGAAATGTGGAAAGAAGGCTGAAGTTTACAGCCGTATCACCGGCTACTACCGTCCGGTACAGAACTGGAATGATGGTAAGACACAGGAGTACAAGAACCGTACCCTCTATGATATTACCCACTCCCAGTTGAAAAAGGTACACACCAGCATGATGACCATGAAAGGCGACGAGGTTGAGATCCAGCCGGTGGCATCGCACAAATATCTCTTCACGACCAGCACCTGTCCAAACTGCCGTATGGCAAAGAAAATGCTGGAAGGTGAGGAACTGGAGATCATCGATGCCGAGCAGAATCCCGAACTTGTTAAGCAGTACGGGATCCGTCAGGCGCCTACACTTGTGATCACTGACGGAGCGCAGGTTAAGAAGTATGTGAATGCTTCTAATATACAGAAGTATGTGGATGAAGAACTGGATTGAGCTCTTTCAAAATAACTGCAAGTAAAAAATGTATAGCTGGACGCATGTCTGTTGGATGTGTGTCCGGCTTTTTTATATGTTATTTTTGTTTTTTATGTTGGGGATTTTTGTTTTGGAAAAGGTGGTTGACATTTCTTATCAGGATGGTATACTTATATTCGAAATTTAGCGATTAAAAGCGTTACGCTTTAATGTGTGAATGCAAACGTATCGCTGTGATACAGCGGGGGAAATCCGGGAATTGTTTCCCGGCGGAAATTTGCGAGGGGGAAAGCGCTCGGAGTTGCGAAGCCCGCGTATTTCCCCCTCGCGCTCCCCCTTTCTGGGCACGCTTTTTTAGAGCGTACGTTGTGGTGTGTGTGACGTTTTTGGTGGGGCGATGGATTCGACAGTATCGAGGACGCCAGGCTGAGCCGATGGATGAGGGCGGACGGGAAAGCGGCCCGCGTAGCGGGCCTGTTCCCTGTGTTTTTGGTAGAAGAGTGTTTGTGAATATGATTAAGTGTGTCATTATAATGGGGGATATGATGTAATATGGATGCTTAAATTATGGGATATTGTATTAGTATTTGTCAGTAATGAGATAACAGTAGAACATCCACTCATATCGGCACAACCTACAACAACCAACACCGTAGAATACATCACCTCACCAGCAAAGCAACACATTCCACAGCGCAGAACAGCGGCGTGGCCGGGAGGGGTGGAGCGCGAGAGCATGGCCTTCGCAACTATGAATGCTTCCCCTCCTCGCAACTGCCGCATGCAAAATGCTCCCGCCGGAAGGAGATATACCTGCCGCATGCGAAATGCTCCCGCCGGAAGGCGATATATCTGCCGCATGCAAAATACTCCCGCTGGAAAGGGAATCCACCGTATGTGGAAATGCTCCATCCCGGAAGGGAATCCGCCACATGCGAAATGCTCCACCCTGGGAAGGGATTCACTTCCCGCAAATTTCATGCTAAAATAAAAAAATAAGAAAAGAATAAAAAGAAAAGAGGAAACACATCATGGTAAAACAGAACATCGTCTTCGTAGAAAACACCCCAGGGAGTCTTCAGAAAGTTACAAAGATTCTTGCAGAGAATCAGATCGACATCTACGGCTTCGGCTGCTTCGACGCACCGGAATTCGCAAACTTCCGTATGGTATGCGATGATCCGGAAAAAGCAGATCAGATCATGGCTGAAAACGGATACATGACCCGTATCACTCAGGCCATCCTGGTGGATCTTCAGGATGAGATCGGCGGCCTGGACAAACTTTTAAGTGTCATGGGCGACAGCAACGTAAACCTTCACTACATCTACACCTTCTTCCACAGAGGCCTGAAAGTCCCGGTAGCGATCATGCACTGTGAGGATCTTCTTGTTGCAGAGAGTGTTCTCCGTAACAATGGCTTCAAGGTTCTGAACCGCCTGGTAGATCCGGATGGAGCGGAAGAAGCGTAAACATAAAAAGGACGAACAGGAATGAAGTATCGTATTTTTATTGTAGAAGATGACGAAACAATCGCGAATCTTCTGAAAAAGCATCTCAGTTCCTGGGGATATGACGTTTTTCTGGCTGAGGATTTTTCCAATATACTGCAGGAATTTGCGGGGAAAGATCCTCAGCTTGTTCTTCTGGATCTGAAACTTCCCTTTTATAACGGCTTCCACTGGTGTGAGGAAATCCGAAAAGTTTCCCAGGTGCCGGTGATCTTTATCTCCTCCGCAGCCGACAATATGAACATGGTCATGGCCATGAGCCGTGGAGCAGATGATTTTATCGCCAAGCCTTTTGACATGGATGTACTGGTAGCCAAGATTCAGGCAATCCTCCGCAGGACCTATTCCTTTAGAAATCCGGGAAATGTACTGGAACATAAAGGAGCAGTGCTCAACCTTTCCGGGGCTACGCTGACCTGGAACGGGGTGGAGCTGGAACTGACCAGAAATGAACTGCGTATTCTGGAGTTGCTTTTTTCCCAGGCAGGCAGACCGGTATCCAGAGATGCCATTATGACCAAACTGTGGGAAAGTGACAGCTTTGTGGACGACAACACCCTGACTGTAAACATTACACGCCTTCGAAAAAAGCTGGAGGCAGCAGGCCTTGTGGATTTTATTATCACGCGAAAAGGTTTGGGCTACATGGTGTGAGGTTTTTATGGAATTATTACGCGCATATTTGAAACAGACAAAAATTTTTCTCATTGCCTTTGTTTTTGCGGTGGCTGCATCGGCAGCAGTGGTCTGCCTGTACCAGCTTCCCGCTGAGGCAGTGATCTATATGGCAGTTCTGTGGCTTGGAGCAGGAGCTGCCGCTTTTTTATATGGGTATGTCCGCTACCGGCAGAAGGCTCAGACGCTCTGCCTGGTGGAAAAAGCTCCGGAGATCAATCTGGATCGTCTGGACGAGACCACCGATGAGGTGGAACTTCTTTACCGGGAGATCATCCGCAAGCTGGACGGCATGCGGATGGAGGTGGAGACAGAACGGCATCGTTCCCTGGAAGAGATGACGGATTACTATACCATGTGGGCACATCAGATTAAGACGCCGATCTTTGCCCTGCGTCTGCTGCTTCAGGAGGAACCGGAGCGGAACCGGGAATCCCTGGCACAGCTTTTTCGCATTGAACAGTATGTAGAGATGGTGCTGGGCTACCTTCGAACAGAAGACATGTCCGCAGACCTGAAGCTTGCCCGGTCTTCTCTGGATCGGATCATCCGGGAACAGATCCATAAATATGCAGGGATCTTTGTGGCAAAAAAACTCTCGTTGTCCTATGAGGGGACAGATGCGACCGTTCTCACCGATGAAAAATGGCTTGGTTTTGTCATCGGGCAGATTCTTTCCAATGCGCTGAAATATACAAGAACGGGCGGCATTGAAATCTGGCTGGAGGATGAGCGTGGAAACCGGACATCGAATACAGCACCGGCAATCCTTGTCATCGCAGACACCGGCATCGGAATCCAGGCAGAAGACCTTCCACGGATCTTCGAAAAAGGCTACACAGGAGTTAACGGCCGGGAGGACAACCGGGCCACCGGGATCGGCCTGTATTTAAGCCGGAAGATCCTGAAAAAGCTGGGCCATGAGATCACTGTGGATTCCCAGGTGGATAAAGGTACGGAAGTCCGGCTGAGCCTGTGGAAAAAAGAGCTGGAGATGTATTGAAATTTTTTTGCAGAAGCCAACCTTACATAAATGTAAGCTTCCCCCGCAAAATGTAAGCCACTTCGATGGCAGCCGCCGGAGAATTTTCTTATACTGAAAACATAATATAGCGACACAGGTAATTCCTGTATCGGATTCAGTCACTTATAGTATTTCCATAAATTCCTGCATCAAGTTCAGCACGTCATGCTCTGAACAACTTTCTTTTGATGCATTGATTCCTGGGACTGCTATAGAATGTGATGCACGAATTCCCTGGAACGCTGCAAACACAGATAAGAAAGGAATTGGCATATGGCATTACTGGAAGTAACAAATGTAAAAAAGATATACAGCACCCGCTTCGGCGGAAACAAAGTACAGGCACTTTCCAATGTGACTTTTTCAGTGGAAGAGGGAGAATATGTGGCGATCATGGGAGAGTCCGGTTCCGGAAAAACAACGCTTCTGAACATTCTGGCAGCCCTGGATCGCCCAACATCCGGTGAAGTACTTCTGGAAGGAAAAAGCATCACCCACCTGACAGAAAAAGAGATTTCCGCATTTCGTCGGAAAAACTTAGGCTTCGTATTCCAGGATTTTAACCTTCTGGACACCTTCAGTCTCCGGGATAACATCTATCTTCCCCTTGTGCTGGCAGGCGAAGATTATCAGGAGATGGAACAGAAGATCCGCCCCATTGCAAAAGCCCTTCACATTGACCAGCTTCTGGAAAAATTTCCCTACGAGGTTTCCGGCGGACAGAAACAGAGGGCGGCAGTTGCAAGAGCGCTGATCACAGATCCCAGGCTGATCCTTGCGGACGAACCAACCGGAGCGCTGGACTCCCGTGCGGCGTCCGATCTTCTTTCCATGTTCAATGAAGTGAATCAGGAAGGCCAGACCATTCTCATGGTAACCCACAGTGCACAGGCAGCCAGCCATGCATCCAGAGTTCTTTTTATCAAGGACGGACAGGTGTTCCACCAGATCTACCGTGGCACAAAAACGAGACAGGAAATGTACCAGATGATCGCAGATACCCTGACGATCCTTACGACAGGCGGTGAGAGCCATGCATAGAGGACTGTTTGGAAAACTGGCAGTACAGAACATCCGCAACAACCGGAGCACCTATATTCCCTATATGCTTACCTGCATTTTCTGTATTGCCATGATGTATATGATGGAATTTCTGCGGGACTGTCCCACATTGGAGAAAGCAGTGCCCCAGGCATCAGAAGTGCGGCTGATCGTGGGAACCGGTGAAGTGGTTGTTGGAATTTTCTGTGTCATCTTTCTGATCTACAGCAACAGTTTTCTTATGAAACGGCGCCAGAAAGAGATTGGACTTTATAACATTCTGGGCCTGGAAAAAGGCCATATCGGAAAAGTGATGTTTCTGGAAACGATCATGACGTCTCTGCTTTCTCTGGCAGCAGGTATCGGGTTTGGAATCCTTGGAAGCAAGCTTTCCCTGCTTTTGCTTTTCCGTTTTCTTCATGTTCCGGCGGTGTTGGGATTTTATGTTTCCATTACTGGAATCCTGTTTTGTATCGCAGGATTTGGAGGGATTTTTCTTGTGATTCTGGCACTGAATCTTACCAGAGTAAGAATGAATAATCCGGTAGAACTTCTGAAAGGCGGAAACACAGGAGAGAGGGAGCCCCGGGCAAAATGGCTCATGGCATTTCTGGGTGTGATCTGTCTTGGCGTGGGATATTATCTGGCAGTAACCACGGAATCTCCGATCCAGGCGATTTTTATTTTTCTTCTGGCGGTAATCCTGGTCATGGCAGGAACGTATCTTCTTTTTACAGCAGGAAGTATTGTGATTCTGAAACTGCTTCGAAAGAACAAAAAGTTCTACTATAAAACCAGCAACTTTATCAGTGTTTCCGGCATGATCTACCGTATGAAACAGAATGCGGCAGGCCTGGCAAGTATCTGTATCTTAAGTACTGGCGTACTCTTGCTCCTTTCCATGACTGTGTCCCTGTATTTTGGAATGGGGGACATTATGGTGAACCGGTATCCTTTTGATACGGATGCCCAAATCTCCGGTATCAGCCAGGAACAGAGTGAACAGTTTCAGAAGGTTTTTGCACAGGCAATCGAAGATTATCAGGTGCCGGCAGAAAAAACAGTGACTGAAACGTATCTCGAGATCGGCTGCAAGCAGGGAAAAAACGGCATTATGATCGGACAGGCCTACAGTTACTCGGAAGATGGGAATTCCGTAGACCTGTATACAATCCGCCAGTCTGAGTATGAGAAACTTACCGGGGAAAAAACAGATCTCCACGATGGCGAGATCTTTGCCTGGTATCCGTCTGAAAGGGAAACAGACACATTAAAAATTGATGACTGGGATTTTGCAGTAAAGAAATGGCTGGAAAAAGCACCTTTAAGTGCGATGACCAATCTGGTTTCCAATATGGCGGCAATTGTTGTAACGGATTCGGACTTTGAGTATATTGACGGGCTCCGGACAAAGATGTACGAAGGACTTGATGCCTACGAGGCGGGAAAAGATCTCACAGTTCATCTTGGTGTAGATATCCGTGGCAGCAGTGAGGAAAAGATCCGGTATGGCCAGGCTGTTTATCAGGCACTGAAAGATTACTGCCACAGTGATGGTTTTTCTGAGAATACCATCGTGATCGGTGGTGTCCGCCAGAGTGAGTATGAAACTTATTATGTGGATAATGGAAGTATCCTGTTTATTGGAATCTTTCTGGGAGCACTGTTCCTTATGGGAACGGCGATGATCATTTATTATAAACAGATCTCCGAAGGCTACGAAGATCAGGGAAGGTTCCAGATTATGCAGAAAGTGGGCATGAGCCGCAGAGAGGTAAAAGGAGCCATCCGCAGACAGATCCTTCTGGTATTTTTTATCCCGCTTGTGATGGCGATGGTTCATATTTCCATGGCATTTCCGCTGATCCGCCGGCTTCTGCTGCTGTTTGGAATGGCCAATACAAAACTGTACGTGGGTTGTACAGCAGGAACGGTTCTGGCTTTTGCGCTGGTCTATGGACTGATTTACTCCATGACAGCCAGATCTTACTATAAAATCGTAGAAAAAGCATAAAATCAGGGAAAAAGCACAGCTGTGTTTGCTGCGAAGTATTGAAGTTTTGATATGGCAATGCTACAATAAAAGAGCGTGTCAGGAGACGTGTAAAGGGTTTCCGGGCACGCTATTTACGTGTGCAACCGGGTTCGTGACAGTACAGGATCAGGCCGTAAACGCGGATGATCTTATGTGCCTGGCTAACATACATACAATGGAGGAAATCGATGAAAAGAGAAAGTTTCAGAAAAGGTATGAAGG
>OLRC01001884.1_pt1 | contig 12470 bp, 12 predicted proteins | sample 1672081 | NCBI WGS metagenome assembly OLRC01 (sample SAMEA3136643, study PRJEB25190) | human gut metagenome | biome: human gut; feature: human-associated habitat; material: faeces | place: Austria | collected 2013
GGCCTTTTGATTCGTAGTCAAACGCTCTATCCAGCTGAGCTATGGGTGCGATTTTCAATTTTCCGTTCCTTTTGCTTGGAACAAAAAGTATTATACTGCACGGCGCGAAGAATGTCAATACTTTTTTGAAAAATATTTTTCATTTTCTCCCTTCGGCTGGAAACGGGGGAATTTGGGGCAAAATCCCGGCGACTTTTGGGGAAAAACGGGTTGCCGAAAACGAAAAGGAAAAATCATGCTTTTTCCTTGTAAAGAAAAGAAAAAAGCGTCGAAAACCGAAAACGGCGCGTCGAGCGGCGGAATGCGCCGGAGGACGGAAACATCCGACGTTACGGCACGCACATCTGTGGATAACAATAATTATCCACAATTCAGCCCCGAAAATGGCGATTTGCCTGTGGACAACTGTGGATAACTCGGTGGAAAACCCGATTTTCCAGTGATTTCTACAAAAAGCGCTGTGGATAAAACCGGGGATAACTGTGGGGGAGATGTGGGAAAACGGGGGATAACCGGCGGCGCGGTTCGACAAATTGGTTGCGAAAAAATAAAATTGAGCGAAACCATAAACTTTATGGCGGGAGTGTGTCATCTTTTGGGCGCGTCGGGCATAGTTCTGGCTCGGGGAACGGAGAGGGGGACGGCCGATGCGGGAGAGGACAATGAAGGGCGCGTGGCTTGCGGCCAGCGCGCTTTGCACGGCGCTGCTGCTGGCCTGCGCGGGGGAAAACGCCGTGCAGACCTTTCACGCGCAGACGCGGCAGAGCGAAGCGGCGCGGCCGCAGGAGCGGGGCGCGCTTGCGGGCTGCGTGATCGCGCTGGACGCGGGGCACGGCGGCTATGACGGCGGCGCGGTCGGGCGGGTGAGCGGCACGCCGGAGAAGGGGCTGAACCTCGACGTCGCGCGGCGGCTGGCGGCGATTTTGGAGGCACAGGGCGCGCAGATTGTTATGACGCGGACGGACGACTACGCCCTGTGCGACGAGCATCCGCCGATTCGCAAAAAGTTACAGGATATGCAGCGCCGCGCGGCGATCATCGAGCAGAGCGGCGCGCAGATGGTGCTTTCCATCCATATGAACGAATACGCCGGTCGGAGCCAGAGCGGGCCGCAGGTGTTTTATCGCGAGGGCTGCCCGGCGGGGCGGCTTCTGGCCGGGGCGATTCAGGAGGCGATGAACGAAACGCTCGCCCCCAAAAAGAAGCGCTCCGCGCTCGGCGGGGATTACTATATCCTGACGCTGGGCAGGCCGAGCGTGCTGGTGGAGTGCGGCTTTTTATCCAACGCCGACGAGGAAGCGCTTTTGCTGACGGCGGATTACCGCCAGCGGGTCGCGCAGGCGATTGCGCAGGGCATATGGGCATGGGCGAATCTGCCGGAGGAAAAGCCGGAGGCGCTCCCGGCGGTGGAGCGCGGCGGCGAGGCGGAAGCGGAGACGTGAATGTCAAACGACTTGTCAACCTTCAAGGTGAAATGTATTCAAGTATTGACGAGGCAGCGGCCTTTTTTGATGAAATATGGCTTGACAGCCTGTGGACGGCGTGATAAGATATGGACACATATTTCAGCGATGACGAGGAAGAATCCGCGTGGAAACGCTAAGCGAGGGAGCGGCGGTGCGAGGCTCCTGCGGGGGCGCGCGGGCTGGTCGCCTCAGAGCTGCAGGCTGAAAGCCGCTTGGGCTGCGTAGGTCTGCCGGTTTTCCACCGTTACAGGGAAACGAGCATGATGGTTGTGCTCAATGAGCGTGCGCAGGCACGGAATTTAGGTGGTACCGCGAAAGCAGCCTTTCGCCCTAAAGCGGGGCGAGAGGCTGCTTTTTTAACGATCAGGAGGAGTGAACGATTCAGATGAAACTCAACGGAGCGGCGATTCTGATTGAATGTTTGATTGAACAGGGCGTTGGAACCGTGTTCGGCTTCCCCGGCGGCGCGGTTTTGCCGATTTACGATGAGCTGTACAAGCGGCAGGATCGGATTCGGCATGTACTGACCGCCCACGAGCAGCACGCCGGTCACGCGGCGGACGGCTACGCGCGCGCCAGCGGCAAGACGGGCGTGTGCATCGCCACCAGCGGCCCCGGCGCGACGAACCTGGTCACGCCGATTGCGACGGCGTACATGGATTCCACGCCGATCGTCTTCATCACCGGCAACGTGCCGCAGAGCCTGATGGGCACGGATTCCTTTCAGGAGGCGGATATCTCCGGCATGACGATGCCCGTCACCAAGCACAACTATCTGGTGACGCGGGTGGAGAAGCTGGCCGATATCGTCCGCGAGGCGTTCTTCATCGCTTCGAGCGGCCGCCCCGGCCCGGTGCTGATCGACATCCCGAAGGATGTGCAGATCGCCGAGACGGAGTACGAGCCGGCCGCCGGTGAGGCGCTGATTCCCAAGCTCTCCATGAAGCACCCGACGGTGCAGCTTCGTCTGGAGGGCGAGGCGCTGGAACGCTACAAGGTGAAGGCCGCGCCCCGGCTGGAGCAGGCGGCTCGGCTGATTGCCGAGGCGCAGAAGCCGCTGATTTACTGCGGCGGCGGTGTGATTCTCTCCGGCGCGGAGCGGGAGCTGGCGGCCTTCGCCGATCTGGTGGATGCGCCGGTGGTCTCCACGCTGATGGGGCTGGGCGCCGTTCCGGCGGACAACCCGCGCATGCTGGGCATGCTGGGCATGCACGGCACGCACGCGGCGAACATCGCCATGCAGCGCTGCGATTTGCTGATTGCCGTCGGCGTTCGCTTTTCGGATCGCGCGCTGGGCAACGCGGAGACGTTCGCGGCGCAGGCCAAGGTGCTGCATATCGACATCGACCGCGCGGAGATCAACAAAAACGTTTCCACCACGCTGCATATCACCGGCGACGCGCGCGTGGTGCTCGAGCTGCTGCTTTCGCGCGTGGCGCAGAAGGCCAACGGGCAATGGATGCAGCAGGCACTGAGCATGATGGAGGAATACCTGAGCGACGAGTTGTTCGAGCCGCGCAAGATCCTCCGCCAGATGGCCGCAATCGCCCCGGAAATCACCGTGGCGACGGACGTTGGCCAGCACCAGATGTGGACGGCGCAGCATTTCCCGTTCCTTCATCCGCGCCAGTTGATTACCAGCGGCGGTCTGGGCACGATGGGCTTCGGTCTCGGCGCGGCGATGGGCGCGGCGGCGAGTGACCCGGCGGGCAGGCCGGTGGCGCTGGTCACGGGCGACGGCTCGTTCCGCATGAATCTGACCGAGCTTTCCACCATCGGGTATTACGGCATTCCGGTGATCGTCGTCATCTTCAACAACGGCACGCTGGGCATGGTGCGCCAGTGGCAGACGCTGTTCTTCGGCCACCGCTACAGCCAGACGACGCTCGACCGCGGGCCGGATTTCATGAAGCTGGCGGCGGCCTACGGGCTCTCTGGCGCGCGGGTAGACACGGTGGAGGCGTTCGCGGCGGCGTTCAAGGCGGCCGTCGAGAAGCGCGAGCCCTGCATCATCGAGTGCATGCTGGATATTGACGAGATGGTTGCGCCGATGGTCGCGCCCGGCTCGCCGATCGACTCGTTCTGCCTGAATTGACGGAGGTGACGGCTTATGGTGATGAACCCCGACAAACTGCGCCGCTACACCGTCGGCGTATTGGTTTCCAATGAGCCGGGCGTGCTCTCCCGCGTGTCCGGCCTGTTCTCCCGGCGCGGCTTCAACATCGAGAGCCTCGCCGTCGGCCCGACGCAGGATCGCGAGGTCTCCCGCATCACGATCGTGGTGCTGGGCGACGACGCGCACATCGAGCAGCTGGTGCAGCAGCTCTACAAGCTGATCTGCGTGCAGAAGGTGCAGGTGCTCAGCAATAAAAACGACGTGGAGCGCCAGCTCCTGCTGGTCAAGGTCGCCGCGGGCGTGAAGGAACGCGAGGGGCTGATGCGGCTGGTGGATATCTTCAAGGCGAAGGTGCTGGACGTGACCAAATCCTCGATGATTCTGGAGATCACGGGCGACAACGACAAGATCACCGCGATGATGCGGCTGCTGGAGGATTACGGCATACTGGAGCTGGTTCGCACCGGCGTGGTCGCGCTCGAACGCGGCGACGAAGTGATGAGTTCAGATATATTTGACTAAACCAACGAAGCCAAACAACAAATCCAAAAAACAAACGGAAAAGACGGACAAGGAGGAAAAATACAATGGCACAGATGTTTTACGCACAGGATTGCAACCTCGAATATCTGATGGGCAAAAAGATTGCCATCGTCGGCTACGGCTCGCAGGGACACGCGCACGCGCTCAACCTGCGCGATTCCGGCTGCGACGTGGTCGTCGCGCTGTATGAGGGCAGCAAGAGCTGGAAGAAGGCCGAGGCGGCCGGGCTGACCGTTATGACCACGGCCGAGGCCGCCAAGGTCGCCGATATGATCATGATCCTCATCAACGACGAGAAGCAGGCGGCGATGTACCACAAGGACATCGAGCCGTATCTGCGCCCCGGCATGATCCTCGCGTTTGCGCACGGCTTCAACATCCACTTCGGCTGCATCAAGCCGCCGAAGGATATCGACGTGGTGATGATCGCGCCCAAGGGACCGGGTCACACCGTCCGCAGCCAGTATCTGGAGGGCAAGGGCGTGCCCGACCTCGTCGCCGTCTATCAGGACGCCTCCGGCAAGGCGCAGGATTACGCGCTGGCGTATGCGGCGGGCATCGGCGGCGCGCGCGCCGGCATCCTCAAGACGACCTTCCGCGAGGAGACCGAGACCGACCTGTTCGGCGAGCAGTGCGTCCTCTGCGGCGGCGTGACCGCGCTGATGAAGGCGGGCTTTGATACGCTGGTGGAGGCGGGCTATCAGCCGGAGAACGCCTATTTCGAGTGCATCCACGAGATGAAGCTCATCGTCGATCTCATCTTTGCGCACGGCTTTGCGGGTATGCGCTATTCCATCTCCAACACCGCCGAATACGGCGATTACGAGATCGGCCAGCGCCTGATCACCGAGGAGACCAAGAAGGAGATGAAGAAGGTGCTCACCGAGATTCAGGACGGCACCTTCGCCCGCAACTGGCTGCTCGAAAACCAGAGCGGCTGCGTCCACTTCCTCGCCAAGCGCCGCATCGAGGCGGGCAGCCAGCTTGAGGAGGTCGGCAAGGATCTGCGCGGCAAGATGAGCTGGGGCACGAAAGTAGAGGAGCTGTAAGATGGCAGTCAGTGATCGCGTGAAGAGCGGCCCGGAGAAGGCGCCGCATCGTTCCCTTTGGAAGGCGCTCGGCCTGACCGACGAGGAGCTGAAGCTCCCGCTGATCGGCGTGGTCAGCGCGAAGTCGGAGTGCGTGCCGGGGCACAACCACCTGAACAACATCGCGCAGGCCGTCAAGGACGGCATCCGTTTGGCGGGCGGCGTGCCGGTCGAATTCCCGGCCATCGGCGTGTGCGACGGCATCGCCATGGGGCATGTCGGCATGAAGTATTCCCTCGCCTCCCGCGAGCTGATCGCCGATAGCTGCGAGTCGATGGCGATTGCCCACGGCTTTGACGGCATGGTGTTCATCCCGAACTGCGACAAGATCGTGCCCGGCATGCTGATGGCGGCGCGCCGCCTCAACCTGCCCGCCATGGTCATCTCCGGCGGCCCGATGATGCCCGGCCGCATGCCCGGCGGCAGCGGCGACATGGATTTGAACTCCGTGTTCGAGGCGGTCGGCGCGTATAAGGCGGGCAAGATGGACGACGCGCAGCTCAACGCGGTGGAATCCGCCGCCTGTCCGGGCTGCGGAAGCTGCTCCGGCATGTTCACCGCGAACTCCATGAACTGCATCACCGAGGTTATCGGCATGGCGCTGCCGGGGAACGGCACGATTGCCGCCGTGGACGCGGCGCGCATCCGTCTGGCCAAAAAGACCGGCATGCGGGTCGTCGAGCTGGTTCGGGAGGGGTTGACCCCGGAGAAGATTATGACCGAATCCGCGTTCCGCAACGCGCTCTGTCTGGATATGGCGCTGGGCTGCTCCACCAACACCGTGCTGCATCTGCCCGCCATCGCGCACGAGGCCGGGATCGACTTCGACCTCAACTGGGTCAACGAGGCGAGCGCCAAGGTGCCGAACCTGTGCCATCTCGCGCCGGCCGGCCATCACCACGTCATCGATCTGCATCTGGCGGGCGGCGTGATGGGCGTGCTCAGCGAGCTCAAGGGGCGCGGCCTGCTCGACGAAAACGCGCTGACCGTCTCCGGCATGACGCTGGGCGAGGAGATCAGCCTGAGCAAAAACTACAACCACGAGGTCATCCGCCCGTTCGACGAGCCGTATTCCCCGACCGGCGGCCTGATGATCCTGCGCGGCAACCTCGCGCCGGACGGCGCGGTCGTCAAGCGCAGCGCCGTCGCCAAGGAGATGCTCGTTCACGAAGGCCCTGCCCGCGTGTTCAACAGCGAGGACGAGGCCATCGCCGCCATCTACGCCGGTCAGATCAAGCCGGGCGACGTGGTGGTCATCCGCTATGAAGGCCCGAAGGGCGGCCCGGGCATGCGCGAAATGCTCAGCCCGACCAGCGCCATCTGCGGCATGGGGCTTGACAAGGAAGTGGCGCTCATCACCGACGGCCGCTTCTCCGGCGCAACCCGCGGCGCGGCCATCGGCCACGTTTCACCCGAGGGCGCGAGCGGCGGCATGATCGGCCTCATCGAGGAGGGTGACGTCATCGCCATCGACATCCCGAGCGGCAAGCTCGAATTGAAGGTGGACGACGCGACGCTCGCCAAGCGCCGCGAGGCGTGGGTCTGCCCGCCGCCGAACGTCACCAAGGGCTATCTGGCGCGCTACGCGAAGCTGGTTTCCAGCGCGAACAAGGGCGCCGTCGTCGAATAAACCGTTTTTCAAACACAATAATCAGCAGATCGGGCCGCTTCGCTCGCCGGAAGGAGAGGAGGCGGCCTCTTTCTTTTCTTTTTTTCCCGTTCCTGCCCTTTTTTGCGGCCGGAACGCGGTGAAAGCGAAAAAGAAAGATTGAGCGCCGACAGAACCCCGCCCGACGCGCTTTTGACGCTTGCCCTTTTTTCGGGTTCATGGTATACTATACCCTGAAAAAATGGCGGAGTGCGCCGTTTGTGAAACGATAAAGGAAGTGCCCTTTTGCAAGGCGAAGAAATCAGGGCGGCGCAGGCCGCGTTTTCCCTCCCGGACCCGAGGGAGTTGAACCCGCTCCAACTGGCTTACGTCGGCGATACGCTGCACGATCTGTACGTCCGCAGCCTGCTGGTTTCCAGAAAGATGAGCGTCGGGTCGATGCACAAACAGGCGGTGCGGATGGTCAGCGCGGCGGCGCAGGCGGCGATGCTGGCGGCGATTGAGGGCGAGCTGACCGAGCAGGAGGCCGACGTCACGCGGCGCGGCCGCAACGCGCAGGCCAAGCACGCCGCGCCGAAGCACGCCGATCCGGCGGATTATGCGCACGCCACGGGGCTGGAGGCGCTCTGGGGCTATCTCTACGTGACCAACCAGACCCAACGGCTCGACGAGCTGATTACCCTTGCGATTGCACGCACGGAGGAAATATGGCACAGGCAAAACTCAAAGTAATTCTGCTGCGCGCCACGCCCGACCCGGATGAGCTTGTCGCGCTGGGCGCGCGGCTTTGTTATGCCAGAGCGGATTTGGACGCTTTGCAGCAGAAGGTAGAGAGCGGCGACCAGCGCGGCTTTGTGGAGCGCGTGATGCAGCGCGGCCACCTCTCTGTGACCGAACACGCGAGCTTCACCTTCGCGGTGGAGGGCGTGAGCCGCGCGCTGCTGGCGCAGCTTACGCGGCACAGAATCGCGTCGTTCTCCGTGCAGAGCCAGCGCTATGTCTCCATGGCCGACGGCTTTGACTACGTGATTCCCCCGGCTATCGAGGCGCTGGGCGAGGACGAGCGGCAAGAATTCATCCGCCAGATGGAGACCATGCACACATGGTATTGCCACTGGCAGGAAAAGCTGGGCGGGGCGAAGGAGAGCGCGAACGAGGACGCGCGCTTCGTGTTGCCCAACGCCGCCGCGACGCGCCTGGTGATGACGATGAACGCGCGGGAGCTGATGCACTTTTTCTCGCTGCGCTGCTGCAACCGCGCGCAATGGGAGATTCGCGAAATGGCGTGGCAGATGCTCGCCCTGTGCAAGCAGGCCGCGCCCGCGCTGTTTGAACACGCGGGGCCCGCGTGCGTATCCGGCGCGTGCCCGGAGGGCAAAAACACCTGCGGAAAAGCCGCCGAAGTGCGCGAAAAAGCAGGCAATTTATAAAAATTTGACCGAGACAGACCAACCGCTCGAATGAGAAAGGAAACCATTATGGCATACTACGATCAGTTTACGAAAAAGCCCCGCAGCCCGCGCGACGACTGGCGCGACGACGAGGAGACCCTGCGCCCGGAGCGCGACGGCGAGCAGAACCGCCGTCCGTATGGCGGCCGCCCGAATGGCGGAGAGCGCCGTCCGTATGGCGAGCGCCCGAACAACGGAGAGCGCCGCGGGTATGGTGAGCGCCCGAACAACGGCGAACGCCGCCCGTATGGCGAGCGCCCGAATAACGGAGAGCGCCGCCCGTATGGTGAGCGCCCGATGACGCCGCCCGCTCCGCAGGAGGAAGAGACGAGCAACCTGCTCGTCGGCCGCAACCCCATCCGCGAGGCGCTGAAGGCGGGGCGCGACATGGAGAAGCTGCTGGTCGCGAAGGGCGAGCTCATCGGCTCTGCCCGTGAAATCGTCGCGATGGCGCGCGAGCAGAAGGTCATCGTGCAGGAAGTGGACAGGGCGCATCTGGACGCGATGGCGCCCGGCCATCAGGGGCTGATCGCCGTCGTTTCCGCGTATGCGTATCAGACGGTGGACGACATGCTGGCGCTGGCCAAGGCGCGCGGCGAAGCGCCGTTCCTCGTCATCCTCGACGGCGTGACCGACCCGCATAACCTCGGCGCGATCATCCGCAGCGCGGAGTGCGCGGGCGCGCACGGCGTGATTATCCCGGAGCGCCGCGCGGTGGGGCTGACCCCGGCGGCCGTCAAGGCGAGCGCGGGCGCGGTGGAATATCTGCCGGTCGCGCGCGAGGTGAACCTGACCCGCACGATCGAGCGACTCAAGAAAGAGGGAATCTGGATCTACGGCACGGCGATGAACGGCGAGGATTACCGCAAGGTCGATTTCTTCGGCCCGAAGGCGCTGGTCATCGGCTCGGAGGGCGAGGGCATGAGCCGACTGGTCGGCGAGAGCTGCGATAAGGTGGTCACCCTGCCGATGAAGGGCAAGATCGAATCCCTCAATGCGTCCGTGGCGGCGGGCATCCTGCTTTACGCCATGATGGACGCGAAGTGAGATGAAGCCCCTGCTGCTGGTGGACGGCTACAACGTCATCGGTGCGTGGAGCGTGCCGCGCGAGGAGCACCTGAGCATTGAGCAGGCCAGAGAGCGGCTCATCCACCTGATTGCCGATTACGCGGGCTATTCCGGCGAAGAGGTGATCGTCGTTTTTGACGGCCACTATACCGACCGCCCCACGCGCTCGCGCACGATGATGCACGGCGTGGAGGTCGTCTTCACCAAGCGCGCCGAAAGCGCGGACAACTACATTGAGGCGGCCTGCGACGCCGCGCCGAAATGGCGGCGGGTTCGCGTGGCGACCAGCGACGCGGTCGAACAGACGGTGACGCTCGGGCGCGGCGCGGAGCGCATCTCCTCAAGGGAGTTTTTGATCGAAATTACGCAGACCCGACAGACCGGACGGGTGCGCATGCGGGAGGAAAAGGTCTCCCGCGGCGACATCTTTTCCCGGCTGCCGCCCCATCAGCGCGAAATCTTTGAGCGGATGCGCCGGGGCGAGGAATGAGCAGGGAGGAAGCCATGCACCACGACTTTGACGGCATGACCGATGAGGAAATCGCCCTGCTTGCGCAGCAGGGAGACGCGGACGCATCGGAATATCTGCTTAACAAGTACAAGAACTTCGTCCGATCCAAGGCGCGATCCTACTTTCTGGTCGGCGCGGATCACGAGGACATCGTGCAGGAGGGCATGATCGGCCTGTTCAAGGCGTTTCGCGATTTCAGGCCGGATAAGCTCGCCTCCTTCCATGCCTTTGCCGAAATCTGCGTCACCCGCCAGATCATCACCGCCATCAAGACCGCGACGAGACAAAAGCACATCCCGCTCAATTCCTACGTGTCGCTTAACAAGCCGATTTACGAGGAGGAGAGCGACCGAACGCTGATGGACGTCATCACCGAAGGGCGCAGCGCCGACCCGGAGGAGCTGCTCATCGGCCGGGAAAGCTACGTGAGCATCGAAAGCCGCATCGACGAGGCGCTTTCGCCTCTGGAGCGCCGGGTTTTGGCGGCGTATCTGGACGGAAAGAGCTATCAGGAGATCGCGCGGATGCTCGACCGCCACGTCAAGAGCATCGACAACGCGCTCCAGCGGGTCAAACACAAGCTCGAAAAGCTGATGGCCGAGCGCGGAAACTGACGCGCATACGGGCTGAAAACCGGGACGTTCCTTCTTTCAAACGGGAAAAACGGCTGACCCTGCAAAACTCGAGAGGTTTTTGCAGGGAAAAATGCGCCGAGATATTGACATTTTCTCCGGATTTGGATAGAATATGGATGAGTAAACCGGTTGACAGCCATTTGCAGGTGTAGTTTAATGGCAGAACTTCAGCTTCCCAAGCTGACCGCGTGGGTTCGATTCCCATCACCTGCTCCAACGCGACCACCGACAATTCGGCGGGCCGCATTAAACTGTCAGCCGAAATTATCGAGGAGGTTATTCCAATGGCGAAGCAAAAGTTTGAGCGCACCAAGCCGCACGTCAACATTGGCACCATCGGCCACGTTGACCACGGCAAAACGACCCTGACCGCTGCCATCACGATGGTGCTGTCCACCTTCGGCGAGGCGCAGGCTATGCGTTACGACGAAATCGACAAGGCGCCGGAAGAGAAGGCCCGCGGAATCACGATCAACACCGCTCACGTCGAGTATGAGACGGAGCATCGTCACTACGCGCACGTTGACTGCCCCGGCCACGCCGACTATGTTAAGAACATGATCACCGGCGCTGCCCAGATGGACGGCGCGATTCTGGTCGTGTCTGCTCCGGACGGCCCGATGCCGCAGACCCGTGAGCACATCCTGCTGGCCCGCCAGGTCGGCGTTCACTACATCGTTGTCTTCCTGAACAAGACCGATATGATGGACGACGAAGAGCTGCTTGAGCTGGTCGAGATGGAAATCCGCGAGCTGCTGAGCTCCTACGGCTTCCCGGGCGACGAGATTCCGATCATCCGCGGCTCTGCGCTGAAGGCTCTGGAGTATGTCCAGAACGGCGGCACCGACCCGAAGAATGCGCCGGAGTGCCAGTGCATCTTCGCTCTGATGGACGCTGTCGATGAGTACATCCCGTCCCCGGAGCGCGACACCGACAAGCCGTTCCTGATGCCTGTTGAGGACGTGTTCTCCATCACCGGCCGCGGCACCGTTGCGACCGGCCGTGTTGAGCGCGGTGTGGTTAAGGTTTCCGATACCGTCGAGATCGTCGGCCTGCAGGATAAGCCGCGCAGCACCGTCGTCACCGGCGTGGAAATGTTCCGCAAGTTGCTGGATCAGGCCGAGGCCGGCGACAACATCGGCGTGCTGCTCCGCGGCATCCAGCGCAACGAGGTCGAGCGTGGTCAGGTTCTGGCCAAGCCGGGCTCCATCCATCCGCACACCCACTACATGGGTCAGGTTTACGTTCTGACCAAGGAAGAGGGCGGCCGTCATACCCCGTTCTTCAACGGCTATCGTCCGCAGTTCTACTTCCGTACCACCGACGTGACCGGCAACATCAAGCTGCCCGAAGGCACGGAGATGGTCATGCCCGGTGACAACATCGACATGGAAATCACCCTGATTACCCCCATCGCTCTGGAGCAGGGCCTGCGCTTTGCTATCCGCGAAGGTGGCCGCACGGTTGGTTCCGGTGTCGTTGCTAAGGTCATCGAGTAATCCGCATTTTCAGGCGAAGCGCCGGTTGTGACGACCGGCGCCGCCTTCCCACGGATTTGTGATCCTGTCAGTTGAACTTCAGGATGATAAAACCGCATATTGCAATGGCAGGAGGTGTCCCACGTGGCAAATGCCGCCCGTACCAAGGTGTGTCTGGCCTGCACGGAGTGCAAGCAGCGCAACTACAACAACATGAAGAACAAGAAGAACACCCCGGATCGCATCGAGCTGAAGAAGTATTGCCCCTTCTGCAAGAAGCATACGGTTCATCGCGAGACGAAGTAAGCGCCCCGACAACGTAAGGATGTGATAACGATGGCAGAGGAGAAAAAGGTTTCCGACCAGAAGCCGAATGTGTTCGTTCGCATTGGTCGTTGGTTCAAGAACCTCCCGGGTCGCATCGCGAAGTCCTTCAAGAACATGGCGGCTGAACTGCGCCTTGTGTCTTGGCCCAGCAAGAAGAAGTGGATCGCCTGCTCGGTGA
>OLRC01001885.1_pt1 | contig 12469 bp, 9 predicted proteins | sample 1672081 | NCBI WGS metagenome assembly OLRC01 (sample SAMEA3136643, study PRJEB25190) | human gut metagenome | biome: human gut; feature: human-associated habitat; material: faeces | place: Austria | collected 2013
GTCGGCTCCATCGGGTATCTGGGATCGTCGGTGGGGGGCATGTTCGGCGGGCGACTGTTCGGACTCTATTCGGATGTGAATCTGGGCGCTGTCTGCGCGCTCGTCTCGGCGCTTTTGAGCGTGGCCGCGTTGTGCAAGGGCGGTCTGCACCGTGCGTCCGTGGTCTTTCTGGTGGCCAACATCGTCGTGGAGTTCGCCTATGTAGGTCTTTCGGCTTCTCGTACGGCTGTGGTTGCCGGTGTCGTGTCCTCGTTCCTCCTGTGCCTGCTGCTTTCCGCTCGGCACAAACCCAAGGTTGCCCTTGACCGCGATTCCAAGAGGGACGATTCGGCGGATGCGCCGGCCTCTCCTTCCCACCGCCGTGGCGCCGCGCTTCGGCGCGGAGCGTGGCACGTGGCGTGCGGCGCAATGGGTTCGATCCTGTTCTTGATGCTGTCTTTCGGGTCTGTTTTTGTCTACGAAAAGACATCTCCTTGGTTATTTGAGCTGTTGGGAGGCCCTGTTTCGTCAGAAGACGACCTGTACGAACAGGCGCTTATGCAGTCGGATAGCATCATGCCATGGGACGCGCGGGAAATGATAGCCGAAAAGAACGCCGCCGATGCGGTTTCGGACGAAGGCGCCGGCGGGACGGAGGAGCCGGCAGCGGCGCAAGATCCTGATGCCGCATCGGGCGTTGGCGAGACGGACGCTTCTGGCCAGCTGGATTCGCCCGGTGAATCGGATTCGTCGGGACTTGCGTCGGGCGGCGGTTATGGCATTGGCGGCAGAGACGTCTCGGGGGACGTGTCTACGGGTCGCATCGACATCTGGAAAGCGGCTGTCGAGGTGTGGAAGACTTCGCCCCTCATAGGGGTTTCCCATCGTAATTTCGCCGCCTATGTGAACGATGTCATGCCCGGCACGTACTTCACCCAGCCATGGACGGGCTACACCACCATGCACAACGTGTTCGTTGACACGCTGGTGGCCCAGGGCCTGGTGGGCCTTGTCATCCTTCTGGCGTTCGTCGTCGTTTTGACGAGACGGCTTGTGACGGGATATCGCTTGATGGATGGGCAAAGCAAGGTTTTTGGTGCCGCGCTGATTGCATGCTTGCTCGCCATTGCGGTATCGGCCTTGTTCTATTCGGAAATACTCTACATCAACACCATCGGTGCCGTGGTGTTCTGGTCGTTTGCCGGATGGTGTTGTGCCTTGGGGGACGGTTTCAGGCCGAGGCGGGGGTCTTGCGCGAGTTGCGACACAGATCCTTTATGACCGTCTGGGCCCTTTTTTCCCAGGTGTTTTCCCTGCATGCTGCAAGAAGGGCTTCCCGGTAAGCGTTGCGTGGGCTTTTCGTCTCGGCGAATTCGGCAATGCCGCGCGCCATCGAATCGGGATCGGCCTGCACGGTTTTTCCTATGCCCCACGTTTCCACGAAGTTTTTGCATTCGGTGCAGTCGGTGGATAGCACGGGCAATCCGTGGGAGATGTATTCGACCATCTTTACCGGCGCGGCGATGTCGTTGTAGGGGGTCCGCAAGCGGGGCATGATGCCGAAATCCGCAGTCCGATAATGCTCTTCCAGTTCGTTCCCCTTTGCCTGGACGACGCTGAGCCAGGGCTTGTCGCGGTATTTCCGGTATTCTTCGGGAAGGGACTCCCATTGCCCTGGAGGGCAGACGAACGTCAGATCGGCGTGGCTTCCCAGCCTGTTTGCCTCGTCGAACGCTTCGAGAAGAAGGAACGTCCCGTACTCTTTGCTTGCCGCTCCCACGTAAACGCCGGCGACACCCTTGCCGTTGCGGGCGACGGGAGCCTCGAACCTACTCTGGGCGCAGGCAGGGGGGAGGGGTTTTGTGGGTATGGGGAACCCTACCAGTTCTCCGAACGACCGGGAGGGCACGTACGCGACCTCGCAGGTACGGGAGAACGTTTTGAAGTCGCGGTGCGCCATATGCCTGATGACGGCTTCTTTGAGCCTGCCTTCCTGCGAGAAGTTCTGGGGGAACAGGTGGTAGGCGTCGCGGTAGAACAGTCCCACGGGGATTTCTCGTCGCTTCAGCTCTTTCAGGAGCGTGAGGTCGGTGGGGCAGAACAGAGGCCCCGAAGGGGGTTCCACGTAGCAGCAGTCATAGCGTTTTCCTTCTTTGAGTCCGTCTATGATGCGACGTACGTTCTTGTGCCTGCGGGCAACGTCGTTTTGAAGGCCTTCGAGCAAGGTTACCTTGCAGCCTATGTTCTTGAACGCCTGCAACATCTTGAGGGGTCGCACGCTGGATCCCGAGTCGGGAACCGCAGCAACGTCCTTGAACATGACGAAGAGCACGTCCGGCATGTCCGTGGCGCTTTCTGCAATGGGGTCTGGGAGCGCGGTGGATGCCGCGCATGCGAATTCCCCGCTCTCGGTCGCCTTGTGGTCTTTTCCTGCGAAGGCGGCGGATGCTTCTTCTGCGGGACTTTGGGTTGTGGCGATCATGGGAGGTTTCCTTTCTTGCGGCGCACCATGGACTCCAATGCCCTGCGGGCCTGTCGCAGGGACTTTCTGAACGAGAAGCAAAGCGCGAGCGTTCCTGCGACGATCGCGGCCAGCCGAGCCGGAAGCGCCAAGGGAAAGCACAGGGCGCACAGGGCGACCATGGCCGCGGCGGTGATGCCGATGCGCTTCAGCTCGAAAGGGCAGGGATAGTGTTTTTGGGCGAAGTGGGTGGTGAGGGCGAACAGCAGGGCGTAGGAGGCGGTTGATGTCAGGCTTGCGCCGAGAGGTCCCAGAAGCGGTATTGAGACAAAGTTCGCCACCAGTGAGAACGCGGCGGCGACGAAAACCGATATGGCCAGATAAATAGGCTTTTTAGTGATGGAAAGGCCATAGCTCGATATCTGGTTCAGTCCGTAGAACATCTGCCCCAGCATAAGTCCCGGCAACAGCGTGGCGGCTCCTGCATATTCTGACGCTGCCATGATACCGATGATCTCCTTGCCAAGAAGCGACCCCACGAGGCAGACGATGGTGAAGAACACGTAATAGATGCTGAGTATGACGGCAAAGGATTTCGGCGCGTCGGGATCCTCGTTGGCCTTTTGAAAGGCGTAGGCCGTATACGACGTGAAAAACGCGCTCGATATCATGTTGACTGCCGTGGAGCAGCGGGTTGCCACGCCGTAGACGCCGACGTCGGCCGTGGTGCCGAAGGCCATGATGATGTAGGTGCTTGCCAGCTGCAGCGTCCAAAATGCCAAACCCGAGGGCATCATGGGGATGGCGTAGCGGAACATACTCTTCAGCAGCGGCGCGGACAGCGACGAAACGCGCGGGCGTCTGCCGCAAAACAGGCCGAACAAGACGAGTTCCAGCGCGTTCACCAGGAGAGAACTCAAGATGAGGGAGTAATAGCCCATCTTGAATCCCACTACGAACACCACGTTGAGAGCTATCATGGCCGTTGCCGCCGTCAGGGTGCCTATGGAGTAGAGTCCCATCTTGCTTCGCACGCGCAGGTCGAGCGAGAAAGGCAGCCACCAGAGGTTCAGGACCACGCCCATGAGCGACAGGCGGAGGGCCATCGCGTAGTCTTGCGTGCCGAAGATGGCGATGGAAAGGGGCTCTGCGAACAGGGCGAGCAGCATGGCGACGAGGCTCGTGCCGAACAGGGTGAACCATACGGTGGAAAGCACGCTTTGCCGATGAGACTCATCGGGCTTGTCGTAATAGAATGCGGAAAAGGCTGCGTCGAAGGACAGCACGAGCAGCGTGTACACCAATGAGGTGAAGTTGGCGATGGCGTCGTTTATGCCCAGTTGTTCGGGGGTGAGGTAAGCCGTGTACAGGGGGAGCAGGAAGAAGTTGATGGCTTTGAGGACCACGTTGGAGATGGCCAGGATAAGGGCGCCTTGCAGAAGCGCCTTCAAGGCGGATTTTCCGGTTTCGGCGGGGCGCTCTGGCCCATCCAAGCGTGTGTCCGCTTCGCTTTCTTGCTGTTCCGCTTGCATGGGCATGGGTTTGCACCTTACGGTTCTTTGACGGTTTTGGCGGCGGTGTTCCTTGATTTGCGTACCCGCCTCGGCTAACGTTAGTATTTTCGGTTAATTGTATCCGAATGATCTGCAACTGCGAGGTGCGCGTTGGGCATTATGGATAAAAATCAGATTATGCGGCCCCTGCTTTGGCGGGGCGTTTTGCTGTTTGCCGGCGTCGCGTTGCTGTTGATGGCGGATTTCGCCTTGGCGGCGGGCACGACGGGGACGGTCGTCTGGGCGATCCTGTCGGTGGCCGACGTGGCTGCGTTCGCCGCGTTGCTGCTGGCCGACTTCCGCGCGCGCCGCGACGAAAGGGTCCTGGCATCGCTGACGATGCTGCTTGCCCTGGCTTTCGTTTTGGGGGAATACGGCTGCTCCACCGATTCCAGCTTGAGCTTTCTGGTGAGCATTTGGAAGGTGCTCGCCGTGCTGCTTTTCCTTGCCGTGCTGGCGATGGACGCTCGCGCCGGCTTCGCGGGCGCTCGGCGCCTGGCTGCATCCAAGAAGTCGCTTTGCGTGATTGGGCTGATGGCGGTCATGGCTGTCGCCATGGTGCTCCAGATGGCGTTTTCTTCTGCGCTCAGCTCCAAGGGCATCGTTCGGTCCCTGACGTTCTACGGGGGCGTTGCCCTGGTCGTGTACGCAGCCGTCTCCCTGCTTTCCAGCCGTTGCCGCATAGACGTTTTCAGGGCCGTGCTGCGCGCGGCGCTCGCATGCTCTCTGGTGTTTGCTTTCGTGGAGATGTTCACCGATTTTCACCTGCCCACTTGTTGGCTGTATAGCGACGATCCCAATGTGGTCGCGCAGCTTCAAGAGGTGGAGAGGTCGTATGAGAACTGGCGCTGGGTGACGGCGACGGGCATTTTCTTCAACCCCAACAATTTCTGCCTGTTCCTTGCGGCCCTTGCCGTGTTTTCGCTGCCTGCGCGTTACGAAAGCCCTGCGATGAGGCGGTTTTCCTTGTCCCTTGCGTGCATCGCCCTGTTGGTGTGCTCTATGCTGGGGGCCACCATCGTCTCGACCGCGCTCCTCGTGGGTTTGGCGTTGTGGCTGGCATTCTCTCCAGGGAAATGGAGGGGGCGTTTGCTGGTGGGGCTTGTCGCCGTGCTCTGCTATTTTCTGCTGCCAGACTTGTGCATGCGGACGATCATGGCCATCGTGGGCTGCGACACGGGTGCGGTCACGTCGGTGGCGAACGACTTTGCCGTGCAGGCCGAAGGCTTCGAACAGGAAAGCGGATCCATGTTTTCCCGTGTGGTCATCTATCGGGACATGGTGCAGCTGGTGGTTTCCCACCCGTTGGGCATTGGCCCGGCGGGAATACATGCTTACTTCCTGTCCAATCCCTCCGTTTCCTATCTGGTCGACCCTCATAGCTGGCCTCTCGAATTCGCGGCGTGTTACGGCTGGGTGCCCTTTGTGCTGTATGCGTCGCTGTGCGTCTGGTTCGCTGCAAGCGCCTTCAGGGCTCGCAAGGCCGACGACACGGGGCTTTCGCCGATGGTGTTCTCCGGATTCGTGGTGTGCTGCCTGGGCTCTTTCGCCCCCAGCTCGAGCGATTTCAACGCGCTTCTATGGCTTCCCGTGCTGCTGTGCGCGGCTCTTTCCGCGAACCGGGAGCTTCTAGACGCGCCTGCATGCGAGGTGGGCGAGGGCGGCATGCTTTCGGATGCCCCGCACGGCGCGCGACAGGACGGAAGCGGCAGCGAAGGGAGAGACGCGAAATGACGACGATGAAGATATTGGAAGGCACCACGGATGCGGCCAACCAGTCTTACTATGCGGCCGAGGGGCTGAAGGCTCTGGGCTACGACGCCCGTTGCGCGCATTACACAAGTTGCGAGTATTTTCTTGAGGGCGATTTCGAGTTTGGTTTTGATCGGGCGAAAAGGGTGCGCTACCCTCTCTATGCCATGCGGATGGCCGCATTCGCCTATCGTGCCGCCAGGGAATACGACGTCTTCCATTTTCATTGTGGACGATCGCTTCTGCCGAAGAACCTGGATTTGGGCATGCTCGACAAAAAGGGAAAGGGCTATTTCTTCGAGTATCATGGGAGCGAGATACGCCAGGGGAGTCATTGGAGGGAGAATCCCTACAGCGACCGCATTCCTCTCTATTTCGAAAACGATGCGGCGGTTCGCCGTGCCGAGATGCAATTGGCGCATGCGCGGGGGGCCATCGTGCACGATGCCGAGATGGGGCTCTACGTTCCTCGGGTTGCGCCTTTGTACTATGTTCCCCTGCGCATAGACGCAGATCGCTTCTCCCCCAATTTTCCGGACGGGGATGCCTCCCGGCGACCGCTGGTGGTCCATGCCCCCAGCAGCCGCAGCGTCAAGGGCAGCGATGTCATCGAATCCGTGCTGGACGAGCTCTCGGCCAGCTACGACTTCGATGTCCGCATAATACACGACGTTCCCCAGGTCGAGGCGTTCGAGATCTATCGTCAGGCCGACATCGTCATAGACCAGCTCTATATAGGAACCTACGGGGTCTTCGCCCTCGAGGCCATGGCACTTGGAAAGCCGGTCGTCACCTATCTGCGTCCGGATCTGAAGGAGGCCTTTCCGAAAGATCTGCCCATCGTGTCGGCCAGCGAAGCGACGCTCAAAGAGGCGTTGGCCTCTTTGCTGGAGAACCCGGCCGAGCTCGGTCGGCTGGGGAGGTTGGGCAGGAGCTATGTCGAGCGCTACCACGACTATCGGAAGATCGCGGTCGTTCTGGCCAAGCTCTACGAGACAGGGGAGGGCCCTGGCGACCCGCTTGCCGCCTTCGCCGAAGTCGCTCGTCAATAAGCTCCGTTTCGTCGTTCTGATCTCCTTCTTTCTGGTTCCTGGGGCTGTTCCTGGGGCACGAAAGGCATTTTTGTTTTTGGTATGCAGCGTGTTGTGGGCTTTCGGCGGGGCGGGTATCATGAACAATCGTCGTGCATTTTCTTGCAGCGCTTTCAAGCGCTTTCTTACGGGAGGGTAGCGGTTCATGTCGTGTATGAAAGAAGACCTGCTTGCCAAGATCGAATCCTGCGAAATCGTATGTGGCGTGGTTGGTTTGGGGTATGTCGGCCTGCCGCTGGCTGTGGAGAAGGCCAAGGCCGGGTTCAAGACCATCGGGTTTGACGTGCAGTCCGAAAAAGTCGATATGGTGAACGAAGGCAGGAACTACATCGGCGATGTGGTGGACAGCGATCTCGAACGCTTGGTTCACGAAGGAACCCTGTCGGCCACCACGGACTTCTCGTTCGTTGCGGAAGCCGATTTCATCGCCATCTGCGTTCCTACGCCTCTCGACGAGCATCAGCAGCCCGACATTAGTTACGTGGAGGCGTCCACCAAGGCCGTGGCTGCGCATCTGCGCAAGGGTTCCATGGTGGTGCTGGAGTCCACCACCTATCCGGGCACGACCGAAGAGCTCATCAAGCCCCTTCTTGAAGAGGGGTCGGGCCTTGTGTGTGGGAAGGATTTTTACCTGGGTTTTTCTCCCGAGCGCGTGGATCCAGGCAATCTGGTGTACAAGACGAAGAACACGCCCAAGGTGGTGGGCGCCATCGGCGAGGACGCCACCGAAGTCATTGCGGCCATGTACGAGGCAGTGCTGGAGGGCGGCGTGACGCGCGTTTCTTCGCCGGCGGTGGCCGAGATGGAGAAGATACTCGAGAACACGTACCGCAATGTGAACATAGGCCTTGTCAACGAGCTTGCGATGCTGTGCGACCGCATGGGCATTGACATCTGGGAAGTGGTGGATGCCGCCAAGACGAAGCCCTACGGCTTCACGGCGTTTTACCCGGGCCCCGGCCTCGGCGGGCACTGCATCCCCCTCGATCCGTACTATCTTTCGTGGAAAGCGCGCGAGTACGGTTTCCACACGTCCATGATAGAGTCGTCCATGATGATCAACGACCGCATGCCGGAGTACTGCGTCGACCGGGCTGCCCGCGTCCTGAACGAAAGCCGGAAGGCCATGAACGGGGCGAGCGTCTTGGTCTTGGGCGTGGCGTACAAGCAAGACATCGACGACTACCGCGAAAGCCCGGCGCTTCGCGTGATCGAAGGGCTTGAGGCGCGTGGGGCCAAGGTGAGCTATTTCGATCCCTGGGTCGCGACGTGCAGGCACAACGGGAAGTCCTATGCCAGCATCCCCGATCTCACGCCGGAAGCGGTGGCTTCGGCCGATCTGGTCATGGTGACCGCCGCACACACCAATGTGGACTATGACCTGGTGCAGAGAAACGCAAAGGCCATCCTTGACACGAAAAACGCCATGAAGGGCATTGCGTGTCGCGACAACATAGAGGTGTTGTAGAACATGAAATACGCCCTTGTCGGCTGCGGCCGCATTGCCACCAACCATGTTCTTGCCGCCAAGAACAACGGGCTCGAATTCGTGGCGGTTTGCGATATCGTGCCCGAGCAGATGGAGAGGCTTCTTGCCAAGCATGGGATGGAGGGCGACAGGTCCATCGCCCGCTACACGGATTATCGCTCCATGCTTTCCGATCACCCCGACATACAGCTTGTGGCCATCGCCACCGAGAGCGGCAAGCATGCCGCTATCGCCTTGGACTGCATTGACGCCGGCATGAACGTTATCATCGAGAAGCCCATGGCCATGAGCATCGCCGATGCGAATCTCATTATCGCGTGTGCGAAGGATCGTGGCGTGGCGGTTTCCGCCTGCCATCAAAATCGATTCAACGTGGCGGTGCAGGAGACGCGCAGGGCGCTTGAAGAGGGGCGTTTCGGGAAGATATCCCACGGCAGCATCCATGTTCGTTGGAACAGGAACAAGGGATATTACGATCAGGCGTCTTGGCGGGGCACGTGGGAACAGGATGGCGGATGCCTCATGAACCAGTGCATCCACGGCATCGACCTTTTGCGTTGGATGATGGGCGACGAAGTGGAAGAGGTGTATGGCGCCACATGCCAGCAGTTCCACGACTATCTGGAGGCCGAGGACGTTGGCATGGCGGTGGTAAAGTTCAGAAACGGCGCGATAGGCACCATAGAGGGCAGCGTCAACGTGTATCCCAAGAATCTGGAAGAGACGCTCTACTTGTTCGGGGAGACGGGCACGGTCAAGATAGGGGGCACGTCCACCAACGACATCGACGTATGGGACTTCGCCGACGGGCGCGATGACGGCCTCGCGAACGGCTTGAAGGAAGAGACGTCCAACGTGTACGGGAACGGCCACACGCGCCTGTATGCCGACATGATAGAGGCCATCTTGGAAGGACGCAGGCCGTACGTGGATGCCATGGCGGGGCGCAATGCCCTGGAAATGGTCCTTGCCATCTACAAAAGCCAGAAGACGGGCGTGCCTGTGCGCCTGCCCTTGAGCGAATTTGCAAGCGTCGACATGAAAGGGGAGTTCTGATGGGCGACGGGGCAAAGGCTGCCGACAAAAGGGCGCGGGTTTCTTCCGATGGCATATCCGCCGATGCCTTCGTGCATGAAAGCAGCTACGTTGACGAGGACGTGGTCATAGGGGAGGGCACGAAGGTGTGGCACTTCTGCCACATTCAGTCCGGCGCGCGCATCGGGAAGCGCTGCTCGATGGGCCAGAACGTCAACGTGTCGAACAACGTGGTGATAGGCGACGGCTGCCGCATACAGAACAACGTGTCTCTTTACGAGGGAGTCACCTTGGCCGACGATGTGTTCTGCGGCCCCTCCTGCGTGTTCACGAACGATCTCACCCCTCGCGCCTGCTATCCGAAAGGGGCGGCCAACTACGAACAGACCCCCATAGGCCGCGGGGCGTCCATCGGGGCCAATGCGACCATCGTGTGTGGGCATTCCGTTGGGGAGTGGGCCATGATAGGCGCGGGCGCGGTGGTGACGTGCGACGTGCCTGCCCATGCCCTCATGCTCGGCGTGCCGGCGCGCCGTTTTGGGTGGGTGTGCGAATGCGGGCATCGACTGCCCGAAGAGGGGGGCGTGTGCCCTGATTGCGGTCGCTCGTACGCTCTCGTGGAAAACGAACTGCGCCCGGTAGGTGCCGTCTAGGACTTTCTGGCGCGAAAGGGTCTTGCCGCTCAGGTGGCTGGGTGCAGATAGGCTGTTCGATGAGGAGAAGGCATTGAAGGTTGCGAGCATCGTGGGGGCACGGCCTCAGTTCATCAAGGCGGCTGTTGTTTCTGGCCAACTGCGGGGACGGGTTCAGGAAACGCTCATTCATACGGGCCAGCATTTTGACTACGACATGTCCAAGCGATTCTTCGACGAGCTGGGAATACCGAAGCCCGATTACAATCTGGGCATTTCGGGAGGCTCGCATGCCAGCATGACTGCCGCCATGCTGGTTGCGTTGGAGGAGACCCTGCTCAAAGAAAAGCCCGATATGGTTCTTCTGTATGGAGACACCAATACCACGCTTGCCGGTGCCCTGGCTGCCGCAAAGATCCACATTCCGATAGCTCATGTGGAGGCGGGTTATCGCACGCGGTCTTTGACGAATCCGGAAGAGGTGAATCGTGTGTGCGCCGATCACGTTTCCAGCCTTCTGTTCGCGGTTACCCAGCAGTGCCTCGCGAACTTGCGCGAGGAAGGCCTGGAAGATCGTTCCCAGTTCGTGGGGGATCCCATGTACGACGCCTTCGTTCGCGCTCGGGAGAAAGCTTGCGGCATGTCTCACGAGTTGGTGTGTTTTGATGGATCCGTTCGCGATATTCCTGGCGATTACTACTACCTCACTTGTCATCGGGAGGAAAACACCGCAGACGACAACGCCTTACGTGAAGTGTTGGCCGCAATGGACGAGCTCGATGCGCCTACGGTGTATCCGGTCCACCCCCGAAACAGAGAACGTGTGCTGCGGTTGTGCGGGCAGCGTCCCTACGAAAACGTGGTGTTCTGCGATCCGGTCGGATACTACACGAGCATAGCCTTGGTGTTGGGCGCGCGCAAGGTGGTGACCGACTCCGGAGGGCTTCAGCGGGAGGCCTTCTTTGCGCAGAAGAAGTGCGTGACGGTGCTTCCTTTCGTGGTGATCCCGGAAACCATGGTGTCTGGGCGCAATACCTTGGCGGCGCCGCAGCGGGATTCCATCCAGGAAGCTCTTTCTGTCGAGCAGCATATCGATCCCGAGTATCAGCCTTTTGGCGACGGGCATGCGGGGAACCGCGTGGTGTCCAGCCTGCTTGCGTTCGGTGGCTAGGCGCACGCAGCCGGCGGTTTGTCGGTCGGCCATCCTGCTTATGGCGATCGACAAGGCGAAGGCGGCTTTTCTGTGCTATTCTGCATTCGGTCGATTCGAAGGCCTGGGGGCTGTTGCGGGCTTTGCTGAGGTTTAGGTAGGCGACGAAAGAAGGGACGCTATGCAGTTCATAGATTTGAAGACTCAATTCGAGCGGATAGAGGCGGACGTGTGCAAACGCGTCGATGAGGTGTTGCACAGCCAGCGTTACATCATGGGCCCGCAGATCGCCGAAATGGAAGAGAAACTGGCCGCCTATGCGGGCACCAAGTACGCCTTTTCCTGTTCCAGCGGAACGGATGCCTTGGTCATTCCCCTGATGGCGTATGACCTTGCGAAGGACGATGCCGTGTTCGTGCCGTCCTTCACCTTCTTCGCATCGGGCGAAAGCGTGACGCTTGCCGGTGGCACGCCGGTGTTCGTGGACTCCGATCCCGAATCCTACAACATAGCGCCCGAGGATCTCGAGCGTGCCATAGAGGCCGTTCTGGAGGAGGGAAAGCTCAATCCGCGAGGCATCATCGCGGTCGATCTCTTCGGGCGCCTTGCCGACTATGGTGCCATAAAGGCCATTGCCGAAAAACACGACCTGTTCGTGCTGGAAGATGCAGCGCAGGGTTTTGGGGCCAGCAGAGCGGGCAAGCGTGCAGGCAGCTTCGGCAATGTGGCGGCCACCTCGTTTTTCCCTGCCAAGCCGCTTGGGTGCTACGGTGATGGAGGCGCCATATTTACCGACGATGACGACCTGGCCCAGATGATACGCTCTATCCGCGTGCATGGCCAGGGATCCGACAAGTACGACAATGTGCGCATTGGCGTGAATGGGCGCATGGACACCATCCAGGCGGCCGTGATTCTTTCCAAGCTTCAGATCTTCGACGACGAGATAGTGGCGCGCAATCGCGTGGCCGCCGCCTACACGGAGCGCCTGTCCGACGTGCTGCGCACCCCTTCGGTGCCCGAAGGCGAGGTTTCGGTATGGGCGCAGTACACGGTTCAGGCGGAGGACCGCGCGCAGCGCGACAAGATCATGGAGGGGTTGAAGGCCCAAGGCATCCCCACGGCATGCTATTACCCCATTCCCATGCATCTTTCCACGGCATATGCATCCTTTGGTTACCAGAAGGGCGACTTGCCCGTGTGCGAAGCGGCCGCCGAACGTGTGTTCAGCCTGCCGATGCATCCCTATTTGTCCGAGGCGGAAATAGACGATATTTGCGCCAAGCTCAAGGCGGTGCGATAGCCGGAAACGCAAAAGCGTCTCACT